>Ga0302325_10011338_pt1 | contig 19210 bp, 16 predicted proteins | sample Palsa_T0_2_FD_201948 | JGI IMG/M metagenome (GOLD analysis project Ga0302325, IMG submission 201948) | Peat permafrost microbial communities from Stordalen Mire near Abisko, Sweden - Palsa_T0_2 | ecosystem: Environmental > Terrestrial > Soil > Palsa > Peat permafrost | place: Sweden: Abisko...
GATTCGCTTAAGCCTTATTAAAGGTTACAAAGACCCTTAAAGGTATCTTAACTTCGGGCTTTAAAGGAGTTGATTATATTTGCAAAGAAAGCCTTAAACTTCTCTTAAATAACCGGTTTATAAAAGGACCCGTTCTTGTAATAAGCCTTTTACAAGTTATGCGGGTTTTCGCGTAATATAGTAGCTATAGCGTTTACTTTACTCGAGTAAGTGTTATAAGTCTAGGGTTAAGCCCGAAATAGGGCTTTTTAACTAGTTATAAACGTGGTTTACTCTTTAATATCCTTCCTTTAATACGATTTAAGGACTTTAACTTTTAAAATCTTTTTACGCTCGAGACTTCTCTTAAAAATGTTAAATAAGGGTTTTTTTTATATTATATCTTTATCTGCATTATTAAAGCTTATAATAAGTTATTTGTCTTTAATAGGAAGAGGTATAATAGAGGCTATATAAGAGGGGATAGTCGTCGAAGGAGTAAGTTCGATAATGTGTTTAAAGGGCACCGGGTCCCCCCGAATAAAGGAAGCTAGCATAGTTATAAAGCGGAGCTTTGCCCTTAAAGTGGCCTTTTTAGCCTTTAATGCAGCAATACTAGCATTTATAGTAACCTTTTTATTATTAATTTTACGACGTTTCTTAACTAAGTCCGCTACTTTTACCTTTAAGGCAGCTTCCCTTACCTTAGCTTAAGCTAGTAAGGCTCGGGCTTAAGCCTCTTAGAGCGATAGAGCAAGGCCGGAAGGATAATTATTATAAGCTTTTAAAGGGGACTTATTAATAGTATGCAACTATAATCTGCTATTATTTTTATTGCTTTTATCGGTATTAAGCTAATTAAGATTAATACCGGAACTAAGTATAAGGATAACTTTAACGTAATTAGCAAAAGATATAATTGCTTTATTAAATTACCTCCTTTAAAGACGGAGAGATTAGCTTGTAAGGATGTTGTTAGTAAGCAATAAAGCAATATAAATAATTTAATAAATTCTAAAGAGTATATTTAATATAAAACTAATCTTTGCCCCTTTAGCAAGTGCAAGTAAATATCCTTAAAGCTTATAGCTTGTAGGGATATAAGACAGGTCGAATATTCCTCCATTGCGGACTAAATGTTGCTCCGGGAGTTCTAGTGCTTACAGGTCACCTGATCCCTAGCATCACTAGCCCTACGCGTACAGCCGACTTCCCGCATATCACAGCAACCTTTTAAAAGGTGTTTTGCATATTATAATTTTAGCGTATCAAGTATATTTATAGCGTCGAGGTCTTTGTAAAGAAGGCTCGAGTCTCAAATAGGGCTTAAATTGCGTAAAGCTTAAAGGTTAAAGTTTATAAGCTTAAAAGATAATAATAAGCTTTAAATTATAATTTTAACTTTCTCTTTTTTAATACTAATTATAAGAGTAAACTAATAGCGTAGTAATTTTGATCGATGTTTTAATTAACTCCTTAATTAATGCCTCGATCGACGCTTTAATCGACTCTTTAATCGACTCTTAAAATATGAATAATAATAACAAGAACGATATCGATATTGACTTCTTAGTAATAATAATCGACTATAAGAATAGCTACAAGATTTACCCTTAAATCGAGCCTTCTTCTCTTCTTGTTTTAATTATATATGCTCCCGTTTAACCTTTTTTAAAGAAATAGTTACAAATTCGTGCTTTATTTGCAATAGCGGGTTTTAGATAAATACGCTATCCTTATTACTAGATCCGCACTTCTTAGCTTAAAGGTTTAGCTAATTTTTAGCTATTTTGTAATAAATACCCTAATTTACTTAACAAATACCATCTTTATTCCGATAATAGCATAAATCTAACTTGTACTCCTAGTAAATACTAATATCCCGTAAATACTCCTCCTAAGAACCTTTATTGGCTATATTAGCCTGCTATTATGCCTCTAAAAGCCTTATTATCGATATTAACTTAGTCTTTTTAACTTTTAATATAATCATCTTTAGCAAAGCCTTTAATATAGCCTTCTCTTTTATAATAGCTCGATTATATAAAGGGCGAATGTCGGTAAGATTTATCTTAAGGCCGTATACGATTTAAACTATAGCTAATGCAGTTTTTCGATAATATAAGAGACGCTTAAAATATTCTTAAGCAAATAGTACAATATTAATACGATCGGGAGTCTTTTTGGCACTATAAAACCCGTATTACCTTAAAGGGTGGCAAAGGGGGCCTCGTATTAAATCCTTCTTTACTATTAAAGCTAATTCCTCTTCAAAAAATAAAGCATATTATTAACCGGTTTTGCGTACTCTTATAAGAAGATTAACAAGAAAAGCTTGCATAATCCTTTTAACCTTATTTAAGTATATCCGGAATTCGATGCTATAAGAGACTATCTTTATTAGCGGGGGCGTAAGCGTGGGCGTAAGCGTAAGCTTTATTTCTAGTTTCCCGATTTTAGCCTTCTTCGACTTTAGCATATCGATTTTAAGGCAAGGCGTAAGTGTAATAGATATAGAGGGTATATTGCTAAGTTTAAGAGTACTAGTAGTAAGGTTAAGCTTAATTTTTGGTCGTAAAGCAAGTATAGGAAGTGCAAGAGGTGCAAGAGGTGTAAAGGGATAGCGCTTTCGTGGTATATTTAGCTTTAATATTTCCTATTTAGGAAGGGAAAGGCAATAGCGTAGTAGTGCAAGGCAAAATGACAATTTCTTGCTATTTTGTAGCATTTTCTGGTGGGGTCGCTACAAAAAAGTCTAAAATCGGCTAATTTTCGCCCATTATCGCATAAGTTGAATATCACTGTAGCGAGAGTCGCTTCCTGTGGTCTGTGCTGAATTACAGTAACCTTACTCGAGTATCTAATCCAAGAAAGCGCCGCAAGGCTTGTGCACACTTGTCACACCTTCTCAGAGCCACACCTCAACATAACCCTCTGCCCCAGTCTACCATCCCAATTTTGGCGACCCTCTTTTGCAACGATCTTCTCGTTAGAACGGCACCTGTTACGACCCCACGTCTCCTTTCCCAGCACGACTCGCCACCGAAGTTTCTGGCGCGACGGTTCTGTGCCACAACCTGCTCTTGCTCTCCACCCCCGTCGTAAACGAACTATTACGACCTGCGTCTTACCTCCTCGAGAAAGTGCAGTTGATATATGACGGACCTACCAGCGCTTCCACTTCTGAAGGGGCCAGTTCACCTCAAAGACGCGTTAGACGAAGATGACGATATGCTGGCCCAGCTGCGGTATCCGCAACAGAAGAAGGAGTTCTTCGATTATCTGATGACCCATAAAGCTGATATTGAAAATCTGGTCCGTTGTCATTTGGGTATCGATCGGTGTCATGTTTGCGTCATGGAGATATGGAAATCAGGAAGTTTTAACGTGGCTATTCCTATCCTCATCCCTGCGACTAGCCGTCGAGCACATGACAAAGTCTTTGTTCGGTTTCCACTCCCGTATAAGGTAGGCGAGGCAAATAACCCTGGAAATGTGGGAGAGAAGCTCCGGTCGGAGATTGGGGGCTATATTTGGCTTCAGGAACAGTGCCCTGATGTGTCTATTCCCATTCTACATGGCTTCGGCCTTCCTGATGGACAATGTGTAAGTTGAATCTACAATGCCTACTTCTAGTCTAATTTGTATAGTACACACACCCTCTGAATGCCCCATTCTTTGCAAGGGTAATGTGGGGAGTAAGACGCTTTGCCTTGTCCTTGCTTGGCTTTCCAACTCCATGCAACTATGTGCCACGTAGACTACACAATCCATTCAAATCAGGCTATCTCATCCTCAGCAAAGCAAAAGGTGAACCACTGCATAAGACATGGGAAGATCATCGACACGATAAGTCTTATCGATCTAGGCTTTTTCGTGGCCTCGCCCGCATTTCCCTTTCATTGAATGAAATCCCCCTACCGCGAATAGGGTCATTAACTCTTGATTCGCGCGGTGTCATCACGCTGACCAACCGACCTCTCACTCTCTATCTCCAGATGCTAGAGAACGAAGGGATACCATCGGGTATCCCACGGCAGAGAACCTACACCTCCGTAGAGCCTTACATCTCCGATCTTCTTAGTTTTCAGGATAACAAGATTTTGTATCAACCAAACGCCGTTCATGATCAGAATGATGGCGAGATTCAACTTGCGGCCTTGACAGCTTTACGAGCCACCATGCACCGCTTTATCCGTACTGAGTATCGTGATGGTCCTTTCTTCTATACACTAACTGATCTCCATCGAAGCAACATCTTCGTCGACGAACAATGGAACATCCTGACTATCATCGATCTCGAGTGGGCGTGTTCGCAACCAGTTGAAATGCAGTTGCCACCTTATTGGCTCACATCCAAGGCTTTAGATGGCTTTAAGGAATTTGAATCTGTCGCTGAGTTAGATACCTTGTTGGAAGAGTATATTGATATTTACGAAGAGGAAGAAATCGCGCGGCATGGCGTTCTCTATCAAGCACCCGTCATGCGACATGTCTGGGAGACCGGGAGCTTCTGGTATTTCCAAGCGGTCAAAGTTCCCAAGGGCATGTATCGGGTGTTCAACTCCAATATCCAACCACTGTTTAACAAAGAACACTGCGAGGAGTCGATTTTCGACCAGGTATTCTGGTGGTACTGGGGAGTACGCGCCCAGGAAGTCATACAGAAAAAGATCAAGGACAAGGAGGACTATACAATGCGACTGAATAAGGCTTTCGGTGTTGCCGTGCAAAATAAGACAGATCAAGCCACAGCAGACTAAGAAAACAAGACCTCAGTGTTGAGATGGTATGCGGAGGGTTGGGAGTATACAATAATAGTGAAAGTTGTTGGGGGGATGTCTACTGGTCTCTCAAAGATTACTGGGATATAGTAACACAGGATTATGCTGTTAAACTAACTTCGATTGCACGGAAATGGTTTCCTACTAAGGAAGAACAAGACGCTGCCAAAAGAAATCCGTTGAGTATAAGTTTTATGAAGGATGTATTCCATGAAGTGTGTTCTAGAATCTAGGACAAAAAATATTCAACAAGATCAAACTCAGCCGAAGTGCCGAAGGGGCCAGACAAGAGACAGTACAGTATGGAAAGAAGAAGGGACAAAAACTTCACAGGGCTCCTAAGGACGCAGTTCCAGAGATTCAGGAACTAGCCTTACCATCTTGGGTGGCGAGGATCACTGGCGCGCCTTTTGATATTTTCCCTCATCCAGGCATGGATATAGTGAAAATGGGTTGCAATACAGACCCACTCGTTGGTATCCCTCAGGACGGATATAAGAACTATAGTGCGGGACAGTCAAACGAGGTTGACCTCAAGACCCTGAAGCTCAGGAGAAGACCCGGCTCGGCCATTATAGTCTCTACGCCAATGGCTTCTGATTTGACACAGTAGAGTAGGTTGCCCAAGTCTCCCAAGTTGGACAAATCTCGGCTTTGTAGTTCAATCTGGCTGGGTGGTCAAGAGCTCGAAGACCGAGGTCGGTTGACGACGACCCGGGAGACCCTCGCAATGAGTTTTGGCGAACTCTTGTGGCAGACCTCAAGCTTGTAAAGAGACCATCATAAAAGGTGGTCTCGGAAGCAATGCCGTGGACACCACGGCCCTGATATATAGTACGTTTCGTACAATGAACGCACTTCCATCATCGCAGAATGTTGCAGACGAGTTCAGGCCATCATCTGGAACCGAGATCTGATCCGAACATAGAAAGGCATCCTGGGTCTGGCATTGGAGAATGTCAGGAAGGGTGATTTTATTTGCATCATCTATGGATGGACATTCACGATTATCTTGCGGAAAGGGAATACGAAGACAGTTGAAGAAAGGAAGAGGAAGAATAAAAGCAATAGAGAGAGTATACTCTTAGTAGTCATGACAGTTTAAGTGAAGATGACATGAAGAGAGCGAACCGGACAGTGACAACAGCGATTACAGGGGCGACAAGGCGGAGAAGGGTGTCGATAAAGCAGAGGATAGACCAAACGCCACCACAAAAGATAACGCTGGAACCAAGACACTAGGTTCGCCTGTGGGCATGAAGAAGTTAAGGCAACGGAAAGCAAACCAGAGAGATCCCTTAAGGTACTACGAGTTCTTGGGTCAGCTCTATATTCATAGAATGATGGACGGCGAGGCTGTGTGGCAGAAATTCTATGCGAACAAGCCAGATCATATATTCGAAATTAGATAAAGGTTGATATTTGGGCGAAAGCTGAAGCGTAGCAGAAAGACTTCGGGGTACTGGAGCAGGTTATCTCAGAGTTGGCAGCTTTGAGCTGGGAGACTTCAGAAAGCCAGATAATTGGAAAGGATTACCAGTAAGTCACGAAGTATCATGACATATTTAGCATATGTATCTCTAAAAATTCAATTTGCTTACTTTATCACAGCCAGATGTGGAAGGGTAAGATCTTACTCCGTACGGAGATCGCGGCATAAAGTGACAGGAATACAGGGCATTTGGAGTCAGAGCCCACTGTAGTGCTCGGTTCAGGCTTTGAGCACGCTATAAGTACCTATATTTCTAGGCTATATTCCCTGAAAGCAAGCTGTGAGACATCTACAAGGTTGAGGAGGATCTTCAAGGGTGTTAGCGCTGCTGGCAGAGCAACTATAGCGCTTGGACGCTACAAACGCAACTCTTATAGGGTTTATTAGCGAGTGAGACCCTGTAAGTACAGGGGATAAGCCATTAAAAGGTGTGACACTCCTTGCCAAAAGCTTTTGCGTGTTTTCAGAGCAATAGCCTAAAAATATAGGGACTTTCAGCGATTGAGCTCACTAGAAAAGAGTGCTACAGTGGGCTCAGACTCCAAATGCCCTGTATTCCTTTCACTTTATGCCGCGATCTCCGTACTTCGCTTACCTCAACTCCCAATACTTCGAAACTTCAAGCACTTTCACGAAGCCAAATTTATTTTACTCGGATCCGATCAAATCCCCAATAGCATCTAAATCCAGACATCCCTCTTCCCTATATCTGAACCCATTTTTTTGTTTGTTTTTGTCGAGGTGCGATAAACAAATATCGCCCTGCAGCTGGAGGGATACCTTGAGCAAGTCGAACACACCGCAAATACTATTCACAAAGGCTAGATAGACATTTGACTTCTTCATACCTCTCAATTTAAATTTGAAGCATTTAGGACTTGTATCCTTCCAATTGAAACACGTCTAGGTGGCAGTTTCCCCCCATCGCGAATGAGAGTCGTGGTTGCCTGCCTACCTCCGAAGGCATGCATCGCACAGCCTCCACACAGCACTGCTTCGGTGTTACACAATACCTCAGCTCCTATAAGTCAACATCAACCTACATTTCCCACCCACTCCGTAAACAATCCAACAACTCTCCTAACAATCGAAAACCCATCTAAGAAACTCAACACCAAATATCCAACATGTCATCCGGAAAGCTCAACCTCCCCCTCCAACTCCTCCTCTTCCTCCGCTTCGCACAGCTAGCATGCACCACACTAACGACCTACGCCTGCTGCTTCTACATCGGCTTCTACGTCTACTACCGCGGCCAACCCGCTCCGCACGCTGAATATTTCCTCCTCTTCACAGTTTGTCCCTCCTCCCCTCCTCTCGCTCCCAATCCCCCAAAAACACAAACTAACAAAACAAAAAAGTCCCTCCTCACAGCCCTCGAACTCCTCCTCACCAGCTCCTACACCATCCGCGCTTTCTGCAAAAGCGAGACGGAAACCCCTCGGATCAAGTATGGAATGTTCTTGATCACGTCCGGGATCATGACGCTCCTCAACTACAACGCCTACAGCTGGTTGAGAACAGTGCCGTATCTGACCGAATACAACGAGGGGAATAACAGCGGGATTTATTATTATCCCGATAGCGTCGAGCATGGGACGTGCGCTATAAACGATATGGTTATCGTTGCTGGGGGACTCAACGTGTATGTCCTCCTGTCCTGTCCTGTTTTTCCATGTCCTATTTCCTACCTTTCGGGTGCAATTTTTGTCTTCTCACTACTGTGCCTTACCCCCTCTTCTTCCATCCATTCCTACATCTCGTTTCCCAAACAGGCATAAGAATTGAGCTAAATATCGATTCGTTTCTTGAAATAGGGGGTTCACGTCGTTGATTATGCTCTGGGCTCTCTGGGGGATGTGTTATGAGAAACACTGTTCTTCGCTCGGCGGCGCGATCAGGCTTGGAGACGAGAGCGTGGATGACGGCCCGGATGCAGTATTGCCTTTCTCGAATGAGAAGACACCTATCACCACCACTCCAGCCCAAGACCCCGAAATCGCGGCCGTAATGGGTGACGTGAAACCCCAGAAAGCGATTTTGGAGGAGCTTAGGGAGGTCCTTTAATCAAGAGGGGCGTATCTCGCTGTGAGGAAGGATACAAATTCGGCAATATTGGCAGCGAAATTTGTATGAGAAATGTGTGTATGATGTGTTGACTTATGCAATTATTTTTATACACCATGTACAGAATATGTCGTTCAGCTCTCATTATCTAAAGATACCTTCTGAATCCTGTCATATCCCGTCCGTTTATATACTCCAACCACGCTATGTACCAGCCGAAATCCAAACCAATATTTACACCTTATGTCGTACCAAAATCACTCAATGCCTCCTCACCTGCTCCCGTAACCGCCCTCCTCGGCGCAACTATAGGCAACTCTCCCCTCTTAAGCGCACTATCCCTCGCTACCGCCTGCGGACTCACAATCCCCGTCCTCGGATCGATCCTACTCTTCCCATTATCACCTCCCTCCCTCCTCTTCCCCACCCCGGTGACCTCATTCTCAGCCTCATCCGCCCAATACGCAGAATTCGCTCCACTCGCTTCAGGAATATCAGGCAAATCCTCGACACCAAACTCTCTTGTTCCAGCCTCAAGATCCTCAAGACGAGTCCCTTCCTCTGCGTTCCCAAGCTTACTTCTGTTCCGCGAGAAGAAGCGATTTCGATGTGTCTTGCTGCTTGACCCGCTGAGAACTTTGCCGAACTGAGAATCGCGGCTTGCAGTTTTCGTGAGACTGAAGTTGTCTTCGCTTCCGTGGGTGTTAGTATCTCTGCTTGCGCGACCCTGGCCGGGTGCAGGGCTCGGTGAGGTCGTCGTGATGGTTGGTGGGCGGCGGGGTTGGCGATCTTCGTAGACATCGCCAAAGTCGGCGCCGGAGGAGATGGCAGACATTCCGAGGGAGAAATCGACGCGTTTGCTCATTGCGGAGATTGATTCGCCGCGCTGGCGGAGAGAGGAGCTGCCTCTGTTGCGGAGGATGGAAGTGTGGCGGTTAAGTGGTTGGCTCGGGCCTGTTTCAGGGGGGACGATAGGCGCTTCGCGAACGAGCGAGCCAGAGCGAGGGCCCGGGCCGGGTAATTGATCAATGGATCCGGACTGGCCGTTGGGGTATGCGTTATGCAGATAAATAGGGAACTCCTCCGCTGCACCAGCAAGACGCATACGTGGTCCTTCGATACCGAGTTCGTTCATTGTTACCATCATAGCACAGATGAACTTGTTGCGGCGTTGCAAACGAAGAAGTTCATTTTGCCAGTTCGACTTGTAGAAAAATACCACGTTCAAGGTGATCGAGTAGGCTTCGTAGATCGTGGTTAGTTCCGTGAGGATGTTCTTCTGATACTCTCTGTTTTCGGAACCGACAAATTCGAGGAGACGTTGGCGGAGGGAGTCGATTTGATCCAGTGTCGTTCCGAATTTGACAGTAACTGGGACAGCTTCTGCAAGACCTCCTGATCGACGTTGATTGAGGATGAAGAGCGTGTTGAGGTAGGAATTCGGCGCCTGTACAACATGTCCTTCCATCTTTTTGAATTCCGTATACAACAAGGAGATCTCCTTGACGAAGTAATCATCACCTTTCATCTGAGATCCAGTATTCCCGTAAATTGTGACCCGGTCACCAACATCGAAAGGATGTTTGACGAATACAAAGATGCAGGACTGCAAGAACTCTTGTGCCGTTGCCGAGAAGAGCCAAGAGAGAGCCAAGACTGTGGATCCGGCAGATGTCAAGACGCCAGAGGCGGAGGTCGAGATTAGTGAAATAAAAACCAAGATAGTGATGACCGCGACAATGAATAGGAAGACAGAATCCAGCTTCGACACTACAGAATCAAGATCCTTCAAAGATGCCGTGATAGCCTTACGTTCACGACCAATCTCGACACAAACAGCCTCCAGCTCTTCCATTGAAATATCACCATTCAAATCTTTGTCGAACATCGTGAAAGCCGCATCCGCCTCGTCATCGTTATCGAATGCCGGCCTGAGATCGTCCGACAAGACAGTTTCCGAGTCCTCATGAACATATGTACGATATAATCGACGGGCAAGTACTTGAGAGCCAGTCGTTGAATTTAATAATTGGAGAATGCTGCGGCAGGTTAGTAGAGTATTCACAGCAGGAATTAAGGTGTACATACACTTGATGTGGGTGTGTGCTGGACTTTACAGCTTGTCCCGTGAAATCTCCAGCAACCTTCCCTGCAACATCACCAACCTTATTGAATACATGACGGGCATTCTTCTGGGCTTTGTTGACATACGCCATGGGTGTTCTCGCCCCAGAAGAAGGTCCAGTTGGTTGAGGCTCAAATTCTGAATCGTCCATTGCAATCTTCTCCTTAGAGTAGATGTATAGCTTGACTAAACATGAAATCTGAAATTTGTTGACTTCGATCCTGTCTGCGTATGTTCGAAGATGGAAGCTGATGGCAATGAGTTGAATGATGATCTTCTCACCAAAATTCAAGCATGCTCCGACAAAGATCGAGACGATGATCTTGTTCACAATAACTTCCCACTGCCGTGTCGTCTTATTGCCATCAAGATGGTGATTCTTCATCGTAGGAAGAAAAGAAATTTCGATTGCGAGCAACCAGAAGAACAGTGTAGCTGGAACCTCGAGGGCCTTGCCGAGGTCCCTCCATTTCTTGCTACTGTTGGTGAAAAGACTTGATATCAGACCCATTGGCCAGGGAATAGCCTTTGCTAGAAGCTAGAGTAAACTATTAGATGTCATTAGAGGAAGGATAACGAGTAAAACTTACTCTCCCAGCCCAGAGAGTCAACCAGACAATCTCAAGCCATATCCCGAACCAAAGTAGCTCCACGCCACCAACCGTTGTTTGTGGGAAAAGCCAGATACCAAACAAAAGCGGAATAAGTAGTAACAACGTAATTGGCGTAATATACACAAACCATCTAACTAAAAAGCTCGACTGGTGTACTTTCTTGAAGAACTTGGCAAGCTTCGTTGTCGGGTTTGCTGGAGGTTGGTATATCTTCGTCTTCTCGTGTATAGGTGTAGTGTCAATATCAAAGTCATCAGACGGCTCCGGGTTATTTCGTGACCTAGACCTCGCCATCATAGACCTTGACCTTCCCATTGTGCTCTCTTGGTTCGACCTCTCAGCGTTTGAAACCACCCGCTCAGCACGCAACATCTCCAAGTCATCGTCAAGCCGACGAGAGTGCTCTCGTTGAGCTGATGGTGACATGGGTACTCTGCTATCTTCTTTTCCAATGTAATCCTCTCCTTGAGCATAACTCGGGTAAACCCGTAAATGGTTGCGATTTGTGCCATCATCTATCCCTTCTTCTTGTAGAGTCCCATCTTCGTCGGATGAACGACGGTCTTGTGATTGAGTCGCAGGGGGTTCGGCTTCGAAGGCAGGGAAGGAGTATTGTTCTTTCTCGTCGATAGGGGTTGCCATAGCAGGTGGAGGGATTCGATTGCTGGTCGTTGCAAGGTATGACTCTGAAGCTGGAATCAAGTAAACTCAAGTGCTCTGATCCTGACGAGAGGCTCGGCTGCCAGCAGACTTTGATGATAGGAAACGATTGTCCACTGCGAAGACTTCAATTGGGTGAAGACTCGGTTGGTAGATGCAAGAGTCGAGTAGGAATGCTGGAAATCGAGATGGCGGAAAGATAAGAAGCTGTTGCGGGTAGGATGGAAACGTATACTGGAGGAAATGAAGCGAATGTGATGTCTCTTCCGACGACAATGGAGCACACGATGTCGCTGAGACGAAGTGGAGGTCAGGTGCGTAGCAGAAGAAGGACCGCGCAGACGGTAACGGTAGTGGGTAGGATGATATACTCATCTGCTCGATCACGGACGTTTGTATCCACGGCGGGCCCCTAGCAGCTCGAGCCTCGCGCAAGTTTCCCAACGACCCTCGCACGAATCGAGCCATGCCAGGCCATTTAACCGTCGGCCTTGCAGTGCCTGCACATGCTGGGCCGGGTTGGGAAGAAGTGCAAGTGCCACTGTATTGTCGTTGCTGTCATTGGTTGCGCGGCTGAAACTTTGGACTGAGTTTGAAAGAGTCGGCGGCGGGGTGGGACCTGCCAAGAGCGCCTCGCTCCCAGCCGTTGGCCCGTGGCGACGTCATCAGCGAGCAATTTCTCTAAGGTTACTGTACACGAATCGCGATTTATTCCGTCCTGTGAAAATTATGCAGCCTTCCTATCCTCCTTCTGGAAGTCGATTCTAAAGACGAAAAGAAGACCTCCTTTTATTCTTCTATTTTTGTTCTAGTGAAATATGCCAAACGCGCTGTGGGAAGGTGTTCATTATTGATATCTTTTTTCGGCAGTTTCTTTCAATCATCCAGCTCTCACCCCAAAAATAACAATTCCTTATCAGCATTGACCAACGCCCCTAGATTTGAGATTTCGCTCCCCTGGATCGGGCCCACCCCTGCGCGTTTAGCTGCCGCAGCCCAATCGCTGCATGCTTCGGTGGATCTCTGCGCCAACCGAGAGACAAAGAGCCTTCCCTGTTTTACTAGACCCACGGCTTGGTCTGGAACTGGTGATCGCGAGGAGAGGGTAAGGTGGAGGGTGAGTTGGCGACGCGTGGGGGATCGTCTGGGTGAGTGGGTATATTTGTGGGTTCGGCATATGAGCTGTGCGTGGAAATGCGAGAGATCGCCATGAGATGCAGTTGCGCATGTGAAAGGGCGAGGAGAGGTCTGAAAGCAGAGTCATTGGTATGTTGGAACCCCTTTCAGACGAATTGAAATGAGTTTTTGGTATGAATTTTGTGAGAGGGGTATCCAAGTACAGTATTGCTCTTCATAGCGTTGCCATTTCCTACCTTATAATGTTTATGGCCCTCCAAGCGTAGTGGAAATCGAAGAGCGTTGCATACCGTATCCTTTCTGAACGACTCTTGAGAATTGAACTTCAACTAGGTCGTGATGGCAAGTAATTCGCAGGCCACTTTCAACAAAGCTGTTTCCTCACCTTGCCCTCCCACCACCTTCTCCACTCCTTCTTCCACGATACCTTCCCATTTGCAATCGACTGCCACTGTTCTTTCCTCGTCATTTCCAGAGGCTTCAAATTCCACGCCTCACTCCCCTCTGCAACCTTTTCTACCTTTACATACCCAATCACTGGTTGGCCCCAAACAGCAAGCGCCCAAGAACGCTCGTACAAACTCAGAAACCCCCTACACTCCAGATCCAGCCTACCCCAAGGATCCTTCGCCGGCACGAACGAAAGCATCTTCCCCTCTCTCCCATAAATGCTCTGCTCCTCACCCCTCAACACCAACGAATTTCTCACATCCCTATAAAATCTCGTCGCCATCGTGCGCCCAAAATCAGTCCCACCGAACAACTCCGACTCACACAGAGCCTGCATATCAAACGCAATACTCCTCACCCCCGTCGTCTCCTTCCTATCCACCATCTTCGCGAACCGCGGGACATCAATGAACTCCTGACCAAAATACAACGTATCCCGTTCACAATCGAAGAATATCTTCGGTGCCATTCCCTTGATCGCAAAAGATAAAGGCCAGCGTTTCAACGCTAATTCTCTCGATCTAGAACAGACGTGCAGGATAGACGGGATGCCGCATGGAGATGTGAACCCGTCCTCGGCGCTCTTATACCGGATGTCAACGATACGAGGTGCGACGGATGCAACGATGCGGTGCCAGATCAGGTCCATAATCTCGGTCGGGAGGGCTCGTGCTAAGCTAGTTATCCTGTTTCCATCAGTTGAGGCTCTCGAGATATTTCGTAGCTGGGACTCACTTCGTCCCCACTTCTACTTCCATTTCCATTTCTTCGCTAGGATCTTGGGCGTCTTGCGATGTCACCGCGTTAGAAGGTGGTTAAGATTCGCCCTAGTTGAAAGAGCACAATACGAGAACGTTAGATTTCATGAGACTGGCAGTTGAGAAAGAAAGTTGTTGATTTTGAGTCAAAGGCGCAGGCACAGGCAAAGTCTCAGCCACAATTTAATTTTGTGGTACAGGTGTTAAGATTACGAGCTTGCGGAAGGACAGAATGGTGTAAATATCGATGAAATTGTATTTTGGCTAATATGTATAGGTTGGTTGCATGATGCGACCGGTACGCTTTTTTTTTTTTGTTCCATTAGTCTTTAAGGTTAGCTGCCTGAGGCGCTATGCAGACGCACTATATAGGATTAAGGTTACAAATGTGATCACGAGACTACGCCTCCGCTCCAGAGCTGCCAAAGTACATAAGAAAATCAAAGAGATACATTAAACAAATCCTAAACTCCGTGTGATCTTGCATCCCGCCCATCCTTCCGTTACCTTGTGAGTTGTTTCAAAGAATGACAGCCCCCACAGGGGCTCAGTTGGTCCTATAATACAATCATCGCCCTTGATTGAGCCTGGGGCCTCTTCCCCTACTCCAGTGGTGAGAGTGTCTTGGTGTAGCTCGCAAATTGATCTAGGAGACCAGTTGCAAGCATGAAAGTGACGGTTTTGGGGATGAGCTCTGGGTCACTAAGGTAGACTCTGCCATCTCTGACAAATTCCGACCCTAGGTACCTGTAACGAGTGTTAATGAGACACTCACAGTCTTCGATGATGTGACGCACTGTTTGGTAGGCCTGTTCACAGCCGCACCATGGATCGTCAGCTCGTTTGATTTTGAAAAGGTAGCCGTGGAGACCAATCTTCTCCGTTCTCATCTGGATTAGAACCGAGGCTTGGGCCTTGAAGGAAAAAGATTTGTAAAGCTTGCCGACATGTCGATCAAGGACTATGCCGTTGCCGGTGTTATTGCCCCACCGCTTCTTGTAGAGCTTGCCGGTATCGCCGAGATTCCAGGCCGTGTTCCAACGTGCTCTGGAGTAGCTATTGATTTGTCGTTTGCAGGAAGAGAGGAGCTGAGGGAAGTACGTCGGGACGACCGGTACGCTGAAGTGTAAATATAGGGGTTCCTAGGCTTACTCAGCACCTAAAAACACGCTAATTTTAACAACAGGGGTTCAGGACCCCGCTATTTTGGAGAGCTACCCCGCCTCGAACATTTTTCTAATGTTGTACAAGAAAGCGAGACAATACCTCATATGAAATAGTCTTCTGAAGTGACTTAGGCTGCGTATTTTCTTTGTATGATTCAATCCGGTACTGTTCAAACCCCAGGTAAGTCATTTACTGCGAATATCGAATCATCGATCAGCACTGACACATTGCACTACCAGATTAGATCCACTGCATCCGGCCTCATCACAGTTCCTCCTAAGTCTAAGCAGAACTAAGAGCATCTCGGGCAACTCATCATTTGGCTGCACACAGTCACCAAGGAAAGTCCACCAGTCTTGCCTATGTCCACATTCTCAGTTTAATAAGTGGTCAATGGTGAATCAACTGTCTTACATTTGTTCGAAGTCGGAAAGGGAAGATTCAATGGGCAGCTCTCCACAGAAATTGTGGTTATCGGATCCATCCCGTGGAAGAGGGTCAGCAGATCACTGTTATCTTGCTGCTCACTGAGTGTGTTGGTCGGCCTCTCAAGCGTATGCTGGTAGGCCCGTCGAGTCTTCCATTATACAACGAGTTCAAGAAGCTCCTAGAGAAGCCTAGATTTATGAAGGGAGGCTAGTTGATTACAAATCCCTTCGCGATTCGTGTTGACATGTTGGGAATCATAGGGGGGCCGCCTAGGATTTTATTGTCGAAACAATTACCACCATACTTCTCCAAACACAGACAACCTAATGTCATTCGCACTCGGAGGCATCGATCTGGTAATCTACCGTGTGTTCCGCACACTTGAACTCGGTCTTTCAATACATGCCTATTCAGCCGTTGCGACTTTTGATTTCTTAATCCCCTTTTTCATCCTCTTTATCTTCCTCTTGAGTTTCGCATTTTTAAGCATCCTCTTTTTTCTCGGCGTCACGATTTCTATCGTTTTTATATCGATCTGTACGAGTAAGTCGGCGCTACGTGCCGTTGCCTAGCTCTGCGTATCGTGGCGGAGCCTCCATACCCGGTTTATTCTCTCCTTTATCTTCATAGCTCTAAGACCTTTTATTTACAAATGCGAAGAAATGCAGGTAAGATGCGTAGAAAAGGGATACTAGAGGAGAAGGCGAAGCTTGCTTGAAAGAATAGATTCGTTGAAGTGACGATAATATTAATCGCGAGCCTTGCGACAACACGTGCCGCAGGCAGATTCTCCAATGGCCCAGTTACAGTACCGAGTAGGGCTCCGCTCGAATTGAACCGAATCGAAACGTCAAGTCTTACGTTAAATTCAATCGTGTTCCAACCGCAGACCATAAACCTAAACTTATTTAAACCTGGCTTCCCACGTGCAGATATCTAAACTCTTCTCACCTTTCTTATCACGTGCTTACGAGCTGTCGAACTTCGACGAATCTAGCCTGAGGAGGTTAAATTCGAGGCGAATCGACTACGAATAGTTCAAATATTCGTGAATTCGAGCTGAGCTCTAATAGCCCTCAGGTGCAGGATCATTCCTTGCGCTTGCAACACACAATCAAGCAACACCGCATATCGTTGGGCGGCAGACGGTAGACTGTGGCGTTGTGGCGTTGTGGCGTTGCTGCAGTGAACTTTTGTTCTGTCCAGTTATCTTGTTGATTGTCAAATGCGGATCGAGGTGCGTCTCGTGGCGTTTGCCACATTTGCACTTTTGTTCCGCCAATACTGCTTTTTGGCGTCGGTTGTCGGGCGTGGATAACGAGCTCAACTTCCATATATATCCCACACTTTCCCCTCTGACACTATCTGAGAATATGCAAAAGACTCCAACAATCGGTATTCGGATTCACGCGTCATCTATTCAAGCCATTCAAAATGGAAGGAGTACAATATCAGAACGATGTTCTCGCAGCCTCTCTCGCTCCGGTTGTCCAGCTCATTCCTCCACCGCGTCAAGGGTTTTCCAAGAGAGATTGGGCTGAAGTCAAAGAGACCATTCGAGAGCTATATCTGAACCAGGGGCAGACACTCCTACAACTTGCCCGGTACCTTCAAGAGAATCATGGGTTCAAGCCTACGTAAGCTCTTCTTAGTCTTGCACTCTATACCTGGTCACTGACACATGTGGATAGTAATAAGCAGCTACTGTATCACATCTCAGGCTGGGGATTTGAGAAGAACGTCAAGAAGGGTGAAAGACGAGAAATCATTAAACATCTCGGCTCGGAGGTACACAATCCCGAATTCTCTCCTCAAAACATAAAGGGGCGTCAGCTTCACAAGACGAAGTTGAACCGATGGATGAGAATAGAAAACGCGACGGCTGAAAAGACTTCGGGTAGAGATCTCTTGCCTCAAGGAGTATCTGGTAATATCCTTCCTAAAATTGGGGTTGGCATATCTTACTAACGTTTGACATGAAGTCTCTAGCATGCCGTCTCACGGAATGGATGAAAACCCAGGGGTCCCAAGGCCAACACAAATATCCATCTATGAAGAGCAAATTGATTACGAAGAACCAGCTGAGGAACTAGAGATCGTGCGACCTCTTGACCACAAAAAATATGAGTTCGACTTGAATTCCATCGATGTCGTGGGATCTCCTCGGCTCACTAGGTTATTCGGATTTTTGACTATTGAGGAGTGTGATGATATCCCTGATCTGGACTTGGCTGGAGATAATCTGGAGACTGGAGAAATCTGGAGCCAAGATTTACTGGATGTTTGCAGCCGATCCGACAGACGTGGTGAGGAAGAAGACGCATTAGGGAATGAACTATCGACCTCGACTTCGGTGATCCCAGGGACGATGAAGACTTTTCGAATCATTAAAACCCTAGAGACATGGACAAAAAAGTGGTTTCAATACGAGGTATACCCATTCCCTACTTCACAAGGCCGTGCAAGGTTCGCATACGACTTCTCTGCAATGTATTCTTCGAGCGGCTCATTCCACCCCAGGATGTCCAAATCGCAGTGCAGAGAAAAGCTTCGGACACTGAAAAAACTAGAACACGTCGAAATTATCCATTTATTGAACGCTATTATTGACGTAGCAGATGAACTGTATCAGGATAACCATTACGTTGAAGCAGAAATTTGGTTCCGTCGAGTTGTGACCACAAAACAAGTCAGTCAACTCATCGCGTGGTACAAACCTCAACAAACTTTATGGGCATGTGTTCAAATTGTCCATTGTATGCAGATTCGAGGTCGAGTTAGAGAAGCTTATGAACTTCACAACGATTTTCATGATAAGATCGAGCGGACACTAGGTGCTGACCACGATGTCGCCTGCTTTTCACGGGAATTAAAGTGCTCTCTACTAGGAGAATTAGCATTAGAAAAAGAAGAACAAGAGAGCCTCATTCGACAACATCTTCAAATATGTCTAACCACTCTCGGAACTGCACACCCAAGAACGCTTGAAACTTTGAGGAAGCTAGGCTATTGTTTAGGACAACTCAAGAAACACACGGAGTCTCAACACCTTTTAGAGACTACAATTCATTTACGCCTCCAGAACGCAAAGGATTTTTGGGGAATTGAAGAAAAGAAAGAGAAAATCCTTTGGACCATGAATTGCCTTGCGAGTGGGCTAAATGAAAATATGAAATACGACGAATGCGAGAAAGTACTTGACTACGCTCAGAAATTGCTCGGCGACGCAATAAGATCAAAATGCAGCGCTGTTTTCGATTATCACCAAATAAGAGCTTCCACCTACATACTCCAAAAGCGGTTTGACGAGAGTGAGAAGATAGCTCGGGGTCTTTTGAAATATCACGAAAAATCAATCTGGCCAGATGTCAAAGAGAATGTCATGTGGGATCTTGCGCGGATTTTGATGAAGACGGGTCGTGAGCCTGAAGCAGCATATTGGTTTAAAAAGGAACATATTCTCACCACGGAGAGGTTTGGTCTAGTACACACGTATACAACGTACTCCTGCTGGGAAACCGGATTCTGCTACGCAAACCAAGGTCGAT
>Ga0302325_10011339_pt1 | contig 19209 bp, 18 predicted proteins | sample Palsa_T0_2_FD_201948 | JGI IMG/M metagenome (GOLD analysis project Ga0302325, IMG submission 201948) | Peat permafrost microbial communities from Stordalen Mire near Abisko, Sweden - Palsa_T0_2 | ecosystem: Environmental > Terrestrial > Soil > Palsa > Peat permafrost | place: Sweden: Abisko...
GCGCCCTACCCGCTCGCCGCGACACCGGCGGGAGCGACCTGCGAGAAGCGCCACACGTGCGGTCGCGCCCGCGCGAGCCAGCTCGCGCCGTAGGCCGAGGCGCCGGCGGTGAGCGCGCCGAGGAACGCGTCGATCAGGAAATGGTTGGCGGTCACGACGATCACGAACGTCATCAGGAACGGGTACAGCATCCACAGGGCGCTCACGATCCGCCAGCGCACCAGGCGCGCGAGCGTGTAGCCGATCATCAGCGCGAACGCGACGTGCATCGAGGGCACAGCCGCGTACAGGTTGGTCAGAGCGTTGAGCGACGCGCTCGCGTGCGAGACGTGCACGCCGGTGAAGTCGCCGACGCTGTCGACGAAGCCCCACTCGGGCATGAACCGCGGCGGCGCCGTCGGGAACACCGTGTAGCCGACCAGCGCGATCGACATCGCGATCATGAACATGTTGCGCACGAAGTAGAAGTTGCGGTTGTGGCGCAGATACAGGTACACGAGCGCCGCGACCGTGACGGAGGTCTGCGCGTTCACGTACAGCCAGCTGGAGAGCACCATCACGAAATGGCTGCCCGACGCCCACGCCTGGATCGAGGGCTCGACGAACACGTGCAGCGAGCGCTCCAGCTTGATCAGCTCGCGCGCGTGGGCGAACGCGGCGTTGGCGTCGCCCTCGACCAGCCCGCGCACGAACCTGTAGGCGAGGTAGGCGGCGGCGAAGAGCGAGACCTGCCGGAGCGCGTCCAGCCAACCGTGGGGCAAGACGCGCGCCTGCAGCGAGCGAGCGCGGGCGAGCATCGGCGAATAAGCCTAGACGATGCTCAGTCGCAACGAGTCCCGTGGTCGAACACGCGCGCGAGCGAGAAGCGGATGACGACGTGCAGCTCGCCCGCTTTCCTCGCCTGCAGCTCCGTCCAGCCGCCCAGCGCGCGGCTCACGCATCCGCTCCCGCTCGCCAGCGCCCAGTAGGGGGTGAAACGCACGCGCACGGTGTAGTAGCCGGCGCGCGGCGCGTACAGCGTCAGCGAGTCGCTGCTCGCGCCGCGCAGGACCGCGGGCGGGCTGGCGAGCGCGGTGGCGGCGCGCACGGTGAACAGGCGCCAGTGCGCCGAGCGCCAGACTTCGTGCAGGTACGGCGGTCCGGCTCGCACCAAGCGCGCCTCGGCCTTGGCGGAGTAGTCGAGCGGGGCGTCGGGCAGCGCCACGTAGGAGATTGCGTTCTGCGACAGCCACGCGCGGTAGCGCGCGGCCGTCAGCGGCCGAGATTCTTCGTAGAAGAGGCCGTTGCGGTAGGTGTCCAGTTGGCGCTCCCAGCCGCGCGCGATCATCACGTGGGGCGCGAGCCAGCGCGCCTCCCAGTGGTCGGCCGTGGCGACCACCTCGATCCGTACCGGGCGCATCGGTGGGCTTCCATATCCGACGTCGAGCGCGCGCAGCTCCCGGAGCAGCGGCGTGTAGTAGGAGGCGTTGACCGACGGGTCCGACGCCGCCGCCGCATAGTCGGCGACCGGCGCGTTGGCCTGCCAGTACAGCAGGAACGGGGCGAGCACGAGCAGCGCGCGCCGACGCCCGCGCGAGGCGCCGGCGAGCGCACAGGCGGCGATCGGGCCGGCCGCGAGCGCGCCGAGGCGATCGGAGTTACCGCCGACGGCCGTCGGCAGCGCGTAGGAGCCGACGAGCGCGAGCGCGTACAGCGCCGCGCCGATACGCAGCAGGCGCTGAGGAGCCCGCGATCGGTCGGGTTCGATCAGCATGCCGATAGCGAGCACTCCCGCCAACTCCGGGTAGAAGGCGGAGGCCACGAACGGCTGCGCGCCGCCTTCCGGGAACGCGAGCGCGAGCAGCACGACCGGAGCGAGCGCCGCGACCGTCAGCGCGCTAGGCCACGCGCGCCGCGGGCCGGCGAGCGCCCACGTCAGGAACGCGAGCGCGAGGAACGCGCCGGCAACGGGGCTGGCGAGCGACGTCAGCACGCTCAGCGCCAGCGCGGCCGGAAGACGCGCGCGCCGCGCCGCCAGCACCGCGCCGAGGCCGATCGCCAGGCCGAGGTCGAACGGGACGCGGCTGGAGAGCAGTGCGACGGAGGCGCCGACGGCGAACCACGCGGCGGCGATACGCGCCGCGCCCGCGGGGAAGCAGCCGTCGATCAGGCGGGCGAACAGCGCGGTGGCGATGACCATCGAGATCGCCGCCAGCGGCTGCGGTCCGATCAGCGCTCCTAGCGCGGGCGCAAGCACGGAGTAGGCGAGCAGGTGGTGCCCGCCGTACCACGAGTTATCCCACAGCGTGAAGCCCGCGCTCGAGAACAGGCTGCTGCGGTAGCTCGCCGCGGCCAGGTCGGGGCTGGCGGGCGCGACGATCAGGTAGGCGAGCGCGAACGCGGCCGTGATCGTCCACGCGGGGACGCGGCGCGCGAGCCCGACCAGGTGCGCCGGACCGCTCGGCTGCGGATGGGCGCTCTGCACAGGAGCGAGGGCGCTCACGCGGCGCTCAGGAAGTCCACCACGCGCTCGAGCACGTCCGGGCGGTCGAGCCACGGCCAGTGCCCGGCGTCCGGCAGCTCGAGCAGCTCGGCGCGCGGGAGCGCCTGCGCATAGGCCGCTCCGAAGCGCGCGGGAATGTATGGGTCGCGCATGCCCCACACGACCAGCGCCGGGACCTCGAGCGCTCCGAGTCGCTCGCCGGCCGCGGCGAGCACCTCTGGCGGCGAGCTTCGATACAGGCGCAGGATCGCACGCTGAGTGCCTTGGTCGAAGTGCTCGAGGACGCTGTCGAGCCACGCGTCCGCCATCGGACCGGGCGCGACGTTGGACTCCCTGGAGGCCAGCCGCAACGTGAAGCGGTTGGTCGCGCCCATCGCCAGCTCTCCCAAGCCGAGCGTCCGCCACACGCGTGCGGTGCGGTGCCAGCGGTAGCCCGCCAGAAACGGCACGGCGTTGATGATCACCAGCCGCTCGACGCGCTCGGGTAGGCGCTGCGCGAAGGCGAGGCCGACGATGCCCCAGTCGTGCATGACCAGGCTCACGCGCTCGACGCCGGCCTCGTCGAGGAAGCGCTCGAGGAAGCGGTCGTACTCGTCGATCGTGTAGCGCAGGAACGCCGGCTTGCCCGAGCGTCCGAAGCCGGGGAGGTCGGGCGCGAGCCCGCCGCTGCGACGCAGGAACTCAAGCCATTCGACGGAGCTCGAAGGCACGCCGTGCAGGTACAGGGGCACCGCGCTCGTCGTGCGATCCGTCGCCGGCGGTGCGCTGCGCCAGAAGACCGGCAGCTCGCTTCGTGCCCCAAGCGCGGTGCCGTGTGCCCCGAACGCGGTATCGATCTCGCTGCTGTGGTCGCTTACCTCGGGCACGTGGCGAGCATATATACGGGCGCATGCCGGCGGATACGGTGCAGCGATGCGCACACCCATCCGCGCCTGGAGGCCCCCGACGCGGGCCCGCGTCGTGAGGATCCGCGAACGCCTGCGCGCGATGTACGGGATTCCGCTGATGCGCCCGCACGGCGATCCGATCGCCGAGCTCGTGCTGACTGTGCTCTCGCAGTCGACCAACGACCGCAACCGCGATGTCGCATACCTGCGCCTGCGTGAGCGCTTCGCGTCCTGGGAGCAGGTGCGCGACGCACCGCTGGCGCAGGTCGAGGAGGCGATCCGTCCCGGCGGCATCTCGAAGGTCAAGTCGGCGCGCATCCAGGCGATCCTGCGCGCGATCGACGAGCGTCCACCAGACCGGAGGCTCGCGCGGACGTCCGATCGGCTCTCGCTCGACACCCAGTCCGGGGCGCTGGACTGGCTCGCGCGTGCGACCGTCGCCGAGGGGCGCGACTATCTCGTGTCGCTTCCGGGCGTGGGTCGCAAGACGGCCGCATGCGTGCTGCTGTTCGCGTACGGCCTGCGCGAGGTGCCCGTGGACACCCACGTCTCACGCGTGGGTACCCGACTGGGCCTGCTGCGCGCAGGCGCGCCGTTCGAGGAGCTGCACGACCAGATGCTCGCGCTAACCCCGCCCGGGCAGGAGCTGGAGCTGCACGTCAACCTGCTGCGCCACGGTCGGCGCACATGCCACGTGCGCTCGCCCGCGTGCGGGGAGTGCGCGCTGGCGCGGATGTGCCCCAGCCGCGGGCTGTTTACAACCTAGAGGCCGCCTCAGCCGCGGGGCAGGACCGCGAAGGCGATGACCGCGTACTGCAGCGCCGCCGCGGCGAGCACGAGCGCGTGGAACACCTCGTGGTAGCCGAACACCTTCGGCCACGGGTTCGGCCGGCCGCTGGCGTACACGATCGCCCCGATCAGGTACAGCAGGCCGCCGCTGGCCAGGCCGGCCACCCCGAGCCAGCCGATCGTCGCGGGCAGCTCGCCGAAGACCGCCCCGGTCACCAGGCCGAGCGCGACGTACACCGCCGCGAACAGCCACTTCGGCGCGTCGATCCACAACAGCTTGAAGACGGCCCCGCCGACCGCGCCCGCCCACAGCACGATCAGGACGCCGCTCGCCAGCGATCCCTTCAGCGCGAGCAGCGCGACCGGCGTGTAGGTGCCGGCGATCAGCACGAAGATCATCGAGTGATCCAGCCGCCTCATCCAGCGCCGCGCGCGTGGGCGCCAGGTGACTCGGTGATACAGCGCGCTGGTGCCCAGCAGGCCGGACACGGCCACCGCGTAGATCGTCGCCGCCAGGCGCGCCCTCCCGTCTGACGCGGCGAGGATCAGGGCGACGCCGCAGACCAGCGACACGAAGAACCCGTACTCATGCAATACGCCGCGCAGCCGGGGCTTGAGAGGCCCCGACGGGACCATGTTCATGCAGAGACGGTACCGCTCTTCAGCTTCGCTCGGGCGCGCTCGGGCGTCACCTTGACGACGTCCCAGGCCAGGCCGACGCGCTCGAGCGCCAGGATCAGCCAACCGGAGGGGTCCAGCTCATACCAGCGCAGCCCGTGGAAGGCCGACTGCGGGAAGGCGTGGTGGTTGTGGTGCCATGCCTCACCGAGCGAGGGCAGCGCCAGCCAGAAGACGTTCGTGGACTCGTCGTCGGTGTCGAAACGGCGGCTGCCGAAGAAGTGGCAGATCGAGTTGATGCTCCAGGTGATGTGGTGCACGAGGAAGATCCGCACGAGCCCGGCCCACAGCAGCGCGCCGAGGCCGCCGGCGACGAGCGAGCCGCCGCTGAGTGCGAAGCCCGCCACGAACGGCAGCGCGAGGCTCGCCAGCGCGATCAGCGGGAAGCCCTTGTTGATGCGCCGCATCACCGGGTCCTCGACCAGGTCGCGTGCGAAGCGTTTGGACGACGCCTGCCCGTGGGTCTCGAACAGCCAGCCGACGTGTGCGTGCCACAGGCCCGCGGCCATGCCGCGCAGGCCGGCGCCGTGTCCGGCGTGCGGGCTGTGCGGATCGCCGTCTTCGTCGGTGAACGTGTGATGCTTTCGGTGGTCGGCCACCCAGTCGATCACCGGCCCCTGCAGCGACATCGAGCCGAGGATCGCGAGCGTGTAGCGCAGCCACGGCCGCGTCGCGAACGCGCGGTGTGTCAGCAGGCGGTGGAAGCCGACGGTGACGCCGATCGCCGTGAGCAGGTACATGACCGCGAAGATCGCCAGATCGCGCGGTCCCAGGTAGTGGTCCCACAGCAGCACCGCGGCCGCTATCACCCCGAGAAACGGGATCACGACCGCGGCGACGTTGACGTTGCGCTCCAGGCGTGTCACTCGATCGCGTGATACCCGCGCCGCGGACGTCCGTTACCCACATTTCCCCCAGTTGGGGGGTGGGTTCGGGTCGGCCGCTCGGCGGTGATGAAAATCACTTGAAGTCCATCAGCAAATCTGCCATACTCGCACTTAGATTTTTATAAACGCATCAGAAGGAGCTAGTCCCCAATGGCCAAGACCATAGGCATCGACCTCGGCACGACGAACTCGTGCATGGCCGTGCTCGAGGGTGGCGAGCCGACCGTCATCGAGAACGCCGAGGGCGGGCGCACGACGCCGTCCGTCGTCGCGTTCACGGCGTCGGGCGAGCGCCTCGTCGGCACGGTCGCCAAGCGCCAGGCAGTGACCAACCCGCAGAACACCGTCTTCTCGATCAAGCGCTTCATGGGCCGCAAGGAGGCCGAGGTGCGCGAGGAGGAGTCGATCGTCCCCTACAAGGTCGTCTCCGGCCCCAACGGCGACGCCCGCGTGGAAGCCGGCGGTGAGCAGCACTCCCCGCCGGAGATCAGCGCGATGATCCTGCAGAAGCTCAAGTCCGACGCGGAAGCGTATTTGGGCGAGAGCGTGGACTCGGCGGTGATCACCGTTCCCGCGTACTTCAACGACGATCAGCGTCAGGCGACCAAGGACGCCGGCAAGATCGCCGGGCTGGACGTCAAGCGCATCATCAACGAGCCGACCGCCGCGTCGCTGGCGTACGGCCTGGACAAGGAGTCCGACCAGACGATCCTCGTGTTCGACCTCGGCGGCGGCACGTTCGACGTGTCCGTGCTGGAGATCGGCGACGGCGTGTTCGAGGTGAAGTCGACCGCCGGCGACAACCACCTCGGCGGCGACAACTTCGACAAGGCGATCGTCGACTGGCTGGTCGCCGAGTTCAAGCGAAGCCAAGGCATCGATCTGTCTGCCGACCCGATGGCCCTCCAGCGCCTGTACGAGGCGGCGGAGAAGGCCAAGATCGAGCTGTCGACGACGCAGGAGACGCAGATCAACCTGCCGTTCATCACCGCCGACGCCTCCGGGCCCAAGCACCTCGACACACGTCTCACCCGCGCGAAGCTCTCTGAGCTGACCGCCGACCTGCTCGACCGCGTGGTCTCGCCGGTGCGCCAGGCGATGGACGACGCCAAAAACAAGGGCGTCAAGGAGATCGACCACATCGTGCTCGTCGGCGGCATGACGCGCTCGCCGGCGGTGCAGGAGAAGGTCAAAGAGCTGACCGGCAAGGAGCCCCACCGTGGGGTCAATCCCGACGAGGTCGTGGCGGTCGGAGCGGCGATCCAGGCGGGCGTGCTGGCGGGCGACGTCAAGGACGTGCTGCTGCTGGACGTCACGCCGCTGACGCTAGGCATCGAGACCAAGGGCGGCGTGATGACCAAGCTGATCGAGCGCAACACAACGATCCCGACACGCAAGGGCGAGGTCTTCTCGACGGCCGAGGACAACCAGCCGTCGGTCGAGATCCACGTCCTGCAGGGCGAGCGCGAGATGGCCCAGTACAACAAGTCGCTGGGCAAGTTCCAGCTGACCGGCATCCCGCCGGCGCCGCGCGGCATACCGCAGATCGAGGTCGCCTTCGACATCGACGCCAACGGCATCCTCAACGTGTCCGCGAAGGATCTCGGCACGGGCAAGGAGCAGAAGATCGAGATCAAGGCCGGCTCCGGCCTCTCGGACGAGGAAATCAAGAACATGGTCTCCGACGCCGAGTCCCACGCGGAGGAGGACCGCCGCGCAAGGGAGCTCGCGGAGGCACGCAACAACGCCGAGAACGCCGCCTACCAGGCCGAGCGCCAGCTGGCCGACCTGGGCGACCAGGTCGACGCGGACTCCAAGTCGCGCATCGAAGACGCGATCAAGGAGGTACGCGAGGTGCTCGAGTCCGAGGACCCGGCGACGATCAACGCCAAGGCGGAGGCGCTGCAGACGGCCTTCCACGCGGTCTCCGAGGCGATGTACCAGCGCGCCCAGGAGCAGGCCGCCGCCTCCGGCAACGGAGCCTCGGCCGACGGTGAGTCCGCGGACGGCGCATCCTCCGAGGAGGAGGACGTGGTCGACGCGGAGGTCGTCGAAGAGCCGAAGGCGTAGGCGGGCGATGACGGAGATCAGGCATACGCTCGACCCGGATTCTCAGCCCACTGTCGGGGCTTCCGCACCTTCATCCGGCGCTCCCGCGCCGGCCGAAGGTGCTGCCGCCCCCGCCAAGGGCCAGCAGGCGTCCACGACGGGGCCCGACGTGGGCTCCGTCGGATCGTCCGCGGCCTTCGAGGCTGGACCGGGCCGGGGGTCGGCCGGGGACGGATCGCGCACCGACGGGGCGGGAGCGACTTCATCGGGCGCGAGAGCGCACGAGGAAGACGCGCACGCACCGGCGGGTGACGACCAGGCCAGCGAGATCGAGGGCGATCTGGACGAGCTGGTGAAGACGGCAAAGCAACGCGACGAGTACCTGGCGTTGGCGCAGCGCACGCAGGCGGACTTTGAGAACTACCGCAAGCGCGTGGCGCGCGAGGCCGCGACTGCGCGCGATCGCGGCGTGGGCGCGCTCGCCAAGGAGCTGTTGCCGGCGCTCGACAACCTCGACCGGGCGCTGGAGGCCGCCGCTGCGGACGACCCGCTGCTGCAGGGCGTGGGGCTCGTGCGCTCGGAGCTGAAGGCGGCGCTGGCGCGCGCGGGCATCGAATCCTTCTGCCCCCTCGACGAGCAGTTCGACCCGTCGGTGCATGAGGCCGTGGCCACCGCCGAGCAGCCGCCCGGCGGGCGCTCGAGCGGCACCGTCGTGGAGGTCTACCAGGACGGCTACAGGCTGGGCGAGAGCATCCTGCGGCCCGCGCGCGTGGTCGTGGCGGCATAGGACGGAGGACGGATGGCAACGCGACCCGACTACTACAAGACGCTCGGGGTCGACAAGAAAGCGACTCCGGAGGAGATAAAGAAGACTTACCGCAAACTCGCGCGCCAGTACCACCCGGATCGCAACCCGGGCGATAAGCAGTCGGAGGCTCGCTTCAAGGAGATCTCCCAAGCGCACGACGTGCTGGGCGACCCGGAGAAGCGCAAGCAGTACGACAGCGGCTCGGGCCCGTTCGCGACGGGCGCCGGTCCGGGCGGCGGCTTCGGTGGCTTTGGCAACTTCGACTTCGACGGCTCCTCGATGGGCGACATCCTGTCGAACCTGTTTGGTGGTTCCACCAGCGGGCGCCGCGTGCGCACGAAACCGCGCGCGGAGAAGGGCGCGGACCTGGAGGCGCAGGTGTCGATCTCCTTCGACCAGGCGGTCGCGGGTGCGCAGGTGCCGCTGCAGGTGCCGATGCATGCAACCTGCCCGACGTGCCGCGGCACGGGCGCCAAGCCCGGCACGGCGCCGTCGGTGTGCCCGCGCTGCGAGGGCCGTGGCATCGAGACGCAGGGCCAGGGGATGTTCTCCATCTCCCAGCCGTGCTCGTTGTGCGGCGGCGCCGGTACCGTCATCGAGGACCCGTGCCCGACGTGCCACGGCAGCGGCGCGATCCGGACGGTCAAGAAACTACGCGTGAACATCCCGGCGGGCGTTCGCGACGGCAGCCGCATCCGGCTGGCCGGCAAGGGCGAGCCGGGCCGCAACGGCGGCCCCGCCGGCGATCTGTACTTGATCACGCATGTGGCGGCGTCGCCGACGTTCACACGCAAGGGCGAGAACCTCGAGGTGGAGGTGCCGCTGAGCATCCCCGAGGCACTGCGCGGCGCTGACGTGCAGGTGCCGACGCTGTCGGGGACGAAGACGCTGCGCGTGAAGCCGGGGACCGCGCACGGCACGGTTCAGCGCCTGCGCGGCGAGGGGCCGCCAAAGCTGAACGGGAGCGGCAAAGGTGACATCCACTACCGCTTCGTGATCGACGTGCCGCAGAATCTGAGCAAGGAGCAGGAAAGCGCGATCGACGAGCTGTCCAAGACGCTCGACGGCGATCCCCGCGCGGGGCTGTTCCAGAACGGCTCGGGCGCCGCACACGCCGGTGGCTCCGATCGTGGCGATGCCTCCGACAGGGACGCCGCGAAGGCGGGTGAAGGCTGATGGCCGAGCGCCCGCAGGGCAGAGCGGTAACGCGCATACAGGTGGAGACCGACCGCGGCGTGTTCATGATCTCGGTGGCGGCACAGTTGGCGAACATGCACCCGCAGACGCTGCGCATGTACGAGGCGCGCGGTCTGATCGAGCCGCAGCGCTCGCCGAAGGGCACGCGTCTTTACTCGCAGGAGGACGTGGAGAAGCTGCGCCGCATCCAGGAGATGACGGCGGAGCTCGGTCTGAACCTGGCGGGCGTGGAGCGGGTGCTGCGCCTGGAGGAGGAGATCGACAGCATGCACGCACGCATCGAGCAGATCGAGCTGGAAGCGCTGCAGGCGCAGGTACGCCTGGCCAACGAGCTGGAGGAGGTGCGCCGCTCGTTCCGCGCGGAGCTGGCGGTGCCCTACCGCGGCGGGCTCGGGCTCGTGCGCGCGGCCGACGCGCGCTCGCCGTTCAAGCCGCTTCGCAAGAAACCCTGACCCGTTACGACGACTTTTCTGAAGAGGGTCCAAAAAGATGCAGGCAGACCGTTTTACGATCAAGTCACAGGAGGCGCTCGCGGCGGCCGGCCGGCTGGCGCAGGAGCGCCGCAACCCGCAGGTCACGCCGCTGCATTTGCTGGCCGCGCTGCTCGTGGAGACCCCGCGCGGCACGGAGGCGGCCGCGGACGCCCCCGGCGGCGTGGTGCTGCCGGTGCTGGGCAAGCTGGGCGTGCAGGTGGACGCGCTGCGCGCGACGGTCGAGCAGGGGCTCGGGCAGCTGCCGGTGGCGGGTTCGGGCTCGAGCGCCGACTCGGTCGCGCAGCCGGGCACCGAACTGGTGTCGGTGCTGCGCGCAGCCGAGCGCGAGGCGGGCAAGCTCTCAGACCAGTACGTCTCGACCGAGCACCTGCTGCTGGCGCTGGCGGGCGAGGACGGCGTCGCTGGCCGCGCCTTGGCGAGCGTGGGCGCGACTAGCGATCGCCTGCTGCAGGCGCTCGCGGAGGTGCGCGGCTCGCACCGCGTGACCGACCAGTCGCCGGAGGAGAAGTACGAGGCGCTGGAGCGCTTTGGCACCGACCTCACGCAGGCGGCCGAGCAGGGCAAGCTCGACCCCGTGATCGGGCGCGACGAGGAGATCCGCCGGGTGATCCAGGTGCTGTCGCGACGCACCAAGAACAACCCGGTGCTGATCGGCGAGCCGGGCGTCGGCAAGACGGCGATCGTGGAGGGCCTGGCGCAGCGGATCGTCTCAGGCGACGTGCCGGAGTCGCTGCGCGACCGGCGCGTGATCGCGCTTGACATGGGCGCGCTGATCGCGGGCGCGAAGTACCGGGGCGAGTTCGAGGACCGCCTGAAGTCGGTGCTCAAAGAGGTCTCGGAGGCGCAGGGCAGCGTGATCCTGTTCCTCGACGAGCTGCACACGATCGTTGGCGCGGGAGCGGCGGAAGGCGCGGTCGACGCCGCGAACCTGCTCAAGCCGATGCTCGCGCGTGGGGAACTGCGCTGCGTGGGCGCGACCACCCTGGACGAGTACCGCAAGTACATCGAGAAGGACGCGGCGCTGGAGCGGCGCTTCCAGCCGGTGACGGTGGGCGAGCCGTCGGTCGCGGACACGATCGCGATCCTGCGAGGGCTGAAGGAGCGCTACGAGGTGCACCACGGCGTGCGCATCCAGGACAGCGCGCTGATCGCGGCGGCGACGCTGTCGGACCGCTACATCGCCGACCGCTTCCTGCCGGACAAGGCGATCGACCTGATCGACGAGGCGGGCTCGCGCCTGCGCATCGAGATTGACTCGCTGCCGACGGAGATCGACGAGGTGGATCGCCGTGTGATGCAGCTGGAGATCGAGCTGACGTCGCTGCGCAAGGAGACCGACGAGGCCTCGGCCACGCGCCGCGAGGCGATCGAGCGCGAGCTGGCGGAGCTGCAGGAGCGCTCGGCGGCGATGAAGGCGCAGTGGCAGAGCGAGAAGCAGGCGATCCAGATCGTGCGCGAGAAGAAGGCGCGCCTGGAGGAGGCGCGCACGGAGGCCGAACGCGCGGAGCGCGAATCGGACCTGCAGCGCGCGGCGGAGCTGCGCTACGGCGAGATCCCGGGCATCGAAAAAGAGTTGGCCGCCTTGGAGGGCGGCCCCGGGTTTTCGCCTGATGGCGAGCCCACGCGTGACGGTGAGGGTCCGGACGGCGAGTCGCGGGTCGCAGCGCCGACGTCCGAGCCGGTCTTCCTGAAGGAGGAGGTCGACGCGGACGACGTCGCGGAGGTGGTCGCGCGCTGGACCGGCATCCCGGTGAGCCGCCTGCTGGAGGGCGAGACGGAGAAGCTGATCCACATGGAGGACCGCCTGCACGAACGCGTGGTCGGACAGGACGAGGCGATCGAGGCTGTGGCCACCGCGCTGCGCCGCTCGCGCGCGGGCCTACAGGACCCCGACCGTCCGATCGGCTCGTTCCTGTTCCTCGGCCCGACGGGCGTCGGAAAGACGGAGCTCGCGCGCGCGCTGGCGGAGTTCATGTTCGACTCGCAGGACGCGATGATCCGCATCGACATGTCCGAGTACATGGAGAAGCACTCCGTGTCTCGGCTCGTCGGCGCGCCGCCCGGCTACGTGGGCTACGAAGAGGGCGGCCAGCTGACGGAGGCGGTGCGCCGGCGTCCGTACGCGGTGGTGCTGCTGGACGAGATCGAGAAGGCGCACGTGGACGTGTTCAACACGCTCTTGCAGGTGATGGACGACGGGCGCCTGACCGACGGCCAGGGCCGCACGGTCGACTTCAAGAACACCGTGCTGATCATGACTTCCAATATCAGGGTGGGGGAGGGGATCGAATCATCCGGTGTCAACGAATCGGAGATACGCACGGCGCTGCTCGAGCACTTCAAGCCGGAGTTCATCAACCGCCTCGATGACATCGTGCGCTTCGACGCGCTGACCCGCGAGCAGATCTCGGAGATCGTGGACCTGCAGGTGGCGCGCGTGATCGAGCGCGTGGCCGAGCGCGGCATCGAGGTGACCCTGAGCGACGACGCGCGCACGCTGCTGGGCAACCTCGGCTACGACCCCGCCTACGGCGCGCGCCCGCTTCGGCGCGTGATCCAGAAGCAGCTCACCGACCGTCTGGCGCTGGCGCTGTTGGAAGGCAGGATTCGCCAGGGCGACGGCGTTCGCGTGACAGCCGTGCACGGACAGCTCGCGCTAGAGCCCACGCGCGAACGCGAACGCGAGATCGCGGCGGCCTGAGCGCGGCCATACGGCCGTGTTGGTCAGCGCGGACACCCGGATCGCGGTGATCTTCGTGTTTTATGCGTTACGCCGGGGGACGTCCAGGGGGCGTCCCCCGGCTGCTGATCATGGCGCGGTGACCGCCCAGCCTCCATAGGACCAGGCGCCTTGATTCGTTCCCGTCGTGTCGAAGTAGATGCCGAATCCGGTGGTGCTCGATCCCGCTTCACCATCGGTGGTGTCGGGCTGGTTGATGTTGCCGAAGGTACGATTGCCGGATCCGCTCGCGGACTCGTAGACGCAGAGATAGCCGGCTTCTGCATGCCCGATGCCGGAGCAGTGAGTGCTAGATCCGCCTCCCGGATTGAAGACGACGTGTTCTTCGTCGAGTGGGGCTGCCAGCGGCACGCGGTAGTCGACGACCCCGCCGAAGTAAGCGGCGCCTGAGTTGGGGGCGGTGCCCCAGGCCTCATAGACACCAGTCTCGGTCTGTCCCGACTTCAGGGTGCTCTGCACCGTATAGCTGCTGCCTTCTTTACCTTCTTTGCCTTCTTTACCGGTCGCGCTGCTGCCTTCTTTACCTTCCTTCCCTTCTTTACCGGTCGCACCAGCCGGCCCGGTCGCTCCGGTCAGACCAGGCGGACCGGTGGCACCTTTCAGCCTCTTGAGCACCTTGGGGTTGATCTGCTTGGTCGAGTTGACGAGGTAGTGCGACGCAGCCAGCGCCCCTCCGCTCATCGAGAACACGAGGGCTAGCGTGGCGGCCACGTTCGCATAGGTGATGCGCTTGCGCATGTTTCTCCCCCAGCTGAATGGTTTTTGACTTGAGCCAATGCTGACGAGACGATAGGCGCCGCATCGGCGTCAGCGCCTGGCGCGGGCACTCGCCACATGTGCGGTGGCCGGCGCCGGCGCCGGCGCCGGCGCGGGCGGCGCGACGGCGGCATGCCCGCCGATCATGTACAACGACATCGAGCGCGCCATCGCACGCACGCCGTCAACGACACCTGCAAGCCGACGGAGGAGCCCATGCCCACCTACATCCTGCTGACGACCCTCACCCCCGAGGGCGTGCAGACGGTCAAGAACAACCCGCAGCGGATCAAGGAGGTCAACAAGGAGGTCGAACAGCTAGGGGCGACGGTCAAGGCGCAGTGGGCGACGCTCGGGCACGTCGACTTCATCTCGGTGGTCGAGGCGCCCGACGATGGCACGATGGCGCGCGTGTCGCTGGAGCTCGGCTCGCGCGGCACCGCCCGCTACGAGACGCTGTCGGCGATCCCGATCGACGACTTCATCGCGTCGCTGTAGCCGTGGGCGAGATCACTGCCGAGCACACACGCGGGGAGGGTCGGCCGACCAGCTCCCCCGGCATCTCGCTGGTGCCCGAGCCGATGGAGGAGGCGGAGGTGCAGGCGCAGCTCGACGACATCGACGTCGACGCCCCGCGCGTGGGCATCGTGATGGGCTCCAAGAGCGACATGGAGATGATGGAGAAGGCCGCGCACGAGCTCCAGGAGCGGGGCATCATGCACGAGGTACGGGTGATGTCAGCCCACCGCGAGCCCGACGTGGTGGCCGACTACGCGAAGAACGCGCGCATGCGCGGCCTGCGCGTGATCATCGCCGGGGCGGGCATCTCCGCGGCGCTACCCGGCGCCATCGCCGCGCACACCGAGCTGCCCGTGATCGGCGTGCCGCTGTCGGGGAGGCTGACCGCCGCGGGCGGCCTCGACGCGATCCTGTCGATCGTGCAGATGCCACCGGGCGTGCCGGTCGCGTGCGTGGGTCTCGACAACCCGCGCAACGCCGCGATCCTGGCCGCGCAGATCCTCAGCGCGTGAGGACGCCGTCGCCGCCCGGCGGCGATAATCAACAGACGTGATCGCGCGCTACACCCGCCCCGAGCTCGGCCGCCTGTGGAGCGAGCAGGCGCGCATGGAGACCTGGCGGCAGGTGGAGCTGGCCGCGTGCGAGGAGCTACCCGGCCTGCTCGGCGCCGACGGTCCCAGCGAGGCCGAGCTGCAGGCGATCGCAGGCGCGAGCTTCACGGTGGTGGAGGTGCAGGAGCGCGAGCTGGTGACAGAGCACGACGTTGCCGCGTTCGTGGACGTGCTGGCCGCGTCGGTCGGCGAGGCCGGGCGCTGGCTCCACTTCGGCCTGACCTCCTCGGACGTGCTCGACACCGCGCTCGCGCTGCAGCTGCGCGCGGCGGGTGAGGCGATCGTGCCGGGCGCCCGCGAGCTCGTCGCCACCCTCGTCGCCCGCGCGAGGGAGCACGCGGACACGGTTTGCGCGGGGCGCACCCACGGCGTGCACGCCGAGCCGACGACCTTCGGGCTCAAGCTCGCGGGCTTCGCGTTCGAGGCGCACCGCAACGCCGAGCGCCTGCAGCGCGCGTTCGCGCAGGTCGCCGTCGGCGCGATCTCAGGCGCGGTCGGCACGTATGCGGCCACCAGCCCCGAGTTCGAGGCGCGGGTGCTCGAGCGCCTGGGCCTCGCGTCCGAGGACGTCTCCACGCAGGTCGTCCCCCGCGACCGCCACGCCGAGCTGCTAGGCGCGATCGCGCTCGCGGGCGCCGGCCTGGAGCGCATCGCCACCGAGGTCCGCCACCTGCAGCGCACCGAGGTGAGGGAGGTGCAGGAGCCGTTTCGCGCCGGCCAGAAGGGCTCCTCGGCGATGCCACACAAGCGCAACCCGATCAAGAGCGAGCAGATCTCAGGCCTCGCGCGCGTGCTGCGCGCCAACGCCCAGGCCGGTCTCGAGGACGTCGCGCTGTGGCACGAGCGCGACATCTCGCACTCCTCCGTCGAGCGCGTGATCCTCCCCGACTCCACGATCCTGCTGGACTACCTCCAGCATCGTGCGATCGCGCTCGTGCGCGACATGACCGTCGACGTCGGGCGTATGCGCGCCAACCTCGAGCTGACCCACGGCGCGCTGTTCTCGCAGAGGGTGCTGCTGGCGCTCGTCGAGGCCGGCTCCTCCCGCGACGAGGCCTACCGCGTCGTGCAGGAGCTCGCCCAGCGCGCGTGGGACGACGGCGTCCCGTTGCGCGAGCTGCTCGCCGCGGATGAGCGCGCGCACGGGCTCGACCTCGATGCGATCTTCGACTACGCCCACTACCTGCGCTACGCCGAGGAGATTATCCAGCGCCTGGACTCACTATCGTCCGAGTCGTGACCGTGCTCGCAGACCTGCCCCTCGTCGCCAGCGGAAAGGTGCGCGAGATGTACGACCTAGAGGAGGTCGGCAGCCCGCCCGGGCGCGCCGGAGGCGCCCTGCTGATGGTCGCCAGCGACCGCATCTCCACCTACGACGCCGTCCACCCCACGCCGATCCCCGACAAGGGCAAGGTGCTGACGGGGCTGTCGGTGTTCTGGTTCGAGAGGACCGCCGGGATCGTCGCCAACCACATGATCTCGACCGTCGACGGCGTGCCCGAGGAGGTGCTCGGCCGCGCGCTCGTCGTGCGCAGGCTCGCGATGCTGCCCGTCGAGTGCGTCGTGCGCGGCTACATCACGGGATCAGGCTGGAAGGACTACCAGGCGACCGGCGCGGTCTCCGGGATCGCGCTGCCGGACGGCCTGCGCGAGTCCGAGCGCCTGCCCGAGCCGATCTTCACGCCCAGCACCAAGGCCGAGATCGGGCATGACGAGGCGATCGACTTCGACGGCGCCGTCGCGCTCGTCGGCGACCGCGCGCTGATGGAGCGCGTGCGCGACGCGTCGATCGAGCTGTACTCGTTCGCCGCCGAGCACGCGCGAGCCAACGGTGTGCTCCTCGCCGACACCAAGTTCGAGTTCGGGCTCGAGCGGGGCGACGATCCCGGCGATCAGCCGACGCTGGTGCTCGGCGACGAGGTGCTCACGCCCGACTCCTCGCGCTACTGGCCGGCGGACGGCTACGGGGTCGGGCACGGACAGCCGAGCTTCGACAAGCAGTACGTGCGCGACTGGGCGTCGGCGAGCGGCTGGGATAAGCGCCCGCCCGCCCCCGCAATTCCCGACGACGTCGTCGCCGGCACGCGCGCACGGTACGTCGAGGCCTACGAACGCATAACCGGCGAGCCGTTCCAGGCGTGGCTCGATCGCACCGGCTCCGTCGCCGACGGGGTCGCGTGAAGGCGCGCGTGCTGATCCGCCCGAAGGCGGGCATCCTCGACCCCCAGGGCGATGCCGTGGCGCGCGCGCTACCCGCGCTCGGGTTCACCGGCGTGGAGGACGTGCACGTCGGCCGGCTGATCGAGCTGGAGGTCGACGACGCCGAGCAGCTGAAGCCAATGTGCGAGAAGCTGCTCGCCAACCCGCTGGTCGAGGATTACGAGGTGCAGATCCTTGCGTGAGCAGGACATCCGATCAAGCAGATCAAGGAAGCAGGGCCGAAGCTAATGAAGTTCGGCGTCCTCCAGTTCCCCGGCTCCTGCGATGACCTCGACGCGCTGGCGGCGGCCGCGCGCGTCGGCGACGCCGAGCTGATCTGGCACGCCGATCGCGACCTTCACGGCGCGGACGCGATCGTCGTGCCCGGCGGCTTCTCCTACGGCGACTACCTGCGCGCGGGCGCGATCGCGCGCTTCTCGCCGGCGATGGAGTCGGTCATCGAGTTCGCCGGCGCCGGCGGGCTCGTGCTGGGTATCTGCAACGGCTTTCAGGTGCTGTGCGAGGCGCACCTGCTGCCGGGCGCACTGCTGGTGAACGCCAACCTGCGCTTCACCTCCAAGCAGGTGCGCCTCGAGGTCTCAAGGCCCGATACCGCGTTCACGCGCGCGTGCGGATCGGACGCGTGTCTGAGCATCCCCGCCAAGCACTCGTGGGGGCGCTACCACGCCGACGATGCCACGCTCACGGCGATGGACGAAGCCGGTCAGGTGGTTCTGCGCTACGCGCCCGGCGAGAACTTCAACGGCTCGCTGCGCGACATCGCCGGCGTTCGCAACGAGCGCGGGAACGTGTTCGGCATGATGCCCCACCCCGAGCACGCCGTCGACGAGCTGATAGGCGGCTCGAGCGATGGCCTGGCGATCTTCGAGTCGATCCGCCTGTCCGTCGAGGGGGCCATCGTATGAGCTCGACCGCGTCCAGCGTATAACGATGGCAGAACAGAGTTCGCAAGGAGAGACAGCGCACGAGCTCCCCACCGTCGAGGACGCGATCGCCCTGGGGCTCACCGCCGCGGAGTACCGGCTCGTGTGCGAGAAGCAGGGCGGCGCGGGCGGGCGGGCACCCAATCAATTGGAGCTCGCCATGTACTCGCTGCTGTGGAGTGAGCACTGCGCGTACAAGCACTCCAAGAAGCTGCTGCGTACCCTGCCCACCGACGGCGAGCACGTGGTCATGGGGCCCGGCGAGAACGCCGGTGCGGTCGACGTCGGCGACGGCCTGGTGTGCGCGTTCAAGGTCGAGTCACACAACCACCCCAGCGCCGTCGAGCCCTTCCAAGGCGCCGCCACCGGCGTCGGCGGCATCCTGCGTGACATCTTCGCCATCGGCGCTCGCCCGATCGCCGTGCTGGACTCGTTGCGCTTCGGCGAACCGGCCGTCGCGAGAACGCGCTACCTGCTCGACGGCGCCGTGTCGGGGATCGGCCACTACGGCAACTCGATCGGCGTGCCCACGGTCGGCGGCGAGGTGTACTTCGAGGCGCCCTACGAGCACAACTGCCTGGTCAACGCAATGGCCCTCGGCCTCGCCTCGCGCGAGCGGCTCGTGCGCAGCGCAGCGGCCGGCCCGGGCAACGTGCTCGTCCTGTTCGGCGCGTCCACCGGCCGCGACGACATCGGTGGGGCGTCCGTGCTCGCGTCCGCCGAGCTCGACGCCGCCGACGCGGACAAGCGCCCGAGCGTCCAGGTCGGCGACCCGTTCGAGGAGAAGAAGCTGATGGAGTGCTCGCTGGAGCTGCTCGAGCGCGGCCTGATCGTCTCGCTGCAGGACCTCGGCGCTGCCGGCCTCACCTCCTCCGCCTCGGAGATGGCGTCCAAGGGCGGCGTCGGGATCGACCTCGACGTCGCCCGGGTTCCGTTGCGCGAGCCTGGGATGGAGCCGTTCGAGGTGATGGTCAGCGAGTCCCAGGAGCGGATGCTGTGCGTGGTCGAGCCCGAGAACGTCGAGCAGGTGATGCGGCTGTGCGCCAAGTGGGAGGTGGGCGGCGCGGCCATCGGCGAGGTCACCGACAGCGGGCGCATGCGCGTCCTGCGCGACGGCGAGCTCCTCGGCGACATGCCCGTCAGCGCGCTCGTCGACGACTGCCCGCTGT
>Ga0302325_10011342_pt1 | contig 19208 bp, 17 predicted proteins | sample Palsa_T0_2_FD_201948 | JGI IMG/M metagenome (GOLD analysis project Ga0302325, IMG submission 201948) | Peat permafrost microbial communities from Stordalen Mire near Abisko, Sweden - Palsa_T0_2 | ecosystem: Environmental > Terrestrial > Soil > Palsa > Peat permafrost | place: Sweden: Abisko...
GCCAGCGATCGACTCCCGAAGTCCCGCTCGCGTTCGACGGAAATGCCGGTGCGCAAATGATCGCGCGCGCGCTGCACCTCGCCCAACGCAATCGCGTCGAGGGCGATCTGACAGTGTGTCTGGCAAAGCCGGTGGCCGTCGTCCTTTACCCGCCCGGCTTCCTCGAGAGCGCGTCGCGCATAGATCTGCCAGCCTTCGAGGTCGCCGCGCATCGCCGCAACTTTGAATCGCGTCTGAAGTGCGAAGGTCGCGGTCGATGGGTCGGCGATCGGCTCGTCCATTGCGTTCACGAGCGCGAGGGCGGACTCAAAGTCGAGCGCCGCGACGTAATCAAAGGCCACGCGCGCCCGCAACAGGTCGACGGTCGCAGCCGGGAGTTTCGAGCCGAACGCGTCGATCGTTCGGCGGCCGAGATCCATCGCGGCCGCGGCGTCGCCCGCGTTGTACAATTGGTCCGCGAGCGCCGAAGCATTTTTTGCAATACCCTCGAGATCGCCGGCCTTGGAATACAGCTCACCGGCGCGTCGAAGCCGCTCGATGCCCGCGTTCAAGCGGAAGAGAGAACCGAGTGAAACCCCGATTTTGTGTTCGAGACCGGCAATGGTAGCACCGTCGCCCTTACGCTCCGAAAGCGCACGCTCGTAATACGAGACGGCATCGGCCATCGCGCCGATCGCGAACGCCCGATCGCCCGCGAGCTCCGCGTACGTGGCCGCTCGCTTTGCGTCGCCGGCACGCCACCAATGGTGGGCCAACTCCACGCTAACGGCGCTACGGTCCGGACGGCGTTCCAGTTCGAGGCCGATCGCTTCGTGCAGCGGCCGCACGCGCTCCGCGAGCAGCTCTCCGTATAACACCTCTTGAGTGAGCGCGTGCCGAAAGGCCAGCTCGCCGGGCGCACTCCGGCTCTCGTAGACGAGATGCAGCGATTGCGCGCGCTCGAGCGCAAGCAGCACGTCTTCTTTCGGGCCGTCGAAGAGCGCCACGAGGCGTTCGATAGAGAAGCGCTCGCCGAGGACCGCAGCCAGCGACAATATCTTCCGTTCGCTCTCCGAGAGCAGCGCGGCCCGCGCCAAAACGGCGCCTCGAATCGAAAGCGGCAACTGCCGTTGCGAGTCGCTCGGGCTTCGCTCGAGAACGCTCTTGAGCAACTCCTCGGCGAAAAATGGATTGCCTTGGCTACGCCGCACGATATCGGCGACGGTAGCGGCGTTGAGAGCGTCGGGATGTGGGAGCTCCAGCTCGATCAAGGCGTGCGTAGCGCGCTCGTCAAGCGGCCCAAGCGTGACCTGCGATACCGACTCTTTAGCGAGCAGCGTCGCAAAATCGCCCAGACGCGGATGGTCTGCATCCACTTCTTCGCAGCGATACGTCGCGACCACGAGCATGCGCCGCGCGGCGATACGATCCGACAGGTAGGTGAGAAAGCCCAGGGTCGAACGATCCGCCCAGTGCACGTCCTCTATGAAAAGGACGACGGTGCCTCGCTGTGCGTGTCGCGCAAAGGCGGCATCGATGGATTCCAACAGCCAGGTCGCCGGTTGCGCGGGCGTCTTCTCGGCGCCGCGTTCGAATGACAGGCGCTCGAGCAATCCTTGCGCTCCCGCATCGCGCGCCAGGGAACTATTCCGCTCGACCTGCTTCAGCAGCTCGCGGAGTGGACCGAGGGGCGTTTGAATGAAGCCGACGCAGCGGGCGAAGGCTGAGACCGCTCGGCCGCCGTCCGCACTCAGCTCGAACTGGCGCAGTAAACTGGACTTGCCGACGCCCGCTTCGCCGGAGATCAGCACGATGCGCCCGCGGCCCGCCGCCGCTTTGCGGCGGTAGCCTGATAGGAGACTCATTTCGCGCTCGCGGGCCACGAGTACGGTGGGGACGTCCGCGGTCAGCGGTTTAAGATCGTACGACAGAATCAGCCCCGCTCTGGTAAAGAATGGGCTGCGCTAATTCCCCGTTCTACCTCGCCGCACCCCCGACAAAGGGTTGTTTCCTCGCATCTCCGTCGCGTCGAACCAGGCGACCCCACGCAGGTAGCCATAGGCGCGGTTTTTCGAAATCACCCCGACGGCGGCGACGAGCCGGGGAATAGGTCAGGATCGCGTACAGCTCACACTGTACTGCGTCTTCCACGCGCCGCCGGACTGAACTTCACCCAAATCGGTGTACTTGTTCGGGCTATTCACGTTCGTATCGCGAATCGACATCGTCTTCCCGGAAGCGGCGAAATAGGCGGTGCCAACCCAGACGATCTTCTTCCCCGTTTGCGTCGTCGTTTCGGTGCCATAGCTGCCGTCGGAAACGATGAACGGGCTCTGCCACATTTTCTTGCTCGGCACGTAGACGTTGTACCAAGCGTTATCGAAGCCCGTTCCCACGCTGTGATAGTAGATCACACCGGGGAGACTCGTCCGCGCGACCGTAAGCGTGGTGTGAGTCGGGCCCCCCATGGGCGACGGCATCACGTTGGTACACGACCACGTGCCGACGAAGGCGTCAAAGCCGTGCGCACCGGCGCCGTACACCGTCGTCGTCGCAGACATCATCTGAGATTGGGCGGCGGCGGGCGCGAGGGCCACCGCTGCCAGCGCAACGTAAAAAAGAAATTTCTTCATGGCATGCCTCCTAGACCGGGATTCTACGTAGGGCAAAGCCTTTCGCGGTCAGCTTGTCGTTTCCAGCCTTCGAGCCCCGACTCGGTTCCCTTAACGTCGGCGGCGGTAAGCGGAGGGCGTGACTCCCGTCAACGACTTGAATACGCGGGTCAAATGGCTCTGGTCGGAAAAGCCGGCGTCGGCGGCGATTTCACTCAGAGACGCGTGCGGGTCGGCAAGCCGGCGACAGACGTACTGAATGCGCAGACCAGCGACGTAATCTCCAACCGGCCGTCCGCAGCGCTGCCGAAACGCACGGGCGAGATGCGTTGGGTGAACGTTCACCGCGGAAGCGAGCGCAGCAAGCTCCAGACGCTCGGTGAAGCGTTCCTGAATCGTCGCGAGCACGTCGCGCAGCCACCCGGGCTCCGCCGCGTCATCGTTTCGCATGCCGGGAATATGCGAGCAGAGTTCGTACAGGAGGGACTCGACGGTGAGCGCCGATGTCGCCTGACGCTCGCGGTATTCACCGTACAGGCGCAGTCCGAGCCAGGTAGCTTCGCCGCCGTGCAACTCGGCCAGATGATCGACCGAACCATAGCTCCGTATCGAATCCATCCAGCGTTGCTGCACTTCAACGATGAAGAACCGGCAGCCCGCTTCGCCTATCGTATCGGCGTGAGCCGTTTGCGGAGGCAGGAACGCAACGGTGAGCGGCTTGTACGCGATCGTGATCGCTCCCGAACGCTCGACGTACGATCCCTCCAAGAGAAGGCAAAAATGCCCGGCTTCGTGGGTGTGCGGCGGTATCGCTACGGCGCGCTCGTGCCGCACCTCAGATAGCGTGGCATCGGCGATCGAGAACGACTCCGTCTCGCCGTAGAATGTGCCGATGCCAAAGAGCCGTGCCATGCTGCGAGCATCCTACACTGGACGCTAAGATCGTTCAAGACTTGCGGATCGCTCTATGCGAAGGTAGAGGTGGAGGCATCGAGCATGAAACGGAAGGATCTTCTAACCGGGGCCGCAGCGGGCGCAGGCGCTGCCGTACTTACCGGGTCTGCGTTCGCATCGAGCGCCGGCTCGGATCGCGGTAAGCCGCTAACCCTTCCGGCGTCCAAGCGCGTCAAGGTTGCCTATGCGATCTCTCCCGGCGCAACGCTGATCGACTTCGCCGGCCCGTGGGAAGTTTTTGGCGAGGTGATGGTCTCTTCGCTTGGCTCAACGATGAACGAGCAAATGCCGTTCGACCAATACCTCGTCGCAAAATCAGTGGATCCCGTACAAACGGAAAGCGGCATGGAGGTCGTTCCCGCGTTTACCTTCACTTCGGCGCCGCAACCCGACGTGCTGATCGTCGGCGCGCAACCGAGCTCCCGGGAGCTCACGGCGTGGATTCAACGCGCAAGCCGCATTGCGGCAGTAACGGCATCGATCTGCACCGGCGCATTTCGCGTCGCAGAGGCCGGCCTCTTCGACGGGCTTCCCGCGACCACGCACCACGCATTTTACGACGACTTTGAAAAAGCGTTTCCACAGGTGCAGTTGGTGCGCAACGTGCGGTATGTCGAGAATCCAACGGTCTCGAGTGCCGGAGGCCTCGCCTCGGGTATCGATCTCGCGCTGAGAATCGTGGAGCGCTATTTTGGCGCACCGCTCGCAGCCAACACCGCGAACTACCTGGAATACAGCCGATCGGCGGTCGCCGTGAATTGGGGGACGCCGTGAGGCGCCGGAGGATCATATAAACCTGCGAAGGTTCGGCCAATAGACGCTCAACGGCACCGTGATTCCGCGGCAGAGCGAGATCGGAAAGCCGTTTTCAAACGGTCGCCCCCATGGATTGGAGAAGCGCGTGACGATGCGGTGCGTTCGAAAGAGATGCGCCTTATGTTCGCAGTCTCCATGAACGTCGATGAGCACGTTGCCGCTGTAACCGCGCGGGCCCCAGACCCAATACTGATTGTGGCCGGAAAGCGCCGGCGGTAGGCCGTACGGCGGCCCAAAAAAATCCAGCGCGGCGGCCTCGCCGTAGTTGCTTGCAAGGATTGCGGCTTGCGCGCGCTGGGCCGGGGGGAGCGAGTCGTAGACGCGCGCGACGGTTTGCGCCAGTTCCCGCCAGCCGTGCATGTCGGCCCAATCGGGAGGTAGGTTGCCGATCTGCGTGTGTTCGGTGACCGCCAGATTCACTTCTTGCGCCAGCATCGCTTGCAGCGTGCGGTCGTACGCTGACATCGTGCGCTCGGGCAAAACCGGCATCAGCAACGGCACGAGCGCAATGCCGACAATCAGCGCGTAGAGCGCGAGCGCGGGGCGCCAGAGGGTTACGCGCGCCGTCCATGCTTCGATTGCGACCGCACCCGCGGCAATCGGTATCGGGTAGACGTCGCCGGCATAATAATGCTTTGCGTGCAGAGCGATCATCTGGACGATCAATGCGAGATACGCGATGCCCAGAAATCGGACGTCCGCGCGGCGCAGCAGCGTTGCCAAGCCGATCAGCCAAACCGGCGCGAGGAGCGGGTACGTGATCAGCAGTTGAGTAACGAGGAACTGCAGCGGCGTGAGTGGGACGTCTTTATACTGCGCCGCCGCGCGCAACAGCGTCCACATCGGAAAGCCGTGCGCGGCCTGCCACAGGAAGTTCGGCAGTGCGATGAGCGCCGCAACGAAAACGCCGCCTGCGAACCAGGCCGTAAAGAGAGCGCGCCGCTGCGGTAGCACGAGTAAACCAAAGACGATGCCGATTGCGAAGAAGACGACGGTATACTTACTCTCCACGCAGATACCAACGATCGTGCCGACGACCAGCCACCAACGCGGGTCGGCTCCCTTGACGATGCGCAGCACGTAGAGCGCCGCCAGCGGCCACAGCCACAACCCGACGACGTCGGCCGTGAGCTTCGATCCGAAGTCCATGAGGACCGGGGTGAGCGCCGCAATCAGTGCCGCGAAAAACTGCGCAAACGCACCACCCCCGAGTTCGGCCGCCAACAAGCAGGTGGTATAGACCGACGCCGCGGCAAACACCGCGCAAACCAAACGCAGCAGAAAGAGCGAGTGGCCGAACAGCTGCGAGCCTGCCGCCAGCAGCGGCGCGACCGGCGGTTGGTCGACGTATCCCCACGCCGGATGAAAGCCGCAGATGATAAAGTACAACTCGTCGCGGAAGAAGCCGTAATGCGGATTGCCGGCGAGGTGGACTGCCAGGGTAACGAGAGCCGCCGCAAGGGGCAGGCGCCGAAGGCGGGGCGTCCGACGTTTCATACATTCACTTCCGCATAGCGCGATAATCGCTATCGTCAATCTTTTCGCAATAGATACATCAAATCCCGACGCGCGAAGGACGGCGTTAGACCCAGAGCGTAGCTTGGCTCCGGGCGCCGGGAACCCGGCGCTTCATGCAGCCGTTGCGACTTTGAGCCGCAGAAGGAAGTCGTCCTTGAAGACCCTGTTCCTGAGCCCACCTTCTTTTAACGGCTTTGACGGCGGCGCCGGAGCGCGGTACCAGGCAAAGCGCGAGGTGACCTCGTTCTGGTACCCGACGTGGCTGGCCCAGCCCGCCGCCCTCGTGCCGGGCAGCACGTTGGTAGATGCGGCCCCTCATGGGCAGACGATTGAGGACGTGCTGGCGATCGCCAAGGACCACGATCTGGTGATCATGCACACCAGCACGCCGTCGCTCCCAAACGACGTCGAGTGCGCTCGCCGGCTGAAGGCGCAAGACCCCTCTATAAAGGTTGGTTTCATCGGCGCGCACGTTGCCGTGCTACCAGAGCAAACGTTGCGCGAGCACGAAATCATCGATTTCGTCTGCCGGAACGAGTTCGATTATACGTGCAAGGAACTTGCCGAAGGGCGGCCTTGGAATGAGATCCTAGGGCTTTCATATCGGGACGCCGACGGTGCGCTAAAACGCACGGAAGAACGCCCCCAGATCCACGATTGGGATGCCATGCCGAGCGTGCTGCCTGTCTACGCTAAGCATCTCGATGTCACGAAGTACTACAACGGCTACCTCTTGCACCCATACGTATCGTGGTATACCGGCCGCGGCTGCACGGCAAAGTGTACCTTCTGTCTCTGGCCGCAAACGATCGGCGGCCACGTCTTCCGCCACAAGAGCCCCGAGGCGGTCGGTCGCGACCTCGACGAAGCGAAGGCGATCTTTGGCTCGACAGTACGGGAATACATGTTCGACGACGACACGCTGACGAACGAAAAGAGTTACGCAATTGCGTTGAGCAAGCACATGAAACGCCTGAAGCTGAGCTGGGCTTGCAACGCCCGCGCGCACGTCGACTATGACACGCTCAAGATCCTGCGCGACAACGGCTTACGCGTTTTACTCGTCGGCTTCGAGTCCGGCAACCAAGAGATCCTCTACCGCATCAAAAAAGGTCTGAAGCTCGAGATGGCACGCAAGTTCATGAAGGACTGCCACAAACTCGGCATCAAAGTTCACGGCACGTTCATCATCGGCTTGCCGGTCGACACTCCCGAAACCGTTCGCGAAACGATCGAGTTCGCGAAGGAACTGGATCCCCACACGATTCAGGTTTCGATTGCATCGCCGTACCCAGGAACGGAACTCTACGACGAAGCGTTGGCAAACGGCTGGTTCGCGCGCGACGACTTGGTATCCGGAACGGGCATCCAGACGTCGACGTTACGCTACGACACGCTGTCGACGGCCGAGATCGAAGACTCGGTGGAGCGGATGTATCGCGAGTTCTACTTCCGGCCCAAAAAGATCGCCAAGATCGTCTCCGAGATGGTCACGAGCCGCCAGATGATGGTCCGCCGCTTGCGCGAAGGCGGCGAGTTTTTCGGCTACTTGCGGGCGCGGCGAGTACAGGCCGGCGAACGCCGGGTCGAAGCGGCGGCGCCCTAAGACTGCGCGTCAGGCTCGCCCGAGCCGACGAGCCGACGCCACCGTCTCGTCGAGCATGTTGCGTTGGAATGCGATCATGTCGGCGACGTGCGGGAACCTTGCATCGGTACGGTGTGCGGTAAGGCGGTAGCGTTCATTCTCGACGGCGAGCGTACCGCGTTTTCGCAGCCTCGCAAATGCGTTGACGACCGCAGCGTCCGGCGCGCGCTGCAACTCGGGATCGACGAAGACGTTCCCGGGCAGCGAACCGAGCCGTTCGCGCACCGCCCGCACCGCATCGTGGACCGTAAACGTCTCCGGACCCTCGAGAAGAAACGTGGCGAGGAGCGCCGAGGTGGTGATCGGCCGTGCGCCGGCGAGCGACGTTCCGATATCGACGCCACCGCCGTATCGAAGGACCCGGTAGAGCATCGAGAGCCGGCCGCCCCGGAAAGGGTCGTACGCGATTGCGCAGAGCCAGAGGTCGGCAAAGGGCGCGAGGGCCTCGACGATTCCCCCGCGCATCGGGTGCATGCGGCCATCGCGACTGAAGTCGCCTTCGGGCGTGATGTAGAACGTCGCGCCGGTCCGCACGCGTTCCACGATCGCAGCGATGTCGCGTTCGGTCACGGCGCGAAGGTTCTCGAGCACTTCGCGCCGGTAAGGCTGCTTGAGCGCGGCCACTTTCACCCAAGCGCGGGCCCGCATGAAGTCGGCCGCGCTCCACAGGTCGCTCAACACGCGCCCTTCGAGCCCCAACGGCTCGAGCGTTTCGGGCGGCAGGATCGCTTCCAACGGTAGATCTCCATGTGCGGCACGCAACTCTTCGGCCAGGCTGATGAGGGGCCGCGAGAAGAGATGGTTCTCGATCGGCAAGATGCCGTAGGCGGCCCACAATCCGCTCAGATTTATGCCGCGTGTAAACCGCGCGGTCCAGGGCAATGCCGTCGCGATGAATCCCGTCTCGAAGGTGCGTCGGGAATTGCACATCAACAGCGGCTTCCACGGGTGCAGAAGAAACGTGCGCGCCGTGACCATTTCCCCTTCGTCTATGTGCTGGTGGTTTGTGATCAGCACGGTCGCCCCGCGCCGTGCCGGCAAATGACCCCACTGGCGGACGCGCACCTTGAAGAAAAGGTAGGCCTGGCGCACGCCGTAGGTGATCGCCGTCATCGTCCAGTTGGGCTTCACTCCGAAAATCGCTCCATCAACTCCACTCAATTTTTCTTCGCATACGGGAAAAAAGGCCCCCTTCCATGGTTAGCGAACCGCGTCGCGTGAAGTTTGCGCGTGTCCTGGCCGCGGGCCTCGATGTCGCCACCATCGCAGCGATCGCTTATGCGGCCGTCGCAATTATATGTGTCGCGCGCTTCGGGCGGCGCCAGCCTGAGTCGGATGCCGCCGGCGACCTGCCGGCGGTCACTTTGCTCGTGCCCCTGCATGGTGACGAACCCGGTCTGGAGGAGAACTTGCGTGCGTTCGCCCTGCAGGACTACCCGGTTTGTCAGCTCGTCCTCGGCGTCGCGCGCGCCGACGATCGCGCTCTGACAATTGCGCAGCGCGTGGCGGCGGCGCTTCCCGATCGAAATATCGAGATCGACGTCGGCGAAGTTCCCGGCGCATCCAACCCCAAGATCGCGAACGTACTCTCGATGATGCGGCTCGTACGCCATAAGGTGTTGATTCTGGCCGACAGCGACACACGGGTAAATCCTGCGTACGTCCGCTCCGTCACGGCACCCTTGCACCAGCCTGGCGTGGGCGTGGTGACCTGTCTTTTCGCCGGCGTTCCCGACACTACGTTTTCGGCGAAACTCGGGGCAATGTTCATGAACGAGCAGTTTATCCCATCGGTGCTTGTCAATAGCCTCTTCGGTCCGCCGCGGCACTGCCTAGGCCCGACGAATGCGGTACGCTCTGCGGTCCTCTCCGCAATCGGCGGCTTCGAGGCGCTCGCACCCCATCTCGCTGACGATTTCATGCTGGGGAATTTCGTTGCCGCCCGAGGTCTGCGCGTCGTGATCTCGCGTTACGTCGTACGAACGATGGTCTCTGACTCGAGTCTCGCGACGCTCTGGAACCACGAGTTGCGCTGGCATCGGACGATTCGGGCGGTGCAGCCGGCCGGTTATGCCGGTATGTTCCTCACCTATCCGGTGCCGCTTGCGCTGCTAGCCTTCCTGCTCGCGCCGAGGCCCGCACGCGCGGTGGCTCTTTGCGTTGCGGCGCTCCTACGTATCGCCTTGCAGCGCGTTTCCGGACGCGCGTTTGGTGTCGCGTCCGCTCCGGCATGGCTGGTGCTGCCACGCGATCTTTTTGGGATCGCCGTATGGGCTTGCGGGCTCGCCGGAAAAGCGGTCCGCTGGCGCGACGCGGACCTGCACATCGAAGTGGGCGACGTGCTCGCGGACCGCTGCTAGCGCTGCGGCGCCGCGACGGGATTCTCTCCCGCCGCCTTCAGCGTGGAGTTGATGTCGGCGAGTGAGGCCACCCATGCGTTGTACGCCGTCGCACGCTCGGCGTACGTGTGCTCGAGACGCGCGTAGAGCGTCAAGCTCGCTTGCGCGAGCGGCTCGTCGTTCATCAATCCGAGAATGTCTTCGCGCAGCTGCCCCGGCTTCTGAATAAAGTCCTCGAAGCTCTGCGGCGACGACGTCAGCGTTGCGACCAGAGCATCGATGCCGTCGATAGCCGTCTGCAGCTTTGCGGCGCTCGCGGCGTCGGCAGGCTTGAGCGCCTTCTTGTCGGCAACCAGTGCTTCGCGAACCGTGTGCAGCGCGTTGAGCATAGCGTCGACGCGCCCCAAGAGGCTGTAGACGCGGCGCTGCTCTTCGAACTGCGCGAGGTACTCGGCCGGCGTCGTGTTCGAGAGGGGGTCGGCGAGCTTGACCAGCGGAAAGCGATAGGTCTTACCATCCAGATGAAACGCCATGATGTAGCGCCCGGGTGGAAGCCCCGGACCTTCGTCGGGCCCCCGGAAGAAGAACGGCGCGCTCTCGTACCGGACCGGGCCGTCGATCGTGAAATCGTAGTCGAACTCGTTCTTGCCGTCACTGCGAGTCAGCCAGTACGACTCGCCTTCCTCGCCGGTAAAGACGTCGTGTTCGCCCTCGACGTGACGCCAGAGATGTCCCTGAAGATCGTAGACGTCGATCGTCGGGCGTTTCTTGGCCTGCGACGGCAACCAGTAGTACAGCGCCGCGACGGCGCCGCCGTTGCTCAACACGCCGCCGCCCGGCTGTTGGGCTTCGAAGTCGGTGTAATTCCCTTCGTCATCGCGGTAGCTGATGAGATCGATGCCGGGGCGCGGGCCGATCACCAGCGGCGCCGCCGGTATCGCGCATGCCGACTGCTGCACGGGCCGGATATCGTCCATCACCCAGATCGCGCGGCCGTGCGTCGCAATGACGAGGTCGTCGAACTGCGGTTGGATGCGAATGTCGCGCACCTCGACGGCGGGTAAGTTGTTTTGAAAGCTTTGCCAGCTTGCGCCGCCGTCGCATGAGATGCGAATGCCGCGATTCGTGCCGGCATAAACGATATTGCGATTCGCGCTGTCGGGACGAACCGCGCGCACGTACTCACCGGCGGGAATGCCGCTCGTGACGCTCTGCCAATGCGCCCCGTAATCGTGCGTGACGAAGACATACGCTGCATCGTCGCCCATCGCGTGCCGATCCGCCGAAATGTAGACCGTACCGTCTGCCAGCGGCGAAGGCGCCACGGTCTCGACGGCGCTATCGGGAGGCAACGCCGGCGGCGTTACGTTGCGCCAACGCGCGCCGCCGTCGAGCGTGACGTAGACGAGGCCATCGTCCGAGCCGGTCCAGATCTCGCCCTTGCGCCGCGCGGAGGTCTCGACGTCGAGAATGGTGCCGTAGTTCTCTGCCCCCGATTCGTCGTGGGTCACCGAGTTCTTCGAGACTTGCTGCTTCGACTTGTCGTCGCGCGTGAGATCGGGACTGATCGCCTTCCAGCGCTTGCCGCCGTCGCTCGTTTCGAAGAGCACGTTTCCGCCGATGAATGCGATACGCGGATTCCACGCCGCGAATGCGATCGGCGATTCCCAGTCGAAGCGGTAGCGCGACGTCGCGAGCACGAAATCTTCTTGCGCGGTCCCGCGATATGGACGCACGTTCGTGGACTGGTGCGAGACGCGATCGTAGACGACGATCTCGCCGTTCTGAGAATCAGCCCAAATCAAACGCGGGTTGGCAGGATCCGGAATCGCCCACTCGCCATCGCCTTCGGTCACCTTGAACCAGTCGCGATTGGTCATGCCGTCGAGGTTGCCGTTGAACGCGGGCCCGCAGTAGGCGTTGTTATCCTGCAAACCGCCGCAGACTAGGTACGGAATCGTGTTCGAAAGCCCTACGCGATAGACTTGACCGATTGCGATGTTCCGTGAGTTCGCCCATGTGGCACCGCCATTGGCCGAGATTGCGACGCCGCCGTCGCCGGCTAGCGCCATGCGATTGCCGTCCGACGATATCCACATATCGTGCAAATCGGAATGAACGCTAAAAGCCGAAAGATTGAACTTCTCACCGGCATTGTACGACGTTGCGAGCAGAATGCTCACGCCGTAGACGGTGGCGGCGTCGGTCGGCGAGACCCGCACGTGTGAGAAGTAAAAGGGCCGCTGATTCGCTAGCGAATCCTTGCTGACCATCTTCCACGTCACGCCGGAGTCGTCGGATCGCCACAGGATGCCGGCGGCGGACTCGACCAACGCATAGATGCGGTTCGGCTGCGAGGGCGCGATGGCGATGCCGATGCGACCGATCGGTGGAGCGGGAAAACCGTTGCCGGTCACTTCGTTCCACGTTCTGCCCCCGTCGCTCGAGCGGTAGAGCCCATCGTCGTTCGTTCCGCCGCTCGTCAGCGCCCAGGGACGGCGCAGCACGTGCCACATGCCGGCGTAGAGTATGTTGGGGTTCTTCGGGTCCATCGCCATGTCGCTCGCGCCGGACTGCTCGGAAAGGTAGAGCGTCTTGCTGAACGACACGCCGCCATCAAACGACACGTACACGCCGCGCTGCGCCGACGGCGCGAAGACGTCGCCGAGAACGGCGACGACGATATGCTTCGGATCGCTCGGGTCTAAGAGAATCTTCGAGATGCCGGGCGCGCTCGGGAACGGCACGGTTTGCCACGACCGGCCGCCATTGGTCGAGTGATAGAGGCCGCTCTCGGGGATGACGTCGTTACGGGGATTCGTCTCCCCCGCGCCGACCCAAACGTCGGCGTCATCGGCGGCGCTCACGGCGATGGCACCGACGCTGCTCAAATGAATGAAATCGGAGACGTTCTGCCACGACGTACCGCCGTCGACGCTCTTCCACACGCCGCCGTCGGCCGTGCCTGCGTAGTACAGCAGCGCGTGCGTGTTGCTGCCGACGACCGCGGTCGCGCGCCCCTCGGGGAGGGCGGGGCCGATCGCGCGCCACCGCATCTGCGCGATCGGGCGTTCGTCGGCGCGCGCGGCAATCGGAGCAGCCAACGAAAACACGCCGGCTGCCATCAAAACGAATTTCCGGATCACGTTCTTTAGTTACCTTGGTCTTCGACGACCTTACCGTCGATCTTCACCAAGGCACTCACGTCTTTGCTCTGCGTTTGCAGCCACGCGCCGTTTTCCAGTTTCCAGGTGTCCTGAGAGCTCGAGTTGACGTCGATGTCGTGATTGCCGTCGTTCGCCTGAAGTTGGCCGGCAAATTTGCTGGCGTCGATGACGACGATGGTGCTCGCGTCGGAGAGCGTTATCGATTGAGCCGAGTTATTGCAGGAGGTGACGTGGAGCTGTTTGATTTGCTGCTTACCCTGCGCGATGAACTCATCGCGCGTCATTTGCTTTCCCTTAAAATCGACGTGCACGAAGTCGGGAGCGAGCAACGCAAAGGCCGCGTTGAGATTGGCGTCGGTTGGATCTTGGGTTGCGGTGCAAAATAGCTGATAGGCCGAGGTTATGGCCCTTTGCGCGGCATCCGGCACGGCGTCGGCGCTCGCAGCAAGTGGGGCGAAAGCGGCCGCGCAGAGCACCGCCATTGAAATTCTGAGTAGCATCGGTCTGCCCTTTCTTGGCTTTTTCTAGGTACCGGTAAGCTGCTCGCGATGTTTCGCCGCCTCGCCGCGCGGAACCCCGCGGACGCTAACTAGGGGATCGAAAGCGCGGCCGAACTGGGCCCGGCACCACCGCGATGTGAAAGGAGCGCGATTTAATCGCGCTCCCTCCAATCCGCTACGCGTTAGCTTTTTGCTACGCGAAAACGGTCTCGCGATGCGGAACTGGCCGGCCTTCTTCCAGGTCGAGCAAGTCCGGCCAAGACACGACGTCGGTCCGGCTCGGAGCGATCTTACTGCGTAGTTCCTCGAAATGCTTGAGCGATTCTCCGGTCGGCGCTGCGGAAAGCCACTTCTTGTTGAACGCCTCGACGTTTCGAGGGTCTTTCTTCGCGACGAACGTCTTCGCGTAGGCTTCGATCTCAGAATCGTTCTTCGCTTCCTTCACGGCATTGAGGAACGCCTTCGGGTCCATGCCGAGGTATTCGAAGAGACCTTCGTCCATCGGGCAATCGTATTTGTAGTCGCCAATGTTGCCATGGGCTAGTGCCTTTGCTTTGTCGGTCGTCCGTGCGAGCTGCACCATGCCAAGCATCATCGAGCTGACGCTACGCGGCGTGGTTTTGGTTAGGTCCATCATATAAGCGGTCACTTTCATTCCAAATTCTTTTTCCTACTGATGGCGAACCTAAAACGTCCGACATGGTTGCACCGCTCGTTTTGATCGAATCACGAGCAGGTGGTTTGGAAGATTTAGCGGTGCGTCGATTCCCGATCTTCTTCGGCTACGTTGTTGGGAGAAAGCCGCGAAGCAACCTCTCGGTAAAGGTGTCGCATCGCGTCGTTGAGCAACGCGGAGATTCGGAACAATCCGTCGCCGGAGAGACGCAACGCCATCCACGGCGTTCCCTGATGTCGTTGCACCAATAGATACGTTTGGTTCCCCGCGGCATAGATTGCAAATTGGTCGGATTCCGCAATCGGTTCGAGACCCTCGAAGCTCGACTGGTCGATTTCTTCACTGAAATACATGACGTGGCTCTGCTTTCTGCAGCAAGTGCCGATCCGCGAAATGAGACCACGACCGCGGAGGACTACCGTTTTCACCCCTGATATCGAAATATCATGCCGGTAAGGTGTTCGGTGACCGACGCTACATGCAATCGCGATCGCGCGCACGTCGTCGCGATGGGCGTGTCCTTACTTCGATACGATCGTTAACGTCGAGGGATCGAGTTCGTAGTTACCCGGTGCCACCAGATTATTTGGGTAGGCACAGATTACGCTGTTGTCGGGCCCCCAGATGACGACGAGATTCGGCGGCCCGCACTCCGTTTGCGTGAGCCCGTAGTTCTGCAGCAACTCCGCTCCGGGGCTGGTCGGGGCCATTTGATACGATGGATAGATGACCTGGTCTTGATAGTCGACGATCGAGCCGAAAAGAAAACCTGCAGTTAGTCCGCTGAACGCGAACGGGCCCCAAAAACCTCCGCCCCAATAGATCGGCGCCGGATACCAAATCACGCCGTGGTTCCATCCCCACCGGGGCCAACGGTACGGGTTGTGAAGCACTGGCCCGTGAAACTGTCCGCGATACGGGCCACCCGAAGCGTTCTCGTTGAAAGACGCGCGTGTGTATGTTGCGGTGGTGCGATTTGCGCCCGTTGCGGACGAAACCGGTGGTGCGACCGGGCGCGACGGCGGATGGGGTTGCGCGCTGGTTTCGTGCGGGAAGCTAAAACCGTGCGGGCCTGGGGCCGGAGGAGCAGCGCTCGAGACGTGGCCACCCGCACCACTGCCGCCGGCTGAGACATGGGCACTACCGCCGCCACCGCCGCCAGAGGCAGCGCCACCACCGCCTCCGTGGCTCTGCGCGAGCACCGCGGCAGGCAGTTCGACGATAAGTGCGAGGGCCAAGGCGCTCCGTAAGAATCCGTTCATTGACGCACCTCGTCAAGGGTGCCTTTTATCGTGACATATGTTCCGCGAACCGTACGCCACATGGCAAGTATCGTATGCGGAGCCAACTCCTGCGACGACATCGGCATACTCTGCGCGTCGCCCGACAGGTTCAGGTAAACCGTTCCATGTAAGATCGCGATCCGACGGGCATTGCCATTCTGCATTAGCGTAACCGCGTACGGAAGACAGCGCTCGATCGCTCCCGTGAACGAACAGGCCCCATTGACGATTTTAAGCACGCCCTTCTTATCGGCGGTTTGAAGCCAGAGCGTCTGCCCAACCATGCGGATGTTAACATCAACGTACGTTTGCACGGAGCCGTCCGCTTGTTGAACGAGCGTTACCCCTTTGGCGCTTGCCGTCGAGATCGTCGCGATCGCGAACACCGCATACATTGCGAATGCGTGTAATCGATTAAATCGAAATGTCATCGCTCAATATCGAGCCTCCGATAATCTCAAAGTATAGTTAGTCGTCGTCGGGGATCTCCAAAGAACTCTGGTGGCTCAAGTGAGTAGCCGGAGCCGAGAGGCGCTAGGGTCGGGCGAAACGGAGTAACGCCGCGATGGTGGCTCTTACCCAAACCGGCGGAAGAACTCTCGAAGACCGTCCTCACAGGTACTTCTCAAAGCGCCGCGGCTGCCCGGCCTCGGAGCAAGAAAAGCGAGGCGCTCTGGGCTTGGCTGCTACGGCGTCCGCGTAACGGTCAACACTCCTGCTGACTTTCTCGAGCGGGCGCGATATGCTGCGGGCATGCCGGAAGGGACACGGCGCGGGGCCGCACTCGGAAATGTTTTCGACGCGCTCGCCAATGCGCAGCGCCGCACGATCCTCGTCCGCTTAGCGCGGGGCCCGGCAAGTACGCCCGAAATCGCGGCGCGATTCGGATTTACCAAACAGGCTCTGAGCCGCCATTTAACGATCCTGGAAAGCGCCGGTTTAATCGAGCGCAGCGTTCGTGGGCGAACGAACGACCTCGCGCTCGTACCGGGACCGCTTGACGATTTGTCGCGATGGATCGTTGAGATCCGGCGCGGCTGGCATACGAGCCTCGACCGCCTCGACCACATCCTACGGAGTAAGTGATATGACTGATCGCTTCTTTGCCGAGCGCGAATTTGCAGTCCGGCCGGAAGATCTCTTCGCGGCGTGGACCGATCTGAAACTGCTGACTCGCTGGTTCGGGTGCGGCAACGACATGCTGTGGACCGTCAAGGCATGGGACGCGCGCGAAGGTGGCGCGATCGAAGTCAGCCTGGATTTCGACGGCGAGCCATACGAGGTTCGGGCGAGTTCCTTGTCGCTCGATGCATAGCGTCCAAAATCCAAGCTCTTCAGTTGCGTTGTTCCTCGCTCCCTGGACGACTCGGCCGTTCGCAGCGTTCGGTGTTTGCAATCAAACTCCTAACGCGGCAACGCGGCCGGTCAACACTCTTGGCTCACTTGCTCGCCTGAGTAAATCTCGATCACCCCGAATCCAGCGCCCGTGACGGTCGTGTCGCTAAAAAGGTCCCCGATGTTTGGAATGACGCCACCGTACGCGCCTTGCGTCGCGACCGCATAGCAGGGCGGGAACATCAGTTCGAGATGGCCGGCCGCTACGATACCGTAAGCGGTATACGTCTCCCCGGGGTCGATGGCTTGGGAGGTCAGACCGCCCGTTGATTTTACATGCGAACCAAAGTGCGTTCCCGCATGGAAGTGAAGGTTTAAGTAGACGATCGACGTCCCGCTGCCCAGTTGCGGCTCGTTGTAGATGTCTTTCGTGCTAGTACGGACCGTTAGCTTCACCGAGCGGTTGACGCCCGGGTACTCTATCGAGCCGCCGAAACCCCCAAACGCCGGGATGCAGAACGCACCACTCTTAGCTTTGAGCTTCACTAGGACGCTTCCGTATTTTTTCGTCGTGCGTTGGCCTTTGCAGCTGGGAGGTCCGGACGTCGCCCGAGCAAACGTCGCCGGCGCGGGGACAGCGCCGCTCGTCGTAGCCTGCGAACCGGCGCATCCGGCCAGCATAACGACGACCGCGCCGATGCTCGCAATGTGGCCGCCAACGCCGAGTCTACTCATTACTCGTTCCCCTTTCGCCTTCGGAGGCTCCAACGCAACGGCGTTCGCCGTGTCCGGGCCATTCCCACCCGCGACGCGGCAAGCCCTACGGGGATGCGAAGTACGATTGCGGCTCGCGCAACGGAAAGGTTATCTCGCGCAAATCTTCCGAGATCACCTAGCCGCCTGAAACGGCCGCGATGTGCACGATGCTCCGTGTAGACGCCATCGATCGTCTCGTTGCCGGCCGAGGTGATGCGATAAGCGACGTCGACCGCAGCAACGGTTGCAATCGTCCGCAGCGGATCGTCGGCGAGATCGGGAGGCGCCCCGGTCTGCGGCGCTTCCGAGTCGGGGAGCCGTCGTCGGTCAGTAGCGGCATCGGAGGTGACAGCGGCAGGGATTCCGGCTCGGGCATCTACTGATCCTCTGCATGCAGTTCATCTCTATTTCTCGCCGACTCACCGAGCGATTCTCAGATGACGCGTTCGCCGCCCATATCGAAGCCGAGCGGGAGCGCGTACGCGAGCTGTACGGCGACGGCGTCGTTCGATCGATCTGGAGCAGAAAAGACCGGCCCGGCGCGGTGATGCTGTTGGAATGCACCGACGAAGCTGCGGCGCGCGCAGCCGTCGGATCGCTACCGCTCGCACAACACAATATGCTCGAGGTGCAAATCCTGCCGCTGGGCCCGTATCCAGCCTTTCTGCCTCGCGGTTCGGCGCCTTAGCGCTCGCGTGTCGGAGCCGTATCAACTCTACGCGCGCGTTGCTCAGCGCAAGGCCCTCAAGCGATCCGCCACCTTTGGTGGCGCTAATCACCAGTTCGATTGAGCGAGTAGGGCGCTGGAGGGTCGTTTGGCACCCTCCCGAACCCCGAAGGTTCCCAAGTCGTCTGTTCTCCCGGAAAGGATGTCATGCGAAAAATCACGTTAGCCCAGCTCGCCGCAGGCGTTGCGTTTGCAGCGATCGCCTGCGCCGGCGCGGCGATGGCCGGCACGGAGCCTGCGTCGGTCGCACAAGCGATGCCGACCACGCCGCCGACGCCGGCCGCGCCGGCGGCACCAACCGCGCCGGCAATGCCGGCAATGCCGACTGCCCCCGCAATGCCGGGCATACCGGCAGCATCGGCAGCTCCGTCGGCCTCACCGGCAGCGTTGTAACAAAGACGCATTGTTAAGCGGCAGCTCGACGCGTTGCGTCGAGCTGCCGCTCTTAACATCACATTAACTATCCCACGCCATAATGTGCTGCAATGGAGCACGTTTTCGGCGGCGGGATTTCCGGCGTGACCCTGCTGTTTTTGGTCCTCGCGGTCGGTTTGGCGCTGAGCTTCGAGTTTGTCAACGGCTTTCACGATACGGCGAACGCGGTCGCGACCGTCATCTATACGAACGCATTGCCGCCGTGGGTCGCGGTCGTCTGGTCGGGGCTATGGAACCTGACCGGCGTGCTCGTTTCCTCCGGCGCCGTCGCCTTCGGCATCGTCGCGCTGTTGCCGGTGGAGCTCGTGATCAACGTCGGATCGTCGGCCGGCTTTGCGATGGTCTTCTCGCTGCTCATCTCCGCGATAATCTGGAACGTCGGCACGTGGTATTTCGGCCTGCCCGCGTCGAGCTCGCATACGCTCATCGGGTCGATCGTCGGCGTCGGGCTGGCAAACTCACTGAT
>Ga0302325_10011344_pt1 | contig 19205 bp, 12 predicted proteins | sample Palsa_T0_2_FD_201948 | JGI IMG/M metagenome (GOLD analysis project Ga0302325, IMG submission 201948) | Peat permafrost microbial communities from Stordalen Mire near Abisko, Sweden - Palsa_T0_2 | ecosystem: Environmental > Terrestrial > Soil > Palsa > Peat permafrost | place: Sweden: Abisko...
CCGCTCGGTAAGCGCGATGCTTCCGAACTCCGACGTAGTGTCGATCGAAAGGATCACTTGGTTAGCTGGTAGACGCGATCCAACGAGTACGCCTTGCCGTTCGCGTTCAGCGCGGTTAGATGAATGGTGAGCACAGCCGGAAAATTCTTCGCGAGAGACGCCGGGATAACGAAACTCGCGGGCGAGCCGGTTCCGATCACGCGGAAGCCTTGGTTCTCGGTGGGGACCTCGGCCGTCCATAGGTACTGCATCGCGCGCGTCGCTCTGGTTTCCCGCGTCAGCTTGGCGGCGAATCGCACGGGCTTACCCGCGGCCAGCGTGTCACCGGCAGGCTCGGCGATGGCGTAGGGCACCTTCTGAATGTTGGTCTCAATCTCCTGCACGAGCGGAACTTCGCGCGACTCGAATTTCACGGACTTCAGCATCGATTCCTTGCGGCCTTCTCGCGCCACCAGCAATACCCAGGGATGGCTTGAATCGGGTGCCGCGCCGGTGAAATGCTCGCCCTTATATTTCTTTTGCTCGAGATATTCGCCGCTGGCGGGGTTGAACCACATGACATCGTATCCATGCTTCTCCACCGAAAGCTCGATTGGAGGCCCCGGATGCTCGATGTAGCTCACGTATTCGGTATCCTCCAGCGCCACGGCGCGCGCGCCGTCGGCATCGAAATACGGCTCCAGTTCCCAATGCCTGGTATCGGACATGAACTCGAACCAGTGGAAACACAGCGGCGCCTCGGGGCCGCGAAATTCGGGATACTCGCCGTCCATGGTCGCGTTCCAAAGATGCCGCGCATCCGTGACTCCGACGAACGGAACTTGATAGAACTGGTGCTCTACCGACCCGATCACATCATCCTGGCTCGCTTCGATGACGAAGTTCATCCACCCGTCGGCGAGCAGCGGCGACGAAGTGACCTTTGCGTTCGAGGATCGCGGATGCTGATAAGGATCGAGCTTCGCCAGCGCAGTCCCGATTTCCTTGAGCAGCGCCCGGCCGTCGGGATAATCCTCGAACTCCTCCACGCCTTGCCAAGTGATGTTCATGGGAGCATAACGCGCCGCGATGTAGCGAACGAATCGCTCGCGAGCCTGCCAATCGGGGAACAAAGCCGCGAGGTACGCGGGGTCAGAAGCGAGCATGAGGTCGGCCGTAAGACCGCGCTTGTGGATGGCGAGGATGCGGCGATCGAGTTCGTCGAAGTACGACGGGTTGGGCTGGTCGGGGCCCAGATACACGCGGGCGCGGTCGCTTGCGTTCCCGAGAATGGACCCTCGAAAGTGCGTGAACTTGTTGGCCGCCGCTTCGTTCAGTTTTTGTTCGAAGTCCTCTCGGCTGTCGAAAGCGAAGCGGTCCGCGATGTAACCCATCCACAAATGCGGCTGCTTGTTGTCGGTGGCCCAGTGGTGAAAATTGGCGGGCTTGACGAACCCCGGCGCTTCCGACGCCGTCGCATTGAACGAGCCGTCCTGGCCGTCCAGTCTCGCGAGATCGCTGCCGGTGTGATAGATCCACTGGCCGGATTCGGTGGGCGTGAACCGCAGGATCATCTTGCCGCCGCCGTCCCAATAAGCGGGCATCAGATAAGTGCGGAAATGCGGCGAGCGGAATTCGGCCTGAAGTTGGACTGAGGCGTGAGGATTCGGATGGGCGGCCAGTTCCGCGGCGGATAATTCAAAGACGAACTCACAAGGCGTGTAAGCGGGCGTTCCCTCACACGGCGTCTGGGCGAACGCGGGGAGGCCGGCCAGAAGAAAGAGCGGCAGGCGCGCCAACATTATTTCCAGCGTAACGCAGCGCGGGACGCGCAAGGCGCCTTGCGGTTCGTCACGCTCAATGAGGTTGACGGGATCTGCCCGTCTGAGCAGCTTCGACTTCGGTTGGCGCGATCAAACGGCCTGCTTTATCGATGTAAACATTCCATCTGGTCCGCTCATCCCGCTCCCGGGCGATCGCCAAGCCGCCTGAAAATTGCCCAAGAGCCTGAAGCGAACTGATAACCGTCTTGCCGGAATGATCGATATAAAAACAGAACCTTGAGGTGATGGTCACTTCGTCGCACGCCTGCGCCAGCCCTTCGGAAAACTGTTCAACGAAGACGTAACGCGCTGGAATAACGAGCTTGCCGGATCGATTGATGTAGCCTCTTCCGCTACGGTCCCAAAAGGATACTGGAGCGAGTCCCTCAGAGAAGTTGCCGGCCTCGGCAAACTGCGCCGGGATGACGAATTTGCCTGAGCGATCGATGAAGCCACTGCTTCCGGGTTCGCGGATGCCGTTTACCGTGCGTCGCCCCACTCGCGCCCAAGCCAAGCCTTCCGAGAAGTTGCCGACCTCGTCGAACTGGAAATTTATGACCACCGCGCCGTTGCGGTCGATGAATCCATATTTGCCGTACGGGCTCATTCGAACGGCTGCGAGTCCTTCGAAGAAGTCGTGCGCTTCTAGGTATTGGAAAGGCACGGCAATACGACCGGATCTATCGACGTATCCGATCTTCGAATCTAGTGGAAAGCAGGTGTTGTTGATGCCATGTCGGATATCTGATTGGATGCCGTACGCGTATTGCGGTGCGTCGTCTTTTGTGTAGTTCGAGCCATTCGCACAGTGAATTTTTTCCCAGACCTCAACGCGGGCCAGTCCTTCCCGAAATGAAGCGGCCCCCTGAAAAGCCGGGGCGATGACAACGCGCCCTTTCTGATCGATATACCCCCATTTCCTGCCAACGCGCACCGGTGCCAATTGTCCGTGGAAGTCGCCAGCGCCTCGATAGCGGGCAGGGATTACAATTCGACCGGATTCGTTTATGTAGCCATAAAGCCGCCCGACCAAAACCGACGCCAATCCGTTAAAAAAGTAGCCCTCGTTGTCAAACTGAGGCCTGATCACCGTATTCCCTCGTGCATCGATAAAGCCCCATTTAAATTTCCATTTAGCCCGCTGGTGAATTCGAAAGAACGGGTCAGCGCCCTTTGGTTTATCCGAATCCAAGCGATATTCGTCTGCGTGCGAGATTCCTATGACTAGAACTGTCAGCATTAGGCATCTGCGCTTCATTTTCGGATAACAGTTTGACACATGGAAACCCCAAGAAGATATAGACGAGCAGAGCCGAATGGCCTGGGCAACTTCTTTGATCCCGAACCTGCCATCGGAGCGTGTTCCGTCAGGCGCCGCTCATCGTGCTTCGGTTCGTTTTGTGAAATTTTGCATTGCGCCTGGGCGCGGCGCAACGCGTTGGGCTTGTTTTTACGATTTCGCGTAGCGTGAAATCGGCTAGCTTTGCTCGCTGGGTCCATCAAAACAAGATTACGCCTCGGCACCCTGAGGCGGCGCCGGTGGATCAGGTAAGTGATTGTTCGGACGAAGCGAATATCTGCGGAGACGCCGTCACCGTCAGGCGCGCACGTATTTGTTGAACCAGTCGATGGTGCGCTGCCACGCAAGGTCCGCGGCAGCTTTGTTGTAGCGCTCCGGCGTCGCATCACAATTGAAGCCGTGAACCGCGCCAGGGTAGATATAGCCTTCGTGCGTAACATTGGCCGACTTCAGGGCGGCGTCGTACGCCGGCCACGTCGCCGCCAGTCGCGTATCGAGTTCCCCGTGATGGACCAGGATCGCCGCCTTGATGTTCGGAATGCCCTCGGCGGCGGGAACGGAGCCGTAGAACGGCGCCGCAGCCGCAATATCGGCTCCCAGCCGGACGGCCAGGGTATTGGAGATGCCGCCCCCGTAGCAGAAACCGGTGGCGCCGATCTTGCCCGTGCAGTCGGGGCGCGACTTCAGCCACATCGCGGCGGCCACGAAATCTTCGGCCATCTTTTTGCCGTCGATCTTGCTGAAGAGCTGGCCGCCTTTGTAGTCGTCGCCTGGAAATCCGCCGAGAGAGGTGAGTCCGTCGGGCGCAAACGCCATGAAGTTAGCCAGGGCGAGCCGCCTCGCGATGTCCTCGATATGAGGATTCAGGCCTCGATTTTCGTGAACGACAAGGATACCGGGCAGTTTTGACGACGTCGCGGCGCGCGTATCGGCGCTGACAGGCCGAACGAGATATCCTTTGATGCTTCCGTTCCCTTGGGGCGATGGGATGGTCTCGTAGGTGGCCTTGATCCGTTCGTCGGTCCTGGACACCTGCTGCCCCAGAGCGTAGTTCGGCATCAACGCCTCGACGATGGTGGCCACCGCCAGACCGCCGATCGCAAATCGCTGCACGCCGTCCATAAAGTCGCGGCGACTGATCTCGCCATGAATATAGAGGTTGTATAGTTCTATGGCCTCGCTCGGCAGTTTAGGTCTGGTTGGCTCCATGGGCTGATTCCTTTCCCGGAGAATATCACGTTTCCCCGGGAGGGCCCCCTAACGATAGAAATTGGTCTCCCAGGCATGGCGCTTGAGAACCCGCACGGTTTGGCGGCTGCGCAATTTCGATCAAGTGAACCGCGCTCAACAGGGGCAACATTAGAAATGTGCAGGCATCAGGGCGCAACGGAAGGAGCGCTTCATAAACGAGCAAAATTATGACGGAACGAAAACAAATTCTCGACTTCTACTCGCATGCCGGACCGATGACCTCGGCCGGCAAGCACGCGGATCTGCTGGAGCGATTGCCGAACGATCTCGAAACCCTTGTGGAGATTGTCCAGGGTCTCGCGATTCATGAGTTCGTCGCGCCTTCGTTTTATGGCGCGACGATTACGGACGAGCGCAGGAGCGAATCGCATATTCGCCCGGTTGAGGAGATGCTGGACCGCATTCTAGCGTTGGATGATGGCCCACTCACGATTTCCAGACCGCCAGAGCGGCGACTGGTGGGCGTCTGCCGGCACTTCATGGTGTTGCTCCTGGCTATGTTGCGCGCGAAACGCATTCCTGCGCGCGGCCGTTGCGGCTTCGGGACCTATTTCAACCCCGGTTTCTTCGAAGACCACGTCGTGTGCGAATACTGGAATGCAGCAGAGGAGCGCTGGGTGCTCGTCGATCCGCAATTCGATGAGGTGTGGCGGAAGCGTCTGGGGATCGGTCACGACGTGCTCGACGTACCGCGCGACCGCTTCCTGGTCGCAGCCGATGCGTGGAACGAGTGCCGCGCCCGCGAGGCCGATCCCAACAAATTTGGCATAAGCAACGGCAATCTCAGAGGGCTCTGGTTTATCGCGGGGAACCTGATCCATGACGTCGCCACTCTCAATAGGGTGGAAATGCTCCGCTGGGACGCGTGGGGCGGGATGCCGCGCCCCGACCAATCCTTAAAAGAGGATCAGATTTCGCCTTACGATGCGCTAGCCATGGTCACAGATGCACCTGACCAGTCATTTGATGAACTGCGCCGGCTCTATGAATCCGACGATCGCCTGCGCGTCTCGACGACCGTGTTCAATTCGATGCTCAATCGCGCGGAAATAGTCTCCCTTCCTGGCGCTTGACACTTTCTAACGCCCCCGGTCTTAGCAGTAAAAATTTTCTCCCAGGCGTGACGCTTGAGCAGTTCCAGCACATCCGGAGCCAGCGGCTCCTGGCCGGAGACTCGCACATTTCTCTCCACGTTGTGGACGCTGCGCATGCCCGGGATCGCCCCAATAGGCAGAATTCGGCCTGAACTCGCACGCTTGCTCGGGATTCGGATGCGCCGTCAGCTCCGAGCAGGAAAATTGGAATACGAACTCGCGGGGGTGCCCTCACACGGCGTCTGGGCGAACACAGGGAGACTGGCTAATGAACAAGCGGCAGCCGCGCCAGCATCAACTCCAGCGTAACGCCGCACTGGGCCCGCGCATGGGCGCTGTCTGAAAGTTAGTCGCACCGGCGCTGACATCGTGTAAGCAGGGTGTAAGCAGGCTGATGACTTACTTCCAAAATCGAGACAAGTCATCCCAGAAATGGGAAGGCTCGATGCCCAGATCCCCGTGCGGTTTCTATCATTTATGTACGGTAGCCAAACTGCTCTATGAGCACCTATGGCTACCCTCTGGAAGGATATCCGCTATGCGATCCGCGTGCTTCTTAAGTCCCCAGGATTCACAGCCGTCGTCGTCCTTTCGCTCGCGCTCGGAATCGGGGCGAGCACCTCAATCTTTTCCATCGTAAACGCTTACCTCCTGCGCCAGATGCCGGTGGACCAGCCGGATCGCCTGGTAGCAATCTATGTCACAGCGCCCCAGTGGGGCAGTGACGTTGGGAATTTCTCCTATCCGGACTTGATCGATTACCGGAAGCAGGACGCAGGGCTTTCGGACTTTATGGGCGCCAGCGGAGTTCCGCTCAGCATGACCGACGGAGCGGAGCCGGAACTCATCTGGGGTCAAATCACGACCGGCAACTACTTTTCCGGCCTCAGAGTGCACATGGCGGCTGGCCGAGGCTTTGCTCCCGACGAGTATCGCGCGCCTGGAGAAAAGCCGGTGTGCGTACTCAGCTACAACTTCTGGCGGCGTCGATTCCAAGCCGCTCCCAACGTTGCCGGCCGGACCATCAAGATCAATGGTCATCCCTTCACAATTGTTGGCGTGGCCGAGCGCGGATTCATCGGAGCCACATTGTTCCAATTCGTCCCCGACGTTTGGGTCCCCGTCACGATGCAGCAAACCATCGCGCCGGAGTCTGGAAACTTCATGGAGGGCCGGGGAAATCGTTGGATGGATCTGCGTGGCCGCCTGAAGCCGGGTGTGACTCCGAAGCAGGCCGAGGCGGCTTTGAATGTGGTCGCCCGCGAGCTCGCGAAAGCCTATCCTCAAACCAACAAGGATTTGACCGTACACGTCATTCCCGGGGGCGCTCGAACGCAGCCTTGGTTGGCCGCCAATGGCCTCATTACGGCCACTACGGGAATCATGGCGGCAGTCGCGTTGCTGGTCCTTTTAATTGCCTGCGTCAACGCAGCGAACCTGGTCCTGGCTCGCTCGGCTGCTCGCGTGCGGGAGATAGCGATACGGGTGGCCTTGGGCGCAGGCCGTACGCGCTTGGTCCGCCAGTTGCTGACCGAAAGTGTATTGCTCTCGATGGCTGCCGGCGCGCTCGGTATCCTGATCGCGATCTTCTTCAACGATCAGTTGAAAGGCTTCTACCCGACGCTCGACTTTCAGACCGCGGACCTCGACTACGAGACTCGGCTGGACCCGCGCCTGTTTCCGTTCGCGCTTCTGGTTTCCCTCGTCACGGCGGTCCTCTTCGGCCTGCTGCCCGCTTTGCGCGCTTCAAGAATCGATCAGGTTTCAGCGATGAAGGGTGCGCCCACGGAATTGGATTTTGGCCCAGTTCGCATGGGCCGCGGAAGTCTATTGGTGATGGCCCAGGCTGCTTTGTCGTGTTTGCTGCTCATCCTCGGCGGTCTGTTCCTTCGTAGCATGCAATTTGCAAATCACGCCGATCCGGGCTTCGACCGGTCAGGCATCATCATGTTCTCCGTCGACCTCGACCTGCAGCGCTACGATGCCGCGCGAGGGCGCATGTTCCAGCAGACCTTGCTCAGCCGCCTGCACAACATCGCCGGCGTCGAAGACGCAAGCATCGCAACGCCCCTTCCGCTGGATGCGAATAATTCTTCGACCCTGGTTTTGCCGGAGGGCTACGTGCCTCGCTCCGACCAGGAGCTCAACGTCGCGGGCGTCAGCCGCATTGGCCCGCACTATTTTGAAACCATGGGCACACGGATCGTAGCGGGTCGCCCCATGGACGAGCGCGATAGCGCTTCGTCCAGCCTCGTGGCGGTGGTCAATGAGACCATGGCGCGCCGATATTGGGAGACGCCGGAGCGCTCCATCGGCCGCCGCTTTGCTCCCGGCCAAGGCCAGCCGCTCATCGAAGTGATCGGCGTAGCAAAGGACGGCAAATACAGGACCTACGGCGAAGGCGCAACGCCATATTATTTCTCGGCCTTGGCGCAAGATTACCAGGGCCGCGCGACCATTCTGGTGCGGTCCAAACTTCATCCGGATGCTTTGATGCCCGCCGTGCGGCGGCAAGTGAGCGCCCTAGACCCCGCCCTGCCCATCTTCGGGGTCCGGACCATGCCTCAATTCCTGAACCGAATAACATCCCTGTACGATCTAGGCGCCTCTCTGGTAGGAACCTTTGCGGTCATCGCACTTCTGCTGGCGGCAGTCGGTATCTACGGCATCCTGCACTTCACCGTGGCGCGCCGAACTCGCGAGATCGGCATTCGCATAGCGCTCGGCGCGGGGCGCGCCCAGGTTTTGCGCCTGGTGCTGCAGCGGTCATTGCTTTGGGTGATGGTAGGAATTTCCATAGGCGTGGGAGTCGCCCTGGCAGTTGGCCAAATCACGGGAAGGCTCCTTGCGGGCGTCAGCGGCACCGACCCGGTGACGTTCTGCGCGGTAATCTTGCTCTTCGGCCTGATAGCATTCCTGGCGAGTGTGGTACCCGCCCGCCGCGCCTCACGCGTCGATCCGATCCGCGCTCTGCGCTATGAGTAGACTACCCGCCGCAGCCACGTCATCCGCGCCTTCTCAACGATAGAAATTCTTATCCCACGCATGGCGCTTCAAAATTTCAAGAACATCGGGAGCCAGCGGCTCTTGACCGGAGACTCGCACATTTCTCTCCACGTTGTGGACGCTGCGCATGCCCGGGATCGCCGCCGAAACAGAGGCCGGCGCGATGCTAAAGCGAAGCGCCGTTTCCGCCAAAGACCCGGGCGCCGCTCCTGCGAGATCCGCTTCGAGCGCATGCACGCGCTCCACAACCTGCTTTTTCCGGTCGCCGCGGAAGTACGCTGACCGAAAATCCTTCGGATCGAAGACCGTGTCTTCCCTAATCGCTCCCGTCAGGCTGCCTTCATCGAGGGGCACGCGCGCCACGACGCCGACATTCATCCGCGCGGCGAGCGGGAGCAGATTCCTCGCCGGGCTCTGTTCGAAAATGTTGTAAATCACCTGGACGGCGTCGATCAAGCCCAACCGCACCAGTTCCAGAACCGAATCCGGTTCGTGATCGTTGGTCGAAACGCCCACGGCGCGCACCTTGCCGGCGGTTTTCAGTTCCTCGAACGCGCGCTTCCACTCGTCGCGCTCCAGCCATTCCGGATTCCAGACGTGAAGCTGTTGCAGATCCACGGTGTCCAGCTTCAGGTTGCGGAGGCTGTCCTCCGTCGATCGGATAATGTAGTCGGTGGGGAACACCTCCTCGATGCCGATGCCGGGCCGGGCCGGCCACAAGCGATTCTTGGGGTGAATCTTGGTGGCCACATGCACCCTGTGTTTGGCCTCGCGCACCGCCTTGCCCACCAGCTTTTCGCTGTGCCCGTCGCCATACACCAAAGCGGTATCGATGAAGTTGATCCCTAACTCGATGGCGCGGCGCAACGCCCGGTGCGATTCCTCGTCCGTTCCGCCTTGCCAAAACTTTCCACCGATGCCCCACGCTCCGTATCCGATCTCACTTACTTCCAATCCGGTCTTGCCGAACCTTCGATACTTCATCTTGAAGCCATCCTAGCGATAATGACATCTAAAGAAGGGGAGGCGCCATGGAGTCCCAGCATCGTGTTGTCATTCTCGGGGGCGGTTTCGGCGGACTCTACGCCGCCAAAGCTCTCAAGCACGCCCCGGTTCAGGTCACGCTGTTGGACCGCCGCAATTTTCACCTCTTCCAGCCGTTGCTCTATCAAGTGGCTACCGGATCGCTCTCCCCGGGCGAGATCGCGTCGCCGCTGCGGGCCGTTTTCCGCCATCAGCGGAACACGCAAGTTCTGCTGGGCGAGGCCGTCGATCTGGATGCGGAGCGGCGGCGCGTGATTCTTGCGGACGGCGAAATCGAATACGACACGTTGCTGGTCGCCACCGGCTCCGGGGATTATTACTTCGGCCACGACGACTGGAAGCGCTCCGCTCCCGGCTTGAAGTCCATTGAAGAAGCCACCGCGATTCGCGGCAAGTTCCTATATGCTTTCGAAGCCGCCGAGCGCGAGCACGACCCGGCCAAGCGGCGCGAGTGGCTGACCTTCGTCATGGTGGGCGGCGGTCCCACGGGCGTGGAGCTGGCGGGCGCGCTCGGCGAGATCGCCCACGATACGCTGCGCCGCGACTTCCGGTCCATTCATCCGGAAGAGGCGGTGATTCTGTTGCTCGAAGGCGGACCGCGCATCCTTCCCTCCTACTCGCCCGACCTGTCGGCCAAGGCGGAAGCTTCGTTGATCCGGCTGGGCGTCACTCCCCGAACGAACGCCATGGCGATCGGGATTGATGACGCCGGCGTCACCATTAAGACCGCTTCCGGAACCGAGCGCATCCGGGCGCGCACCGTCGTCTGGTCGGCGGGAGTTCGCGCGTCGTCGTTCGGAGAAGTGCTCGCGCATCGCGCCGGAGCCGAGTTGGATCGCGGCGGACGCGTGACGGTGAACTCCGATTTAAGCTTGCCGGCGCACCCCGAGATCCTCGTCATCGGAGACCTCGCGCGCTTCGAGCAAGACGGAAAGCCGCTCGCTGGTGTGGCGCAGGTCGCCATGCAAGGAGGCGGCTACGCGGCCAAGCTGATCGTTTCGCGACTTCATGGCCGCACGATTCCCCCGTTTCGATATTTCGACAAGGGCAGCCTGGCGGTGATCGGCCGCGCCGCCGCGGTGGCCGAGATTGGGAAGCTCAGGATATCGGGCCTGCTGGCTTGGTTCATCTGGGTTTTTGTCCACCTGATGTATTTGGTGGAGTTTTCGAATCGCGTGCTGGTGTTCGTCCACTGGGGCTTTTTGTATCTGACCTGGGATCGCGGAGCGCGGCTTATCACGGGGCCGGATCCCGCATTCGAGGCTCAGCCGGAAGAATCGCCGGTGGCCAAACTATGAGTCGCCGGCCGCGTGCCGGATCAACGGTCTCAGATTCAAATTACGAATAAGCCGGTGCAAGTAATTGGGATGCAGGCCCAGCAGGCGCGCGGCTTCGGTGTAATTGCCGTTGGCATGTTCGATGGCATTGAGGATGAGCTGCTTCTTGGCCTCCCGCACGCCGTCATGGAAAGCGTTAACGTCGGTTCCAGCCGGCTCCGCCCGTTCCAGGATCACTTCGGGCAGATCCTCCGGCAAAATCAGATCGGACGAACCCAGCACCACCGCCCGCTCGATGGCATTCTCCAATTCGCGCACGTTGCCCGGCCAATCGTAATTGACCAGGAACGCGCGCGCCTGCGGCGAAATTCCCAGAACGTTTCGATTGGCGCGCTTCGAGTACTTGGCGACGAAATAATTCGCGAGCAGCGAGACGTCCTCGCGGCGATCCCGTAGCGCCGGCATGCGCATCGAGACGACGTTCAGCCGGTAAAACAGATCCTCGCGAAACCGGCCTTTCTTCACTTCCTCTTCCAACTCGCGATTGGTGGCGGCAATCAACCGCACATCCAGCTTGATGGTTCGCGTTCCTCCGACACGCTCGAATTCGCGTTCCTGCAGAACGCGCAGCAGTTTGGCTTGCAGCTGCGGCGCGAGTTCGCCGATCTCGTCCAGGAAAACGGTGCCGCCCTCAGCGATCTCGAGCTTGCCTTTCTTCTGCGCGATGGCTCCCGTAAAGGCGCCTTTCTCGTGGCCGAACAACTCGCTCTCCAGCAGGCTCTCGGCCAGCGCCGCGCAATTAATGGCCATGCAGGGCTTGTGGGCGCGTCCGCTATTGCGATGGATGGCCCGGGCCACCAGTTCCTTGCCGGTTCCGCTCTCGCCGAAGACCAGCACGGTTGAATCTTTCGGCGCCACGCGGCTGATGAATTGAAAGACCTCGCGCATGCGGGGACTTTCGCCCACCATGTTGTGCTCCACGCTGATCTCGGCCTGGAGGCGGCGATTCTCTTCTTCCAGCCCCTCCATGCGGCGCGCGCTTTCGAGCGCCGGCGCGGCGATGCTGCCGATGCCCGTCAGCAGTTGCAGGTGATCTTCGTCAAAGCGGGCCTCGGGGTCGCTCGAATCCAGATAGATGACGCCCAACACGCGATCGAACACCTCGAGCGGAACCGCCAGCACGCTGCGAATATGCCGGGAAACCACGCTGGCGGTGTCGGAGAACGCCTGGGTCGCGGACAAGTCGTTGCACAGTACCGCGACGCCTTCGGAAAGAACCTGGGAAACGATGGTCCGGCTTACCTGCACGGTCTGGTTTGGCCCGCCGCCGCGGTCCCAGCCGAAGACGGAACTGTAATCGTCGGCGTTCTGGTCGCACAGCAGGATGGCGGCGCGGTCGGCGGGCGCGACTTCGAAAACCAGCTCGAGCACCTGCTTCTGCAACGCCGCCAGACCTCGAACCGAGCTTACCGTCTTGCTGATTTTCAGCAGCGCGTTCAGATCGCGAACCATGCGCCCGGTCGGCTGGATTTTGTCCAGATCGCGCAGGTAGCGGGCATCCTGCTTGCGGAGAATAATGGTCGACCCGGCACCGGTGTCGGTCTTGTCAAATTCCACCGAACTGGAATCGTTGGCCGTCTCCGATTCGGGCAGCACGAAGACGAACAGCGAATTCCCTACCTTGATTTCGTCCCCCGATTCGAGGATTCGCTCGGTTACCGGGACGCCGTTCACGAACGTGCTGTTGCGGCTGTTGAGATCTTGGATTCGAAACTGGTCCGAATCGCGCCGGATCAGGCAGTGCCGCCGCGAAACGGAGGCGTCTAACAGCGCGACTAGATTCGTGGGCTCACGCCCGATGGAGACCTCGTCCGACGACAAGGGGATGCTGCTGCCCTTGAGCGGGCCGGCGATAGCTTCGAGTTCGGCCGTCTCGAGCATTCCGTTCGGTACGAGTATAGCGGATCATTCCCCGTTTCGCGCCTCCCGATCGGGGCTATTTCTGAGGCTTTGGGGCGAATCGGGGCGCGGCCGAGCTGGAACCGGATTCGAGAGCTTACTAAGGGAAATACCCTATCCGCCGGGATAGGGTCTCTATCCGAAAAGATAGGAGAAACACCTGATGCCGGCGCTAAGGCGATGCCGAGCCGAGCTACGTCCGAACGAGCTATGCCTCGTAGTATCATGGATTTGCGTTTACTTAGTACAACCGGGGTAAAGGCCTTAGTACGCTTGGCATTGCAGTTGCAAATCTAGGGTGCGTTAGTGGAAACAAGAAACTCAAGGAGGGACCTCACAATGAAGACCAAGACGAACATTAAGGCAGGGATCGTCGTTCTCGGCGGCTAACTGAAAAGTGTAGCATGAACTTCGGCGTTTCTGATCGATCGCTTTATGCGTGAGGGTCGGGAGGCTGAAGAAGATCGAGAATTCGAAGACCGTGGCTTCGCTTCGCGCGAGGCCACGGTTTTTGTGCATTATGAGGGCGCGACCGGCTCGGCCGAGATCTGCAATTCTAGAAGCATCATGCGAGCGCTAGCGCAAGATGTTCGCTACGGAATCCGCAGCTTCCTCAGAACTCCAGTCGCAACCGTGGTTGCTCTAACAGCTCTCACGATTGGGATCGGAGCGAACAGCGCTATCTTCAACGTCATCAATGCCATCCTGATCCGTCCGCTTCCCTACCGGGACCCCGCTAATCTTTATGTGATTTGGAGCAACAAGCTGGATAAAGGCATGCGGAAAGAACTCGTATCGCCTGCCGACTTCCGTGACTTCGTCGACCAGAACCGGATATTCGATCGCATGGGCGGGTTTCGGATCCAATCCGCGGTTTTGACCGGGGGCGAGTTGCCTGAGCGCGTTCAGGTCGCCAGAGTCTCGCCAGCCATCTTCCAAATCCTAGGCGGGAGAGCGATGCATGGCCGCTGGTTCGCGCCGGACGAGGACCAGCCTTCCAAGAATTCCGTCGCGATTCTGAGCGAAGGTATCTGGCGCCGCCGCTTCGGAGGTAATCCGAACATCCTCGGCACAGCGCTGAATCTTGACCGAAAGAGCTACACGATCGTCGGAATCGCCCCCGTCGGATTTCGCCTGGTCGACAACGCTTCCGAGGTATGGATTCCCTACACGGGTGGCCCCCAAGAGCTCGCGCCGGAGCAAAGAGGGTATCGCTCTCTCATGGTATTGGCGCATCTTCGGCCCGGCGTTACGCGCCTGCAGGCGCAGATCGAAATGCAAGCCGTCGCCGGCCGCATCGCCGGCGCCTATCCCAGCACCAACGCGGGCTACAGCGCCGACCTGATTCCGTTGCGGGAACAAGTGGTGGGCGACGTGCGCCCGACGCTTTGGACGCTGTTCGGCGCCGTGACCTTTGTGCTGCTGATTGCCTGCGCCAATGTGGCGAACCTGCTGCTGGCGCGCGCGGGCTCCAGAGAGAAGGAGATGGCGGTTCGGACATCGCTAGGGGCGAGTCCAAGCCGGATTGTGCGCCAGTTGCTTACCGAGAGCGTTCTTCTCGCGCTGATGGGCGGACTCCTGGGGCTGGCTCTGGCCTATTGGGCCACATCCGCCCTGGTCAAACTGGCGCCCTTGGATCTGGCGCGCGGACGGGAGATTTCTCCGGACTGGCGAGTGCTCGCCTTTACGTTGTGCGTCTCGACTCTCACCGGTCTCGTTTTCGGGATGGCCCCCGCCCTGGCCAGCGCCCGCGCCGACCTGAATTCAATACTGAAGACCAGCGGACGCAGCGCCACCGGGCACCGGAGCCGCAGCCGCATGCGCGACATGCTGGTGGTCTCGGAGGTGGCCTCTTCCGTGGTGCTTCTGATCGGAGCCGGGTTGCTGATTCGCAGTTTTTCCCGCCTCGAGGACGTGAACCCGGGCTTCCGCGCGGATCATGTTCTAACCATGCAGCTTTCGCTCGCCGACTCACGCTATCCCGGGATCAAGGTCGGCCGCTTCTATCAGCAACTGATCGATCGTGTGCAGGCTCTGCCGGGCGTGCAGTCCGCCGGAGTTTGTCAGTATCTGCCCTTAAGCGGGCGGGATGTCAGCTTGAACTTTCAGATCGAGGGACAGCCGCCAGCCAATGGCGCCGATCAGCCCCGCGCGAAACTCCGCACCGCCAGCCCGGATTATTTCACGGCTCTGGGAATCCCCTTGCTGCGGGGACGGTTCTTCAATGCCTCCGATGACACCCAGACTCCCAAGGTCGTGATCATCAACCAACTGGCGGCCGAGCGTTATTGGCCGCATCAAGACCCGATCGGCAAGCGCATACTCTCCGGCGCCGACCAGAACGAATGGTCGACGATTATTGGCGTCGTCGGCAACGTCAAGCATGCAGGTTTGGACGCGGACACCAGTCCTGAAACCTATTACCACTACCGCCAAATCCCGCCGGAAGTCATGAATTACTTCGAAGGCACCATGGCTCTCGTAATTCGAACGGCGTCTGATCCGGTGTTGATGACCTCAGCCGTGCGCGGCCAGATACAGCAGCTCGATCCGGACCTGCCGGTTTTCAATGTCAGGCCAATGCAGGAAGTAATCGAGGGATCGATCGCCCAATCGCGTTTTCGCGCGGTGTTGTTGGGCGGGTTCGCCGGCCTGGCTCTGTGGCTGGCGGCGCTGGGGCTCTACGGCGTAATGGCTTATTCGGTGACGCAACGCAGCAACGAGCTGGGAGTGCGGGCGGCGCTCGGCGCGAACCCCGCCGATATCCTCAAACTCATCGCCGGGCATGGGATCCAACTTGCAGCGGCTGGGATCGGGATTGGACTGGCGATCGCTTTTGGCGCAACCAGGCTCATATCCAGACTCCTGTTCGAGATCAGCCCGTTCGATCCTCTCACCTTCGGCGGCACCTGTCTGATAATCCTGGCAGTCGCCATGATCGCCAGTGTCGTTCCCGCCTGGCGGGCTGCTAAGGTAAGTCCTGTAATCGCTCTGCGCCACGAATAGGCGGCTCAAACACCTTAGCTTCGCGCTAACCCGCCCTCCTGTAAGCGAATACCTGCATAAAGATCCTTAAGAGTGCAGCCGATCTAAGTGTGTGCACAGATCCGGCCGACGGGTGCCCGAACCTTGTCCTAGCAATACCATCTCGGAGGCAAAGACAAGAGGATCGCCTTTTGTTTTTGAGAATTAACCGGGCCTGCCCATCTGAGCTCCGAGGAAGAACTTAAGTGGACCATCCACAACCGAAGCGAACACCGGCGAGGGCGAGGGCGCTCTTCATCGCCGTAGATCTTGCCGGCCTGGTGGCGTTCGTCTTGACGTGCCGTTCTTGGACCCCGGAGTTGCCGCCGCGATTCGTAATCTATACAATCCTGGCGCTGCTCTGCTCGCGGATGAACGTCGTATTCCCCGGAGCGCGCGGCAGTCTTTCGGTGAACTACGTGGTGAGCATGCTGGCGTTGCTCGAACTGCAGCTACCGGAGGCGCTGATAGTCGCAACAGTCGCCACGATCGCGCAAACCTATTGGCATCAAAAGAGCCTCGGCAAACCCCTCAATCCGGAATACCTCTGCTTTAACGTCGCCTACAATGGCATCGCCCTGCTTGCGGCGGCATGGATGTTCAGGCAGCCCTTGTTTCTGAGCTTCGCGATCGGCGAACTGCTGCGCCTTACCCTGGCAGGCACTGTCTATTTCGTCGTCGGCACGGTTCCTCTGTCGATCGCCATAGCGTTGTTGGAAGGCCGGAGCATGGTAACGGTGTGGAAGGGCCTGTGCAACTGGTTATTCCTTTATTACATCGTCGGTGTTTCACTCGCCGAGCTGGTGCACATGGCGACCCTGCGGCTGGGATGGACATTCACCCTGGCGTTGCTGCCGCTGCTTTACGTCGTTTACCGATCGTTCCGGTTGTATTTCGCAAAGCTCGAACAAGAGAAAGCTCACGCGCAAAACATGGCGTCGCTGCACCTCAGAACCATAGAGGCGCTGGCCATGGCCATCGAAGCCAAGGATGAGTGCACGGGCGAGCATTTGCGCCGCGTCCAGGTTTACTCGCTGGAACTGGCGAAACACTTGGGCCTGGACGAGGGGTCGATCCATGCGTTGCAGGCGGCATCCATTCTGCACGACATCGGCAAGCTGGCGGTGCCGGACTACATCATTTCGAAGCCGGGCAAGCTGACACCGGAAGAGTTCGACAAGATGAAGATCCACACCATCGTGGGCGCGGAGATTCTGGAACAAGTGTCGTTCCCTTATCCGGTTTCACCGATCGTTCGCTCGCACCACGAGAAGTGGGATGGCAGCGGTTATCCGGACGGTCTGCAATCCGAGGAAATCCCGATCGGCGCTCGAATTTTGTCCGCGGTCGACTGTCTGGATGCGCTGGCGAGCGACCGCCAATACCGCAGGGCGCTTCCGCTGGACGAGGCCATGAACTATGTCTCGTCGATGGCCGGCAAGCACTTCGATCCGAAGGTAATCGAGCTGCTCCAGCAGCACTATCGCGATTTCGAGAAGATCGCGCAAAGTACGCCCGTGAACACCAGCCGCCTGAGAAGGGATATCGTAGTGAGCCGCGGCGACGCTCCCGACGCCGGTTACGAGAGCAATACCGCGGCGGCGGATCCGACGCCGGAACGGGCCCAGAACCGCGCCGCCTCGGTCGCATTCGCGCTCCAGGAGATGCAAGCCGTGATGGACCTGACCGAGGTCCTGGGCGGGACCCTGCGGCCGGAAGAGATTTTGTCGGTTCTGGCGCACAGACTGAAACAAGTGGCGCCTTACGATTGCATAGCGTTCTATGTCCGCCGCGGCGACGTTCTGAAGCCCATTTTCGTCAGCGGAGACAATAGCCGCGTCTTCGCCTCGCTCGAAATTCCGGTCGGCCAGGGGCTATCGGGCTGGGTAGTGGAGACCGGCAAGCCGATCGTGAACGGGAATCCTTCGGTCGAACCTGGATATCTGAACGATCCGAGCAAGTTCAGCCTGCTGAACTCGGCTTTGTCGATTCCCCTATCGCTCGACACCGATCCCAAATTGGGCGCCCTCACGTTGTATAAGGCGGAGCGAGACGCCTACAATTCGGACCACCTGCGGGTATTGTCGGCCATCAGCGGCAGGATCGCGCAAGCCGTCGACAACGCCGCCAGAGTACAAAAGAAGCAGCCGGAAACGGGCACGGACGATCTGACCGGACTGCCCAACGCCGAATCGCTCAATGCCTTCCTACAAAAAGAGCTCGCCCGCTGCAAGCTCGAAGGCAAGCGATTGGCTGTTCTGGCTTGCGGCGTGGACGGTCTCAAGCACATCGACGAATCCTTCGGACATCAGACCAGCAACGAATTCGTGAAGCGGGTAGCGGCCATCCTGCGGAACAATTGCCGCAGTTCCGACTATGTGGCGACGGTGGGCCGGGACGAGTTCGCGGTCCTGCTGGCGGACGCTCGACCGGGCGAACTCGCCGTCCGGATAGAATCGCTCGACCGCATGATTCGCGCCGCGAGCCGGGAATTGTGCGGCGAGGAAACCCCCGGAATTAGCGTGGGCGCGGCCTGCTTTCCGGAGAACGGATCCGACGTCGACAGCCTGCTGTCTTGGGCCGACCGGGAGATGGATCGCGTCAAACGCGAGCGGAAAGCTAGCGGCGGCGTGTTGCAACTGGCTCGTTCCATCGAGTAGCAGCTACTTTTCCGCCAGCCAAGCCAAAAAAAGGCCGTCCGGCGCGACATCCTCCCAGTAGGAAATCGGGCGGCTTGAAACGCGGCGGCAGCGCTTGGCGAGCAGCCGTTCCATTTCTTTCCGGTCCAGCCATTTTTCCCAGTGCGGCGTCTTCAAGCGGCCCCACTGCTCGCGGTTCTTGTCGATGATGACAATCCGCCCGCCCGGCTTGGCCACGCGGCAAATCTCGGCCACAGCTCCCTCGATATCCACGGCGTGTTCCAGCGATTCGGTAGCGTACGCGCAATCGAAGCTTTCGGCGCGAAACGGCAAGCGGGTCATCGATCCGGCGCAAGCGTGAATTCCGGACGGAACGCGTTCGAGCATCGCCTCGGCCAGATCAAAGGCGACGATGGACGATTCCGGATGACGATCCTGGAGCACGCGCGCGAACCGGCCCTTCCCGCATCCCACGTCCAGAACTCGCCGGCCGGCCAAATTGCCGAAGTGATCGAGAATCAACTGGACGTGGTAAATGCGGGGATCGATGGTGGACGGGAAATTTTCCTCGTCCGCGGCGGCGTCGTTGAAGTGTTGGATGATTTCCTGAAGCGGAGGCGCGGCGGCCTTCCCCAATAGTTTTCGCCAGACCATCAGATGGACGCCACCATCAGGCCCGCGCCAGGAAGATCGGCAGCCCCGCCTTGTTGGCGTAATTCGGCCGGTAGCGTTCGGTGTTGTACATGGTCTCGACTTCGACGTGCCGCGGTCCCAGGGACGCTTCGGGGATGGGCGCCATTTTGTAACAC
>Ga0302325_10011345_pt1 | contig 19205 bp, 14 predicted proteins | sample Palsa_T0_2_FD_201948 | JGI IMG/M metagenome (GOLD analysis project Ga0302325, IMG submission 201948) | Peat permafrost microbial communities from Stordalen Mire near Abisko, Sweden - Palsa_T0_2 | ecosystem: Environmental > Terrestrial > Soil > Palsa > Peat permafrost | place: Sweden: Abisko...
GCGGTCCGTGCGTTCCAGGGTCAGCCCTCGCTGCGCCGCAATCAGGCTGGCCTTCGCAACAAGTTCCTCAACGGCGGTAACGCGGGTTCTATCGTTAACATGACGCACATCGAGGCTGACCTGCGCATATCCGGGCACGACATTGCCTGCATTGGGTTCCACGATCACCTTGCCCACCGTGGCAATCAGCCCGTCCGTACGGTGTGCAAGGGTTTCCACTGCCGTGATCCACTTCGCGGCGGCTGCGAGCGCATCGCGGCGCAAATGCATGGGCGTCGTTCCCGCGTGGTTGGCTTGGCCGCCAAAGGCCATATTCAACCGCGTCTGGCCCGCAATCGCCGTGACCGCGGCAACACGCAAACCCTCCGCTTCAAGCACCGGTCCCTGCTCGATGTGGATCTCAAGAAAGTCCGCCGCATCGGCATTCAACGCCGCTTCGCCGATGCGACCAGGATCGAGGCCAAAGCCGCGCATTGCGGCTTCCATCGCAATGCCTTCGGTGTCGGTCAGCGTGAGCCATGCGTCATCGAAATTCCCCGCAACCGCGCGACTGCCCAGGAAGGGCACGCCAAAGCGCACGCCTTCTTCTTCAGAAAACGCGATCACTTCAATCGTCAGCGGCAACGCAAGATCCTGCGCAATGCCCACCCATTCAAGCGCCAGCGTGACGCCGAGCACACCGTCGAATGCGCCGGCGTCGGGCACCGTATCGATGTGCGAACCGAGCACGAGTCGCTTGTGGCCGACGCCTGCTTTGCTCCAAAGTCCGCGCAGATTGCCTGCCGCATCCACATGGATGCTCATTCCCAGCGATTCCATGCGGGCGCGCAAATGGGCATGAACGTGGTGCGTGGGCGCGGTCAGGAATCGCCGCGTGATGCGTCCAAGCTCTTCAGATAAAGCAGCGATATGCCTGCATTCAGCAATCGCTCGCAGCGCGCGGTCTTTCATCGGCGCACCAACTCTATGCCGCGGGGCTCGCCAACAAAACCATCCGCGGCCCCGTCCCGAGCAAAGATCTGCTTCCCGCGCAACCAAGTCTCCATCACACGTCCATGCAGCGCCGCGCCCATAAACGGTGAGAGCTTGTGGCGAAAGTGCAGGCTCACCGGCGCGACGGTCCATGCAGCATGCGGATCGAAAACCACGAAGTCCGCGTCGGCACCGACCGCTAGCACGCCTTTTCTTCCCATCAAGCCCGCCAACCGCGCTGTTTCGGTTCCCATCCACGCACCTACTCGCTCCATCCCCGCTTTCAAACCAAATCCGCGCCGTTCAAGCGCAGTCCACATCACCGGAAGCGCAAGCCCAAGGCTCGCAATGCCGCCCCACGCTAAATCCCAGCGACCTTCGTCGCGTCGCTTCATTGCCGGCGGGCACGGCGAGTGGTCGGTAGTCACCATGTCGATCAATCCCTCTTCGAGCGCGGCCCACAACGCCTCTCGATTGGCTCTGCCGCGAACCGGCGGAGCGCATTTGAACTCCGTCGCCCCATCTGAGATTTCTTCAGCGGCAAACCAAAGATATTGTACGCAGGTTTCCACGGTGACCGGCACTCCCCTGCCGCGCGCCTCAGCCAGCAGGGGCAGAGCCTCAGCGCTGGCCAGATGGACAATGTGGATCGGCGTCGAGAACTCTTCGGCCAGCCGGATGAGCAGGGCAATCGCCTCGACTTCGGCGGCGTCGGGTCGCGAGGCCAGGTAGGTGGAGTATTTTCGCCAATCCGCTCCCGCCGCATTCAACGCCTCGGTTGCGGCATTTACCGGCCCTGCCACCTCTGCGTGGACCAACAGTGGCAGGCCAACACCCCTGAGCCTCGCTAGCGCCAGCCGCAGTTCCGCCTCGTCTACCCATGCAAATCCGTCAATTCCAGAATGAATGAGAAAGCATTTGAATCCGGCGACGCCCGCGCTGGCCAAAGCCGGCAGCGACTCTGAGTTGCCGCGCACAGCGCCGCCCCATGCGGCCCAGTCTACAAAGGCTTTGCCTTGCGCCGCGACCCTTTTCGCCTCCAATGCCGCCTGATCCGTAGTCTCCGGCACGCAGTTCAGCGGCATATCCACCAGGGTTGTCACGCCGCCTGAAGCTGCCGCGCGCGTGGCTGTAAAAAAGCCTTCCCACTCCGTGCGGCCCGGCTCGTTGATGTGCACATGGGAGTCCACCAGGCCAGGTAGCAGCACCGCATCGCGAAAGTCGTGCATCGTTGCGCCAGCCGGCGTGCTGTTCCAGCTCAGCACTTCAGTAATGCGCTCGCCCTCAACAAGAATGGTCGCTGGGGCCAGGCCCCCGCCAGTCAGGACGCGGGTCGATCGGAATGCCTGTGACATACTGTGATTACTTTCGCCGCTCAGGGATGTTATGAGCAAGTTCAGGGAGGTTCAGAGCAAGTTGACCCCATCCGCCGCACCCAATCCCGAGTTTCTGCGCCGCGCCATTCTGCTGGCCATCCAGAATGTCGACACCGGCGTCGGAGGCCCGTTTGCCGCAGTCATCGTGCGCGACGGCAAGATCGTCGGCGAAGGCGTGAACACAGTAACCGGCACCAACGACCCCACGGCTCACGGCGAGGTCAACGCCATCCGCACGGCCTGCAAGGCTTTGAGCAGTTTCAGCCTGGCTGGCTGCGAACTTTACACCAGTTGCCAGCCCTGTCCCATGTGCCTTGCGGCCTGCTACTGGGCGCGGCTCGATGCCGTTTACTACGGCGCCAGTGCAGCCGACGCTGCCCGCGCCGGCTTCGACGATGCTTTTCTTTATGATGAGTTTCGCAAGGACCAGCCCGCGCGCTCGCTCCCGGCCACGCAGTTGCTTGGCAACGAAGCCTGGGCCAGCTTTCAAGCCTGGATCGCCTCGTCCGGCAAAATCGAGTATTAAGAGTCAGCCGCCGGAAGTGGCCATGCATGGCAAATATTTGCCATTCACGCCTGGTTGGCCCGTCTTGCACTCCGGGCTTTGCTGGCCGGGTGATCGAGGAGTACAGGCCGGGATGCGTTTTGCTCCGGCAGTTGATCGCGAAGAACCATATTGAGCAGCGACCGGTTCACACGAATATGGCCGTTGTACTCAAGGTAGCCGAGCTTCCTGAAGCGATTCATAAAGAAGCTGACGCGAGACCGCGTTGTACCGATCATCTCCGCAAGTGTTTCCTGCGTAATGTGCGGAATCGGCGTCTCCTCAGGTTCGCCCGATTTGCCAAAATCCGCCATGAGCAGCAAGATCCGCGCTAAACGTCTTTCGCTGGAATTGAAAAGCTGATCGATCAGGTCCGCCTGGGTTCGGATGCCTCGAAGCAGCATAAAGTTCAAAAAGAGCGCTGCGAATGCGTGCTCGTCATGCAAAACGCGGAGCATTTGCTTCCGATCGATTTTGAGCGCGACGCAAGCCACCAGGGCCGATGCTGTGGCCATTCGGAGGGCACCCTCTGCCGTGAGGGACTCTTCGCCCATAAAGTCTCCCGCAGCCAGTAGCGTAACAGTGGCTTCCTTGCCCTTCTTGGATACGACGGTCAGCTTGGCCCGGCCAGACTGGAGATAAAAAACCGCGTCGGCCGCGCCCCCCTGGGAGAAGAAAATCTGCTTTGCCTTCAGATTGACGATCTTCCGCCCTTCCCCATCGCTGCGAAGATAATGCGTCGCGTTGAAGGCCGCGCTCGTTTTGCCATCCATCGATACAACCTCTTCCTAAGTGCATTCCAGCAACGGTTCCTGGAATGCGTGGAGCTTGGCGACAGATACAATCTTCGCGCCCCACGAGCGCGGCCAATCATTCCACTTGAGCAGAGCATCTCACACTGCGTGTTGATAAGTTGAGCATTTTCGCTCAGTTCGATCAATCGACCGCTGAGGGCAATGATCAACTCTTTGCACCCGGCTGAGCAGGAATGCCGGGATCTGCTCCTTTACGCCTCGTCCGAAGTTCAGCGTCAGACGGCTCACACGGGTGGTCCAAGCCGGGCCGCTCCCGATTCCGCATTTTATTTCAAACCGGCATTGGTAAATGGACTCTCATCTGGCAGTTGTCGTGGGCCTAAGTATTCTTCAGAGATCATTCATACGATTTGAAGTTTGCCGGACACGTACGTGCAGCAATCCCGTCGATCGAGTTTGCGCCTGGCCGCTAATGCGCCACTGGTTTGCGCAGAAGTGCAAAACAGATACCGCTAAGCACCAAAGATTACCGGAGCGCAAAGATTTTACGGAGCCATGGATGACCCAGCTTTGCTTTCGAATGAACGGATTCAAGAAACAAGAATTGGCTCTGCACAATCATCGCAACGTTTCGGCTACATCGTTATGGGTGCTCACTCTAGCGGCTCTGGCGCTGGCTTCGACGGGAGTTCAAGCGCAATCGACTTCCTTTGGTTCGGTTGCCGTCGACGTCACATCCGCGCAACAGAGCGTGACCATTACCGCGCAGGTTGCAGGCACCGTAAATACTGTGGAAGTACTCACGCTTGGCGTCAGCGGACTCGACTTCGCACCCGGCGCCGGCGCTACGACCTGCGCATCGGCAACCCTGGCCGCAGGTGCAACCTGCACGGAATCCGTGACATTCACCCCCGCGTATGCTGGCCTGCGCATGGGCGCGGTGGTTCTGGTGGGCAGCGGAAACCAGGTTCTGGGCACCGCTTACCTGTCGGGTACGGGAACAGCGGGTCTTGGGGTTCTGGTCACCGGGAACATTCTTCCCGTTGCAGGCGACGGCGTGTATGAGGGGCCGGTCCTCGATGGGTTGCTCGCCACATCGGCTTCCCTCAATCATCCCTCAGCCGTCACCCTGGATGGCGCGGGCAACATGTATATCGCCGACCGGTACCACAATCGGATTCGAAAAGTTGTTGAGTCCACTGGCATCATCTCCACGCTTGCGGGCAACGGAGATGCAGCCTATGCGGGCGATGGGCTGGCTTCAACGAATTCAGCAGTCAGCGTGAATACTCCTTGGGGCGTGGCTCTGGATGGGGCGGGCAACGTCTACATCGCCGATACGGGAAACAATGTTGTGCGCAGAATTGCGGCAGCCAACGGCATCATTACCACCGTGGCAGGCAACGGCTCGCCGGGAAGCGGCGGAGACACCGGCCCGGCAACGAGCGCCAGCCTCAATCAACCCCAGGGCGTCTCCGTGGACTTGAGCGGGAACCTCTACATTGCCGACACCTTCAACCACCGCATCCGCAAGGTAAATGCCGTCACCGGCATCATCACCACGGTCGCGGGTACCGGATATACAAATCCGTTGACTGGACTTGGCGGATACTCGGGCGATGGCGGACTGGCCACGAGCGCAGAACTCAACTTCCCCTTTGCGGTTGCCTTCGATGCCGCAGGCAACATGTACATTCCGGATTCGGCCAATAACGTTGTTCGCATGGTCAACAACTCAAACATCATCTCGACCTTTGCCGGAACCGGAGCCGCAGGCGACACTGGAGACGGCGGCGCGGCTACTGCGGCAACCCTGTTTTCACCCTCCGGCGTCATCGCCGATGCCGCAGGGAATGTCTATATCGCGGACACGCAGAATGCCGGCATCCGCAAGGTCAGCCCGACCACCGGCTTCATCTTCACCATTGCCAAAAATAACGTCGGCGAGTACGTCTACAACGGCGGCGGTCCCTACGCGATCAGCATCTATGGGCCCATCGGGCTTTATCTCGATGGAAGCGGCGATCTCTTTTTCGCTGACTCGCTGAACATGAGGATTCGCGAGATTCTGAGCAATTTCGCAATTCTGGATTTCACCGCCAAGCCGGTCCGCCAAGGCGACCAGTCCGCAACGCAAACCCAGACCATCGAGAATGACGGCAATGCGCCCCTCGACCTGACCGCCATCACTGTCCAGACGAACGCCGCGCTCGATGCATCGGCGACCACCTGCGCCACTGGCTCGACCTTGCTTGACGTGAGCTCCGATTGCGAAATTGGCGCCATCTTCGCGCCTACCGTGGAAGGCGATCCGCTCTTCGGCAACATTGTCGTCGCCGGCAACAGCGTGAATTCGCCGCTGGATATTGAATTGATCGGCAACGCAACCCTGGTGACCTCGACCACAACCACGCTTGTCTCCAACCCCGATCCGTCCGCATTCGGAACATCCGCGTCTTTCACCGCAACGGTCTCGACCGGCGCAGGCACCGGAAACCTCACCGGCACGGTCAGTTTTCTTGACGGCGCCACTGTTTTGGCTTCGAAAGTCCTGGTAGGCCCTTCGTTTACAAGTGGCAACACCACGACTGTGACGGCCTCTTTCTCCACCGCCGCGCTCGCCGTTGGGTTGCACTCGATTACTGCGTCCTACAGCAACACGCTCGACCCAACCCACTTCCCCAGCACGTCCGCCATTTTGATCCAGACCGTTCTCGAATCCACAGGCACCACGCTGGTTTCGAGCGCCAACCCATCGGGCGTGGGTCAGTCTGTCACCTTCACCGCCACGGTCGGAGCCCTCGCATCCGGCAGCGTTCTCCCCAGCGGGTCCGTCACCTTCGCCGATGGCTCCACGACCCTCAACGTCGCAACATTGAGCGTGGGCGGTATTGCTGCATACACCACCGCCGCGCTTGCCAATGGACTTCATTCGATCACCGCCACGTACAGCGGCGACCCCGCCGCTCAGATTTCCGTCAGCGTCTCGAACATTGTGAATCAGGATGTGCTGGTTCCCTCTCTGGCCGTTGTGACTTCAACACCCAACCCGTCTTTCTACGGCAACCCCGTGATCTTTAGCGCGACGGTTACATCGAGCTCGGTCGAGGCTCCCACCGGTGTGGTCGAAATTCTTGATGGAGGAAAGCAAATCGGGTCGGCGAATCTTGTGGGATCCACTGGCGCGGGCACATTCGCGAGTTCCTCCCTGGCCGTCGGTTCACACATCATCACCGCCGCCTACATGGGAGACGTGAACAACCGTGCTTTTACCTCCGCAGCCATCACCCAGGTAGTCAATCAAGCGCAAACGTCAACAGCAGTAGCCGCGAGTCCAAACCCGGAGATCGCCGGCACCCCGGTTGCAATCACTGCAACCGTTCGGCCTGTGCAGGGCGTATCCACGCCCTCTGGGAATGTGACATTCACCGATACTTTCAACGGCGCGCCTGTGGCCCTGGGAAGCGCCGCAGTCGGGGCGGCGGGAACGGCAGTCCTCAATCCGACCCTGGCCATTGGCTCCCACCTGATCGTCGCTTCCTATACCGGAAATGTCGATGACACCGCCAGCGCATCTGCCCCGTTGACCCTCACGGTAGTGATTGCCACCACTTCGACTGCTCTCGCTTCCGCTCCAAATCCCTCCATCACTTTGTCCGCGGTAATCTTTACCGCTACGTTGACCGGCAACGGCGGAATGCCCACCGGGAGCATCACGTTCCTCGCCGACGGCATATCCATTGGCTCCTCAACCCTCAACTCCAAAGGTGTTGCCACCTTAAGCAATTCCGCGCTGAAGGCAGGTACCCACTCCATCACCGCCAGCTATGCCGGAGATACAAACGATCAGGCCAGCACTTCGCCGGCAATCAGCCAGGTAGTGGGAACCATTCCGACCGTTACAGCTCTGGGCGCAGCCTCTACCAGCGGCCCCAATGCAGTGGTGCTTCTGCTGGCGACCGTTGACGGCACCAGCGGCCCCACACCCACGGGCACGGTTACCTTCTCGGCCGGAACCACGACCATCGGCTCGGCAGTTCTTAATTCGACCGCCGTCGCCACGCTCCAGCCGAACCTGGCTCCCGGAACAACCAGCATTGTTGCCTCCTACGGCGGAGACGCACTGCATTCTAGCTCCAAATCGAAGACGGTTTCAGTCTCCAGTACACCAACGTCGTTCACGGTCATTGTGAACCCACCTAGCGTAACGATGGCCACAACGCAAAATGCGATGATTACCGTGAACCTGGCTTCGGTCGCCGGCTTCACTGACACCATCGGACTGGGCTGCGCGTCGCTTCCGGCCGGCGTTACCTGCCATTTCTCCAGCCCCAGCGTCAGCCTGGCCGCAAATTCCACCAAGACCGCCCAGTTGACCATCGATACCGATAACCCGCTCACCGGCGGGGCTTCAGCCATGAACAGCCCTTCGGGCGCCATGAACCACCGCTCGGGGGCGATGAGCACTCGCCCCGGGAATCAGAGTGCGCTGCTGGCTGGTTTGCTCCTGCCTCTGAGCGTGTTCTTCGGCTGCCTCTTCGCCCGCTTCCGCAAGCGCCACTTTAAAGGCCTGACCACGTTGCTGCTTTTGTGCCTGGCCGGCGCAGCCATGCTGCTGACCGGCTGCACAGGATACTCGCAAGCCAGCGCGAAGCCGGGAACGTACGTGATTCAGGTGAACGGCACCGGTGTCAACAGCAACATCACCCAGTATCAAAATGTGACGCTGAACATTACCAAGTAATGCGGGCCGCAGGAGACAGATGAAGAGATTTCAAACCATCGATGAAAGCGGCTCAACCCGCGCAAGCATTCGCCTCGGCGCTGGATGCGTCGCAATGCTCCTCGTTGCGTTGGCCCTGGGCCACACGGCATCCGCGCAGGTGCTTCCGTCTGGAGATGCCGGCGGCCTCAGCATCTTTGCCGGCGCTACGGCTTCCGCGTTCTCACTGCAATACGGCGATCGAAAGATGCTCGGCATCGCTCCATTCGTCGACGTCGACACCAGGCGCGACCTTGGCTTTGAAGGCGAAGCGCGCTGGCTCGATTTTCACCAGACTGACAATGTCCACGTGACAACCTGGTTGGCCGGTCCGCGATACCACCGGTCGATCGGCAAATATCAGATTTATGGCAAGGGGCTGGTAGGGATCGGCGAATTCAACTTTCCCTACAACTACGCTTATGGAAGGTACCTGGTCGTTGCGCCCGGAGGCGGAGTCGATTACTCTCTCACGCGCAGGGTCCGGCTGCGGCTGCTCGATGGCGAATATCAATACTGGCCGCAGTTCACCTTTGGCCCCATGTCGTCCTACGGCATCAGCACCGGATTACGCATTCGCGTTTTCTGAGGGTTGCTCGCGACAGAACCTGTTCCCGTTCACTTCCCTGCATCGGAGTTGTGAACGAAGCACTCATGGATTGCGTCCAGCGGCGCAGTGGGCCATTTGGACGCGACCATGTCGCCTTCACTTACCTCGTGCAACACAAAATTAATAGAACCATCCGCTTCGACCGTCCCCCGCAGATAGCCGTAGATGTTGGTCCTTGACGCCTTGTCGGCATCCTTGGGGAGCCGGTACCGGTGAGCGCCGGCGCTGCCGATGATGATTCCCGGCACAACCGTGCTGTTGTGCTGCTTCCAATACGGTGTATTGAAGATGTTGGGCGAATAGAAATGCGAGTGACTGGCAAGGATGTACACATGCTTCCCTGCCGCCTGGGCGTCGAACAGCCAGTTGTAGACCATCTCGCCGGTGCGCATACCCAGATCCCAATCGTCCATGCCGTGAGAGGAACTGGTCGAGTGAGGCAGAGATTCGTGCATGCCTGCAACAATGGCGCGTATGCCTGAATTCGGGGCCAGGTCGCGGTCAAGGACCGAGCGCAGCCAGTGCATTTGGGCAGCGGAAAACTCGTCGGGGTCGGCATTGTCCAGGGTAATGAAATCCACGCCGTCGCGGGTCCAGTGATACCACGACCGCACTGCATCGTTGCTGTCCCCGTCGGCCTCGCGCTGCGCCTGAATTTCAGGACGGCTGAGGAAGTTCGAGAATTTGGCAATGTAACCCTCGCGCGTCATGGGCTTCACATTCTCATGATTGCCGCGCCCCAGGAATACCGCGAGAGAACCGAACGAGGCCATCTGGTGCTCAAGAAAGTCATCCCAGGCCCGACGCTGGTATTCCCGATGGGGCAGATTGCTTCCAGCAGGTTCCATTGCCTTCATATCTTGATCGACCATAGTGATCCAACGGAAATCGCCCAGGTGCCAATAGAAGACGTCGTTCTCCGCTTTTACCTTGGCAGCGATGGCGGGCATGACGAAATCGCCGCAGTTGCGGCTGTCGCCGCTGACCGCGAAAGTCCAGGATGAAGCGGGGGATTGCGCGCCGGCAGGTGCCGCGCCAAGCGCGGTCAGTGTAAGCAGTGAAAGAGAAACATGCAGCTTCAACATGCCTTCAGAATAACGTGAACCCTGGCCATGCGCTCCGCTTTTGGCATCTGTGCTTGCGCAATAAGGCTTGGGCATTCAGGCGCTTCGCCGCGGAAGCAGCCAGGCCGCTTATCGATTCGCCGTCGCATCTGGTTTTGCAACGCTCGCTGGCTCCGCTTTTCCCGCCTGCGGTGCTGCGGATGAAGCAGGCGCTGCGGGCGACTGCGATCCGGGCAATGCCGGTGTCACAGCCAGCGTCACCGTCTGCACTGTTGCGGCATCGTCGCGCAGGCGCAGATAAAGCAAGCCATTCGCCGGATGCGGCACGCTCAGCTGGGTTCCGGTAAAGTCCGGCGGCACGTCGGTCGAGTTTGTGAAGTCCGGCGCAGCGGCGATGGATGAAGCCAAAAACAGATTCGTTCCCGTCAATGTACAGGGCTTGGATATCGCGCGCGGGCAGCGCAGTTCCTTGAAGCCCGGCAGCCGCACCAGCGTCCCCAGCGGTAGCCAGTCTCCTGTCACTCCATCAGCCGACATCGCGCGCACCTGCACCGGTCCAAAGGCCGACTGGCCAAAGCGGCCCAGCGGCTCCAGAGAGCCCATCGCGGTCTTTGCGTCTTCCAGCATCAGGCTGGCGTCGGCCAATGACAAAACTGTAGCGAAGCTGCCGTCCACCGACGCCACCTCCACTTTCTCATCGCGGGGAAAGTCTACCGGCACGCGCGACTTGAGAAAAAACACCAGCCGCCCATCCACAGGCAGATCGTCGGCGCTGGCCAGGCGCACCGGCGAGGGCGCTGCGGAAGCCTCGTCCTGTACACCTTTATTGAGAAGAGTGATTTGCGGCCGAGGCGGCCCCACGGTCACAGGGACTTTCAACTTGCGGCCATCCTGCAGCTCGATCTTGGCCACGTATGCCTTTCCTGGTTCCAGACTGGCCGTGGAATCGTCGGTGCTCATCGCGAGTTGATCAAAATCCTGCACTCTTTTCAATATTGCCGGCTTCAGCGCAATGCCGGCCAGTTCGGCCGTCGCGACTTCATCCAGTCGATTGCCACGCAGCATCGCCGTTTGATCTCCGGCGCTGAGCGTGAGGCGATCCAGCGATGCCGCTTCTGCATAGGCTGTCAGGGGCAACCGGTCTGGTGTCTCCAACCCAAATTGATAGACCTCCAGCGTCACGGGCCCCGGAGCAGCGTCTTTCATCGGTACGGCCACTTCCAGCGAGTCCGGCTTGGGAGACTTCCAGCTCAGTTCCACCGGCTTGCCATCTTTTGCCTGTTCCGCCACCCGGTCCACGCAGATTGCACTATCGTCTTGGAGGCGCAATGTGTCCTCGCGGCCCACGACCAGCGCCGATTGGTCGCCTGCCGCCACGGTCCACTTGCCCGCTTGCGCAACGTGCAGATGGAAGTGTGGTCCCTCCCAGTTGTCAAAGCCCCACTTTCCGCGCAGCACGACAGTCAAGTCGCTCTTCGCCAGAGCGGGAGGAGGATTCTCGAGCACCAGGCCGCCGGCCGACGCATCGGTCTTGACCGGCAGGTCCACTGAAGATGTTTTTCCGTTTGCCTGTGTCTCGATGTGCAGGGCCAGGTCGTATGCCAACTGGGTGGAAAATACCGTTGGCGCTCCGTCGACGGAAAACACCAGACCGGGTCGCTGTGCGCAGTACGTTGCTTCCGGATTTACCAGGCGCAGCAGCGGGGGCTTGGCTGGCCCGACAGGCGGCAGCGCAACCACCACCACGGATTTCGGATCGCGAAACGAAGGCGGCACATTCAGCCGCAGGTTGAGCGTATCCTTGATCGGCAGCGCGAGCGCCGGAATGTATTGAAAGTGCGCCGTATGCAGCGAGGCCAGAATCCTTGCCGTATCCACAATTGCGCCCACGTAAGGGCTGTATAAGCCTCCTCCGGCCATTGGCGAGTAACTGAGTTGGTTCATCAGGTCGCCGGTAGATCCATTGGCCAACTGCACCACCATTGACTGCGCATTGGAGTCGTCCAGCACCAGTCCATCGGTGTGCTCCACCAGGCACGGCGCCTGCTGATCGCTTGGCTTGTCGAAGCATTCCTTGTCCAGCTTGATGCCCAGGCTGCGCGCCGCCATTTCAGCTCGATCTTTCAGCAATTTCGGATCGGTCTGGGTGGTCACCTTCACTTCTGCCAGGTAAGCGTCGAGGCGCATCCGGTCCAGACTGGCGGCCTGCAGATCTTGCGTGGCGCGCACAAACGCGCCCGGCCGCCCGCGGACCGCCGCGAGCAGGGTGCTGAAGTCCCCGCCCGTCTCCGGAGCAAGAAAGATCAGTGCCTGTTGCGCTTCGGCTGGAACCGTAACAAACACGCCCTCATCCCGCACCTTGCGGTTCCACGTCTCCACGCGCGTAAACCACTCCGGGGGAGGTTGGTTGGTTGACCCGCGCAGAAAAGCGACGATCAGAACATAATGGGTAGACTGGCTCTCGGGCAGATCGGGATGTATCCATAGCCTGTCGTTTGGTTGCAGGTTGGGCACCTCGCCAATCGGAAGCGTAACCTCCCCGCGCTTCACATGGACATCCACTTTGGGCCCCATAAGATCGAACGCCGGGGCATCTGCATACAGTCCGGTTGATGCCAAACACCAGAGCAACAAAAACTTCAAGTAAAACCGCATATCCCTATTGTACGAACTCCGGAGCATCAAAAATGCGCCAATCGTCTACAACTAAAGCCCGGCATCGGGGTTGCCGAATGCACCGCGATCCACAGATTTTTCAATCTCACCCGCGCATGGCGCAATAATCGGTTACACTGTGGCTTGTTTAACTTTGATCTGGGGATTAGTCTAAAGTGCTAATCAAATTACTGTAGGCTACAAATGGCAGGCGGAAAATGGTTCCTATTTGTAAACGAGCCGGGAATTGCCAATGTTTGCCTTACAGAAGTTCTGAGAACCACATTGATCCGTATCGACTGAATTCTCGTGGGATTGCCTTCGCCTTGGCAAACAACTCAAAAAATCCATCTTTCCCGTAGCAGGAATTTACGGATGGACACAGTTTAGAAGTAAGACCGCTCTCTTTTACCCGCTGCGTGCCGGTTTCAGGCTCTCGGAACAGGGCCATGAGGCCATCCGGAACTGCGCTGCGCGGTGAGCCCAGAAGGAGCGTTATGGAGAAGGCGATGAAAGCAATAAAGGCTGTACAGACAAGCGTAGACGTTAGCAACCTCAGCATTCCCGACGCCGAAGAGATTATTGAAGAAGCCCTCAACGAACTGGCGTTTTCCTCCGACCCCGGCCTGGCCCGTGCCCTTCACTTCCTGGCTCCTCCCGGATACCAGGCCATTGTCGAGCTTTGTAGCGAGAACGGCCGTAGCAAGCGCCGCAATTCCTTCGCTGAGTCGTGGTCGCCGGAAGAAGACGAAGTCCGCATCTATTTCGAGCGTGTCGGTGACAGTGAAGCCGCGCCGCGCGCAACCCGGTCGCCGCGCCCGGCCATCGAACATCATTTCAGCGATGACGAAGACGACAGCCAGGAAGCGCAGATCCCTGCCGATCTCGACGCCCGCGTCAAGGAGCTGTGCGCCGCACTGGCTGAGGCCGAGCGAGGCGGCCATGCCTTTATCGCCCTCAAGTGGTTCCGCGACTCATTTCTGCCCCGCAAGGCCTTTCGCTGGAATCAGAATCCCGAGTCGCGCCAGGCTGTGCTGGCTGAGGCCATTCAGCGCGGCGTCGTGCTGACCAGCAAGATTGCCAACCCCAAGACGCCCGCCTATCCCACCACCACCATCCGCCTCAACCGCGCCGAAGCCGGCATACCCGAAGAGGCGCAGCGCTTTCATCCCGTCGCCGTCCATGGCGACTCCATCGCCGAGGCTATTGAAGAAGAACGAGGAAACCTGTGAGCTGCTACTTCCTTGAGTCCACGGCCTTCGCGAAACTGTTCGTGCAGGAGCCGGGAACGGATGCCCTGATCAGCCTCATGGAAGCTGTCGAGGACAACCGAAAACTCATCTCCGCCTCCACGCCGCTTGAGGTCTACGCCGCCATCCGCCGCCGTGAGCGCACCGGTGGTATTTCAGCCGAAAACGCGACCGCTGCGCTTGAAATCCTTCGCCTTGAAGCCGCCCGCATGGTGCAGGAGCCGCTCAACCCCGCCGTGCTCGAAGCCGCCCGCCAGTTGCTCGACCGCACCACGCTGCGCTGGCCTGACACTCTGCAACTGGCCGCCGCCATCGCCGCCCGCGACATGTTCCAGGGCACCGAGATCATCTTCGTCTCCGCCTCGCCGCAGCTTCTAGAAGCCGCAAAAGCCGAAGGCTTCCACACCCTCGACCCAGCAAAAGAGCCGACCCTTCAGCCCGCGGTCAACGAGCCGGCGCCGCAGGATTGAATTCCTGACCATTTACTCCCGCCGAAACCGATTCGCCTGCTCAAACTCATCCCGCAACTCCGGCGTTCGCAGGTTTTCGCGCAGGTGCGCCAGCCGCTGCTCCAGCGCGTGCAGCGACCGCTGCACAGCTTCAGTGTTGGTATACGCAATGTCGCGCCACATGGAGTAGGGGCTTGCCCCAAGCCGCGTCATTTCGCGCAGAGCGCGCCCGCCCACGTCTTTGAGCTCCGGCGCGTCGCCCACTTCTTCCTCCAGCAGCGCGCTCAGCGCCGTTGCCACAAACTGCGGCAAATGGCTCACCCAGCCCACCAGGTCATCATGCCGCGCGGCGTCAATATCGATAGTCTTTGAACCCATCGCCGCGACCCACTGCCGCCAGTCCCTGGCCAGGGCCGCCGAACGAGGCGACCGCTTCCAGCCGGGGTCGTCGGTAAACAGCCATACCGCGCCGCGAAACAGGTTGGCGGCGCCCAAGGCAGCGCCGCCGCGCTCCTTGCCGGCCATCGGATGCCCAGGCAGAAACGCAGCACGCTCCGGCGTGTTGAAGAGCCGTCCCGCCGCAGCCGTAATCTGCACCTTGGTGCTGCCCACATCGGTAACCAGGTGCTCCGGCCCCAGCACGGGCGCCAACCGCTCCATCCAATCGAGCGTCGCGTAGATGGGCACCGTCAGCAGCACCACCTGGCTCTCACGCGCCGCCTGAATTGCGTCAGCCGCAACCAAGTCTACCGCGCCCATCGAGAGCGCCGTCTGCCCACCCTCCGCGCCCCGGTTCCATCCGGCAATGGCGCCGCGAAATCCCGCCGCGCGCAACGCCAGTCCAACCGATGTGCCCAGCAGGCCCGTGCCCAGAATGGCGATGCGCTCGATCATTGGTCTTTCATCGCTCCGGTTGTCTTCAGAAAAGCTGCGTTAGCGTTGTTCGCGGGGTTTGCAATGTCTAGCTCCGCTAACACGCGCGATGCGCGGCCAACCCCGCTAACTCCGCTCACAAACTTCTCCCCACCGCCGTCGCAAGCACCCTGAGCTCGCCCACCAGCTTTTCAAATTGATCGAAGAATAAAGTCTGCGCCGCATCCGAAGCAGCCTTGTCGGCATTGGGATGAATCTCCAACATGATCGCATCCGCACCCGCAGCCACAGCGGCCTTGGCCATTGCGGGAACCATGTCGCGCCGCCCCGTGCCATGCGATGGGTCGCCGACAATCGGCAAATGCGACAGCTTCTTCACCACTGGAATAGCCGAAATGTCCATCGTGTTGCGCGTTGCAGTTTCATACGTGCGTATGCCGCGCTCACAAAGAATCACATCGTAGTTGCCGCCGGACAGAATGTATTCGCTCGACAGCAGCAGCTCTTCGACGGTGGCCGCAATGCCGCGCTTCAACAGAATCGGCTTGCGCACCTGGCCCAGTTCGCGCAGTAGATTGAAGTTCTGCATGTTGCGCGCGCCCACCTGGAAGCAATCCACATACGGCAGCATGGCCTCGATCTGCGCAATCTCCATAACCTCGCTCACCGTGTTCAAGCCGTGTGCTTTCGCTGCTTCATGCATCAGCTGCAGGCCGGAAATGCCCAGCCCTTGAAATGAGTAAGGCGAGCTGCGCGGCTTGAATGCGCCCCCGCGCAGAAACCCGCCGCCCGCGCCCTTCACGCACGCGGCGATGGCGAATATCTGTTCGCGGCTCTCTATCGCGCATGGCCCGGCAATGATGGCGACCTGCTGGCCGCCGATCCTTGCGCCGTTAGCAAACTCGACGACCGTGCCCTCGGGACGAAACGCGCGCCCCGCCAGCTTGTAGGGCGAGCTGATGCGGTGAACGTGAAGCACGCCCGGAAACACTTCAAACTTGCTGAGGTCCAGACTCGCGGTCGATCCCACGGCAGCCAGAATCGTCTGCGTTGCGCCCGTAGTCCGATGAACATCGACTCCTGCCTCAGCCATCGCTCCGATGACGGCATCGATCTGTTCCTCGGTGGCCTTTTCCTGCATGGCTACGATCATTGCTTGTTCCTAATCTCGGCATCTGATGCGCCTGTGTCATGGCCCGAAGCATGCGCCTGGGCGTTCCTCTCCGATGCCAATTCGTCCCTCTGCAAGGCCCGCATCACATCGATGATGCGCTCGTAAATATGCGTCAGCTCGATGTCCGGCAGCGGACCCTTGTTGGCCGCGCGCACATTTGCGTAGATCACTTTTTCACGCGCCGGCTCATAGACCGGCAATTGAGTGGCGACCTTCAGGTGACCGATCATCTGCGCCGCGCGTGCTCTCTCGCTCAGCAACTCCACCAGTTGCCGGTCCAGAATATCGATTTGATTTCGCAATTCTTCCAGCGTCATTGCAGTCCTCGTGCTGCTCTTCTGCGCTTCATCCAGATTCCGGATCAGATTCAATGCAGACCTTAACAGGTGGCACCGATTATAAGCAGATTCCAATTACGCGGCTATGTTAGCGGCACAGCCACCAGCGGAGATTCTTTTGCCGGGCCGGCACTGTCCGCAGCCGCGGACGGGTACAGGCCCTGAATAAATCGAGCCACCGCGCCCGGCGCCGTCTCCGAATTCGACCGTTCAATCAGCGCCACAATCGCACTGCCAATCACCGCCGCATCCGCGAACTCCGCTACCTGTGCGACATGTTCCGCGTTGGAGATGCCGAAGCCGACAGCCACCGGCAGCTTGTTCCCGTCCTTATTCGAAAATCGCCTGATGCGCGCAACCAACGCCGCCGCATCGGCCGTCAAACTCTGCTGCGTCCCCGTAATGCCCACGCGCGAGATGGCATAGATAAATCCCTTGGAGTGCTTGGAGATTGCCTCCAGTCGGTCGTCCGGACTGGTCGGCGCAGCCAGAAAAATCGGCGCAAGCCCCACGCGTTCCATCTCTGCCAGGTACTCGCTCGCCTCTTCAACAATAAGGTCAATCACCAGCACCCCGTCCGCAGCGGCCGCGGCTGCTTCATCCGCAAACCTGTGCAGCCCATAGCGCAGAATCGGATTGACATAAGTGAAAATCACCAGCCCTGCCGCCGGCCGAGCCGCGCGAATCTCCGCCGCCACACCAAGCACATCCCTGAGCCGCGTTCCGCGCGCTATAGCCCGCTCGCTGGCTCTCTGAATCACCGGCCCATCTCCCAGCGGATCGCTGAACGGAACACCCAGCTCAATCACAGCCGCACCCGCATCGATAGCCGCAAGCGCGATGGCTCGGGTAGCATCAAGGCTTGGGTCCCCAGCCGTCAGATAGACGACCAGCCCGGGTTTGCGGTCAAAAATAATCGCCATCGATCGTTTCTTCTTAAGCTCCCCACTCAAAAAGTGAGTGGAATAAATATACCTGTCATCCTGAGCGACGCGCACTTCAGCGGAGCCGAAAAACCTGCATTTTGGAATGTTTGATCCGGTAATGCATCTCCAAACAGGTTTTCTGGCCCGCAAACTAAGAGAGCTTCAACTCCCGCGCCAATATCCCCATGTCCTTGTCGCCGCGTCCAGAAAGATTCACCACCAGTATGTCATGTGCAGACATCGTGGGAGCAACCTTCAAAGCCTCGGCCACAGCGTGCGCGCTTTCAAGCGCCGGCAGAATCCCCTCGGTCCGCGCCAGCCTCACCACAGCATCCAGCGCAGCCGCATCGTCTTGCGACACGTACTCCGCGCGCCCCGAGTCGTGCAGCGCCGCGTGCTCCGGCCCAATCGACGCATAGTCCAACCCCGCCGATACTGAATGCGTCAGCGCAATCTGTCCATCGTCGTCCTGCAGCACATACGAAAACGTCCCCTGCAACACACCCGGCGATCCGCCTTTGAATCGCACCGCATGATCGCCCAGCGACGGACCGCGCCCTCCAGCCTCCACACCAATCAGCCGCACCTGACGATCGGGAATGAACTCGTAGAACGCCCCAATCGCATTCGACCCGCCGCCGACGCACGCAACCACTGCGTCGGGCAGCCTTCCTTCCTTTTCCAATATCTGCGCTTTGATCTCACGGCTGATGCAGCGATGAAAATCCCGCACCATAGTCGGATAAGGATGCGCTCCCAGCGCGCTGCCCAGCAAATAATAAGTAGTCCTGACATTTGTAACCCAGTCCCGCATGGCCTCGCTGATGGCGTCCTTCAGCGTCTTCGACCCCGCGCTCACTCCGCGGACTTCAGCGCCCAGCAGCCGCATGCGCAGCACGTTCAGCCCCTGCCGCTCCATGTCCACATCGCCCATGTAGATCACGCACTCTAAACCGAGCAGCGCGCACACCGTAGCCGTAGCTACACCATGCTGTCCCGCGCCCGTCTCGGCGATAATGCGCTTCTTGCCCATGCGCTTCGCCAGCAACCCCTGGCCCAGCGCGTTATTGATTTTGTGCGCCCCAGTATGCAGCAGGTCTTCGCGCTTCAAATAGATCTTCGCCCCGCCCAGTTGCTCCGTAAGCCGCTTCGCAAAATAGAGCGGCGTAGGCCGCCCCGCGTAATCCTTTAGCAGACCAGCCAGCTCAGCCTGAAACGCCGCATCGTTTTTGGCCAGGTCATACTCGTGTTCCAATTCGACCAGCGCCGCCATCAGCGTCTCCGGCACATACCGCCCGCCATAAACGCCAAACCGCCCCGCCCGCGGCTCCGACGGAACTGAAGGGAGAATTACCGATGCCATATTTGAAGCCTCCGGCATGTTTGCACAGGATTATGGAACTCTTCAGTGTACTAGGAAGCAGAAGCCGAGCACGCCCATCGTTTCGTTCGTAGAA
>Ga0302325_10011346_pt1 | contig 19204 bp, 15 predicted proteins | sample Palsa_T0_2_FD_201948 | JGI IMG/M metagenome (GOLD analysis project Ga0302325, IMG submission 201948) | Peat permafrost microbial communities from Stordalen Mire near Abisko, Sweden - Palsa_T0_2 | ecosystem: Environmental > Terrestrial > Soil > Palsa > Peat permafrost | place: Sweden: Abisko...
AAGGCGGAGGCGACACGGCGCGCCGAAGCCGCGATGCCGACGGACGTCGTGTTCGCCACCAACACCTCGACGCTGCCGATCACCGGGCTTGCCACCGTCTCGAAGCGCCCCGGGCAATACATCGGCGTTCACTTCTTTTCGCCGGTTCCGCGTATGCCGTTGCTCGAGATCATCCGCGGCGAGCGGACCAGCGACGAGACGCTGGCCATCTCGATGGATTTCGCGCAGGCGATCGGCAAGACCCCGATCATCGTCAACGATGCGCGCGGCTTCTACACCACGCGCGTGGTGATGGCCTATCAGGCGGAAGCGTTTGACATGCTGGCCCAGGGAATTTCGCCTGACCTGATCGAGCAAGGAGGCGAAGCCAGCGGAATGCCGGTACCTCCTCTCGCCCTGTCCGACGCGGTTGCGCTCGACCTGATCCATCAGATCAATGTGCAGAGCCGCGAGGACCTCGGCTACGCCTACCGCCAGAGTGCGGGCTACGACCTGATCGCCCGCCTCGTCGAGGACATGGGGCGCGCGGGAAAGAAGATCGGGAAGGGCTTTTACGACTACGTCGACAACGGCGAGAAGCAATTATGGCCCGGGCTGGCGCAGGCGACCGGTGGCAGGACACTAGCTTCCACGGTGGAGGACGTTCGCGACAGGCTGCTGGCGGCCCAGGCGATCGAGACCGTGCGCGCGCTGGAGCAGGGCGTCATCACTGATCCCTCCGAAGCGGATGTCGGCGCCATTCTCGGCTGGGGGTTTGCGCCGTGGACCGGGGGACCGCTCGCCTATGTCGACACGCAGGGCACTGCAGCATTCGTGGCGCGTTGCGATCAACTGGCCGACCGCTATGGCGGCGAGCGCCTGCGCCCGCCGCGGGCATTGCGGTCGATCGCCGCGCGCGGGGGCAGCATTTACGGCACGGTCTGGCCGATGCGATGAAAGCCCCGGGGAAAGCGATCTGGTGTTGCAAGGCGGTGAACTCGTCGGCGGCGGTACAGCCGCCGAACTCGGCGACCGCGAGCGCGCGGCCGATGCGCTCTGGTCGCGTCCCGGAGTGCACTGAAAATGTCCGCGGGCCGGGTACCTTGCGCTATCACCAACGTGTTTCGGTCGGACGTTTGCTTATTGAAACGCGAGTAGTTACGCTGATTCGACCATGGGGGTTAGCATCAAGAAACGCACGATCGTAGAGCGACTGACGGCCGATTCGGCGATCAATTCCGGAGGCATCGTTCGGAATCTCGCCGACCTGTTCAACCGCCGTATCGAGAGCCCGTCGATCCGCCGGATCCTGCTGGCGGCGGTCGACAGTTTCTCGAAGACCGGGTTTCACGCGGCGAGCACGCGCGACATCGCCAAAAAGGCGAAACTCAGCCCCGCTGCGGTGTACGTTCATTTTCAATCCAAGGAGGAATTGCTCTACACCGTCGTGACTATCATTTCGGAATGGGTCTACGACCAGGTGATCGCCGCTTCGCGCGAGCATGGCCGCCCGGCGGAACGATTGCGGCGCGTTGTGCAGGTGCATGTGGCTTCGCATGCGGCGATGCGCACCGCGATGTTCGTCGCCAATTTCGAATTTCATTCCTTGAACGCCGCTCAACGAAAAAAAATACTTCGCTACCGCGACGCGATCGAGCAGGTCTTTGAGAGTTGCATTCGAGCCGGGTGCGACGAAGGCAGCTTCCAGGTGCAAAATGTCGGTCTTACGCGCGTGGCCATCGTGTCGCTCTGCGTATCGGTGTTGAACTGGTTTTCCCCCGGCGGGAAGCTGTCGCCCGAGCAGGTGGGCGACTATTATGCCGATTTGGCGCTATCGATGTTGCACGCAGACGCCTCGCGCAGGGGTGCCGAGCGGGAGCCTCGCGCGGTCAAACGCCTTCCTCCGCTGTGAGGTTGACCGCCAAGTCGGCTCGCGGATCGATGAGAAATGCCAAAATTGGAGTTATATTAGACGCTGTAAATCGTCAGTTGAATGAAATCTCATCTCGTGGACCAGATCAATCCAGGTTGCAATTCCCCAGGGGATTGTGGGTAAGGATGCTGACCGGATCAGCCTTTGTCTGTCGCGGCGATGCCAGAAAAGGGAGGATCGCTTCTGCGAGATGCGCGGGAGCCGAAAACTGCGGCGCGTGGCCGGTCTTCAAGGAAACGATCAATGCGCCGGGGGCGCGGACTTGCATGGCACGCTGCACCGGCAGGATGACCGAACGGTCATCAAGCGCTTCGACGTACAGGCGCGGAATTCGACCATAGCGCTCGGCGGTCGCAGGAGTGATGACAGCGCGACCACCTTCCCCCTGCGGCGTCAGTTGGGCCACCGCGGCCGCGGCCTCGGTCGGGTCGCAATCCTGCAGGAAGAAGGCGATCGCCGCTTCCGCCGGCACGCGCGATACACGTCGATCTTCCGACCATTCCAGATGCGGCCAGATGCCGGAGGCCTCGGGATGCCGTACGGAAACCGACTTGACGAGTTCCTCGAAGCTTTCTCCGCCGGGCAGCATCATGCCCGCGACATAGACCAGGCGCGATGTGCGCTCCGGCCATCGTTCGGCAAAAGCCGTCACCAGGAGTCCACCACCGGAATGACCGACCAGGCTGACGGGCCGGTCGAAGGCGCGCACAATGCCAAAGACATGTTCCAGGCAGGAGCCGAAGGTGGTGTCGGCAGGATGCGAGCCGTCGACGCCGTTGCCGGGCAGATCGACGGCACGGACGGTGAATCCCGCCGCGTCGAGATAGGGGATGAAACGTGCCCAAGCCCAGGATCCCTGCCATGCGCCATGGATCAAAATGACGGGATCGAAGTCGGACATCTCGCACCGAAGGACGCGCTGAATGAGCGGACAAATCTACTTGTAGGTCCGCTGATACATCTCCCGAAGATGACCTTCGACAGTGGTTGGCAGATATTTCGGAATCTCACCAGGTCCCAGGCAGGACGGCAGGCATTCAACCTCCTGTTCCGGATTGCCGGAGTAGAAAAATGGCACGGAATACCGCTCGCGGCCGGACGCATTTACGACCCGATGTACGGTGGACCGGAAACGATCGTTGGTCCAGCGCGCGATCATGTCACCGAGATTGACGACGAAAGAGCCCGCAATTGGCGTGGCGTGTATCCATTGGCCCTCGGTCTTGCCCTGAACCTGAAGGCCTCCGACCTCATCCTGAAGAAGTACCGTGACGCCGCCGAAATCGCTGTGCGCCCCCGCACCCTTTTCGCCGGGAACGGCATTCGCCGGCTGCGGGGGGTAATGCAGCAGACGCAGCGTGGCATGTGGGTTGCTGCAGTAACCGTCGAAAAAATTCTCATCGAGATCGAGGGCCAGAGCCAAACCCCTCATCAGAGTTTGGCTCAAACTGAGCATCTTGTCGAAATAGGCCTCAGACACACGTCGGAAGTTCGGCATATTGGCAGGCCAGAGGTTAGGCCCGTGGTTGAAACGCTTCGCCACGACGCGGGGGTCGTCTAGCGACAACTCAGGCCCGATGTAGAAACTTTCCTTGAGATCGGGCGGGGCGCCCGCCTCCAGCGTCTGCGCGCGCAGCGGCTCGAAGCCGCGCTGGCAGAACGAGAGTTTTTTATCGACGGCGCTTTTCGCTGCGGCGGAACTGGAGAAGAAGCGCCTGGTTTGGTCGAAAAGAGCCTCGACCAGATCGTCCGGCACACCATGGTTCACGATGTAAAAGAACCCGTTGTCCAGGCAGGCGCCCCGCAGACGTTCGGCCACGGCTTTGCGTTCGCTCACCATACCCGATGAAAGGCCTCCGATATCGATGATCGGCAAGGCGGAATTCGAGACGTGAACGGCTTCAAGAGTGAATGCCATAACTTACTCCGGACAGCGCGAAAAGCCGTTCCGCCCCTACCCAGTGATAACACTGTGCCGGCGTCTCGCGAGCGCGACGCCGGCACGGATTCGACACTTCAACGCTACGAGCGCTTATTTGGGAACGTTGCCCTCGATGCCGTCGACGTACGTACTCAGCGAGTTGAACATGGCGTCCGGCATTTGGCTGCCGGCGGCGACCAGTTCCTTGCCAGTGTTGTCCTTGATCGGTCCGCCGAAGGGCTTCAGCGAACCGTCGATAAGCGCGGCCTTCTTTTCCTCGAAGACCTTGACGACGGCCGGCGGAATATCGGGATTGAGCGGCGCCATCACCACCATTCCCTCCTTGAGACCCCAGCGGGTGTGCCGGTTGCCGGTCCATGTACCGTCCATCGCCTTCTTGGTTTCCGCGATATAATAACCGCTCCAGTCTTCCGTCGTACCCGAGAGCTGGGCCTTCTTGCCGAAGCTGGACATGTCGGCGTCGATGCTGAACGCGTAGGTGCCCTTTTCCTGAGCCGCCTGAATCGATGCCGGCGAGTCGGTATTTTGCGCGACGTTGTCGGCACCCTGCGCAATGAGCGTATCGGCCGCTTGGCGCTCCTTGCCGGGATCGTACCAGGTGTTGACCCAGATCGCCTTGGTCTTGACCTTCGGGTTCACGGCCTGCGCGCCCAGCTGCATCGAATCGATGTTGCGTACGACGCTCGGGATCGGGAACGATCCGATGAAGCCCAGCGTATTGGATTTCGTCATCTGGCCGGCGAGGGTGCCGATCAGATAAAAACCTTCCTCGAAGCGCGGCTCGTACACCGAGATGTTCGCCGCGGTCTTGAAGCCGTTGACGTGCTCGAATTTGACTTTGGGAAGCTGCTTGGAAAGTTTCTGCAGCGGCTCCATGTAGCCGAACGAGGTTGCGAAGATCAGCTGGTTGCCGTCGGCCGCCAGTTGACGAAACACGCGCTCGGAATCGGCGGTCTCCGGGACGTTCTCCACGTAGGTGGTCTTGATCGCGGAGCCGAGCGCCTTTTCCAGCTTCTGCCGGGCGATATCGTGCATCTGGGTCCAGCCGCCGTCGCCGACCGGGCCCAGATAGACAAACGCCACCTTGTAAGGCTCGGCGGCAAGGGCTGCCATCGGCGCCGCCGCCATCAAACCCGTGGCAACGAATAACGGTAGAGATCTCAAGGTTTTACTTAACTGCATGATGCTTGCCTTCTTGGTTGGAGCCGAAACTGCTTTGAGAGAGAAGAGACCTGAACCGCGAGGTCCTCACGCGGCCGAATGAAAGCTATGGCCGAGAGAAGCCGGCTGATTCAGCAAGATTGTCTTGGGATCACGGCAGATGATCACCAGAACGATAACCGTCGCCGCATAGGGCAGCATCGACAGGAATTCGGTCGGGATCGGCAGGCCGAAGCCCTGTGCGAACAGCTGGAACTGGGTGACGCCGCCGAACAGATAGGCGCCGATGACGACGCGTGCCGGCTTCCAGGTACCAAACACGACAAGCGCGAGCGCAATCCAGCCCTTGCCGGCCGACATGCCCTCGACCCACATCGGCGTCTGCACCAGCGAAAGGTAGGCACCGGCAATGCCTGCGGTCGCGCCGCCGAACGCCACTGCGAGATAACGGGTTGTCAAAACCGATTTGCCGATGGCGTGAGCGACGCCCGGCGATTCCCCGATCGCGCGCAATGTCAGGCCGCTGCGGGATTTTGTCAGGAACCATTGAACGGCCAGGAAAAGCGCGACCGAAAGGTAGACCATGATGTCGTAGTGGAACAGAAGATCGCCGATGACGGGAATGGCCGTCAGCCCGGGGATCGTGATCGGCTCCAGACGCGCTACCGGCAAACCCGCCAGGTTGTGGCCGACGAAGGCCGACAGACCAATCCCAAACAAGGTCAGCGCGAGTCCGGTCGCCACCTGATTGGTCTGCAGGTTGAGCGTGAGGAAACCGAAGATCAGCGACAGCGCCACGCCGGCCGCGGCTGCGGCAATAAAGCCTACGGTATCGCTGCCGCTGCCAAGCGTGGCGGCAAAGCCGGCCACCGCGCCGATCAGCATCATGCCTTCGATGCCGAGATTGAGGACACCCGATCTTTCCACAACGGTTTCGCCCAGCGCGGCATAGATCAGCGGCGTGGCGGCGACCACCGTACTGGCGATCATCGGAATAAGAGGATTCATGCGGCGCTCCCCACGCGTGCTGCCGGCTTCGGTTCGGGGGCATCGACGACCCGCTTGAGCCGGAAGGTGATGAACAAGTCCGCAGCCAGGAGATAGAACAGCAACAGTCCCTGGAACAGTCCGGTGATGGCCGACGGCAATCCCATTCCCATCTGCGCCGACTCGCCCCCGAGATAGAGCAGCGACATCAGCAGCGCGCCGAACACGACGCCGATTGGATGCAATCGTCCGATCCAGGCAACGATGATTGCGGCAAAGCCATAGCCCGGCGAAATCTGTTGCTGCAGCCGTCCGATCGGACCGGCGACTTCGCAAATCCCCGCAAGACCGGCGGTGGCCCCGCACAGCAACAATGCGATCCAGATATTGCGCTTTTCCGAAAAGCCGGCATAGGCTGCGGCGGCGGGCGCCAAACCCGCCACCTGCATCCGGAAGCCGGCAAAGGTCTTCTGCGCGAACACCCATGCGACCACGGCCAACACCAGGGCGTAGACGATGCCCCAGGTCACACGCGTCCCATCGATCAGGATCGACATCGTTTCGGCGTCGCCGAAACCCTGAGACTGCGGATAGTTCTGTCCCTCGGGATCGCGCCACGGTCCGTGCACCAGCCACGAAAGGGCCAACTGGGCGATGTAGACCAGCATCAGCGTCACGAGGATTTCGTTGGTGTTGAAGCGCGTGCGCAGGAAGGCCGGGATCGCGGCCCAAGCCATGCCCCCGAGCACGCCGGCCAGCAGCATTAGCGGCATCGCAAAGTTGGAATCGCTGTCGCCAAACCAGAGTGCGACCCCGCCTCCCGCGATCGCACCCATCGTCAGTTGCCCCTCGGCGCCGATGTTCCAGACATTGGCGCGGAAGCCCAGTGCCAGACCCAGCCCGCACAGCAGCAACGGCGTTGTCTTAAGCAGCAATTCGCCGATGCCATAGGTGGTCGACAGCGGCTTGATGAAGAACAGATAGAAGGCTTCGACCGGATCCTTCCCCAGCGCGCTGAATAACAGGAAACCGGTCACCAGCATCCCAACCGCCGCAACCAGCGGCGAGACGACACTCATGACCGAAGAAGGCGCGGCACGCCGCTCAAGCCGGAGCATTGGCAGTCTCCATTCGCGGAGGTGCGGGAGCGGCGCCTTCGCCAGCCCGATCGCCGAATTTGCCGCTCATCCAAACCCCTATCTGCTCGATCGACGTCTCGGCCGGCTTGACCGAAGGCGACAGCCGTCCCGCCGCGATCACTGAGAGCCGATCGCTGATTGTGAAAAGCTCATCGAGTTCTTCCGATATCACCAGCAGCGCGACGCCCTGGTCGCGCAGGTCGATCAGCGCCTGCCGGATCAATTGCGCCGCTCCGACGTCCACGCCCCATGTCGGCTGCGCCACGATCATCATTTTGGGCGCCAGCATCGTCTCCCGGCCGACGATGAATTTCTGAAGATTGCCGCCGGAGAGGCTGGAGGCAACGGATTGATCGCCCCCGCATTTGACCTTGAACCGCTCGATCACGTTCTTGGAAAAGGTCTTCATGACGGTGGGATGGATGAGGCCGGTTTGCACCATGCCCTTTCGCGCGCCAGTCAGCAGCGCGTTGTAGGCCAGCGTCATCGGCGGCACTGCCCCGCGCCCCAGCCGTTCTTCCGGAACAAAGGTCAATCCAAGCGCGCGGCGCTGCGCCGGATTGAGATTGCCGACGGGGCGCCCAAGGAGCTTGATCATCGAGCCGCTGCTGAGACGCTCACCGGACAGCGCCGTCATCAGTTCTTTCTGGCCGTTTCCGGAAACCCCGGCGATGCCCAGAATTTCGCCGCTTCGCACCGTCAGGCTGATGTCTTTGAGCGAGGTGCCGAAGGGATCAGGCGATTGCAGGGTCAAATGCTCGACGTCAAGCCGCACTTCCTTGGCCTCACGGGGGATGAGATGACATTCCGCCAACTCGCCGCCGATCATCAATCGAGCCAGGCTTTCATTGGTTTCGTTCTTGGGAATGGCGCCGCCGCTGATACGCCCGCCGCGCAGTACCGACGCGGTGTCGCAGAGTGCACGAATTTCGTCGAGCTTGTGGCTTATGTACAGGATACTGCATCCTTCAGCCGCCAAGCGCCGAAGCGTCTTGAACAGGATCAAGACCGCCTGCGGCGTAAGCACGGAAGTGGGTTCGTCCATGATCAGAAGCTTGGGCTCCTGAAGCAGGCAACGCACGATCTCCACCCGCTGCCGTTCGCCAACCGACATGCTGTGAACGAGACGATATGGATCTATCGGGAGGCCATATTTCTCAGATACCTCGGTGATTTGCGCCGCCAGTTTCGCGGTCGGAACCGGCTCATCGAGCGCCAGGGCGATATTTTCCCAAACCGTCAGGGTCTCGAACAGGGAAAAATGCTGGAAAACCATGCCGATGCCCATCCGCCGCGCCTGTGACGGAGCGGTGATGGTCTCGTATTGGCCATTCCACATAATGGTTCCGGCATCCGGCTTGGTGACACCGTAGATGATCTTCATGAGCGTGCTTTTGCCGGCCCCATTTTCGCCCAGCACGGCATGAATTTCGCCGGGGCGCACGCTCAAGGAAACGTCTTCATTGGCCACGACGCTCGGGTAACGCTTGGTAATTCCGGTAAGCACCAACCGCGGCTTCAGATTTGCAAATCCAGATTGGTCCATGTTTTCGATCAGTCCCACCCACAAGACGAGGCGCTATCCGACGCTCGCAAGAGAAGAGACAAGCAATCCCCACGCCAAGTCGGCAAAGTCCGGTCGATCCGGCGGTTAGCCGTACTGCGGGCGCTAATCGCGTCCTTGAATCCGCTGATCGGCTCCGAATTGGGTCTTGCCAGCTCTCACGCTGTGGGAAGTTTGCCAGCGTGTGGCTAATCTTTGGGCAGTCGGACGCTATTGTACACCACGCGGGTGGGGTGCTGGACGTCGGATCACTTGTTTGTGTTTCCGAAGGATTGGCCGATGCCGTCGACGGCTCCGCCTCAGGTTGCGGGGGGAATCGGCAAAATGTCGGGAGGAAGCGACATCGGCAAGACCGAGATCGGACGCCAGGAAGACCTCGCCCGCTTTACGCTGGACAGGTTACGGTTTTCCGGGCCCGGCGATCCGATTGCCGCACTCGTGCTCCGCGGCGTGCATCGGGCCGATCGGGGCATGATCGCCGGCATGTGGTGTGTTACCGAGGGTGGGCCGGTCGGAATCGACATGGCGCGACCGCGGTACGAACAAGGTCAGGCCGCTTCCGCATTCCTGACAAGCGTCTAGCTTCGCGCGGCGTTCATTCCCACAGCAGACGGAGGATGCCTGTAACCGCGAAAGACGTGACGATCGCGAAAATCGCAGGTCCCGCGTTGGTTTCAACGGCTTCAAACAAGTGCTCGATCATCCGTCGCATATTTATGCCTCTGTCATCAGCCGGATCCGGTCATGAGCATCAAAACAATCCCGAGACATGCCGGGAGTTCCGGTTTAATGGCAGCCTCGGTCTTACGAGTCTGGGGCACAAATATTGCTTAATGGTTGACGATCATCCCGGGGAGGAACACGTGGGCGGCATTCCTGTTATCGACGTGGCTCCACTGCTGACCGGCTCCCCGCAGCAGGCGTATGCCGTCGCCGGAGAATTAGGCGGTGCATGCCGGGAGGTGGGATTCTTCTACATCACGGGCCATGGCGTTCCGCCTGCGTTGATGGACCGCGTTTTCGAGAGTTCCGCCGCCTTCTTCTCCGGCCCGGCTTCGATCCGGGAGGCTGCTTCCTTCAGCGGCCCGGGCAGCAACCGCGGCTACATACGGCTTGGAGGCGAGGCTCTCGATCCGGCTAAACCCGCCGACGTCAAGGAGGCCTTCAACATCGGCCTCGAACTAGCTCTCGACGATCCCGAACTGCTTGCGCGTGCACCGTTTCGGTCCGCCAATTTGTGGCCGGATATGCCGGGCTTTCGCGAAACCATGCTCGACTATTTCAACAGGGTCTGGCGACTGGGGCGCGACCTGCATCGAGGCTTTGCGCTCGATCTCGGCCTCGAGCCCGATTTCTTCGAGACCAGGCTCGACAGGCCGATCGCCACCCTGCGCCTGCTGCATTATCCCCCGGTCGCAGCACCGCTCGCCGACGGACAGCTCGGCGCCGGCGTGCATACGGACTATGGCAATGTGACGCTGCTCGCAACGGATGCGGTCGGCGGCTTGATGGTGCAGGATCGCTCCGGCCGCTGGCATGACGCGCCCGTCGTCCCCAACGCTTTCGTCTGCAACATCGGCGATTGCCTGATGCGGTGGTCCAACGATGTGTATGTTTCGACTCCGCACAAGGTTGTCAGTCCGCCCGGCGCCGATCGCTATTCGGTCGCCTTCTTTCTCGACCCCAATCCGGACGCCATTGTCGCGTGTTTGCCGAGTTGCACGAATTCCGACCGGCCTGCGAAATATGCTCCCATCACCGGCGCCGAATTTCTTCGCTCGCGGCTCGAACCAACCTATTCTTCAGAGGCGACCTGAGCCGCTTCCAGGTGGAAAATGTTGGTCTTACGCGCGGGGCCATCGTGCCCGGCATTCTCGGGATTTGCGAGCGGGACGACGGCCGATAACGGTCATCGTTGTATCGATGGTTGGGCTTTCCCCGCCGGGGCGATCAATGTGGCAGCGCTTGCCGCTGCTACCAGGCAAATGACCGCGCCGATCGCTGCGGCGATACCAAAGGCTGCAAGCAGAGCGGGTCCGGATGACGCTATCACTGGTCCGACAAGGGCAGTAGCAACCAATCCGCCCGTGCGCGCTACTGCGCTGTTGAGCCCGGATGCTGCACCGGTATGACTGCTGTCGACGGACATCAGAACGGCTGTCGTGAGCGGGGCGACCGCACAAGCCATCCCCAAGGCAATCACGAACATCGCGGGAAACACCCCAAGCCAATAGCTTGTGGCTGACCCGATCCGCAGCATCAGGAGAAGGCCCGCCGCGACGATGACCGGTCCTGTGATCAATAGCCATCGTGGCCCCACCTTGGCCGCCAGTGCACCGGCGGCAGGCGATGTCACGGCGATTACCAGCGGCAGAGGCAGGAGTGCAGCGCCGGCCTGCGTCGCGGTGTACCCGCCCGCTTGAATCAGCACATAGGGCACCAGGACGAACATCGCGCCGAGCGCGCCGTACAGCAGGAGCGTCAAGAGCGTAAGGCCGACGAAGCTCGCGGACCCAAACAACACGAGCGGCATCATGGCCCTGTCGCCCAGCCGTCGGTCCGCGGACAGGAACAGGAGCCAGAAGATCAAGCTCACTCCGAGGATAACGAAAGTGGAAGGCGACCAGGCCCGACCGGATCCTTCGGTCAGCGCCCAGGTCATGAGACCTAAAGCAGCCGTGACCAGCGCTCCACTCAGCCAGTCGAGATCGACGGCTACTTTGTCGGCGTCCCTGTCGACGTAGCGGGACGCCAGCGCGATCGTGGCCACGGATAGCGGAACGTTGATCAGAAAGACAAGGCGCCAGCTGCCGGCATCGATCAGCCACCCGCCAAGAACGGGTCCGATCGCGCCCGCCGCGGCTCCGGTCGCCGCCCATATGCCGATCGCACGGCCTTTCGCCTCCCCGGAGAAACTCTGGCCCAGGATCGCGAGACTATTTGGCATCAGCATGGCGGCGCTCGCGCCCTGCACGAAGCGCGCAAGCAGCAACAAGACAAGCGTCGGCGCCACCGCGCAAACCAAAGACGCGATGCCGAACAGCAGAACGCCTGCGATCAGGAGACGACGGCGCCCAAAGCGGTCTCCCGCGGCTCCTCCGAGCAAAAGCAGCGCGCTCAGGGGCAGCAGATAGGCATTGACGATCCACTGCATGCCGGCGGCGTCTGAATGAAAACTCCGACCGATCGCCGGTAGTCCAACATTCACGACCGAACCATCGATGAACGCCAGGCTCGATGCCAGGATCGTCGTCGCGAGAACCAGGCGAGGGTAGGCGGGCGAACGCGTCCCGTCGGCTGTTCGCGCGGTCGCAGCGTCGAAGGGTACGTGAAGGGCGTTGCTCATTGGCAGTCAATGTAGCGTGCGCACTGCAGGAGAACCAGCGCGAGCAGGCGTCGCTGCCTTGGTCACGTAGAACCTGAGAAATCGCCTGCGAAAGCACCACGCCCAACGGCCGAAGGGACTCAGCATCATTCGCGAAGACGAGATTCCAGGTATTCGAATGAACGCCATCGGATCCAATGATAAGGTCGAAAGCGTTGAGGTGGCTTTCATTCGAACGTGAACGATACGCCGGCATTCTCCCGGGCTGACACCGGTTGCGACGGTGCGGCCCGCGCACCACATAAGAACGGGTCAATGAATTGGAGAGAATGCCATGCGCTCTGTTTTGGCATTGTGCCTTTTGGGCGCTCTCTGCGCTTCTGCGTACGCTGCCGCAGGAGGGCGTCATGCCAAATCGCCAGGTGTCATTGTTCGTTCAAACCAGGCCTTGATCCCAAGCTACGTCACGCCGGGCGGTGCGCGGATCTATCGCGACGACTCCGTTCCGGGTGGTCTGCGGACCGACCACGACGACCCTCCCGCCTACGATGATCCATCCAAGTTTGGTGGAGGCTGATCGGCGACGGCCAGATGACGTGTACGTCAAAGTTTACAGCGTGACATGGGTCAGTCATTGAATGGCCGCTTCTGGCGCAAAGCGGCCGTTCCTATGCAAACGGCATCTCGTGGCCGATAACGAATGCGTAGAAAACTATCGCGTCTCCAACCGGCACGGTGATGGTCAAACCTTGTCAGTCTGCCTCGTTCAAAGCCTGAGCGATGTCCGCGATCAGATCGGAGGGGTGTTCGATGCCGATCGACAGCCGGATCGTGGAGTCGAGCACGCCGATTTTTTGCCGGATGTCGGCCGGAACGCCCGAGTGGGTCATGCTTGCAGGCAGGCTCGCAAGCGACTCGGTGCCGCCCAGACTCACCGCCAGCTTGATGATTTGCAACGCGTTCAGGAATTTGAAGGCGGCGGCTTGGCCGCCGACAATGTCGAAGGCGAATGTGGAGCCCGCGCCGGTGCACTGCCTCGCGAACACAAGGCCGGCGGGGGAGGCCTCTTCGAGGTGGGCGAGGTAGTGGACTTTTGCCACTTTGGCGTGGTCGCGCAGGTAATCCGCGACCTGCCGTGCGTTTCTGTCGGCTTTTTCCATGCGGATGCTGAGTGTCTCGAGCGACCGGCTGATCATCCAGCAGGAATGGGGGTCCAGTTGGGTGCCGATGGCGCCGCGCAATGCCTTGACGCCTTTCATGAGGGCTTTTGAGCCAAGCGCAGCGCCTGCGATCAGGTCGGAATGTCCGCCGACATATTTGGTCAGCGAGTACAGCGAAAGGTCGGCGCCGTGTTCGATCGGCCGCTGAAATACCGGCCCGAGCAGCGTATTGTCGCATGCGACGATCGGCGTGTGTCCCTGGGTCCGACCGATCATCTCGGCGACGCGGCGGACCATCGCGATATCGACCAGGCCGTTGGTGGGATTTGCCGGGGTTTCGATGAAAATCATCGCTACCCGGCCTTTGCGCATGGCGTCGTCCGCCGCCAGCCTGACTCCCGCTTCGTCGATGCCGTCCGCAAAACCCACCGCGCCGATGGAAAGGCCCGCAAGCGTCTTTGCAAACAGGGTTTCCGTCCCGCCATAGAGCGGTTGAGAGTGCAGAATGACGTCGCCTGGGCGGACGAACGCGAGGATCGTGGTCGCAATCGCCGCCATGCCGGACGAGAACAGCGCGCATTTCTCGGTGCGCTCGTAGACCGCGAGCCTGTCCTCGACGATCTCGCTGTTGGGATGATTGAACCGCGAATAGACCAGGCCCGCACCCACCCCCTCGGGAGGCTCGCGCCGACCCGAGACGAAATCGAAGAAATCCTGTCCGTCTTCGGCGGTCCTGAAGACGAAGGTCGACGTGAGAAAGACCGGGGGTTTGACGGCTCCTTCCGAGAGTTGCGGATCGTAGCCGTAGTTCAGCATCAGCGTTTCCGGGTGCAGCATGTGGTTGCCGATGTGGGTCTTCGACGGGAACGGTTTCACCATGGTCTGCCTCGCTGTCTGGATTCGGAACGTCGCCATGCCTGGGGGCCTTCCGCAATAACGAGGCGGTCGGCAGCGGTGGATGCGATGGCATCCAACGGCTCCAGTCAAGGTTGCCAGGATCAGCTTATCGACACCCGGAACTGATTTCACCGCACCTGAGAGGCTTTTCGCAGCGCTGATCCGGGCTGCTGGCTTCTGTCGAAGCGGTCTCGACCGCATGTGCCCGGCTCGCTTATATGTATCGGCAACCCACGAGATCACGCCGATGCCAGATAACATCCTGTCGCCGAAGCGGATCGCCGCCGAAGCCTTCACCGATGCGGCCCCGGCGGTCGCCCGTCTCGCCGAAATCTACGAACGTAATGTCAGCTTCTTGCGTACCGCTTTTGAGGCATATGTCGGCGGCGAGCCGCTCGACACGCGCGTGCGTGCCACCTATCCAGTTGTCAGGATCACCACGGGCACTCACGCCCGCCTCGACTCGCGCCTTTCTTATGGCTTCGTTTCCGGCCCCGGCATATACGAGACTTCGGTGACGCGGCCTGATCTCTTTCGCGGCTATTTCACCGAGCAGATCGGGCTTCTCATCCAGAACCACGGTGTGCCGGTCGAGATCGGCGAGTCGGACGAACCGATTCCGATTCACTTTGCCTATCGACGCGACATCAACATCGCAGCGAGTCGGCCAACTCGCGACCGGCCGCTGCGCGATCTGTTCGACACGCCAGATCTCGCTACCATTGACGACGCAATCGTCAACGGCACGCTGCCTTCTGGCCCACGACAGCCGCTCGCCATGTTCCGTGCTGCCCGTGTGGACTATTCGCTGCACCGTCTCTACCACTATACCGGAACGGATCCGGAGCACTTCCAGAACTTTGTGATCTTTACCAATTACCAATTCTACGTCGACGCCTTCGCGCGCATCTGCCGCGAGCGCATGGCGGCCGGCGATCCGGTGGCCGATGCCTTCGTCGAGCCGGGTAACGTCATCACGGCCAAAGCGAGCCTCGGCAACCCAGGTGCCACGCGCACGCCGCCGGAGCGCCTGCCGCAGATGCCGGCTTTTCATCTGGTTCAACAGGCTTCCCGCGGCATCAGCATGATCAACATTGGTACCGGCCCTTCGAACGCGCGTAACATCACCGATCATGTCGCAGTGCTTCGTCCCCATGCCTGGTTGATGCTCGGCCATTGTGCCGGGCTGCGGAACACGCAGACGCTCGGCGACTACGTTCTCGCTCACGGATATGTCCGCGAGGATCATGTGCTGGATGAGGAGCTGCCGCTGTGGGTGCCGATTCCGGCGCTAGCCGAGATGCAAGTCGCGCTCGAGCAAGCCGTCAGCGAAGTGACGGGGCTGAGCGGGTTTGAGCTCAAACGGGTGATGCGGACCGGCACGGTAGCCAGCGTCGACAACCGGAACTGGGAGCTCGGCGACCAGGCGGTGACCATCCGCCGCCTGTCGCAGTCGCGTGCCATCGCCCTCGACATGGAATCGGCCACTGTGGCCGCCAATGGATTCCGTTTCCGGGTGCCATACGGAACGTTGCTATGCGTATCGGACAAGCCGCTGCATGGGGAGATCAAATTGGCTGGCATGGCCGGGGACTTCTACCGCCACCGCGTCGGCCAGCATCTTGAGATCGGTCTTCGAGCGTTGGAAAAGCTCAAGTCCCAGGAACGAGAAAGGCTGCATTCGCGCAAGCTGAGGAGCTTTGCCGAGGTCGCGTTCCAGTAAGCGAGGGGACCCGGATGGCAAAGAGCCAAAATCAATCCGGAGGGTTGCACCATCGCGAGCCGCCCGTACTCCCCTTTTTCTCATCGAAAACGTTGGCCGATGCCGCCAAGCGCGTTCTCACCGGGCGAATCAAGGAGATCGCGGTTCGACCTGAACGGTTGCCGTCAATCCGGTGACGAGGCGCGTGCCTTCGGGCACTTGCTTGAAGTTGATCCGAACCGGGATCCGCTGCGCAAGCCGCACCCAGGTGAAGATCGGGTTGACATTTGCAAGCCCGGCCGGATCGGGTTGCGCATTCGCGACCGTAATGCCGCGCGAGAGACCGCCGACTTCGCCGATGATGAGCTCGCGGTGCCCCATCAACTTGATCTTTGCGATATCCCCTTCGTGGATCAAGGGAAGTCTCGTCTCCTCGAAATAAGCGTCGATCCAGAACGAGTCGGCGTCGACCACCGAAATGACGTTGCGTCCGACGCTCGCATAGTCCCCGGCTTGCGTCAGCAGATTGGTGATCCAGCCATTGGCGGGAGAGCGGAGCTGTGTGCGTTCGAGATTGACCTTGGCCTGATCGCGGCTGACCTGCGCGGCCTGATATTGCGCCTGGTTCGCGGCGGCAGCCGCCTCATGGATTTGCCGGTCTTCGACCGTCTCGGCCAACTCGCTCAGCTTCTGCCGCCGCTGCAACTCCAATTGGGCATTGAGTGCGTTTGCTTTGGCCTGCTCGACATTGGCTTCCGCCAACTGCAGTGCATTCTTGTAGTCGGTGGGATCGATGACGAGCAATAGATCGCCCTTGTGAACGAACTGGTTGTCCTTCACCGGCAGCTGCACGATACGACCTGCGACTTCCGGAGCCATGGTCACCACGTAGGTCCGCACCGTTGCGTCGCGCGTCCACGGCGCAGCCATATAGGCGTCCCACATCAGCGAGCCCATGACAATCGCAAGCGCCGTCGCGCCAAGCGTGATCACCAGCGGAATTGCCGCCGATCTCGATCTTGAAACCGTCGCAGCCGGCGGAATCGCATCGGCGGGTTCAACGAGGTCGGGCTTGCGTCGCTCGAGCTTTGCGTCAGCATCGGACATGGCGGTCTCAGCGTGCGATGAGGAGGACCATTGATGAAAGCACGATAATGTAGACATCGAACACGAGCAGCGCGGGATGCCACACGTAGCGCATCAGACCAAATCGTGTCGCGGCCCGTCGCAGGCCAATGGTCACGATCCACGCCGCGATCATCAGCACCGAAATCGGGGCAACGTAGACGCCGAGCACGTCGATCTCAACAAATTTCAATCTCAGGCTCCAGTTTCAAAATAGACGCGATGATCGGACAGGGCATCGCGAATGGCGAGGAGCTGTCCTCGGGCGCGCATGACCGCCAGGTCATCATCACCGGCAAGCTTGCGATCCGCCGCCTCGAGTTGCGTCATTGTTGCCGAACAATCTCCCGAACTGAAGTGTCTCAGGGCTGCGTCGAATTCGCCGGCAAAGCCCAGTTGAGGAGCGGTTTGTCGAAGCGAGACAATGCTGTTGCCGACACTCAACGCTGTGACAAGGACGGCACGTTGTCGAGGTTCCGCGTCGGCGGGCAATGCGGCGATGCGGCTATACAATCGTTCCTCCCAGGACCGCTGGCGCTGGCTGGGATCGGCCGCGAGACGGCGCAGGTCCCGCAGGCTCAAGGTCAGCAAACGCTGCGACCGCAATCGTTGCGGGAGTGGTGGGATAAGGCGGAAGGACAGCGCACCGGCCGCGCATCCTGCGAGGATCGCGAGCGCCGTGTTATAGAATTGGATCGTGTTGTAGCTCATCTGGTTGGCCGGGCCGAGCATCGGTATGAAATTGGCGGCGATCGGCACGAACAGGGCGGTATTCCAGGGTTGAGCGATCATCGCGCCGACCGGAACGAGGACCAGGCCCAATACGATCGCGAAGCCGGCAAAGCTATCCACATTGGGCAAACCGGCAAACAATACGATTGCGGCGGCGCCCGCGGCAATGGCCGTGCCAGCGGTAAATTTGATCGCCGCGGCGTAGGACTCGTCGGACCGTGGCGAAAGCAGAATGACGGTAATGGCCGTAAACGTGATCGCATCGGCCCCACTGGGCCATTCAGTCCAAATCCAGACCATCTGCATCGCGACAATGGCTGCAAACGTTCGTCCAGCGTTGACGAGGGGCGGCAGCCAGTCGGCGACATGCAGCTCGTAGCCTCGATCTGCCGTCTTCTCACGCACCTTGTTACCCGCCAGCAGGGCAAGTCCGCCGAGAACCTGAGAGAGGCCGGCGATCACCGCGGCGGTCTGGTCCGCGAGCAGCCGCAACGTTACAGTCGGCGAAGGCATTTCGGCAAGCGCCTCGGTCGCCGCGCGGCAGCGCCCACGCAGTCCGGCCGGGTCGCTCAACCAGGATGATGGTTCGTTTGCTTCGATGACTTCGCGCAGCTCCGTTGGAATGGCGCGCAGGACGTGCAGCGCTTCGCGCGCGCCGGACGAGCCGGGCGCATGCCGCAGTCCTGCATCGACCGTTCGCCACGCCGCAAGCATCGCGAACATCGCATCGACGGCCTGGTGCAGCACCGGCGAATGGTAGCGAAGCGTCGATGACTCGCCCTTCACCTCGTCGATGACAGGGTCGATCACAATGACCTTGCGGATGAACTCGCGCCGGACCGTCCGCTCCTCCGGGTTGCCCCGTCGCAGGGTCGACGTGAATCGGGCTGCGATCTCTCCTGACAACTCCGCCAGAAGGCCCGCAAGTCGCCGCCGCGCGCCGCCGAATTCCGTTCCGGCCAGGACGATCCCCGCGCACACGATGCCGATCCAGATTTCGCTGACGCGGTCGAGGGCGAGCGTAAAGGCCTGGCCGTTCGCGCCGCCGACAGCGCCTAGCTCGTCTCCGGCGATGATGGCGGCCGTAAAGCCGGCAAGCGCCGCGGAATAGGCGGCGAAATTGCGCAACAAGGTCGCGGCCATCGAACAAAGGCCGCCCCACAGCGCCAGGCTCAAAAGGAAACCGTCCCGGTTTTGCGGGAAGCAGGCTGTCAGAGCGACGATTGCTACCGCTCCGATGAAGGTCCCGATCATTCGGAACCATCCCTTGCGCAGCGATGCGCCGAGGCTCGGTTGGCAAACCAGCGCCGCGGTCGTACCTGCCCAATAGGCGGTGTCGAGCTCGAGCCAGAATGCCACGTACAGAGCAAGGCACACCGCCGTCCATAGGCGGAGCCCGAACAGCAGCGGCGGAACGGCCCGTGTCGCGGCAGCAATTACCGTATCCCATCGCCACGCGTCGACAAATCGTCGGGAGTGGGCGACAGGTGGGGACGATATGTGCGGTTCGTGCTTGGCTACCATCTCACCGAGATCCGCCGGCAGGCTGCTGGAAGCA
>Ga0302325_10011347_pt1 | contig 19203 bp, 13 predicted proteins | sample Palsa_T0_2_FD_201948 | JGI IMG/M metagenome (GOLD analysis project Ga0302325, IMG submission 201948) | Peat permafrost microbial communities from Stordalen Mire near Abisko, Sweden - Palsa_T0_2 | ecosystem: Environmental > Terrestrial > Soil > Palsa > Peat permafrost | place: Sweden: Abisko...
ACGCTCATCGCGATCAGGGTCGAGGATCCCGACGTGTTCAGCGCCACCCACGAGGTGCTGTTCCGCCTGGTGAACGAGGGGCTGATCGACGGCCTGCGGGTGGACCACCCGGACGGGCTGGCGGATCCGGCCGGCTACCTAGACCGGCTCGCGGCGGCGACAGGTAACGCCTGGGTCGTGGTGGAGAAGATCCTGGCGCAAGGCGAGGAACTGCCGGACTGGCGCTGCGCGGGCACTACCGGCTACGACACCCTGGCCCTGGTCGGCGGGCTGTTCGTGGACCCAGCCGGAGCAGAGCCGCTGACCGAGGAGTACGTCCGCTTCACCGGCGGCAGCTCCGATTTCACCGAGGTGGAGCGGGACGCCAAGCAGTACATCGCCGACGGTACCTTCGCCGCCGAGCTGTCCCGGCTCACCCGGGTATTCGCCCGCGGCTACCCGGCCCTGGACTTCAGCGCCTCCGACCTGCACGATGTCCTGGTCGCGGTGCTGGCTGAGTTCGGCGTGTACCGGGCCTACGTGACCCCCGGCCAGCCGCCGCCGGACGCCTCGGCGGCCGTGGTGCGGGCGGCCGCCGACCGCGCTTGCGACCACCTGGATCAGCGCCTGCACCCGGCCCTGGATGCCGTGTGCGCGGCCGTGCTCGGCCTGGGCGGCGCGGCGGGCGAGAAGTCCCAGCAGGCCGCCCGCGACGAGCTGATCGTGCGGTTCGGCCAGACCACGGGCCCGGTGCTGGCCAAGGGGGTCGAGGACACCGCGTTCTACCGCTGGTCCCGGCTGACCGCGCTGAACGAGGTGGGCGGCGACCCGGAGGTTTTCGGCATCAGCCCGGCGTGGTTCCACGCGGAGGCCAGCCGCCTGGCCGCCCGGTGGCCGGCCACCTTGACCACGTTGTCGACGCACGACACCAAACGGCAAGAGGACGTGCGGGCCCGGCTGGCCGTGCTCGCGGAGTGGCCGCAGGAGTGGGCGCACCAGGTCGGCGAGTGGCACGGCCTGGCCAGGTGGCTGACCGACGGCGCCGCGGCGCAGGCCACCGAGCGGGCCCCTGAGCCCGACCTTGAGTACCTGACCTGGCAGACCCTGGTCGGCGCGTGGCTGATCGGCGGCGAGCGGCTGAGCGAGTATCTCGGCAAGGCGATGCACGAGGCCAAGACCCGCACCTCCTGGACCGTGCCCCGGGCCGGATACGAGTCGGCGGTGCTCGGCCTGGCCGACGCGGTGACCAGCGACCCGGAACTGACCGCGGCCATCGCCGGCTTCGTGGCCAGGATCGCGCCGGACGCCCGGGTGAACTCCCTCGGCGCCAAGCTGGTGCAGCTCACCATGCCGGGAGTGGCCGACGTCTACCAGGGCTGTGAGCTCACCGGCCTGTCCCTGGTGGATCCGGACAACCGCCGGCCCGTGGACTACCAGCGGCGCAGGCGGCTGCTGGCCGCGCTGGCGGACGATCCCGACGCCGCCGTCGGCCTGGACGCGGAGAAACTGCTGGTCACATCGCGCGCGCTGCGGCTGCGCCGTGATTACCCGGACTGGTTCGCCGCCGGCTACACCCCGCTGAGCTGCGAAGGGCCGGCCGCGGAGCACGCGGTCGCCTTCGTCCGCGGTGATCACGCGGTCACCGTCGTCACCCGGCTGCCGGCCGGGCTGCGGCGGGGCGGCGGCTGGGCCGATACCGTCCTGCCGCTGCCCGACGTGCACTGGCGGGACGTGCTGACCGGGGTCAGGCACGCCGGTACCAGGCCGCCGCTGGCCGAGCTGACCCGGCGGCTGCCGGTGGCCCTGCTCATCCCGGACCAGATCTACGCGCAGGAGCAGGACCGGCGCTCGGGCCGGAGCGCCTGGTGACGACGTTCAGCGTCTGGGCGCCCGCCGCGGGTCAGGTCGAAGTCGAGGTCGCGGGACAGCGCTACCCGATGAGCCAGGAAAGCGCCGGCACCAGCTCCGGCTGGTGGAGCGCGGACGTGCCCGACGTGGCGGCCGGGATCGACTACGGGTTCCGGCTGGACGACGGCGAGACGCTGCCTGACCCGCGCTCCCTGCGGCAGCCGTTCGGCATCGCGGGCCTGAGCCGCCGCTACGATCACTCCGCCTTCCGCTGGACGGATGAGAGGTGGCGCGGCGGCGCGCTGCACGGCTCGGTGATCTACGAGCTGCACGTCGGCACGTTCACGCCGAAAGGCACCTTCGACGCGGCCATCGGGCGGCTCGATCACCTGCGCGACCTCGGCGTGCACGCGGTCGAGCTGATGCCGGTGGCGACGTTCCCCGGGCGGCACGGCTGGGGCTACGACGGGATCAACCTGTGGGCGGTACACGAGCCGTACGGCGGTCCCGACGGGCTGAAGCGGTTCGTCGACGCCTGTCATGAGCGCGGCCTGGCCGTCCTGCTCGACGTGGTGTACAACCACGTCGGCATCGGCAACCGACTAGGCGACTTCGGGCCGTACTTCACCGCGGCCCACGTGACGCCGTGGGGCCCCGCGGTGAACCTGGACCAGCCCGGGTCCGACGAGGTCCGCTCGTTCCTGATCGGCAACGCGCTGATGTGGCTGCGTGATTACCACCTCGACGGGCTGCGGCTGGACGCGGTGCACGCCCTGGAAGACCACCGGGCCCTGCACTTCCTGGAAGAGCTCGCCACCGAGGTGCAGGCGCTGGCGGCCCGGCTGAACCGCGAGCTGATACTGATCGCCGAATCCGACACCAACGACCCCCGGCTGGTTACCTCACGGGAGGCGGGGGGCTACGGGCTGGCCGCGCAGTGGAGCGACGACTTCCACCACGCGGTGTATGCGGCGATCACCGGCGAACGGCAGGGCTACTACTGCGACTTCGGGTCGCTAGCCACGCTGGCCAAGACCTACACCAAGGTGTTCTTCCACGACGGCATCTGGTCCGCTTTCCGCGGCCGGACGCACGGACGGCAGGTCGACGTGTTCCGCGTCCCCGCCCACCGCTTCCTCGGCTACCTGCAGAATCATGACCAGATCGGCAACCGTGCCATCGGCGACCGGATCGCCGCCACGATATCCCCTGAACTGGTCATGGTCGGCTCCGGCTTGGCGCTGACCTCGCCGTATACCCCGATGCTGTTCATGGGCGAGGAGTGGGGCGCGGACACCCCGTGGCAGTACTTCACCGATCACATCGAACCCTGGCTGGCCGAGGCCGTCGCCGAGGGGCGCAAGGCCGAGTTCGCCACGCACGGCTGGGACGCGGCCGACGTACCTGACCCCCAGGACGAGGCGACCTTTCTCCGCTCCAAGCTCGACTGGGAGCAGCGCCATCATGAGCCGCACCTCGGCCTGCACGCCTGGTACCGGGAGCTGATCGCGCTGCGCCGGGTCCGGCCCGAGCTCACCGACCCGAGGCTCGACCGGGTGCACGCCGACTTTGACGAAGACGCGCGCTGGATCATGGTCCAGCGGGGGACCCTGCGGATCGCGGCGAACCTTGGCCCGAAGGCCGTCCGGCTGCCGCTCGGGCAGCCCGGCATCGCGGTCCTGGCCGCGTCCAGCCCGGGGGTCGCGATCAACCAGGACACGGTCGCGATCCCCCCCGCCGCCTTCGCCGTCATCGAGACAAGAGCACTTCGGCCGGCGTCGGAGTGACGCCGGCCGAAGTGCGGTCTGCCTGAGGTGCGGGCGGTTGAGTTGCGGTGGGTTGAGTTGCGGTGGGAGTTAAGGGCGGTTGAGTTACGGGCGCAGGCCCCGGCTCGGCCGGAGGATGCGGAACACCATCATGAGGGTCTGCAGCGCGGTGATGATCGCCAGGCCGGCCCAGCCGACCGTGAGGATGTCCCGCTGGACGAACAGCGGTGAGTGAATCCATCCGTAGACCGTCCCGCCGACGAGCACGGCGAGGATGAGCATGGCCCCGAGTATCTTGCCCGGTCCGCCTGCGCCGCCCTGCTCCGCCCGGGCCTGCTGGGCCCAGCCGTCGCGCTTGATCCCGGCCAGCACGTTAACCCAGGACGCGGTGGCGCAGCACACCCGCATGATCAGGTACAACTCGACGGGAACCAGCATGACCGCGCCGATCAGGTCGGCGGTGGTGCGGTTCGGCACCCGCCAGGCGAGCTTGAGGTTCAGCAGCACGGCCACGACCGGCGGGATGAGCCACAGCCAGTTCCATTTGTACTGGTGCACCATCAGCGACGCGGTGAGCAGGAAGAAGAAGCCGATCCTGGTGATGCCGTTCGAGGCCAGGCCGAGCTGCTGCTTCCACAGGGTCGCGGTCCACTGGTTCACCTTCGAGTGGACGAGCAGCCGGGCCATGCCCTCGTCCCACTTGCGACGCTGGGCCCATAGCGAGCGCAGGTTCATCATCGGCCCGGCGTAGGCGCGGGCGCTAACCGAGACGTTGGCCGAGTACCGCATGGCCTTCAGGTCGCCGGTGAGCTGCATGTCCTCGACCTGGGTGCTGGTGTCCCACGGTCCGCGGGTCAGGTTGCGCTCGGCCACGGCGCGCAGCGCCTCGTTGCTGAACAGCGAGGCCTGGCCGCCGAGCACGTAGGTCTTACGGTTGCGCCGCAGCGCGTCGGCGGTCCAGGCGGCGAACTCCAGCCGCTGCATGCGGATCAGCAGCCGGGCCATGCCCGAGGCGCCGAGGCGCTGGTCAAAGGTGTACCTAGCCATGACCCCGCCGGGTCGTGGCGTGATGGCCAGTTCCGCCTCAAGCTGCTGCAGGCAGTCCGGGGCCAGGATGGTGTCGGCGTCGATGCCGGCCACGTAGTCGTAGCCGGCCTGCCAGCGATTCCAGGCCTGGTTCAGCGCGCCGACCTTGCGCTCGGTGTTGCCGACGGTCCGCATCACCGTGACACCGCGGAAGCGGCGGGCGATCTGCTCGGTCTTGTCGGTGCAGTTGTCGGCGATCACCACGATCCGGTCCGGGACGCGGGTCTGGGTCAGCAGTGCGTTGAGCACGTTGCCGATCGAGTCTTCCTCGTTGTGTGAGGGGATGAGAACCAGCATCTTGGCGGTGCGCCGCTTCGGCGGCCGGTACCGGACGTCGTGCACGACGCGGGACATCGCCCGGCGCACCTCGCCCGCCCGGGTCGCCGCGCGGATCAGCACCGGATCCCGGTCCGGTCCCGCCCATGAGGTCGGCGCCAGCTCCGCGGTACGACCGGAGGAAAGGGCCTTCGGTGCTACAAGCAGTTCTTTGGTTGCCACGGTTTTTTGCTCCAGGTTCGCTTGGCGTCTGTGGCCTAGACTGCCTGCCGCGACAGGGCGGGACGGTTCCCTCCAGGTTGCCTACTGGTAGCAGCGTGATCGCGCAATTACTGACAGACACCACTATGACCCGTCATAACGGCCATCTTCGCGACGCTCATCCCAACCGCGTCCGCCCCCAGCTGACGTCGCGGCCCCGTATGTGGTGGTTGGCGCATCCTGCACAGAGGAGTGTGCAGGATGCGGCAACCATGACAATTCAGCCTGAGATGCGTGAGGCGGGTGGTGTAGGTGCGGCGGAGGGTGAGCGCAACGGTGGGCTGGGAGGGCTCGCGGCGCCCGCGAGGACGGCGCAAGCGATCCTGAGTCGGCTAGCTATGGCAACTTTGCTTGGCCGCGGTCACGACATCAGAGAAGGTCCAGGGGTTCTGCGGGCCGCCGTCGGCCTGCAGGGACTTCGGCAGGCCGTTCGGGAACCTGAAGGACGCCCGGGACCAGAACCAGCGGGTGCCTGAGGCGGAGCAGACCTTGACCGGCTGGCTGAACGTCACCACCGTGGCCACATCGAAGACCTGGCCGCCCGCGCAATTGGGATTACAGTCGTTGAGCTTGTACGTGCCCGTTCCCACCGCCTGCGTCGCGGACCAGCTTGACCATTTCATTTTGGCCAGGAACGCGGTGGAATCCCCGGATAGCGGGCAACCGTAAGTGGAAGTGCAAGCGGGCTCATATAGCGGCGTGAGGTTCGTGTCCTGGCTCGGGGCCAGGAAGGTGTTTGTTCCCAACGGCGAAGCGGTCCCGCTCGGTGTGACCGACGGCGCCGCGGGCGAGGCTGGCGCGCTCGACGATCCCGCGGCGGTCGGCGACCCCACTGGCGTGGGCGATCCCGCGGGCGCGCTGGCGGCGCTCGCCGCCGTGGAACTGGCCGATGAGCTACAGGCGGTCACCAGCAAGGCGGCGCAGGCGAGCCCGGCCCAAGTCAGGACTGCTCCGGCCGCGGCCGGCCGGGATTTTCGCGACTTCGAGGTCAACATCGATTCCTACCTCTTTAACTTCCAATAGCGGCTCGGTGAGCCATGTCACCCCTACGACGTTCGCCGTCACGCCATGGTTGGAAATCAGCTGGGCAAGGAGGTTAGCCAGGCCCCGTTCGGCATAAATATCACGGCCGGGACCGGCTGCGGTGGTTAGCGGACCGAACGGACCCTGGTAATTGTCACTCCGGCCGCGATCGACGCCAGCCCGGCCAGCGCGAAAAGCGACGGATAGCTGTGCATGAGGCCAAGAACCGCCCCGGCGATGATCGGCGCCACGACCAGCGGGAGGGAATACGCCACGTTGATCACGCCGAGGTCCTTGGCGCGATCGGCGGCCGCGGGCAGCACCGCGGTCAAGATGGCGGGAGCGGCCGCCCAGTACGTGCCGAAGCCCGCGCCCAGCAGCGGCGCGGCCACCAGCGCGGCCGGCCAGGTAGGCGAGATAACCAGGATGGCCGCGGCCGCGCCGCAGGCGATCGCGGCCGCCACGATGAACGGCTTGCGGCGCCCGGACCGGTCCGAGGCCGAGCCGCACACCCCGCCCGCGATGGCCAGCGCGACCGCATACAGCGCCATCAGCGTCAGCAGCCCGATCTGCGGGTCGTGGTAGTGCGCCGCGTCGGCCAGGAAATACAGCAGGTACAAGGTGCCGAGATCGTTGCCCAGGTTGACCAGGAAATGCGTCAGCCAGGCCCAGCCGAAGTCCGGGTACTGCCGGGGCGAGACCCACAGCTTGCGCAGCACCTGGGTGACCGGAACCCGCGGCTTGAATTCGGCGGGCAGCGGCTCGTCATGGGTGCGCAGGGTAAACGCCAGCGCGCCCGCGATCACGATCACGCCGCAGGTCAGGTAGCCGGGAGAGATCCTGGTCACCAGGACCGTGACGATCAGGGCGCCGAGCACGGTGCCCAGCATCTGGCTGATGCCGATCAGGCCGCCCAGCGTGCCGCGCTGATTGGCGGGCACCCGGTCGGGCAGCGCGGCCGTCAGCGTGGCCAGCATCCCGCCCAGGCCCACCTGGGCCACGCACCAGCCCAGGACCATCACCGGTATGTCCGGGGCCGCGGCCAGGATCAGCAGGCCGACCGCCCCGACCAGGGCCCCCGCGACCGTCCACGGGTGGCGGCGGCCCCGGCCGGAGGTGGTCCGGTCGGACATCGCGCCGACTACCGGGTTGGCCAGCAGCGAGGCGATCGCGCCCGCGCCGATGACGACGGACAGCAGCACCGCCTTGTCGGCCGGGTGCAGCGACTGGACCTGCTCGGGCAGCACAACCTGGATCGGGGCGTAGATGGCCAGCCACAGGCCGACGTTCGCGAGGAACAGCAGCGTGATCCAGCGGGCCCGGACCGGCTCGACCGGCTCGGCCAGCGCCGCCGGAAGCGGGTCGCCGGTCCGGAGCTTCTCCCTGGTCCGGAGCTTCTCCCTGGTCCGGTCCGTCTGCTGGTTGTCCACCTCCTGGTTATCCACGTCGGGCGTCCTCGGGGGTGGTTTTGGCGCGGGTGGTTTTGGCGCGGTCATGGGCGCGGCGGGGCGTGCGGTTCAGCCGAAGCACTGGCCCTCGCCCCGGTAGGTCGGCACCGTGGTGACCTGGCCGTCGTCGTGGACCACGTGGTACTCGGCGAACCGCTCGGCGAGCTCGCCGGCCTTGGCGTGCCGCAGCCAGACCCGGTCGCCGGGTTGCAGGTCGGCGGCCGCGGCCCCGCGGACCGGCGTCTGCACCTCACCGGCTCCCTCCACGCCGGTCAGGCTGAGCCCGGCGGGCAGGTACGGCCGCGGCAGCCGGTCGGCCGTCCCGGTGCCCGAGGCGACGTAGCCGCCGGCGAACAAGGTGGCGATGGCCGGGCCGGGGCGGCGGACCACGGGCAGCGCGAACAGCAGGGCCGGAGCCGGGCTGAATCTGGTGTACCCGTCGAACAGCGTCGGCCCGACCAGGCCAGAACCCGCCGTGAGTTCGGTCACCGAGGTATCCGCGGCCGTCGACTCCAGGCTGCCCGTGCCGCCGCCGTTCACGAACTCCAGGCTCGTGACGTCCTCGACCAGGCGGATCGCCTCGGCCCGGCGCGCTTTGAGCTCGGGGACCGAGCGAGCCTGGATGAACCTGATCAGCTGGGCCCGGACCGGGTGCCCGGGAGGGGCGTCGCCCAGGCCCGCGATCTGGCCCTCATAACCCATCACGCCGACCAGGCGGAAGCCTGGCCTGCGGGTGATAACGGCGGCGAGTTCGGCGGCCTGGCGCGGTTCGTGCACCGGAGAGCGCCAGGTGCCGATGTGCACCAGCGGCTTGCGGGCCAGCGGGCGCCAGGAGACGTCGAGCTCCAGGCAGACCCGGATCTCCGGATGGTCCTCGCCCACGGCCCGGTCCACCACGTCCAGCTGCGCGGTGGAGTCCACCATGATCGTGATGTGCCGCCGGGCCTGAGCGTCCGCGGCCAGGGCCCGCAGCGCCTGGCGATCCACGGTGGGGTAGGCGACCAGCAGGTCGTCGCAGGTGCCCATGGCGTACAGCCACAGGGCTTCGGGCAGCGAGTAGCACATCACGCCCTGGTAGCCGGGGTGGGCGAGCGCGCGCTCGATCAGGAAACGGCACCGCAGTGACTTGGTGGCGACCCGGATCGGTAGGTTCGCGGCCCGGCGGGTCAGGTCGGCGGCGTTGCGATCGAACGCACCCTCGTCGACGATGGCCAGCGGCGGGTCGAGCGCCGCGGTGGCCTGGTCGTAGCGGGCCCGCAAGGCCTCTGCTTTCCCTGCCGTCGCTGTCGCCTTCGCTTTCCCGGCTTTTGCTGTGCCGACCTTTGCTTTTGCTGTGCCGGTCGTCGCTGTGCCGGTCGTCGCGGCTGTCGCCGGGGGCGTCGCGACGGTGGGCGGGGCTGGCGCGGCACCCCCGCGGGCGGTGAGCTGGCCGCCGTGGTCGACTGGCATGCTCGCACAGTAGACCAGCGCTGCGGAAATATGAATACTTACGGGTAATGAAGCGCTCTGCGGCAATGGCCGCATCTGCTCCCCGCACGTGGCGGAACTGGGCCGGGACCGCGATGGCGGTGCCCGTGCGCTGGTGCCAGCCGCAGACCGAGGCCGAGATCTCGGCGGCCGTCAAGGACGCGGCGGCGGACGGGCTTCCGGTGCGCGCGCTCGGCAGCGGGCACTCCTTCACGTCCGTCGCGGCGACCGCCGGCGTGGCTCTCGACTTGTCCCGGTGGACCGGGATCACCGCCGCCGATACGCAGACTGGCGTGGTCACGGTGCGCTCGGGGACCACGCTGCGGACGCTCAACGCCGAACTGGGCGGCCTGGGGCTGGCCATGGCCAACCTCGGCGACATCGACGCGCAGACGCTCGCGGGCGCCCTGTCCACCGGAACCCACGGCACCGGCGCCCGGCTGGGCGGCCTCGCCACCCAGGTCGAGGCGCTCGAGCTGGTTCTGGCCGACGGTTCGCTGGTCACGTGCTCGGCTGTCTCCCGGCCGGAGCTTTTCGCGGCCGCGCGGATCAGCCTCGGCGCGCTCGGCGTCATTACCAGCGTGACGCTGCGCTGCGTGCCGTCGTTCACGCTGGCGGCGGACGAGCGGCCGGTGCCCGTGGACGAGGTCCTCGAGCAGTTCGACTCGCTGGCCGCCGCCAACGACCACTTCGAGTTCTACTGGTTCCCCTACGGCCGCCAGGCCTTGGTCAAGCGGAACAACCGGCTTCCCGCCGGCGACCGGGGTCCAGGGAGCCCAAGCGCCCCAGCGATCCTAGGGAGCCTGGCGAGCCCAGGGAGCCCAGGGAGGTCGGCAAGCCCTCCGGGGCCGTCCGTGGCCGCGATGCCAGGGTGGCGCCGGTTCTGGGAGTTCGAGGTGATGGAGAACGCGGCCTTCGGGACGCTGTGCCGGCTCGGCCGGGCGCGACCCCCGTTGATTCCCGCGCTGAACCGGTTCTCCTCGGCCGCCCTGTCCTCCCGTTCGTACGCCGACGTATCTCACCGCGTGTTCGTGACGCCCCGCCGAGTGCGTTTCGTCGAGTCCGAGTACGCCGTTCCACGTGAATCACTGCTCCATGTGCTCGGCGAACTGCGCCGCCAGGTGCCTCGCCTGGCCGACCCGGTGATGTTCCCCGTCGAGGTGCGGGTGGCCGCCGCCGACGACATCTGGCTGTCCACGGCCTACGGCCGGGACACCGCCTACGTCGCGATCCACCAGTACACGGGCCTGCCCTACCGGTCTTACTTCGACCTGTTCGAGTCCATCGTGGCGGGCGTGGCCGGCCGTCCGCACTGGGGCAAGGTGCACACCCTCGGGACCGAGCGCCTGCGTGCGCTCTACCCGCGCTACGACGAATTCCGCCGGGTCCGCGCCGAGGTCGACCCCGAAGCCAGGTTCGGCAACGCCTATCTCACCCAGGTCCTGGGCGATCCTCGGCGCCCCGCCGATTTTCCCTAAGGGGAATTGGCTCCCTCGGGCAGCGCGCCGGAACCTGGTGCCGCAGTTACTACTGGTTCGCGTGAGAGCGGTCGCCGATGATTGATCCGCAATCATGCTGACCGCGCTCCAGCCGCCCGAATTGCCGGGTTTGTCGAACGATCAGCGGGCTACGGGCATGCGAAGGTGAAATGCACCATTTGCCCAAGCGGCGGACCGGCCACGGGAGCATCTGGACAGCGCAAGCGCGGGAAGCCAGAATCGAAGGTTTCTTACCGGGGTATTACCGGAAATCCTTCGGGTGAACGCACTGAGTGGCCGGGCCGTACTTACGGGTAGTGGCCAGTGCACGCGGCCGCCGGGAAAGTCACGAGCGGCCGGTCAGACATCTGGATGACCGTCCGGCCCGTGGTCACCGCCTTCATTTCACTGGCGGTCGCGGCACCGGTCACGTACGTGATCATGGCGATGGTGATGGTGAGTATGCACAGACGGTGCGTATGGATGGCGACCGCCGCCTCGGCGCTGGCGCCAATCGGTAACGAGTGGTGGTCCGGCGGCGGGCAGGTGCAGCGGAAGGTGTCGCCGGTGCACCAGCGGATCGTTGCTACCGCCGTCGCGGCGGGCCCGGACCATCCGTGGCTGGGCCAGCTCGTGCTGATCGCTGTCGCCGTCGGCGCGGTGGGTGCATTCACGGTGCTGCAGTTGAGGGCCTGGTCGCGCCGTCGCCGTTCACCGTCGCGCCGGTCGCGCGACATCTATGACTGGCGGACGCTGCCGCCGCCTCCGCAGGATGATGACCCAGGGCCGGGCGAGATGCCGTTCGGTCAGCAGGAGAGCTATGGGCCGTTGTGGCGCTACGGAGCTCCGCGGGGTTACCGCCGGGACTACGAGCCGGGCTGCGAGCCGGCTCGCGGTCCGGGTTACGGCCGCGACTCTGATGCCGGTCCCGGCGACAGCCCCGGTTCCGGTCCTGGACCTGGTTTCGTTCCCGGTCCCGGTCCCGGTCCCGGTCCTGGTCGCGGTCCCGATTTCGGTTCTGGCCCCGGTCCTGATTACGGTTCCGGTCCTGGTCACGGTCCTGGTTACGGTTCACGCCCTGGTTACCGTTCCGGCTTCGATACTGGCGCGCAGCGGTCGTGGAGAGTTCCGGGCGACGAACCGCACGACTGGAAACCGTGACGAAATGCCGCCTGGTCTTCTCGGCGGCCTTCCTAAGCGCCACCCAGCGTGTCTAAGGTATTCGTATCAGTAACTAGCAAAATGTCGATTGGCAGCAGGTTGGTGTGCTTGCGGCGAACATGGCGTGCCGGATGACGGCTGACGGCCCTCGCGACGACGAGGCGGTCGGCAGTGCCGACGATCTCTCAGCAGAGCAGTATCTCTTTACCGGCTATGAAACGCGGACGAGCGAACGCCCAGATCCGGCTGCGGAAGCACCCGCCGAGACTCCAGACCGCGAGGAGAATTACCAGGACCTGCGTGCCCGCCACCGGGCTTCCGGATGCTCGCCAGAAGTAGCGAGTCCCGGTGATGCGGAGCCGAGCGACGATGACCGTTGGACATGGAAGGGGCTGGAACTCGACCGGCCTGCCAACCTCGTCGCCGACGAACAGCTAGCCCTGCGTCGGCAGGCCGAGGGCCGCGATGACGAAGGCGGCTACGGGGAAGCGGGCATCACGCCCGCGATGCGGCGCATCGAAGCGGGACTCGAGCACGGCTGCCTCGTCCCCGACACCGAGAACCTCGCCCTCAAATCCCCGGATCGTTTCAAGGAAAAACTAGCCAAGTTGATCGATCGTTATCCAGGTCAACCTGCTGACAAGCTCGCCTCGGCGATCCATGACGGTATCAGGTACACCTTGGTTTTCCCCGCCGAGGAATACGCTTCCGGGGTCGCCGACGCGGCGCAAAGGCTAAAGGAGGCCGGCTACGACCTCCGGCTTAGAAAGCCATCGTGGGACGCCGATGACTACCGGGGAGTTAATAGCCGCTGGTCAGAGCCCGAACACAAGGTACTTTTCGAGGTTCAATTCCATACGCCGGAAAGCTGGGAGGCTAAGCAGCGAACGCACGACATCTACGAGAAGCTGTGCGATACGAGAATCACCCCGGCCGAACGTAGGCAATTGGAGGAGCAGCAGCGACGGATCGTCGCGGCAATTCCTGTCCCTGCTTCGGCTGGCGACATCACCTACTACCTGAAAGGCAAATCTGACGACCGTGACTGAGAGAATTACTTATTACGCGGTTTCCTTGACGGTCGGCGATGGGGAAAGCCCCGCTGGGCTGGCACGCCGCCGCTGGCTGGCCGAGGGCGGCATCGAAGACGAAATGCTTCGCGGTGATCTCACCTGGAAGCGGGATTCGGTCATTGCTGAATGGAAGCGCGGCGATGCTACCGAGGAGCTAGTAGAGATCAGTGAGGACGAGGCTGGTGTGCTTATGGAACGGTTTCGGGAGAGATGGGGAGGAACGCCGTGACGTTAGCTTGGGACGGGCTGCGCGAACTTGACGCGTACCGGGTCACCGAAATTCCGCGGCGACTGGATGCGGGGACATCGGAGGCGCCCCAGGAGCGGCCGAACGACGCCGGCCGAACCCAGCGGTTCGCGGCCTTGGTCGCGGCGTATCACGCCGGGGCCGAAACCAAGAACGGCGGCGCCGGCGCGCTGGCCATCGGCTGGATAAGGCACAGCGTCGGCGGCCCGATCCAGTTCCTGGTGGCCGGGGCGGGCCTGGTCGGCAGCGGCGCGAACCGGGAAGTCTTCCTGACCCTTCCCGGCGGCGCGAGGGCCCAGCCGCTGGCCCGCGGTTCGCTGGCGGCGCTGATGGCGCAGCTGCCATCGTGGCGCGCCCTCGGCGGGATAAGCGATGGGCTGCTGCCGGACCAGGAGCGCCCCACTGGCGATCGTCCGCCACCCTCGATGGAAGAATGCCTGCTGGCGGTGTGGCCGGGCCCGTTCGGCATGTTGCTTTTGGCCGAACCCTTGGGCACGGCTCAGATCGAGGAGCTCGCGACGGAGCTCGCTGACCTCGAGCGGCATAAGACGGGTGACTCTGACCGGTTTCCCGACCGGGCCGTGACGGCTCGCCGGCTTCACCTGCGTCACGCCGAGGTGCGCAAGGGCGTCTCGACGGGTTTGTGGCGGGTGCGGCTGCTGGCAGGCGGCAGCGATCCGGACGCGGCCTCGCGAGTGGCCGGGCTGGTCTGTGCCTCCGCTGATCTGGCCGAGCTTCCGTACGCGATAGCCCCGGCCGGCCCGGCCGCGGCCAGCCTGCCGGAACTCCTGGCCGATCCGGGTCCGGCCTCGGCCGGGGGTGACGCCGTGCTCGACACCCCGTTTCATGCCAGCACCGACTTGGTCGCCGCGCTGTCCCGGCCGCCTGAGCGCGAGGTGCCCGGGGTCCGGCTGGCGTTGCGGCCCGATTTCGACGTCACCCCAGAGCAGGCCGCCGGAAGCGCGACGATCGCGGTAGGGGAGGTGCTGGACTCCGGCCAGCGGCCGGCCGGCCCGTTCGTCTTGCCGCTCGACTCGCTGAACCGGCATGTGTTCGTCTGCGGCGCCACCGGCTCGGGGAAATCGCAGACGGTGCGGACGCTGCTCGAGGCCGCTACCGGGGCCGGGATCCCGTGGCTGGTGGTGGAGCCGGCCAAGGCCGAATACCGGCTGATGGCCGCCCGCCTGGCCGGATCCGCTGGCCCCGCTGGCGCGGCTGGCTCCGCTGGCGCCGGTACCGAGGCCGTTCAGGTGGTGCGGATCCGGCCGGGTGAATCAGACGCGATCGCGGCTGGACTCAACCCGTTGGAACCGGCACCGGACAGCGAGGGCCGCCGGTTTCCGCTGCAGACCCACGCGGACCTGGTCAAGGCGCTGTTCATCGCGTCCTTCCGTTCGGATGAGCCGTTCCCGCAAGTGCTCAGCGCGGCTCTGACCAGGGTGTACGAGGACGCGGGCTGGGATCTGGCCCTGGGTGAGACGGTTAACCCCGACGCGAACCCCAGCTACCCGAACCTCACCGACCTGCAGCGGGCCGCGATAAGGATCGTGCAGGAGATCGGCTACAGCCAGCGGGTCACCGACGATGTGCTCGGCTTCATCAAGGTCCGCCTGTCCGGCCTGCGGCTGGGCACGACCGGCCGGTTCCTGGTGGGCGGCCACCAGCTCGACTTCGGTCAGCTGCTGCGAACCAATGCCGTGCTGGAAATCGAGGATGTGGGCGACGACAGCGACAAGGCGTTCCTGATGGGAACCGTGCTGATCAGGCTGGTCGAGCATCTGCGGATGGCGAATCGGGCGGATCGGGCGGACCGCGGCGGCCTGGTCGGCCAGGCCGGGCTGCGCCACCTCACCGTCATCGAGGAGGCGCACCGGCTGCTTCGCCGCCAGGAGGGTTCCGGGGACGGCGGCTCGGGCGGAGCGGCGGGGCACGCGGTCGAGATGTTCGCCGGGCTGCTCGCCGAGATCCGTGCCTACGGCGAGGGGCTCATCATCGCCGAGCAGATCCCGGACCGCCTTATCCAGGATGTCATCAAGAACACGGCGGTGAAGATAACTCACCGCCTCCCGGCGGCCGACGACCGCGACGCCGTGGGCGCGACGATGAACATGACCAGGGCGCAGAACCGGTTCCTGGTCACGCTCAAGCCCGGTGAGGCCGCGGTGTTCGCCGACGGCATGGACTATCCGCTGCTGACCAGGATGCCCGACGGCACCGGCCGGGAAGCGGCGGGGCAGGCAGCCACCGCCACCCCGGCAGGCGTGGTCCGGCCGCGCAGCATTACCTGCGGTGCCGACTGCGTCGGACGGCCATGCACCCTGCGGGACATGCGTATTGCCCAGCGTTCGCTGGAAGAGTATCCGGCGATCAGGTTGTGGACCGAGCTTTCGGTCCTCGCCCACCTGACCGGCTGGCCGATGCCGGTGCCGCGGACCACGCTGCTTTCGTTGCTGCAGATGATGCCGTCCCGGCTGCGCGACTGCGCGATCTCGCACGGTGTGGACGCGGCCCTTGACGCGCGCGCGCCGGTCATCGTCGGCCGGGTCAGCCCGGTCGGCCTCGCCTCCCACGTCAGCACCGCGATCAGGTCCCGGCTGGCGCGGGGAAGCTGGCTGTGCCAGCGGGAAGAACCCAGGTGGCTCGCCCCCGCCTACAAGTGGACGCTCGTCCTCGATACGCTCAAGACGGCCGACCGGAACAGTCCCGGCGCCGCGCCGCACCCGCGCAGTTCGGAGTGGGAACGGACGTACGGGCAGATGATTCCCGGTGATACCTGCGCGCGGCAGGTCGGGAACGTGCAGCGGTGGTACGACGCTGCGCAACGGGACGGCTGGGAGGTCAGGGCGGTCGCGTTCGGCGTGGACAGCCCGTCAGGCATCGAAAGGACGGTCGGCGCCATCGCCGAAGACGACGACTTCGACGAGCGCCTGACCGGGTACCTGGACCAGTTCATCGACTGCCGCTGGCCGCGGCTGTACCTGACCGCCGACCCTCTCGGGGACCCCCCGGAACCGAGGTAGGGCCCGCGGGGGTTACTGGAAGGCCCACGGGGGTCACTGGAGGGCCCGCGGGGGTCACTGGAGGGCCCGCGGGGGTCACTGGAGGGCCCGCGGGGGTCAGCTGGAGCGGACGGCGCGTTCGACCTGGCTCGTCGATGTGTTTCGGCATGCCGTTGCGAAACCCGCCGAACTGCGTACATCGTTGTCCACAGCGCTATCCACAGAAGTGTGCATTGGCTTGCCAACGGTACAATGCGCCCTGGTCAATTGCGTTAAGGGTTATCCACAGTCCGTGGTTGTGGAGAACCTCGGTCAGGTCACGGGCAGCGATTCCGGCAGCCGTCCGGAGGACGCGACCGATTCGGATCGCCACCCCCAGCGACCGGAAGCGCAGAGCCAGACGAGAGCAACAACCGCGAGAAAACGGACGGCGGGAGTGAGCCAGCTTCCGTCGAACTGGACCACGTCATAAAGCCAGTGCGGCTCGACCGGGCTCTGGATCGCTTGCGCGTAGACCGTGGCGCCGGCCAGCAAGCGGATCAGGATCACCCAGTCCAGCTTGGACGTCGAGTACAGCGCGAGCAGGCTGATGGCCATCACGTCGTACCAGGGCCGCTGGAAGGCGGTGACGAAAAGCCAGGCGAGGCTCAGCGCCAGCGCCGGTGCGACGGCCGGCAGCCCGGGGACCCGATCGGGGAAGCGCAGCAGGGCCAGCAGCGCGACGGCAGCGAACAGCAGGTACGCGACCTGGTCGAGATGGGGAGGGACCTTCGTCGCGCTGAACTGGGTGTATCCGAATACTGGCCGCCACAGGAGCTGGTACATGTTGTCCCAGGTGACCCCGGGACCACGGGTGATGAGCACCTTGATCGCGGGAGTCCCGGCCGCCAGGTAGGTCGGCACGGCCACCACGAGGAAACCGGCCGCGGCGGCGGCGAATGCTCTGAGCGACCTGCGGCAGGCCCAGGCCACGGCGGCGCCGACGAGGACGTATTCCACCTTGATGCCGGCGGCCACCCCGATCAGCAGGCCGGACACGGCCGCACCGCCGGCGCCGACCTCCGCGGCCGCCTGCTGACCGCGGGCCCGCAGGGCGGCCACGCCAAGCAGCCCGAACACCGCGGCCAGCCCGTCAATGTGGCCGCCCGCGACAATCTCCCACAGCAGCAGCGGGTTCACTGACCAGAGCAAGTGAGCCCGCAGGCGCATCTGTCGATTGTTCCTGAGCATGCGGTCCAGGATCAGTATCACCGCACCGAAGGCAAGCGCCTGCTCCAGCTTCAGCCAGAAGGTGATGCGCGCCAGCGACGTGCCGCCGAGCTCGGCCGCGATCCACTCCGCGCCGGTGGCCACCGGACCGTAGACCGACACCGTATTCGTCCAGGTGGACGGGATCTCGCGGAAGGGTATCTGCTGGCCGACCGGATCGCCGATCCGGTCAAGCTGCAGCGGGGTCATGACGTACGGGCTGTGCCCGATCACGGCTATCCGCCCGCTGGCGGCATAAGAAATAGAGTCGGTCGAGCCCGCCGGCGGGAGCACCGCGAGTACCGCGACCGCCAGGAAGGCGAAGGCGATGAGCGGGCGCACCGGCGGGCGGGCGCCGCGCGCGACGGCGATGAGGCCAGCGATCACCCCAGCGCAGCCAAGCACCATGGCGGCCCACAGCGATAGCGTCACGAACGTGCCCGTGAGGTGAAGTGAGTGCCACCAGGGCAGGCCGGCCGCCCGGCGCAGCAAGGGAACCGAGATGCTCGGGCCCGCCGCCGAGATCAGGATCATGATCAGGGTGGAGGCGACGATGGCGGCCGCCGCCAGCCAGGCGGTCAGGCGGGTTAGCCCCGGCGAGCCCGGGCGGTCCCCCGGGGACGCGACGGTCCCGTCCTTCTCGCTCACCGAATCGCCCGTCCCGCTGCTAATAGTCATAGTCACCGCACCTGTGGGCCGGTGACAAGCTGTCGGTTCGTGACTAGACGGTACCGGATGATCCGGGGGCGAATGGCGGCTCCCGGGACAGGACCTGCCGAAAAGCGCCCACGGCCGCGTGCCGCACTGCCGCCTGGAGGCGGGGTCAGTGCGGCACGCGGTACCGCGAGGCCTTAATCTGCCTGGTCCTCGGCCGGGCAGGCCGGGCGAACCGGACTTCTACTCGCGCTTACCCGAGGTGGTGACCTGGCCGTTTACCTCCGCATGCGTGGCCGCGTCGGTGGCCTCGGCCTGGTGTCCGTCCTCGGACGCTTCGGTGGCGTCCTTGGCCTCCGCGGTGGCACTGGAATAACGGCGTTTCATGGTGATGGCGGTCGTCGCCCCGGCCGCGGCCAGCACCGCACCGACGCCGAGTAGCCAGCGCCAGTCCAGCAGCCTCCGGATCCCGGTCTTACCTGACTTCTCCGGCCTGACCTGCGCCGCAGTGGAACGCAGAGCGGAAGAGACCTTGGGTGCGACCGAGGTGGTGACCGCGTCGGCGGCGTCCTCGAGCCGCGGCGCGGCCCATTCGCGGGCACCTTGGACAGCGTCCTCGAGCCGCGGCGCGGCCCAATCGCGGGCGCTCTGAACGCCCTGGCGGACGCCCTGAACCGCGGTTGTCCCCGCTGTGGTGACCACGTCCGTGGCGTCTTCGAGCCGCGGCGCGGCCCATTCGCGTGCGCCTTGAACGCCCTGCCGGGCTCCCTGAGCCGCTGTCGTTCCCGCGCGCTTTCCTATCGGGACAGCCTGCGCGGCAGCGCTCTTCGCGCGTTCGCCTATTACGGCTACCCCGCCGGTTGTGCGTTTGGTCTTCATAAGGGACACAGTAAACCTCCCGAGCGTGATCCCGTCTTGACAGGCTTCCCGGCTTTGCTGGGTTCAATCATCGTGGGCTACCGGTACGGTGAGAACAGGACGAAATTTACAACGGCGAAATGTCCGCCAGCTAACTGGCCGGATGGGGAGTCAAACGTATGACAGAAACGCTGACCGCGACGCTGAGCACGAACGCCGGACCGGTTGTCATCCGCCTTTTCCCTGATCACGCACCCAAGACGGTGCGTAACTTCGTGGAACTAGCCGAGGGCGGCAAGCAGTGGACGGACCCGCGCACCGGGCGGCCGAC
>Ga0302325_10011351_pt1 | contig 19200 bp, 19 predicted proteins | sample Palsa_T0_2_FD_201948 | JGI IMG/M metagenome (GOLD analysis project Ga0302325, IMG submission 201948) | Peat permafrost microbial communities from Stordalen Mire near Abisko, Sweden - Palsa_T0_2 | ecosystem: Environmental > Terrestrial > Soil > Palsa > Peat permafrost | place: Sweden: Abisko...
GGCAAATGCATAACTGAGGTGCGTCAGCTTATCTGCGACACCGTTCTGTTGCAGATTGGCTATGTTGTAACCGGCGTAATAGATACTCCATTCCTCAAAGTATCCGCCCAGGATTTTGCCTTGTTTGCTATCCTGCGCAAATGAGGGCTGGAAGCATGTGAGAACCACCAACAGACTCGCCAAAACCGCTTTACACGAGGTCCGCAAAAATTGTTTCGTCATTGGGAGCGCTCCTTGATTGGAAACTTGAGATGGCCGGAGTATAGGCGAAAGAAGATGCGCTCGCAATGATTATTTTGCTTTCAAATGATCGGTTTTTTGACTGATACCTTCAGCTATGGATGAAGTTCTTCGATATTTTGGCTTTTTTTCGAAAGATTTCAGGGTTTTATCGCCGATGCCGAAGTAGCGGCTGGCAACTTACTTAGCGCATCAATCACAATCCCCGGCGTCAGCACCTCAGGCAGCAGCACCGGCTGATCTCCAGTCGAATTGGACGCGTAAAGCGCATACGCCGGCACGCCACTGCGCCTAAGGGACGTAAGCACTTGCGAAATCGCATCATCATGCGAAGTCCAATCCGCCTTGAGCAGCGCCACATTGCCCTTCTTGAACGCCGAGTCCACGGCATCCGTTCGCAGCGCCACGCGCTCATTCACCTGGCAGCTCAGGCACCAGCTCGCCGTAAAGTCCACAAACACCGGCCGCCCCTGGGCACGATACTTATCCACCGCCGCCTGCGACCACGGCTCCCAGTGGGACCCGCCAGCAGCATCAGCCTGACCACCGCCAGCAGCCACAGGAACGGGACCTGCGAGCGAGTTTACTCCATAGACGCAAACAACGACAGCCCCTGCAATCACCAGCCCAGCAGCGATGCTCGAGAAACGCCGCGCTGGCCAGCGTCCCAGAATCCAACCCGCAATCGCCAAGATCAGGAACATCGCAAGTAATGCAGTCACACCAGCCGCGCCTCGCATTTGCGCCAGCACCCAAACCTGATAGATGACAAAGGCAAAAAGAGGCACAGCGACCGCCTGCTTCAGCACCTCCATCCATGCGCCCGGCCTCGGCAGCAGCCGCGTCCACGCCGGCTGAATCGTCAGCAGCAGATAAGGCGCGGCCAACCCCAGCGCCAGCGCCGTAAAGATCGCAAACGTCACCACCCCGCTCTGCGCCAGCGCAAACCCCACTGCCGCGCCCATAAACGGAGCCGTGCAAGGCGTAGCCACAATAACCGCCAGTACCCCGGTGAAGAAGCTCCCCGCATACCCCTGCTTTTGCGCAAGCGAGCCGCCTGCGCTTGTCAATGTCAACCCAATCTCAAACTGCCCTGCCAGACTCAGGCCCAGAAAGAACAGCAATCCCGCCATCAGCGCCACAAACACCGGTGACTGAAACTGAAATCCCCACCCCAGCGTAGCCCCAGCCGCGCGCAACCCCAGCAGCGCCGCCACCAGCGCCCAGAACGAAGCCACAATCCCCGCCGTATAGACTAGCCCATGCCGCAGCAGCTTATGCTTCTCCTCACCTGAAGCTTGCACCAGCGACAATCCCTTGATAAACAGCACCGGAAACACACAAGGCAGCAGATTCAGAATCATCCCACCCAGAAACGCCAGCCCCGCAAACTTACCGATATCAGCCGCGGTCGTGACCGGCGCATTAGCTGCGACAGCCCCAGGCACAGCCACTAATTCATAAGCGCGCCCATTGGAAAGCTCCACAACCCCGCTCAGCCGAGCAGGAACAGCGGTCATATTCGGATCCTTCTTCAAATCCAGAACCAGCCCGGTCTTCGTCGGAGCAACGGTCTGCGGAGCCGGATTGCTCAGTATGTTTTGCTCAGACGGAAAGAACTGCGCCGAGTTCTCGCTCTGACCCGTCGTAAGCGCCAGCCGAAACCCATCCGCCGTAGCGCTGAAGACAGCTTTTGCGCTCGACGGCAGCGGCTCAGGCAGACGATTTAAGAGTCGCTTATAGATCTCCACGTCGGGACCCGGAGGCGGAGCATCCTTCAACATGTGATCGACTATGGATATCTTGGATTCAAGTTCTGCCTTACCCGGTATGCAAACTTCACGGCAAACTAGCCAATCTACCTTGGCATGGAGCACTGCATCGCCAGTCTTAACCGCCTTATCAAGCGAGAGCGTCAGCGGAAACAGCACCTCATCTTCATAACCAAAATCCATAAGCGGCCCAAGAGGTAGTCGCTTCGGCGCAGGAAACTGAATCTCACCAGCAGTGATGCCTTCGGGCAAAGTCCAGCGAACTCGCGGCGGTTCACCGGAATCTCCAGCGTTTTTCCAGTAAACGTGCCAACCCGGCTCCAGCTTGAAATAGATCCCAGCATCCCCTGGCCCACCTGTAACCATGACTGGATAAGGCACAACAAGCTGCACATGCAGATGCGCAGCATCCGCCGAACTCGAAGCAGCCAGCGCAGGCATTCCTGCAATGACCAGGAAACCCAGCGCGAATATCAAACGGAAGAAACGCATCGTAGCCAATATCCAACTCGCTTGCAAATGAACTTCACTCAGTGGACGCGCCAGCCAGGCCATTGGTTACGCCTATTCAGCTAACGGCTGGCCCAGTAAGTCCGATGCCCCAGATAATCAGGATCCGGCAGATTCGCCAGAATCGCCCGCCGCAACGCCAGCACGTCAAGATCGCCAACCTGCTGGTAAAGCACCTTGCCGTCTACCCCGAGCAGAACGGTATAAGGCACTCCCGACTCCCACTTGGGATCGAAAGCTGCTTGCAGTGCATAAGTGTCAGTCGAGCCAAAGATCAGATTGCGCGAGCTGGCATGATGTTTCTGCAGGAACTTGATCACTCCAGCCTTCTCATCAGGCATATTCGTCGAAACCGTCACCATATCAAAGTCGCGATTCCGAAACATCCGATAAGTGGTCTCAAGGTCTGGAAACTCCACCACACACGGCCCGCACCATGTCGCCCAGAAGTTAATCAGCAACATCTTCCCTGTAGAGTTGGCGCGCAGCTTCTTCAACGCATCTCCGCTGGCTTCCTCAACCGTCACCGGCTCCGCTTCAACCTTGGCCAGGTACTCAAGCCGGCTCGCAGTCTTCGACTTCCACTTCGTCGAGCAGCCAAAAACTCCTGTATGAGCAACCGCCACAGGCATGCCCGCCAGCAGCGCGTCAATCGCATTGCGCGTGTCCTGCCGCTTCACCAGAGATTCGCGCTGGCTGTCATCGATGCGACCCTCGAAGCGAAGCTTGCGTTCGGCGTCGAAGATGAAAACATGCGGCGTTGCTTTGGGTCCATAGGCGCGGCTGGTTTCCTGCGTGGCGCCATCGTAGAGATACGGAAAATCAAAGTGCCGGTACGTGGCGCGAATCTTCATATCTTCGAGACTGTCGCTCACGTCTGTATAGCCCAGCTCATCAAGGCGTATCGCATCCGGATCGTTGGGCTGGATCATCACAAAGTCAACTCCCTTGCCCTTGTAATCCTCCACCAGCTTCTTGAGCCGCGGCTCGTAGAGCTGCGCCGTTGGGCAGTGGTCGCAGGTAAACACGATCACCAGCACCTTGGCCGCCTTGTATTCGTCCAGCGAGTGCATCTTGCCATCGATGCCGGGCAGCGAAAAGCTCGGCGCCTGAGAGCCAAGCGCCAGTGTGGGGTGCTCTTCCTGCCCGAAACAAGCAACAGTTGTCACCAGCAAAGCAGCCAGCGCCAGGCACCGCAGCGCCCGAGCCGTAACGAAGCGCCGAGAGTAAGCATCAGGAACCATGGGCCAAAACCACCTGCGCCAAATCTGGAGAAGTATATCTCAGCGCGTGCTTCATAGCTTCCGCCGGCTCCTACGTGCGGACGTAGCCTCATAGAACTGATGGATCTAGCTCAGACGAATCGAAGATCACGCCCGCTTCGCATGTTCCCGAAAAATGCAATCGTTCTGAATGCATTTCACACCTGCAGCCTCGGCCCGCGCAATGGCCTCGTCATGCTGCACCCCATCCTGCAGCCAAAGATAAGGAATATGCAGCCGGATCACATCGTCCACAATCGCCGGCACCGCATCCGAAGTCCGAAACACGTCCACCAGGTCGATCTTGCCGCTGGCCTCAATATCCACCGCGACCGCCGCCTGCGCATCTTCGAGCGTCGCGTAGCAGGCCAGTGTCGAGCCATTCACCACCACCTCGCTCAACGCCGGATTCACCGGAACCACCCGATAGCCGCGTTTGGCCAGATAGTTGGCAATGTTGTAGCTCGCCCGCTCCGGCTTGTTGCTGATCCCCACCACGGCAACCGTCTTTGCAGCACTCAGCATCTCGTCAATCAAAGCATCGCGATTCACAGCAGTCGTCATTACTCACAAGCCTCACAAATCAAGATCATCATCCCCACTATCCGATGCCGCCGCAGTCCCCCGGCGCTTCATTAAAAGAAATCCGCGAAGAAATGGCTCCAGATACCCGTCCAGCACCTTATCCACATCGCCCACTTCCACCTTCGTCCGGTGATCCTTGGCAATGCGATACGGCTGCAACACATACGAGCGAATCTGCGACCCGAAATTGATCTCCAGCTTCGCGTCCTCAATGTCCTTGGTAATAGCCTTCTTCTTGGCCAGCTCATACTCGTACAACCGGCTCCGCAACATCTTCATCGCCTTATCGCGATTCTTGATCTGCGAACGCTCATTCTGGCATGTCACCACAATATTCGTCGGCAAATGTGTCATCCGCACCGCAGAATCGGTCGTATTCACATGCTGGCCGCCCTTGCCGCCCGAGCGATACGTATCGATGCGCAAATCCTCCGTCCGAATATTCACCTCAATCGAATCATCGATCTCCGGCGAAACATACACGCTCGCAAATGAGGTATGCCGTCGCTTGGCCGAATCAAAAGGCGAAATCCGCACCAGCCGATGCACTCCCGACTCACCCGCCAGCAGCCCAAACGCATACTCGCCCGTGATGGTAAACGTAGCCGATTTGATGCCGGCCTCGTCGCCATCCTGGTAGTCGTTCATTTCCGTCTTGTAGCCGTTCTGCTCCGCCCAGCGCAGGTACATGCGCATCAGCATCTCCGCCCAGTCCTGGCTCTCGGTCCCACCCGCTCCAGGATGCACAGTAACAATGGCATTCAGCGGATCGGTCTCGCCTGAGAGCATCGTCTTCGCTTCAAGCGCCTCGCAGAACTCCCTGAGCGAGTTCATCTCCCGCTCGAGATCCGGCAAGACCTCCTCAGCGCCCTCTTTCGCAAGCTCAAAATAGGCTTCAATATCGCCCAGCCGGCTCACCAACTGCTCGTCATCGGCGATCAGCAGTTCCAGCCGCTTGCGGTCCCGCATCAGCGGTTTGCTGGCAGCAGAATTCGACCACATCGAAGGGTCTTCCAGTTTTTTCCCAATGGAATCTAGTTCGCGATGCAGGCGGGCTGGGTCAAAGATACTCCCGCAGGTCGCGCACAGTATCGCGGAGGGGAGCGAATGCAAATTCAAGATCGTTTAATGACGACATCTTCGCCTCAAGACCTGACTTGATATGGAATTACAAGCGCGTCGCCTGCGCAGGCGAACTCTTCGAAGAAAAACCCCAAAGCAAAGTCCGCCCAGCCCAAACCACCAGCGCCAGACTCAGTATGGCACAAAGCTGCGCCAGCCAGTCGCCATGCTCTGTGTAGAAGGTGATCTCCGAGCTGTACCCATACTGCGCCGCCAGCGCCCCAACCGAGTGCCGCGGAATGCTCTGCCGCACCGTCCCATAAGGGTCAATCGAAGCCGTAACGCCATTGTTGGTGTCGCGCAGAATCCACCGCCGGTTCTCAATCGCGCGCATGCGCGCCATATTCAGGTGCTGCCACGGAGCGCTGGTGTCGCCATACCAGCCATCGTCTGAGATATTCACCAGAACCTCAGCCCCCAACCGCACAAACTGCCGCACTTCATCCCCAAACACCGACTCGTAGCAGATAAACACCCCATAGCGACGTGCGCCGTCCTGAGCAGAGGCGATCCGAAAAACCTTGCGTTCGCTCCCCGTATTCATATCGGCCAGCGTCTGCGTCACCTGCTTGGCAAAAAACAGCAAATTCCGGTACGGGATGTACTCCCCAAACGGCACCAGATGCATCTTGTCGTACCGCCCTACAAACCGCCCATCCGCCGCCACCACAGAAGCCGAGTTGTAAATGTGGTACGTCTGAACTGCCCGGTCCACATCCATCCCGACAGCGCCCACGATCATCGGACCCTTGTCCGCCTTCGCAATCTCCGCCATCGCTGCCTGAAAACGCGGATCGGCATCCCGAAACGGCGCCGGTGACTCCGGCCAGACAATGACGCTGGGCCTTGGCTCAACATTGCAGTCGATATCCGACTCCATCGGCGCTCCGGTCTCCGGAATGCCGTCGATATAGCCTCGGCAGGTCTGCTTTCCCAATCGTTCAAACTGCGCAACCTGCCGATCCCACTCCCGCCCCACCCAAACATCATCATTCGCCACATCCAGATTCGGTTGCACCAGCACAGCAGTCGCGACGGTGGAGGGAACAGGCGGCCTGGCAGCGAACCCAGTCGACTGAACGAAAAGCGCCAGGAGTCCAATCACAAATACCAGTTCAGCACCGGTGAAAAGTGGCTGGCGTGGGCCAGTGGCAGGCCTCTTCCAGAGCCGGGCCCCAGCCCCAAGCGCATTGACGGCAGCCACGACAAAGCTGATCCCGTAAACCCCCGTCCAGGGCGCAAGCCTTGTCAACAGGCCGTTGTCTACCTGCGAATACCCCAGCAAATCCCAGGGAAAGTAAGGCACCCGCGCCAGCGCAAACTCCATCGCCGTCCACAGAAACGGCACCGCCGCCAGCGCCAACCATGCATAGCGCTTCCGCAACGTTGCCAGCCGCACCAGCCCCAGCGCCAGCGCAAACACCCCAAACCAGAACCCAAGGAACAAGCTGAACAGCACCAGGGAAACCACGGCCAGCGCCGCGCTCATCCCCGCGTAGGTGTGCATCGTCCCGTAGACCCAATAGCAGTTCGCCCCAAACCAGAGCGCCCCGCTCAGCCATCCGCCGAGAAACGACCACCCCAGATACCACCGTCGACGATGCCCCGGCGCATGCAGGGGCAGACCAAGCAGTCCCAGCAGCAGAGGCACCAGCGCGAACCACGCAATGACCGTCCTCCAGGCCGGCAGCGGACCCGCCAGTGGAAAAGGCAAATCCAGCAGCATGGCAGTCAACGCGCCCGCCGCTAAAAGTCGCCATGGAATGCCGCGCATCGTGCTGAGTTTAGCAGAGCGACGCTCAAGTTCCGGCCCAGCGAGACCAGCAACAGGAGCAGAAAACCGTATAGCAACTCGCCGCAATCAGGAATACAATCACGTTCATGGCTTTCGGCTTATTCGCAATGCACGTTCTTGAGGTCATGTTCTTCGTGGGCATGGCCGGTTCCGCCATCGTGGTGGTCATCAGCTTCATTGAAGATGCCAAGGAACTGTTCGGCGAGGACTAGCTCGGCTGCTTCCGGAAACGTTTCCTTCGGCAACCGATCCGGAAAAGGCCTTTCCCAAATTGCATCAGGTCCCGCTCCCAAAAATATGCAACTTTCGGTTGACGGGGCCGGAGATGCACAATACACTCACCGCTGGGCGTGCGCTTTTTCGCCCCACCAGAATCCGAACCGCAAATTCGATCAGAAACACTGAAGTCAGGCCCGGTAGGCCGCATTCGTACTCATGGCAACTCCTAAAACTACTCACGCCCCAATTCCTGATCGCGTCCGGCTGGTTGTGGCCTCTTCGGTCATGCTCACCTTCATCTCCTTCTGGCGAGCGGCCTCCATCGTACTTTGCGACCTGGGCTCCTCAGCCTTTTACGCCGGCGGCATCGCTGAAGAAGCTGTAGGCAAAGCCGCACCCTGGTTCATTCTCGGCGTCATGCTCTTCTCCTTCGCCGTGCGCGCGGTCTACGTCGAGAGCTGTTCCATGTTCACCCGTGGCGGCGTCTACCGCGTCGTCAAAGAGGCACTGGGCGGCACATTCGCAAAGCTAAGCGTCTCGGCGCTCATGTTCGACTACATCCTCACCGGCCCCATCTCAGGCGTCTCCGCCGGACAGTACATTACAGGCCTCCTCAACGAACTGATCGGTGTCTGCGCCGGCCACGGCTGGCTCCCGGTGGCTTTGTCGCCCACCCCTACTCATCCGCTCTTCCAATTCGACATGAATCACACCTCGGCGCTCTTCGCCGCCGCCGTCACCATCTATTACTGGTGGGAAAATCTGAAGGGCATTGAGGAATCCAGCGAAAAAGCCATGAAGGTCATGCAGATCACCACCGTCATGGTCGTGATCCTTCTGTCCTGGGGCGTCTATTCGGTCTTTGTGCAGGGTGCGCACCTGCCTCCGGCGCCCACAGCCGGCAACATGCACTTCAGCCAGGACGCGCTGGGCTTCCTCAAGGGCACCAAATTCGTTCCTCTCCTCGGTCTCTTCGGCATCCTCATGGCCTTCGGCCACTCCGTCCTCGCCATGAGCGGCGAAGAATCCCTAGCCCAGGTCAACCGCGAGATCGAGCACCCCAAGCTCAAAAACCTCAAGCGCGCCGCGATCGTCATCGCCATCTACAGCCTGGTCTTTACCGGAGGCGCGACGCTGCTCGCCTCCATGCTCATCCCCGATGGACCGCGCACCCACATCTACCAGGACAATCTCATCGCCGGTCTGGCTATGTACATGACCGGCCCTCAAGTCCTCAAGATCGCTTTCCGCATCTTCGTCGTCATCGTCGGATTCCTCATCCTTTCCGGCGCCATCAACACCTCCATGATCGGCTCGACCGGCGTCTTGATGCGAGTTGCCGAAGACGGCGTGCTCACCGACTGGTTCCGCAAGCCGCACAGGCGCTTTGGCACCAGCCATCGCATCATTAACCTCGTCTTCGGCATGCAGATGTTCACCATCCTCATCAGCCGGGGTAATGTGATCATGCTCGGCGAGGCATATGCCTTTGGCGTCATCTGGTCCTTCACCTTCAACAGTCTGGCCATGCTCGTCCTGCGCTGGAAATACCATGGTGAGCGCGGCTGGAAAGTTCCGCCCAACATCCGCATCGGCAAAACCGAGATCCCAGTCGGCCTGGCATCGGTCTTTCTTGTCCTGTTGACCACCGCCATCGTCAACCTCTTCACCAAGTCGGTCGCCACCGTCAGCGGCATCTTCTTCGCCGCGGCCTTCTTCGTCATCTTCTCCATCTCTGAGAAGCGGAACGCCAAGCAACACGCGCTAAACGCCCGCCAGATGAAGGAGCACTTCCAGCTCGACCATGAAGACGTGGTTAATCGCGAGACCGTCGGCGTTCGGCCGGGCGGCATCATGGTCACCATGCGCGACGCCGCCAATCCCTTCGCCCTCAAGTGGGCGCTCTCTCGCACCAGCACTGACGAGCAGGATGTCGTCGTCCTTACCGTGCGCATGATGGGCGCAGGCGGTCCAGAATTTCTCGGCCCCGAAGATCAGATCTTCTCCGAACACGAACAGATGGTCTTCACCAAAGCCATCTCTGTCGCCGAAAGCTTCGGCAAGAAAGTCTCGCTCCTCGTCGTCCCCGCAGGCGACATCTTCGCCGCTCTGATCCAGACCGCCAACTCGCTCGAAGTGGACTCCGTCGTCTCCGGCCTCTCCACCAAAATGTCCGCCGAAGAGCAGGCCTTTCATATCGGCCAGGCATGGGAAGCTCTGCCCGAGCCAAAGCGTCAGCTTAACTTCTATGTCATCAACCCATCTGGCGAATCGAAGGTCTACTATCTCGGCCCCCACGCACCTTCACTGCGGCCCGACGACGTACAGTTAGTACACAGGCTGTGGCTCAATCTGCGCCGCGACCCTTCCATTCAGGATCTGCATCACAGCGACATCATCACCTACGCGCTCACCCGTCTGGCCAGCCAGTATGCCCGTGAAAAGCAGGAGATCGTCAAAGATCTCCGCGGATATCAGGTAGCCGATAGCCCGGCGGTCCGAGCACTGTCCAGCTCCGATCCTGCGCTCACCGCCGTCGGCTACCCCGTCGCCAACAGCAAGCCGAGGGGATCCGGCAGCTCCAGCCAGGAATAGACGCCAGCTAGCTATCCAATGTGCGTGTCATTCAGGACCGCTACGTTAACTCTTCCCGAAGCTCCTCATTGAATCGTCCTGCTTGTCCGCCCTCATAAGCCAGCCCCGAGTCACCCAAACGCAGATCCCAAACTCGGACTAGGAACTACCCATAACGTGCCTCAGTGCCACTCGGCCTGAAATGGTAATATGAACGAAAATTCATGTATATAAAGTCGTAAATCTATCCGAAACAGCCAAAAGGTACTTCCGTTTGTCTCTCTTTGTAACTTAAACCAAAAAGTGTGCATAATTGGGTTTACAAACACTACCAATGTTTCATACAAAGTAAATACGACCTGTCCTCTGCCTTTGGCTAACGCTTAGCAGAACAGACCGGCGATATCAGGAGGAATGATGCAACTTACGAAGATTTTAGCCGAGATTGACCTGGAGATCGCGCGCCTCGAACAAGCTCGGACCCTACTCGCCGGAGATTCTGCACCGGTAGCCCGGAAGACCCGCAAGAACAAGGCTGCCGAGATTGGTGCTGACGCTCCGGTCAAACGCAAGAAGAAACGCAACCTGTCGCCCGAGGGCCGCAAAAGGATCGCCGAAGCAGTTCGCCGCCGCTGGGAATTACAGAAAAAGGCCGCTGCAAAGTAACCTGATTCGCGACGTCACAGGCCATTCTCTTGTAAATGTTTTCTCATGCCTCGTTGCCGGAGCGGCCTTTCTCCCCGAAAGGTCGCCATCAATGTCTTCAACATGAGTCAGCGGTGACAGGAGAAATGGAACGCAACCCTAACTGTCGTAGATACGCATCCGATTATTTGGAAGCCTCGAGCTTAAACCCTCCCCTTAGCCCGTGACATCCCTCAGGCGCGCAGCTCCTCTCCAGGAGCAACCACAGCTACGGTCTGTGGATCATTGACCAGCTTCGCTAGTTCTTCCGGCGTTCCGGTCAAAGGCGGAAACGTGCCCCAATGCAACGGAAGTATAACTTCCGGTTCCAGATAGCGAACAGCCAGCGCAGCCTCTTTGGGCCCCATCGTAAAGTGTCCGCCTATCGGTAGCATCGCCACCTCCGGCGCATAAAGATCGCGAATCAACTCCATATCTCGAAACACCGCAGTATCACCGGCGTGATAGAGCACCGGCCCATCTTCAATCGTTAGCACTAATCCCGCCGCATCCCCCAGATACAGAAAAGCATCCCCCTCCTGCAAACTGGAAGAATGCTTCGCTTCGACCATGGTCACCGCCACTCCCGGCAGTTGCACAGTGCCGCCAATATTCATCCCGATCGTCTCAGCAACGCCCTTCCCCGCCATATAAGTCGCCAGTTCAAAGATAGCCACCACTGTCGCTCCATGCTTCTGCGCCACTGGAACGGTATCGGCGGTGTGATCCATATGAGCGTGCGTCAGCAGAATGTAGTCGATCTTCTCCGGCAGCGCAAAGCCCTTTGGGTACTTGGGATTGTGCTCGATAAACGGATCGATCAAAATATTAAGGCCGCTGGGCAGTTGCACCAGCACCGTAGCGTGTCCTAGCCAGGTCACGCGCGTTCCCTTCAAAAGACTCATTTCCCTCTCCAAAAGTTAAGGTAAAGAACCAGGATTCAAGACCTCTAGGTCCAACCAACCTGCCAACTTGCTAACTCGCTAACCTGCCAACTCGCCAATCAGCGATCACCGAACAATAATTGCTTCCGAAACCCCATCCTTGGCCAAAAACTGCTTCAACCCCGACCATTCCGCGAACAGCTTCTCAATATTGCGATTGGTCAGTGCTCGCTGCTGCGTCGCCGGGCGTGCCAGTTGGAGCTCCACATCGTCCGTAGGCGTTATATGAAATCGATGATACGGAGACTGCTCCGGATTCAGCTTGGTGTGAAACAGCGCCAGCAGCTGGCCTCCCGGAACCATCGCGCCATGCAGTGCGTGCGCAACCGGCGTCACCAGAGCCTCAGGCAAATAATCCAGCGTCGTCCACAGCAACACCAGGTCAAAAGTGCGCCCTGAAAAACCAAGATTCTGCCGCGTGAACCCCTCGACATCCCAGATCGGCTTGCCATCCTCATCCGTGCCCTTCAGCCACTCGCCGGAGGAGGAATCCTCGACCAGATCGGCCATATAAACACTATGGCCCAGGCTGGTCAGGTAATTAATATTCGTCGGCGAAGTACTTCCCACATCCAGGACCCGCAAACCCGGCTCCGCCGCCAGGCGTTTCCGCAGCGTGCCCCATCCCCCGGAATGACGAGGAATCCGAGGTCCTCCCGTATGCGCCGCGGGCGCGCCAGAAGCCGGCTGCCTGTCAAACAGCTTGCCCAGCATCAAAACCCCCTCCCGCTCTGAATGGTTTCCCTTTAAAAGGACACGGCCTCAGCCGCGGCGTAATCAGCCCTGGCGTCGTTGGACTCATACTTCATCGGAGCTCTAGCCCGAAAATGATTCGAGTCGGCTAGAACAGGCCGCCAGCCGGTGCCGCGTCGCCCGTCCCCGGCTGCGCATGCTCCGGCGCCTTTGCCAACGCGCCACCCGAAGCACCCTGGGTCAGGTCCACTTTGCCGCGAAAGACCGCGTTATCCTCAATCGCCAGACGCAACGCGCGCACATCTCCCGTCAGCTGGCACCCAGCCCGCAGCTCCACGCGGCCGCTGGCGATAATGTTGCCCTGCACCTGGCCAAGGATGAGCACATCCTTCGCCGTGAGATCAGCTGCCAGCACAGCGTTGGGACCGATGGTGAGGCGGCTCTCTGAAAGGCTGATCGTGCCCTCAATACGCCCATCGACAATCAAGTCCTCGCTACCCTTGACTTCGCCGCGGATGACTACCGATTTCCCGATCCTTGCCGGTGTATTTTCAACTGCCATTGGTCTCTTCCCTCAAGGGCCCGATATGGAACCCTGCCCGCACTATAGCAACCCTGAGCGGACCTGACAAAACTCCTGCAACTCGAACGCCCCGGTTGCGTCTAAAAGGGGAATGAACTCAGCCACCCGGTTAGAGAAATTGCATGGCGACTGAGACCGCCAATCTCCCCCGTCAGCGCAAGGACTTGCGCAGTAACCAGCGCGGCAATTTGTCCAGCGCGGCCCTGTCGCTGCTGCCAGCACTCTTGACCCTCGCCGTCATCGCAACCGGCGCAGTGAAAGGCGTGCCCGCTCAAGCCCCACCCACCCAAGACGCGCCCACTCATCTTTCCAACGAAGAGACTCAGGCGCTCGTCAAGCGAGTCCTCAATACTGAACTTGTGTCCGCACAGGACTCCGCCGCCACCCATCCCATGCAGTATCGCCTGCGCAAGATGAGCCCGCGCCTGTCCACCACCAAGCTCATCGTAGAAACAAAAGATGGCGACGTAGCCCGCCTCATCGCCGTCAACGACACCCCGCTCAGCCCTGAAGACCAGCAGAACGAGCAGATCCGCCTCAAAGGCCTGCTCGACGACCCCAATCTCCAGCGCCATCGTCAGGAACGCGAGCAAGGCGACGCCGAGCGAGCCCGCAAAATCATGCGCGCCCTCCCCGATGCCTTCATCTACCAGTTCGCCGGCATCGTCGAAACGCCGCAAGGCCCCAGCTATCGGCTCAGCTTCCAGCCCAATCCCGCCTTCGACCCTCAGGACATAGAGGCTCAGGCCCTCAAAGGCATGGCTGGCGAACTGTGGATCGACGTGGCCCAGCAGCGCGTCACCCGCCTCGAAGGCAAGCGAATCCGCGATGTGGACTACTTCGGAGGCCTGATCGGAAAACTCGACGCAGGCGGCACCCTCCTGCTGGAGCAAGCCGACGTGGGCAACCACCAGTGGCGCACCGTACACATGGTCCTGGTCATGAACGCCCGAGTCCTGTTCAAGACAATCAAGCTCGACACCACCCTGGAGCTATCCCAATTCTCTCCAGTAGCCCCGGGCATGACCTACCAGAAAGCAATCGAGCTGCTGAGAACCAGTAACAGCGCCACCGCCTCCACCACCCCAACCAAATAGGCGGAATTGGAAAACAACAGATACAGCGGGCGCCCCACATCTCGATTTTGAGATGTGGGATCAACAACAGCCTCCACGGGGTGCCCCATATCTCGATTTTGAGATGTGGGATCAGCAATAGCCGCGACACTCAAGCCAGAGATAACCTAAAATCCGCCGCTGTCACCGCTGTCACCGCCAAAACCCCCATCATCGCCGAAGCTGCTCGAAGCGTCGAAGCTCGCCCCATCCCCCGATCCGCTCACCTGATCGTCAAATCCAGTCCCCGAGTCGTTCCAACTGGCGTCTGAAAGCTGCGCGTTTCCGTCATTCCCCGATTCGTGAAACTGCTGCTCGCCGCCATGCTCATGCTCAAAGTGCTCACTCCCGGCCGAACCCGGCGAATCGTAGTAGTTATTCACCACATTCTCTTCAATGGGCCGCTCGTATCCCATGCCCATGCCCATTCCCGGCCCCATGCCAAAACCAACGCCCGGCATGCCCCAGCCGCCCATTCCCATGCCCATGCCAGGATGGCCAAAGCCACCATGCAGCAGAGCCTCCACGCCCTCAAACGCCAACGCCCCGGCAGCCACGCCGGCAGCCGTTTGCGCCGCTCCGCGCAAAAAGCTCGGTGGCCCCGCAGGAGCTCCATAGCCCGCAGGAGCTCCATAATATGGCCCGCCCTGCGGTCCGCCATACGGCTGATTGGGATAATAAGGAGCCTGATACTCCGGCGGAGCCTGCGGGCTGTACACCTGCTGGTATCCCTGCGGCGGCGCCTGCACCGGCGGAGCCGGGTCTCGATGCCCCAGCAGACTGCCCAGAAAGCTCGTCGCATGAGCTGGCTGCTGCTGCAATTGCTGTACCTGCTGCTGCGCCTGCGTCAACTGCGCCCGCGCCTGCTCCAGCGCGATATTCTGCACCAGCACGCTCTGCGCCAGTATGTACAACGCATCCGAATTTGCGCCTAATCCACGCGTCAGCAGCGCCGCGGCATCCGGGTCCTTTTCAGTCAATTGTGTGGAATTTACCCGCTCAACGAGCGAGTTAAGCATCTGTTCTTCCTGAGAAGTCACGAGTCAATCCTCCAGCAGCCGCCAACGCTCTGGCCAGACCGCTTCTCTGGATTGAGACGCAGGCCCACCATCAAAGTCGCGCTGCTGTTATAAGTACGCACCTGCCACTCACCCAGTTCCAGCAATGAAAGGCTTACGGTTCCAGGGCAGAATGCTAATTCGTTCCCGCCGGCGCTTCCCATGAAGACGTCGCCGGAAAATCGTCATACTCAATCCGAATCGTCCCCATCCCCTGCGCATGCTGACCCGCCGCCGAAAGCGCCAGCCCGCAATTCACGCAGCGAATCCTCAGCAAACTATCGCCAGCCCAATCCAATGTCAGCGGCCCGCACTGCGTCGGACTCATCACCACCTGCGAGTCATTGAAATCCATCCCATGGCGATAATTGGCAGAGCCGGAATCCCGATCCAGCAGCACATACGTCGTAGGACTGTTATTAAGCTTCCCCTCGGAATAGTACTGGCGCAAAAGCACCGTCGCCCGGTAAGTACGGCTCGGATTTGCAACCGACGACAGCACCGTATCCTGCCTCTGGCCTTCCTTGCATCCAAAGAGGCCACATAGCCCAACCGCAGCCAGTATCAGAACGAGCCAGTTCGACAATCCCGCATGAGGCTTCATCAGATAAACCAAAGAATATCGGGCCGGATACCCCATCCCATGTGCGATTTTGAACACAGGGCGGGAGACGCCAATTTTCCCTGGACGTCTCTAACCTGACAGACAACGGCCTACCTAAATCGCCACCAACTCCTGCGAGCGTATCTCCTGCTTGCGCACCGTCAGCCGTTCGACCAGGTCCGTGCGAACCTCGTAACCCCGTCCCGGAGCCTCGGAAATCGCAATCTCTCCCTGCGGCGACACCGTTACCTCCGGCTCGATGATGTCCTCGGCCCAATACCGTTTCGACGCGGAAACATCCCCCGGCAGCGAGTAATTTTCCAGCGTCGACAGCGCAATATTATGCGATCGCCCGATCCCCGACTCCAGCATCCCTCCGCACCACACCGGAATCCCGCGCTCATACGCCGCATTATGCACCGCAACGGCCTCTGAAAATCCGCCCACGCGCCCCAGCTTGATATTGATAATCCGGCACGACTCCATCTCGATCGCGGCCAGCGCATCCCGCCGGTTCCGAATCGACTCGTCCAGACAGATCGACGTATTCAGCCTCTTTTGCAGCATCGAGTGGTAATAAAAATCGTCATACCAAAGCGGCTGCTCTACCATCAACAGCTCAAATTGATCGAAGCTCGCCAGATGATCCGCATCTTTGAGCCGATACGCGGAATTGGCGTCGCAACTCAGCGTAATATCCGGAAACCTGTCCCGAACCCGCTCAAAAACCTCCACATCCCAGCCCGGCTTGCACTTCAGCTTGATGCGCTGATACCCCGCCGCAACCTCGCGCCCAATCACATCCAGCAGTTCCGGAATCGAAGCCTGAATCCCAATCGAAACCCCGCAAGCAATCTTCTCCCTTACCCCGCCCAGCAACATGCTTAGCGAAATCCCCTTGCGCTGCGCCTCCAGATCCCAGATCGCATTCTCCAGCGTCGCCTTAGCCATCCTGTTGCCGCGCACCAGCCCAAAAATTCGCGGACATTGCCCGCCATTCTCCGGCTCCGTAGCCGCCAGCATCGGCCCAAGCTCCTCCGTAATCACCTGCCAGCACGAATCCACCGACTCCTCGGAGAAATGCGGATGCTCACCCGCCGTACACTCGCCCCAGCCAATCAACCCCTCCGAGTGAATCTCGGCCAGCACCACGCGCCGGTCCTTGGTGACGCCAAAGCTGGTTTGAAAGGGACGCAGCAGAGGCAGGTTCAGCTCACGAAGGTAAATCGCATCAATTTTCATATGGGATCAATCCTCGACAAAACGCTTCTTGCAGTTGCAGTTGCAGTTGCCTCTGCCTTGTAGTTGCAGTTGCCTCTGCCTTGTAATTGCAGTTGCCTCTGCTCTTGCAGTTGTCGTTGCCTTTCTTGTCTGTCATTCCCGAAGGGAATCCGCTGTTCCCGTTGCCATTCTCGTCTGTGATTCCCAACGAATACTTGTCATCCTGAACAGAAATACTTGTCATCCTGAACGAAGTGAAGGATCTGCTTCCAGGGATCCATACCAGGACCACGCCTAAGAAATACATTACATCTTCGTTAAGACGCCGGCCGCCTCAGATGGAACACTCGCATGAGATTGAGGCTCATTCCACGGCCCCAGATGAAAAATTCCGCTGCCCTCAGCATCGCGCGTGAAAGCCACTACAGCCAGGCCTTCAGCGAACGCCCGCTGAAACTTCAGCCGATTCTCCGTCTGCACCTGCCGCGCCAGATGCCGATGCGCGTCTTCGTCCTTCCAACGGTAAATCTCCGCCGGAACCCGGATCTCCTCGACCCACGAGGCTCCTTCACTCAGCGGACGGCCCTGAATCGCCGATTCCACATGCGGCGTCCGAATCCACCACTCAGCCACCAGGCGATCTGTCTGCAAACCACCCTGCAATCGAGATGAGGATACACCATAAAAGTTCTCTTCATACCGGCGAATTATCGCCCCCAGCTTGTGAATATTGAGAAATGAGTTCTTGATCTCCACCGGGTCGAATGTCCACTCAATCCTGTCGAATCCCCGTGCCAGTGCATCTTCCCTCTGCGCCAGCTTCAACCGCGCCCCGATACTCTGGTTGCGATATCCATCCCTCACCGCGAGCATATGCGAGTGCAGATAACTCACCGGCCGACCGCTGGCCGAATTCACACCCGTCTTCACTCCCGGCAGCGAAAACGAAAAACCCACCAGCGAAGCAGCATCCCCATCCTCCCTGATCTCTGACCTCTGACCCCTGATCTCTGTATCAAACGCCCCAATCGCCTGCCCGCCAATCTTCTGCGCCACCAGAAACACCCGCCGCGGAATCACATCCCCATCGCTATAGCCCCAGACCTCGACCTGCAAGTCCACACAAGCCTGCAACTCATCGAAACCCTGGCACTCGCGAATCACGATCATCGTCCAGCCCCCTCACGAATCTCCAGCTTCGCGTGTACCCAAAGCGCCTCCAACTCCGCCGGAGCCAGCTCACTCAACGGCCTTTCCGCAGCCCGCTCCATCACCCCAAACCGCTGCCGAAAGCGGGCATTCGTCCCTCGCAGCGCCATCTCCGCATCCACGCCCAGATGCCGCCCCAGGTTCACCACCGTAAACAGCAGATCTCCCAACTCCGACTCCACCTCAGCCTGCGCAACCGCCGCGGCGTCGCCCTTTTGTTTGTCATTCCCGAAGGGAATCTGCTGCTCCCGAGCCTCAGCCGCAACCACCAGCTCCGCCGCTTCCTCGTCCACCTTCGCCAGCAAATCCCGCCAGTCGCTCCAGTCAAACCCCACCTTAGCCGCCTTCGACCCCAGCTTCGCCGCCTCAGCCAAAGCCGGCTGCGCCCGCTGAACCGCATCCAGCAGCGAAGCAGCCCCTGAAACCGGCTTCTTCTCGGCAACCTTGATCTGCTCCCAATTATCCAGAACTCGCGCAGCCGAGCCATCGACAGCCGAGTCAACTTGAGCCAGATTCCCCGCCTCCGCCGAAGCCTCTTCCCCAAACACATGCGGATGCCGCCGAATCAGCTTGCGATTCAGCGTCTCCAGCACCTCAGCGATCGTAAATTTCCCTTCATCCGCCGCCATTTGGGCATAAAACAGCACCTGCAGCAGCAAATCCCCAAGCTCTTCAGTCAGATTCGCCCAGTCCCGACGCTCAATCGCATCCAAAACCTCATAAGTCTCTTCCAGCGTGTATTTGCGAATCGAATCGAAACTCTGCTCCCGGTCCCACGGACAACCATCCGCCCCGCGCAGCCGCGCCATAATAGCCACCGACTCCGCAAACACCCGGCCCACATCAGGCACAATCGCAGCATCCTGCGCTGTAGATTCCACCGGCAACGCCGTACTGAAAACAGGCTCCATAGCAATACTCTAACCTGCAAACGAGCCCTGAACGAAACACTCAAAACAGCACAAAGCTCAGCATCGTCTACGTATCCTGAACGAAGTTTGGTGCGTTCC
>Ga0302325_10011352_pt1 | contig 19200 bp, 17 predicted proteins | sample Palsa_T0_2_FD_201948 | JGI IMG/M metagenome (GOLD analysis project Ga0302325, IMG submission 201948) | Peat permafrost microbial communities from Stordalen Mire near Abisko, Sweden - Palsa_T0_2 | ecosystem: Environmental > Terrestrial > Soil > Palsa > Peat permafrost | place: Sweden: Abisko...
GCTCACGCTTCGTCGCGGGGGGGGCCGATAACAGTTGGTGCTTCTGCAGTCTCAGTTTCCGGGAGCCACGCCGTGGCCAATCGTCCATCACAGCCAGCTTCAAACGCCTCCATGACCGAGGATTTCGAGCGCGCGTGCTTTCGCAACCTGCTTGCAAGTCCGGAGGAGCGCGTGTTCTTCAAGGACCTCGAGAGCCGGTTCCTGATGGTCAGCACAGGCTTCCTTTCGATCCTTGCGCCCGGGTCCTCGGTCGATGACGTGGTCGGCAAGACCGATTTCGACGTCTTCAGCAGGCCACACGCGGTTGCCGCGTTCGAGGACGAGCAGCGCGTGATCGCAACGGGTCAGCCGATCCTCGCCAAGGTCGAACGCGAAACCTTTCGCGATCGCCCTGATGCATGGGTGTCGACGACCAAGCTGCCACTGCGCGACGAACACGGCAACATCATCGGCACCTGGGGCATAGCGCGCGATGTGACCGCGCAGGTCGCGGCTGAACAGGCGCTGGTGCACCAGGCGCTGCACGACCCGGTGACGGGGTTGCCAAACCGCGTGGCCCTGATGGATCGCTTGCAGCAAGCCCTCGTCGCACTCGAGCGTCGGCCGGGACGCGTCGGGCTCCTGTTCGTCGATCTGGACGATTTCAAGGACGTCAATGATGCCTTCGGTCATGAAACGGGCGATCGCGTGCTGGTCGAGGTCGGGCGGCGCCTGACCGACGTGGCCCGGCGTTCAGACACCGTGTCGCGCCTGGGCGGCGACGAGTTCGTGCTGCTTCTGACCCACCTTCACGACGATGCTGACGTTCGCGTGGTCTGTGATCGGGTCGCCAACGTGATTCGAGCGCCGCTGGTCGTCGACGGTCGTGACATCCAGGTCACTGGCAGCGTCGGCGTTGTCGTCACCGCCGATCCGCAGCTCGAGCCGGACGAGCTGCTGCGCCGTGCCGATGTCGCCATGTACGGCGCCAAGCGCGCCGGCCGCGACGGTTTCGAGGTCTTCGACGGCACGGCCCATCAGACGTTCGCTTGGCGATCTGGCCTCGCCGTCGAGCTGGCAGCGGCGATCGAGCGCTCCGAGCTGTTCGTGCTCTACCAGCCGCTTTTTCGCCTCGATGACGGCTCGCTCAGCGGCGCCGAGGCGCTCGTTCGCTGGCTTCATCCGCAGCGAGGCGTGATCCCGCCGGCTGAGTTCATTCCGCTGGCGGAGGAGCGCGGCCTGATCGGCGCGATCGATTCCTTCGTGCTTGACGAAGCCTGCCGGCAGCTCGCGGCCTGGGAAGCGGCCGGTGAGGTCGACGACGATTTCGTGATCTCGGTCAACGTCTCGGGACGTCAGCTGCGAGATCGCGGCCTCGTCGACCGCGTGGCGGCCGCATTGGACCGCAACGCCATCGTCCCCTCGCGGCTGTGTCTCGAGATCACTGAGACCGCGCTGATCGGCGAACTTGACGACGCCAATCGAGTCCTCGAATCGATTTCGAACCTGGGCGTGCGACTTGCGCTCGACGACTTCGGCACCGGTTACTCGACGCTCGCGCACCTGCAGCGCCTGCGTGCAGACATCCTCAAGATCGATCGCTCGTTCATCGCCCGCCTCGGCCGCGGGTCGCGCGACGGCAAGATCATCGCAGCCGTGACCGCGATGGCTCACGCGCTCGGCATGACGGTTGTGGGCGAGGGGATCGAGACCAACGGTCAACTCGACACGCTGGCGGCGATGGAATGCGACGAGGGCCAGGGCTTCGTGTTTGCGCCGCCGCTGCAGCCGGCCGAGATCGCGGCGCTGACTCGAGCGGTTGCGAAGCCGGCACCGGGGCGGCGAAAACGTGCCGCCAAGCCGGCGGAATCTCAGCCGGCGGACGCAGCACCGGTCACCCCGCAACACTGACTCAGGATTGCGCGACGGTCACTGCTCGTCGTCGACGTTTGCCGGCTCGCGGTCACGCCAGCGCCGCGCGGCGGCCGGCTGCGAGCGAGCGAGCGAGATCGTTGCGGCCGCCCAGTCGGCGATTATCAGTGCGACCTCCTCGTCGAGGTCGTTGAACTCCCCATCCTTGTCGGCGAGGTAGAGGTTGCCGCAGACCTCGCCGTCGATGAGCACCGGAACACCGAGGAAGTTGTGCATCACGGGATGTCCGGGCGGGAAGCCGTAGCGGGCGGGTGGCTACCGACATCGTTGATCCGAAGCGGTCTGGGATCGCTGATCGGCAGGCCCAGCACGCCGCGACCGCGCGGGAGAGCACCGATCGAGCGCCGGGTCGCCTCGTCGATGCCGGCCACGTGCAGCCGCTCCAATTGCGCGCGCTGCTGGTCGAGCACGGCGAGCGCGGCGTAGCGCGCACCCGTCAACTCTCGAGCCGCCCCGACGATCCGCTCGTAGATCACCTCGGGGTCGGGTTCTGCGAGGACGCTGCGCGCGACGTCCACGAGTCGCCACATGCGGCTCGCGTCGCTCGGGACGGCGGCATTCCCGGTCTCGATCAAGTCATCCTCCGAACGTCGGAGGAAGGGGCCGCGACTGTGCTTTCGGCGGCCGCGCGACGCGCACCGGGCTCCGCGCACGCGATCATCTGCACCCGGGTCCGTCGCCGTGCCATGCATCGTGGGCAGCACTCGACGGCCAGCCAGTCGACCCTTTGCAGGACGGTCAGCCCGCAGCGCGGGCAGCTAACGTGAGCCATTGCAGCTCCGTCCCCGACCGTCGGAGAATTGCCCTGCTGTCAGGAAGCGGACGCGTCGGCGAGCTCGTCATCTCGGACCCCCTCTTGAGGTGTCCTTTCGTAATGCTGCGTCGGGCCGCGTCGCCCTGTCGTCGCCGCGCCTCCCGCATCACCGACCCGTTTGAAGGTCGGCGGAGTTTTTTACCGTAGCGCAGCAGAAATAAGCGAGCAATAGCTCGTAAGGGTGGTTCACCGGTCGAGGCTTGCCTACCCAAACGGGCAGCGCCAGGTGCTGAGCGTCGCCTCGCGGCCCCCGACCCAGGTGCCGAGCGGCGCGTCCCGGCCCCGGACCCGCGCGGCGCCGGGCGGCGCGTCCCGGCCCCGGGCGGCGCATACCGGCCCCGGACGGCGCATACCGGCCCCGGACGGCGCATACCGGCCCCGGACGGCGCGTACCGGCCCCGGACGGCGCATACCGGCCCCGGGCGCCGCGTCCCGGCCCCAAGCGGCGCGTACAGGCCCCGGAGCTCAGGTTCGGAGGAGCCGACGGCGCAGCGCGTATCTGACCAGGTCAGCGCGCGTGGACAGGCCGAGCTTCTTGTGGATGCGCGCGCGGTGGGTCTCGACCGTGCGCGGCGAGAGGTCGAGCGTCCTCGCGACCTCCGCGCTCGTGTGTCCCAGAGCGATCAGCCGCAGCACCTCCACCTCGCGCGCCGTCAGCCGGTCCTCCGCGAATGACCGCCGTGTGACCTCGATGCTCGCGGCGACGCCGGCGCTGATGAAACGCTCGCCGCGGCCCGTGCAGCGGATCGCTGCCGGCAGGTCTCGCTGCGCGGCCGTCTTCTCCACGAAGCCGACCGCGCCGGCCGCCAGGGCACGCTCGGCGAAGGCCGGATCCCGCTCGCCGGCGAGCACGACGATCCGGGTGGCGGGCGCGTGGGCGTGCAGGCGGGCGATCAACGTGATGGCGGAACGGCTCGACAGCGCGAGGTCGAGAACCAGCACATCCGGACGCGCCGCCGCCACCTGCCCGCCGATCGTGGTCACGTCGCCGCCCACCGGCAGCACTTCGATGCCCTGCTCGTCGCCGAGCATCGCCACGAGGCCCTGGCGGACGAGTGCGCGGTCATCGGCGATCACGACCCGGATGGGCGTATTTGTCTGCGAGGCGTCTCGTGGGCGCCGCGCATCGCTGGGCGGCGGCTTCTCGCGGAGGGCTGGCGAGGTCATCGAGGCGTTGACCATGGCGGTTCAGTGCGTGAAAGCTCGTGGAGCTCGGACATCGCATCAACGATAGGCACGCCACGCCTGCGCGCATCGGGAGGTGCCCGCCCATGGCGTGCGGCGGACTACGGATGCCACGGCGCTGTAGCGTGCGATCCGATGCTGCGCACAGGGGAGGCGCGCCCGTGGCGCCGGTGATCGCAGCCGAGAGGCTGAGCAAGCGTTACGGCGCCACTCGCGCTCGATGCGCTCGATCTCAGCGTGCCCGCCGGCGAGGTGTTCGGGTACCTCGGGCCGAACGGGTCCGGCAAGACTCCCAGGGCGTGCACGTGTCGCTGGGGAAGATGCTCGAGGCGGGCGCCAACTGCCTGCCGGCGGCGCTGTTGTTCCTCGGCCTGGCGGCACTCGCCTACGCGATCGTGCCGCGGGCGAGCAGCGCGATCGCCTATACGCTGGTCGCCCTGACGTTTCTCTGGCAGCTCGTCGGTTCGCTGCTCGGCGCCCCCGGCTGGCTCGTCGGCCTGACTCCGTTCGCCCATGTCGGCGCGATCCCTGCCCAGTCGTTTCGAGCTGGCGCGGCGGCGGTCATGGTCGCGATGGCCGCCGCGGCGGTGGCGGCCGCGCTCGTGGCGTTCCGCCGGCGCGACCTCGTCGGCGCCTGATTCGCCGTGAGCCGGCGTTGCCCGCCCGGCCGCAGCCGGGGAGAAGTCGATCCTCGCCGCGTTGCGCTCGCCGCGAGCGCTTGCGCGGTTCGCCGGGGTGCGCTCCGCGCACGCGCCGCTGCGGGATTTTGCGGATGGTTGGTCCTGGCGCCGCGTGTAGTCTGGGGCCATGGCCGAGAGTCCGTCGCGACCGCTGTTCGCGAACATCCTCTGTGCCGTCGACGGCACCCGTGCGAGCACGGCCGCAGTGCGGATGGCGGTCTGCCTGGCGGGCCCGCGCGGACATTTGACCCTGCTCGCCGTGACGGCGGCGCGGGGATCGGGTGTGCAGGCGACGGCCGCGATCGCCCCCGGCCGGGTCGCGCAGGTGCTCGCCCGGGCGAAGCGCGTCGCCGACGCAGCCGGAGTGCCGGCCACCACGCTCGTCGATCCCGGCCATCCGCCCGCCAAGGTCATCCTGGAGCGCGCGGCCGACCATGACCTGCTGGCGCTCGGCGGTCCCGCGACGTCGTGGCTCGGCGGCATGCTGGTGGGCGGGGTCGCTTCGGAGGCGCTGAGCCGTTTCACGACGCCGACGGTGTTCGTGCGCGCATCCTTCAAGGGACCGCTGCAGGGCCGGCGGATCGTCGTCGCCAGCGACGGTCTCGAGGGCTCGGACGAGATCGTCGCGCTCGCCGCGGCGCTCGGCGTCGACCAGCACGCCCCGGTCACGCTCGTGCACGCCCTCGGAGCGGAGTCAAAGATGCGTCCGCACGCAATCCAGGCGCAGGTGGAGGCGCTGTCGAAGGCCGGAGCGTCCGCGTCTCTGATCGTGCCGGGCCGCGCGGCGCCGGTCATCATCGCGGCCGTGAAGAGCACCGGGGCGGCGATCGTCGTGATCGGCAGCCGCCGTCTGGGCGGCCTGCAGGCTTTCAACAGCGTCAGTCGCCGCGTCGCCCACGACTCCTGTTCAGTACTCGTCCTGCCGCCCAGCTGACGGCGTCGCTCGACGGCCGCCGCCGGGAGCCGAGCGGCGCCCGCACAGGGCTGCGGGCGCGCCGCCCGGGAGCAGTAAAGGCCCCGGTACGCGGGCTCACCAAGGCCCGCGTACCGTTGCCGCGATGCTCCAGCCAGGCCTGCCCGGCCACATCCGGGTGGACCACCTGATCAAGCGCGTGGTTATCCGCACGCATCAACGCGCAGCGCTCCCAGCCGCGGCTTCGTGGACGGCGGCGCCGTGAAGGCTCGGTGCCCGCCGACCGGCGAACCGCCCGCTACTCAGCCAGTCTCCTCGACCATCTCGATCGCACCGCACGGGCACTCGGCCACGCAGATGCCGCAGCCCTTGCAGAAGTCCAGATCGAAGGCGTAGCCGTCGGCCTGATCGACCTTCAGCACCGCGTTGTCGGGGCAGACGCCGTAGCAGTTGTCGCAGCCGAAGCAGTTGCCGCAGCTCAGGCAGCGGCGCGCTTCGAACAGCGCGTTGGTCTCGTCGAGTCCGAGCGTCACCTCGTCGAAGCCGCTCTGGCGGCGGATCCCCTCGAGCTGGGGGGCAACGGTTCGCGGGGCGTCGGAGTAGTACCAGGGGTTGAGGCTGTCGAAGTCTGCGAGCTGCGGCACGGGAGCGTGGGTGAACGCCTCGGAGCGCAGCCAGGCGTCGATGTTGCGCGCCGCCTGCTTGCCGTGGCCGATGCCGACCGTCACGGTGCGCTCGGCGGGGACCATGTCCCCGCCGGCGAAGATGCCCTCGTGCCCGGTCATCATCCGCTCGTCCACGACGACGACGCCGTCCTCGATCTGCAGTCCGGGAACGCCGTCGAGCAGCGAGAGGTCGGCGTCCTGGCCGAGCGCGAGCACGAGCGAGTCTGCCTCGATCTCCTCGGTCTCGCCGGTCGGCTGGGGAAAGCCGGTCTCGTCGAGAGCCATCTTCTCGAGCAGCATCTTGCCGCCCTCGACATGCTTGATCGTCGAGAGCCACTTCATCAGCACGCCCTCCTCGACGGCCTCCGCCACCTCGAAGTCGTGCGCCGGCATGCGGTCGCGGGTGCGGCGGTAGACGACGATCGCCTCGCTCGCGCCCAGCCGCTTGGCTGTGCGGGCGGCGTCCATCGCGGTGTTGCCGCCGCCGTAGATGACGACGCGGCGGCCGAGCAGCGGCGGCTCCTCGCCCTCCATGTCGTGCAGCAGCGTGACGGCATCGAGGATGTGTGCGGCCTCTCCGGCCGGGATATAGGCGCGCTTGCCGATGTGCGCGCCGACGGCGAGAAAGGCGGCGTCGAAGCCGCCCTCATTCATCGTGTCGAGGATGTTCGTCACCTTGGCGTCGCATTCGAGCGTCACGCCGAGGTCGAGGATGCGCTGAATCTCGGCGTCCAGGATGTCGCGCGGCAGGCGGTAGCGGGGGATGCCGAAGCGCATCATGCCGCCGGCCATCGTCCCGGCTTCGCGGATCGTGACGCTGTGTCCGGCGCGTGCCAGCTGGTAGGCCGCGGAGAGCCCGGAGGGGCCGGCGCCGACGACCAGCACGCGCTTGCCAGTCGGCTCGTGCTCGGCCTGGAGCGACCAGCCGTGGCGGATCGCCTCGTCGCCGAGGAAGCGCTCGACGCCGTGGATGCCGACGGCCTCGTCTAGCTGCGCGCGGTTGCAGGCGGTCTCGCAGGGGTGGTAGCAGACGCGTCCCATCGTGGCCGGCAGCGGGTTGTCCTTGACCAGTTCTCGCCAGGCGGATTGGTAGTCGCCGGACTCGGCGTGGTAGAGCCACTGCTGGATGTTCTCGCCGGCCGGGCAGCCGTGGTTGCACGGCGGCAGGCGGTGCACGTACACCGGCCGCTTGTCGCGCCAGGAGCCGGTCTTGTTCGCAAGGCTCGATCCGGGCTCGAGGGTTATCGCGAAGGGCTTGTTCATCAATCTGCCTGCTCGTTTCCCTCGAGCAGGCCGAAGCGCGCGATGTTGCGGTCGGCTCCCGCCTGGATGCGGGCGATGACCTCGGTTCGCGGCTGCGGCTTGAAGAGGTGGGCGAAGCGCTTCTGCGGACGCAGGTACTCTTCGACGGCCAGCTGGTGGCGGATCTTCGAGACGCCGGTGACCGCGCCGTCGCGGGCTTCGAAGACCGGGAAGATCCCTGTCTCCTTCGCCAGGCGCGCGATCTTGATCGTGTCGCCCGAGTCGGTGCCCCAGCCCAGCGGGCAGGGGACGAAGATGTGCAGGTAGCGGGCGCCGCGGATCTCCATCGCGGTCTGGACCTTCGCCTCGAGGTCCCGCAGCTCGGCCACGGTCGCGGTCGCGACGTAGGGGATCTCGTGCGCCATCGCGATCAACGGCGCGCTCTTGCCCTGGCCGAACACGTTGCCCGGCTCCGGGCCGACGGCCTGCGTGGTCGCGGTGCGCGCGGCCGGCGGCGTTGCGCCGGAGCGCTGCACGCCGGTGTTCATGTACGCCTCGTTGTCGTAGCAGATGTAGAGCACGTCGTCGTTTCGCTCGAACATCCCCGAGAGGCAGGCGAAGCCGATGTCAACCGTGCCGCCGTCGCCGCCCTGGCCGACGACGCGCACGTCATCGCGGCCCTTCGCGCGCAGCGCCGCGGCGATGCCCGTCGAGACGGCCGGCGCGTTGCCGAACAGCGAATGGATCCAGGCGATCCGCCACGAGGTCTCGGGGTAGGGGGTCGAGAAGACCTCCAGGCAGCCGGTCGCGTTGGCCGCGATCAGCCTGCCCTGCGTGGCGCGCATCGCGGCGTCGAGCGCGTAGCGGGCGCCGAGCGCCTCGCCGCACCCCTGGCAGGCGCGATGGCCGCAGGTGATCGAGTTGGAGCGTTGCTCGCCGGACTGGAGCGAACGCCGTTCTGGGTCGAGCAGCCGGTTGCCGACCGCGAAGCTGCCGGTTTGGTAGAAGCGGACCTGCGTTGGCGCGCTCACTCTGACCGCCTCCTCATACCGGTCCGGCCGCGACCGGACCGCTGTCGCGCAGGATGTTCTCGGCGTGGGGGCCGGAGCGCCGCGAGGAGGCCATCCGGGCCAGCTCGCGGTTGACGATGTCCCAGTCCATGTCCAGAAAGGTCAGTGGCTCCAATTCGTCCTGCGCGGCCGCGAGGAACAGCTCGCGCAGCGAGGCCTTGGTGATCGGGCGTCCGCCGAGGCCGGCGATCACGGTGTAGCCGTGCAGCACGATCCCGGTGAGCGCCATGCGCACGTTCGCGCTGACGATGCCGCCGATGCCGACCGCAAGCGCCTTCTCGAGCACGACGACGCGCTCGGCGTGAGCGAGCTCGGCACGCAGGGCCTCCAGCGGGAAGGGACGAAAGGAGGTGATGCCGACCGCCCCGATCTTCATCCCGTCCTCGCGCAGCTCGTCGATCGTGTCCTGGATCGTGCCGAGCACGGAGCCGAGCGCGACGACGATCGTCTGCGCGTCCTGCGCGCGGTAGCTGCGGATGAGGCCGCCAGAGTCGCGCCCGAACGCGGCCTTGAAGTCGGCGGCGATCTCGGGGATCAGCTCGAGTGCCTGCATCTGCTTGGCGTGGGCGAGGTACTTGACCTCCATGAAGGCCTCGGGTCCGACCATCGCGCCGATCGAGATCGGCTCGTCGGGGTCGAGCACCTGGCGAGGCTCAAACGGCGGCAGGAACGCGTCCACGAGCTCCTGCGCGGGGATGTCGATGCGTTCGACGGCGTGCGTGAGGATGAAGCCGTCCATGCAGACCATCACCGGCGTCGAGAGCTCCTCCGCCAGGCGGAAGGCCTGGATGTGCAGATCGAGCGCCTCCTGGTTGGTCTCCGCATAGAGCTGGATCCAGCCGCAGTCGCGCTGGGACATTGAGTCCGAGTGGTCGTTCCAGATGTTGATCGGCGCGCCGATTGCCCGGTTGGCGACCGTCATCACGATCGGGAGGCCGAGACCGGCGGCGTTGAACAGCGCCTCGACCATGTACAGCAGGCCCTGGCTGGCGGTCGCCGTGTAGGCGCGGGCGCCGGTTGCGCTGGCGCCGATCGCGACCGACATCGCGGCGAACTCCGATTCGACGTTGACGAACTCGCACGGCACCAGCTCGCCGGCCTTGACGATCTGGGAGAGGTTCTCGACGATGTGCGTCTGGGGCGAGATCGGGTAGGCGCAGATCACCTCGGGGCGGCACATCGCCACCGCCTCGGCGACCGCGCGTGAGCCCTCAACCTGCCGCAGCACCGCTCAACTCCCTGCATTCGTCGCTGACCCAGGCGTGCGCGGCGTTCGCGGCCGCCACGTTGCCCTCGCCCACGGCGCCCTCGAAGCGCTCGCGGATCGCAGCCGACAGCGAGGTCATCGAAATCAGTCCGCTGAGCGCGGCGAAGCCCCCCAGCAGTGCCGCGTTCGGAACCGGCCGCCCAGTGTGCTCGCGCGCGAGGTCGCCGGCCGGAACGGTGAGCAGCCGCTCGCGCCGGAATCCGGCGACGAACTCGCCGAGACCGAGCTCGTCGAAGCTCTTCGCGCTGTTGATCAGGATGAAGCCGTCGGCACGCAGGCCGCCGAACACGTCGACCTGATGCAGCAGCGTGGGATCCTGGATGATCAGCGCGTCGGGCTCCATCACCGGCTCGCGCACGCGGATCTCGCGATCGTCGATGCGGCAGAAGGAAACGACGGGCGCGCCGGTGCGCTCGGAGCCAAAGCTCGGGAAGGCCTGTGCGTGGCGGCCCTCGTAGAAGGCGGCGACCGACAGCATCTCTGCTGCGGTCACGACTCCCTGGCCGCCGCGGCCGTGTATGCGAACCTGGAACATGCGCCTCACAGTCAACGCTGCGGACCCGCCTGCCACCACCGCAGTCCGCACTGAACGCGCTCCGTAGTTCATACGCATGACGGACACTGTGCCCGCGCGTAGCTTGGAGGTTGCCGCCCATACGAGCGAGGATCCACTCTCACCGCCGAGCATGGAGGACCGATAGATGCCCACCCGAGTTGCAATCAATGGTTTTGGCCGCGTCGGACGCAGCGTCCTGCGCGCCGCTTACAAACAGGAGGCGCCGTTTGAGATCGTCGCGGTGAACGACATCACCGGCACCGCCACGCTCGCGCACCTGCTGCGCTACGACTCCGTCTACGGGCCGTTCCCGGGCGCCGTGCAATACGCCGACGGCGAGCTGGTCGTCGACGGCCATTCGATTCGCGCGCTGGCCGAGCCGGAGCTTTCCAAGCTGCCCTGGCGTGAGCTCGGCGTCGATGTGGTGATCGAGTCCACCGGTCGTTACCGCACGCGTGCCGCGGCCGCGCAGCATCTCGAGGCCGGCGCCGGCAAGGTGATCGTCTCCGCTCCCGGCAAGGGCCCGGAGGCGCTCGATGCGACCGTCGTGATCGGCGTCAACTTCGAGGACGTCTACGACCCGGAGCGCCACCACATCATCTCCAACGCGTCGTGCACGACGAACTGTCTCGCGCCGGTCGCGAAGGTGCTGCACGAGACGGTCGGCATCCGCCATGGGCTGATGACCACCGTCCATGCCTACACCGCCGATCAGAACCTGCTCGACGGGCCGCACAGCGACCTGCGTCGCGCGCGCTCGGCCGCGTTGAGCCTCGTGCCGACCTCGACCGGGGCTGCCAAGGCGCTGGGGCTCGTGATCCCCGAGCTCGAGGGACGCCTGAACGGCTTCGCGATCCGCGTCCCGACGCCGACCGGCTCGCTGGTGGATCTGACGATCGAGGCCGAGCGCCCGACGAGCGTGGAGGAGATCAACGCAGCCTTCCGCGACGCCGCCGAGCACGGGCGGTTGCACGGGATCCTCGCCTACACCGAGGATCCGATCGTGTCCACCGACATCGTCGGCTCGCCCTTCTCGTCGATCTTCGACTCCGGCCTGACCGTCGTCAACGACGGCACCCAGGTCAAGGTCGTGTCGTGGTACGACAACGAGTGGGGTTACTCCAGCCGGCTCGTCGACCTCGCCGCGAGGGTGCTGGAGCACGTGCCCGTGGCGGTCTGAGGGATATGGGCTGCCGTGGTGAAAGTCGCGGTCGCGGGCGCCGGCGTGCGCACCCGATGAGCCCCCCGAACCATGGGGGGCTTCCGCGGTGCGGCTGATCTCGGTCGAGGCGCTCGAAGGGGCGCTCGGTGCCGTCGCCGCCGAGCAGCCGCGTGTCGTCGCGAGTGGCAACCACGCCGCGCCGCGCGCACTGCTAGAGGTGCTCGAGCGCTCGCTGGAGCGCTACCGGCTGTTCATGCTCGCGGCGCCGGCGCCGCTGCCGGCGCGCGAGGGTGTGATCTTTGAGACGCCGTTCGTCGGGCCGGGCATGCGCGACGCGGGTGAGCGGTTGGACTACGTGCCGATGCGTCTATCGCTCGTGCCGCGGCTGTTCGCAACGATCCGATCGCCGGACGTCCTGCTTCTACACACCTCGACGCCGCGCGACGGCAAGGTTTCGCTGGGGATCGAGGTCAACGTGCTCGTCGCGGCGCTCGAGCGGGTACGGGCACGCGGCGGTCTCGTCGTCGCCCAGCTGAATCCGCGGATGCCCTACACCTTCGGCGACAGCGAGCTCGACGAGGAGCTGATCGACCTCGCGATCGAGGTCGACGAGCCGCTTGCGTCGCCGACGCCCGCCGGCGCGCACGCGCAGGCCGACGCGATCGCCGAGCTTGTGGCAAGCCTGATCGAGGACGAGTCGACGCTGCAGCTGGGCATCGGGCAGATCCCGGACGCGACGCTGCGGGCGCTGGCCGACCGCCGCGGGCTGGCGATCTGGTCGGAGATGATCAGCGACGGCGTGATGGCGCTCGAGCGCCACGGCGCGCTCGATCCTACGAGGCCGATCGTCTGCTCCTTCCTGTTCGGCTCGCCCGAGTTCTACGAGTGGGTTGCGGAGAACCCGCGGCTGCGGATGGCGCGCACAGAGACGACGAACGACCCGGCGCGGATCGCTGCGCACCGGCGGATGGTCTCGGTCAACAGTGCGCTGGCGGTCGACCTGCGCGACCAGGCCGGCGCCAGTCACATCCACGGCCGCCTCTATTCCGGCTTCGGCGGCCAGCCGGACTTCACCGTCGGCGCGCTGCATTCGCCCGGGGGGAACGCGATCATCGCGCTGCGCTCGTGGCACGAAAAGAGCGACTCCTCCACGATCGTTCCGAGGCTGACCGACCCTGTCACCTCGTTCCAGCATTCCGCCGTGATCACCGAGCAGGGTTGCGCGCAGATCTTTGGGCGCAGCCAGCGCGCGCAGGCCCGGCTGATCATCGAGTACGCCGCCCACCCTGACGCCCGCGACTGGTTGCGCGAGGAGGCCGCGGCGATGGGATTGGCGGGGCAGGCTGCGCGAACGGCCTGAGTCTCGAGCGTTCGGTCAGTCGCCGCAATTGCGGCGCACGTCGTCAATGTGATCGAAGGAGGAGCGGCGCGCGTCGAGCATTGCCGGCTCGAAGTGGCGGCCGCGTTCCGCCTCCATCATGTCCAGGGCGAGGCCAACCGGGAATGCCGGTCGGTACACACGGTCGCCCGTGAGGGCGTCGAAGACGTCGGCGACGGTCGCGAAGCGCCTCTCGACCGGAATGAAGGCCCGCCGCGCCGCTCAGTGCACGGGCGGCAGGAACGGCCTGAGCAGCTGGACGCGTCGCGCCGGGCGCCCCGTCGCGTCCTCGCGGCGGTCGGCGGCCCCGAGTGTTCCGACGATCGCCCGCGAGGCGAGGAAGCGAAACGGCTCGGGCTCCCAGCGGCGGCTCCGGTGACCGACCCACGGCAGCGTCACGAGGTCGCTGTCGCGGCCGAGGATCAGGTCGGCGAGCGTCGCCCCGGCCAGGTTCGCGGCGACGACGCCGTGACCGGTGTAGCCGCCGGCGGAGCCCAGGCCGCTGCGGCGGTCGAAGTTCACGCTCATGCTCCAGTCGCGCGGTGCTGCGAGCGGACCGCCCCAGTGGTGCGTGATCTGCGCGCCGGCGGCGGCGGGGAAGCTGCGCTGCAGCGTCGCGACAAGGCGGGCGCGAACGTCCGCGTTTCGCTCGTTGCCGGGATCGATCGGCCTGCGCAGGCGGTAGGGCGCGCCGCGGCCACCGATCGCGATGCGCCCGTCGCCGGTGCGCTGGGCATAGAAGAAGAGATGGTGGCGGTCGTCGACGAGCAGCCCGTCCTGCCAGCGCAGCTCCGCCCAGACCGCCTCGCTCAGCGGCTCGGTCGCGATCATCAGCGAGTACAGCGGCAGGTAGCGCAGCCGTTCGCCCCGCAGCTGCGTCGTGTAGGACTCGGTCGCGCGGATCACGGTCTCGGCGCGCAGCTCACCGGCGGCGGTGCGCACGCCGGCGGGCCGGACCGCGCTCGCAGCGGTGCGCTCGTGGATCGTCACGCCGCGACGCTCGCAGGCCGTCGCCAGGCCGCGTACCAGCCGTGCCGGGTCGATTCGCGCAGCGTGCGGCGTGAAGCGCCCCCCGAACAACCCGGGTGCGGCGATCATCGCAGCGGCCTCAGTCGGCGACAGCAGGTGAGCGTCCGCCGCGTCGTGGCTGACCGCCGCAGCGCCGGCGTCGCACGCCTGAAGGCGCCGCCACTGCGGCGCGCTGGTCGCCAGCGTGAGCGCCCCGCGCTTGGCAAAGCCGCAGTCGATCTGCTCGCGTGCGACGACAGTGGCGATCTCGTCGACCGCTGAATGCGTGGCCGCCACCGCGCGCGCCATCCGCTCGTCTCCGGGCGTGCAGCCATAGGCCGCGGCGCTGCCGGACACTCCGCCGGTCGCCCAGCCGCCGTTTCGCCCCGACGGCCCGTAGCCGACGATCTCGCGCTCGAGCACCGTGACGGCGAGGTCGGGCTGGAGCACGCTCAGGTAGTAGGCCGTCCACAGGCCGGTGAAGCCAGCGCCGACGATCGCGACATCGCAGGCGCGGTCGCCGGCGAGCGGCGGCCGCGGCGCCAGCGAACCGTCGAACTGATCAAGCCAGAGACTGCTCGAGCGGTGGCGCGCCTCGAGCGAGCCGTCGGAGGCACCGGCGGCGCGCAGGCCATGCGCCGCCGCCGTCCCCGCGTCCCCGACCCCGCTCACGCGTCGAGTCTAGTGGGACGGCCCGGCGTGGCGGCCGCGCGTGCCGGCCGCCGCGGACCGCAATCTCCCGGCCGCCAAGCCACGCCGGGAGCTGGGACGCCGGGCGCTCGGGGATGGCCCCGGTGTGGCGGCCCGTCGCGGCTACTTCGCCAGGTCGTAGACCGTCACGCCGCCGATCGTCCGGGCGCTGTAGTGCGATGCGACCCAGCTTGAGATCTCGGCGGTGCTCGAGGCGCTCTGGCCGCCCGGACCGCCGCCACCGCCGCCGGAGGCGATGTAGTAGTGGATGTCTCCGGCGTGCACGTAGCTGATGAACTGGGCGAGGCTCAGCAGGCCGCCGTTGTCGTTGAAGCCGCCGATCGCCATCACCGGGTCCCCGCCGGTGGCGAGCTCGTAGGCCGCGGCGTTCATCGAGCCCATCGTGGCCGCGACCCAGCGGTAGGAGGACGCATCGGAGTCGAGCGCCTTGACCAGTGCGCCTGAGGTGCTCACCTCGCCGGGAGCGCCGCCGCCGCCACCGGCGGCTCCGGGCCCGCCGGCCGCGAAGCCGCCGCCGGCCAGAGCGGGCATGCTGGCGCTGCCGGGGGCGCCGCCTGGGCGTGCCGACGAGCTGCCGCCGGTCGCCGAGGGCGGACCGAACAGGCCCTGGCCGCCGCCGGCCGGGGCGGAACCGCTCGCACCCGCGTTCGCGCTGCCGCCCGGACCGCCTCCGAGGCCGCCGCCCACGCCGCCGCCGAGGCCGCCGCCCGGACCGCCGGCGCCCGACACCGTGGGGCCGGCGGTTGGAATCGAGCCGCTGTGGGTCGTTGTGACCGTCTGAACGGCGTAGGCGGCGGGCCCGCCGAGGCCGGCGATCGCGACCGCGACGAGCGCGACGAGGCCGGCGCGGCGACCGAGCGATCGCAGCGCCGGGGCGGCGAGCAGGCCGGCGACGGCGATGGCCGTCGCGACGAGGACGAGCACGCGAACCCACGGCTGCCAGCCGGGTGTGCGGTCCAGCAGGGCGAAGGACCAGCCACCGGTGAGCGCCACAGCGACCGCGGCCGTCGCGCGCGCCGCGATCGCCGCGCGGCGCTCCCACAGCTGCGCCACGCCGATCGCCACGAGCGCCGCGATGGCGGGCGCCAGCGCGACGGCGTAATAGGTGTGGATCACGCCCTGCGAGTAGCTGAAGACGGCCGCGGTGACGAGCAGCCAGCCGCCCCAGATCATCAGCGCCGCGCGGCTGCGGTCGGTGCGTGGGGCCCGGCGTGTGATCCAAAGGCCGGCGACCAGGGCGATCAGCGCGGCCGGTAGCAGCCACGAGGCTTGGCCGCCCATCAGGTCGTTGAACAGGCGCAGCGTGCCGGTCGCTCCGCTGAAGCTCAAGCCGCCCCCACCGCCCCCGGCGCCGCCGCCGCTTCCGAACAGTCGCTGGAAGCCGTTGTAGCCGAAGATCAGGTTGAAGATGTTGTTGTCGGGTGAGCCGTCGATGAATGGACGCGAGCCGGCCGGCAGCAGCGCGACGATCGCGACCCACCAGCCACCCGCGACGATCATCGCCACGAGCCCCGCCAGCGCGCCGGCGATCCGCCTGCGCAGGCCCGTCGGGGCCGCCACCAGGTAGGCGGCGCCGAACGCCGGAACGACCAGCAGCGCCTGTCCCATCTTCGCCAGGAAGGCGAAGCCGATCAGCGCGCCGGTGGCGATGATCCAGCGCGTGCCGGCGGCCTCGAGCGCGCGCGTCAGGCAGTAGGCGGCGGCGACGAGCGTCGCGACCAGCAGCGCGTCGGGATTGTTGAAGCGGAACATCAGCGCGGCGACCGGCGTCAGCGCGAGCATCGCGCCGGCGGCGATCCCGGCGGCGGGGCCGAACCAGCGCCTGATCGCCGCGTAGAGCAGTCCGACGGCGGCGACGCCCTCGAGTGCCTGGGGCACGAGCATGCTCCAGCTGCTGAAGCCGAAGATCCGCCCTGACAGCGCCATCACCCAGATCGAGGCGGGCGGCTTGTCGGTCGTGATGAAGCTCGAGGAGTCCAGCGAGCCGAAGAAGAAGGCCTTCCAGCTGCGGGTCCCGGCCTCCACGGCGGCGGCGTAGAAGCTGTTCGCGTTGCCGGAGGCGCCGAGGTCCCACAGGTAGGCGACCGCGGTCAGCGCCAGCAGCGCGATCAGCGCCGGGCGCACCCAGCGCTGCTCGGCGACCGCCGCCCGCGGTCGAGCACTCAGGCGCCCGCCGATCGCCGTCGCGTTGTCGAGTGACTGGATGGTGCTCATCGGGGCTCCGTTCTGCGGTCGGTGTGCACTGCTTGCCTCGCCGATCATGCGGGGGCTCCCTTGGCGGCGGCTGCGCAAAGGCTGGGAGAGGGCTGAGAGCGTTGGGAGCCGCGGCGCCGGGGATGGAGCACGGCGCGGCGGTGATCTACACTTGCGGCGCCGCGAGGGGACAAGATGAGCGAGACCTGCACCCACCTGGACCAGATCGACCGCGATGTCGAGCCCGATAGCGCGATCGGTTGCAGTGACTGCCTCGCCGCCGGCCTACGCTGGGTTCACCTGCGCGAGTGCATGAGCTGCGGCCACGTCGCCTGCTGCGATTCGAGCCCGGGACAGCACGCGACGTCTCACTTCCACTCGAGCGGGCACGCGATCATGCGCTCGATCGAGCCCGGGGAGTCCTGGTGGTGGTGCTACGTGGACGAGATCGCGTTCAGCTTCGACTAGTGACCCACGAGGGCTGAGCGGCGCGCTACGCCTTGCTGTGGGCGTCGATGAAGTCCAGCGTCCGCGTCCAGGCCTCATCGGACTGGGCCTGGAACGCAGGCTGGTGGCGGTCGAAGAAGCTGTGCGGTGCGCCGGCCATCGTGACCACCTCGTGCTCCACTCCGGCGGCGCTCAGCGCGGCATCGAATGCGTCGTTGATCTCCGCCGTGATGTGGTCGTCGGCGCCGCCCTGCAGCGCCAGGATCGGCGCCTGCATGCGATCGACCGCGTCGATCGGCCCGGGCCGCTCGCCGCGCGGCCCCGGCATGCCGTAAAAGCCCACGGCTCCGGCGAGGCCGTGCCCGCCCGCGGCCGCGAGCCACGAGTTGGCGCCGCCGAAGCAGAAGCCGACGGTGAAGATCGCCTCGCGTGAGCCCCCGGCGGGCGAGCGCAGGTAGGCCACGGCGGCGGCGGCGTCGGCCTGCACACCCTCGGGCGTCGTCGTCATCATGTGCTCCATCGCCGGGAAGTCCTCATCTCGCTTGGCGACCCCGGCCGTGCGTCCGAAGTAGTCGATCGCGAGCGCCGCGTAGCCGCGTTCGGCGAAACGCAGCGCGAGCTCCTCGTAGAAGTGGTAGAGGCCGCGGACGTCCGGCAGCACCACGACGCCGACGCGCGAGGGCCGATCGGGGGTGGCGAGGAACGCGGCCAGTTGGTTGCCGTCGGCGGCTTCGAGCACGAGATCCTCGTGGGAGATCGCGGCGCCGGCGAGGCGGGGGATCGGCGGTTCGGAGTCGAGCTCGTGGCACATCGGGGGGTCCCTCTCTTACGGTCGGCGAGTTTCGCGCATCGTAGACCCCCGCGCCAGCGCGGCACGCCGGACTTGCGGCGGGGCAGGGCGTTGCGAAGTGCGCAATTTGCGAATTTGCGCAATCCGCACCGCAACTTTTTCACAACCGTCGGCGGGGGCTGCTAAATTGGGCGCCACACGCCGAATCTCTGGCTGGGAGCCAGGGAACCGGGGAACCAAGTTGTTGGGGCGAATTTCGCGGTGATCCCGCGAGACGCGCTGCTCTTTCAGCGCGAGCCCGTCAGCTAACCCGGCAGGCTTCAGAGAGAGGTTGATGTGCGCCTGCGTCACGTCTGCATCGCCGGTCTTGCGTTGCTTGCGTTCGGTGCCTTCGTCGCCGATGCGATCGCGGACTCGACGCCCGGCGGGACGCTCGTGGGCGGCGCGACCGCGCCGGCCAGCATCGGCGTGACGGGACCGACGGGCAGCACCGGCTACACCGGGACCGAGAGCGCGCCGGCGCCGCTGTATGCGCCGATCGTGCTGCCGAAGGGGCAGTCGGCCACCTTCGCCTACCAGGGCCCCGTCTACGTGGAGCTCGCCGACGGCGCGCTCCAGCCCTACGCGCCGCAGTCCACCGTCGCGGACGTCAGCGGCGGCACGATCGCCGGGACCCCGTCCAACGGCCTGCCGCACCTGCTGGTGCCGGGCTCGACCGCCGAGATCGTGCACGGGATCGCCGCCGCCCCCGAGAACGCGCCCGCCGTCGTGCAGGACATCATCTGGGCGGCCAACAAGATCATCGGGCGCCCCTACGTCTACGGCGGCGGACATCGCTCGTTCACATCCTTCGGCTACGACTGCTCCGGCACCGTCTCCTTCGCGCTCCACGGCGGCAGCCTGCTGCGCGCGCCGCTCGACTCCGGCCAGTTCATGAGCTGGGGCGCCGCGGGCCAGGGGCAGTGGCTGACGATCCTGACCAACCCCGGTCACGCCTACCTCGACGTCGCCGGGCTGCGCCTGGACACGAGCTCCGCCGACGATCCCTCTGACCAGCAGGGCCCGCGCTGGCGCCCGCTGCGACCGGCGAATCCCGGCTTCATGCTCCGCCACCCGTACGGGCTCTAGCAGGGAGGCTGTGCGAGTCGGCACATGTGCCGACTCGTGGGACGGCGCACCCCGTGTGCCGTCCCGCTGGGGGTGCCTGC
>Ga0302325_10011353_pt1 | contig 19199 bp, 9 predicted proteins | sample Palsa_T0_2_FD_201948 | JGI IMG/M metagenome (GOLD analysis project Ga0302325, IMG submission 201948) | Peat permafrost microbial communities from Stordalen Mire near Abisko, Sweden - Palsa_T0_2 | ecosystem: Environmental > Terrestrial > Soil > Palsa > Peat permafrost | place: Sweden: Abisko...
CTGATTCTTTAGCCGGCGAACGCCTGCCGATCACCTTTGCGCCTCTGCCCCAAGGCGGGGAGAATACGTATCGGCCCATGATATCGGCGAGGATGCAGGACTATGGCCACGCGAGATTATTGCTGGATAGCGGGGCTGCCTCGCTCGTCCTACTCCAATCGTGGAATCCGATGAAGGCTTTCGGGGACGGGACGAGGTTGAGAACGGTAAACGGGGTGATGCCATGCGAATCCACGAACGACAGGCTATTTTTGGGCAAGGGGACGGTGAGTGATCTCCCGATGAAGAGCTGCCAAAGTGCCACAGTGAAACCGAAGGACAGCGAGGGGATTCTTCCGACGGCCATCTTCAAACAGATCTTTATCAGCCACGCAGGGTCCTATGCCATCATCAATCCCACACAGCGTTGCAAGGCCCCCCAGGAAATAGCTGCTGTTACGCCGTTGTCGCAATGACTCCTCCAAGGGTGAGGAGGACGGTTGGCGCACAGCCGATGGTGATTTCATCCTTCTGCCAATTGCGAGGCCTGGAGGAGAAGGCAGTTGCGCTCCGGCATGTTCGTCTCGCCTGCGGTCCCTAGCGAGTTCCAGAAGATGGGCTCGAGCAGCATCCAGGCGGTGATGATGCGCGATGCGGGCGTCGGGGATTTCACAGTCCTAAATCAGCATGGCTGCTCAACACCTGCCGCACCTCGATGGGCATGTTTCCCGATGTTCCTTCCGGTCCGGGCGCCTGGGAAACCCGGGCGGCGATCTTATAGGCTTGCTCGGGGCTCCCCACGTCGATGATCCAGTATCCTGCTAGAAACTCTTTGGATTCCGGGAAGATACCATCGGTGATAGGCTCGCCATCGCTCCCGGCGCGCACGATCTTGGCTTCCTTGGGCCATGCCAAACCTTCGGTAGCAACGAACACACCAGAATCCTTAAGTTCCTTACTGAACGCGCGCATGAAAGCGACATTCGCCTGGAGGTCCTGCTTCGACCACTTGGCATACCCCTCAAAATCTGACTTCCGGCCACTCATCATCAAAATGTATTTCATGGCTCTTGCTCCTTTCGATTCAGCACCCGGTGGGTGCGTTTTCATGGAGTAGTCGGATCAGATCCGGAATTCTCTACATCTCTCAAGGTTTTTTTTGCGGGCCGACTCCGGCCCGGCGCCCATACCGATATCCCGGTTCTCTGTTTTGCCGAGCTTGGGCTTCGGCGTCAGGCGCTATTGGCAATATCGCCACCCGAAGCCCTTGCTCTCAAAAACCGACAGGAGTACCGTGGTTGCATTGTACGTATGAACCGGGGGCCGGATATGAAATGCACCAGCATCCTCTCGCTCGCCATCCTGCTTGCAGCCACGTGTGCATGGACACAAGAGACGGGCTTGCGTTCCGACGCAAAGCTCGCGGTGGCGACGCCTCCCTTGCAGATGGATCGCACCAATTGTCCCATCGGCCTGCAGGTAAAACATGGACCCGGGCTTCCCTTGGCCATGAACGCCGGCCCTTCCATAAGCAAAAAGCCTCCTTCAGATGGCCAGGTTCGGGCGCAGGATCAGAATCAGGGACTCCACCTCACCTTGATCAATCTCTCGCCGCAGTCCATCATGAGCGCACAACTCATTGTTCATGGATTTAGTAACAAGTCGAGATATATCTCCCTGTCAAAAGCAACTCCTGACCTGGCAACGACGGTCGATGTCGCATTGGACGTGAAAGGAAACGGCCAGGCTACCCGCAACCTTTCGCTGAGTCACTTCACTGCAATAACCGCCGTTGAAGTGAACGCGATTACCTACGCCGACGGTGCCACTTGGCGCACCTCTTCACCGGGGGCCTGTAGCGTGTCTCCCGACCTGTTGATGCTAGTGAACGCTGATCGATAGTCAGGCGAAGTGGGCTGACATCGTATCCCTGCGCGTCTCGTCTATATAGAGGTCAAGCGTTCGTACACCGCAACTCAAGGAGGAATTGTTCCGATGAAAAAACCATTAAGTTCTCTTTTGCAGGGCGCTGTCCTGGCTGTGGGCCTCGCAGCAATCGTTCCCGTATTTGCACAGGAACCTGGTGGAGCTCCAGAGACCTCCGCGCCACCCCCACAGGGTGGCCATCGCGGGATGATGGATCCGGCGCAGCAATTGGAGGGAATGACCAAGCGCTACAACCTGTCCGCCGATCAGCAAACCCAACTCAAGCCCATTCTGGCTTCGCAGCAGCAGCAAATGCAGGCCCTGCGCGGCGATTCATCGCTCTCGCGGGAAGACCGCATGACGAAGATGCAGAGCATTCGCGCTGACACCAAGACAAAGATCGAAGCCGTTTTGAACGACGATCAGAAAAAACAGTTTGAAGCGGATCAGCAGCGTATGCAGGAACGCATGCAGGAGCGGGGGGGCCAAGGCGGTGGCCCGGGTGGCGGCGGACCTCCTCCGCAACAGTAGCACTGGACCAGCCAGCGTTCCGGCTAGGCAGCTTGAGTTGGGTCACGGCAGCAGATAGAAGTGCTTATCTGCTGCCCAGGTTGAATATCACCTGCGCTTCCGTTTCAACTTCCACAGCTTCGCCGCCCAGAAGGTAAGGCTTAAAAAGCCATTGGCGAACTGCGTCCTCGGCGGCCTTTTGCAGGAGCTGCGGACCCGCCAGCACACGAACCTCCGTCACACGCCCGTCTCTGGATATGGTGAACGCAAGGATGACTCTGCCCTGCACACCTTGCATTTTTGCTGCAACCGGATACTCTGGCATGACCTCCTTCATTAAGTAGTGGTCGCTTTCAACGGAGGACAATTCCACCCGCCTTGCAACCGGAAGAGCATTGCCGGGTGGCGAGACATTGGCCTGATCCGGTGGATTGAGCGTCTCTAGCGTGTCTACGTGGATGGAAAGGGCTGGCTTTCCTAAGAAGAGGAGGCGGCGATCCCGGGCCACGTAGCGATCTTGAAAGAGGAAAAAATGAGCAAAGGTAGTTTGATTGATCCGATCAGAGCTATTTGAATATAAAAGAATTGCTTTAGTCGGCTCGAAACAGAATGACGCAGAACGCTCGCTCACTTCTTTGCCTCCGTGATAGCTCAAGGCGGTACACGGCAGCTGCGCAGTGCCAAATTTCCGTTCGAGGTTTAGCTGCCCCCAATCGTCGAGATCTTCCTTGGACGGAATCGGCTGCTCGATCGTGCGTCGGAGAAAGCTTAAGGGACCACTCGGCCAGTCCTTTTGGCCCGAGTGAAGCATGCCGTGATCCGTACCGTATTCTTCCTGCGAAAATTCTGCACCTTGATAACCAAGCTTGTACTTTTTTTCGCTGACCCACCATTCCTCGAAAGCACCCTTATCGATCGATTTCCCATTCTCATCGAAGACTTCATAGCTTGCCTTCAGATGCCAAGGCTGAACGTCCGGCCCTACGAGATTGTTGAGCCTCTGTCCCAAGGCCAGCCTTTCCCTGGGATCAGTGGGCGTCGGCGTGTTCACAAGATCCGCGGGTCCGGGCGGTTGTGCGGACGGAGGGAGGTTGATTGGCGGTGGGGATGTCCCAGCTTGCAAAAAAGCGAACGCCACAAAAGCGATTGGAAAAAGCATAGAATTCGTGTGTTCTCGTCCCGTTGTTGCGTAGAAATCGAATGCCCATCTCTGCAAAGTCTTTTCCTAGAGCCTAGCAAAGAAGCCCAATTGTCTGCCTTCGCCCCTTTCGGGCGCAGCAACTGGGGAGGAATCACGAGCATGATGGTCTCCGGCAAAGTAACGGCCTTGCTGTTGACGATGGCATTCACCGTGACCAGCCTGGTCATGGCCGCTGATACCCATAGCGATTCGCTGAAGAAGGATGACTCTCTCGACCGGCTTTCCAAGCAGACCGGCGTGTACAACGCCTCGAGCACCGGCAAGACGCCGGGTTTCGTGGTCGATCCCGCATGGCCGCAACCGCTGCCGAACCATTGGATTCTGGGCCAGATAGGCGGGCTCTATGTCGACCCGCACGACCATATCTGGGTCTACAATCGGCCGCGCACCATGACCAATGAAGAGGCTGGGCTGGAAGGGCCCGTGCCCGGCGTCGTCAATGAGAAGGGTCAGCCAGTCAACGGACTTGGCCAAGTGCGTACCTACGGCACGATCGCTGATTGCTGCAAAGCCGCTCCCTCCGTGCTGGAGTTTGATTCGGCGGGAAAGCTGCTGCGCGCCTGGGGTGGTCCGGCGGACCCCGGTTTTATCGGAGGTAAGTGCAAGGCGGAGGCAGGCTGCCTTTGGCCCAGCAGTGAGCACGGTATTTATATAGACCAGAACGACAACGTCTGGCTCTCAGGAAATTCCGCTGCGCCCGACAAGGGAGGCTCGCCCTGGGCGACGAACAAAGAAGGCGGCGACGGCTTCGTGCAGAAGTTTGACATGGACGGCAATTTCAAGCTGAGAATCGGGGGAACTCCAACCAGACCGGACAGCAACGATACGCATGGCGGAGTGCATGGCACGCCGCTGCTTTACCAGGCGGCGGATATGGTGGTCGATCCCGCAACCAACCGCCTCTACCTTGCAGACGGCTACGGAAACCGTCGCGTCCTGATCGTTGACGCCGACACCGGCAAATATATTGGCCACTTCGGCGCCTATGGAAACAATCCGGTCGACGACGCAGCCGCCGGAGCCGCCGGGACCTGGATCGAGGACTACACCAAAGGCAACAAAAAGCCCGCCTTCTTCCGCAACCCCGTGCACTGCGTGAAGATCGCCAATGACGGCAAGATCTATGTCTGCGACCGGGGAAACGATCGTATTCAGGTGTTTGACATCCACGACCCCGCGCTAGGCAAGCCCTGCAATAACCCGGCGGGCGCGACCGGCAAGTGTGGATTCGTGGCCGAGCAATTTGTCAGCCAGCACACCAACATCATTGGCACCGCTGTTTCCCTGAACTTCTCTAAAGACAAGGCGCAGAGTTGCCTTTATATCGGCGACAACGCCAACATGACGATCTATATCCTGAACCGCAGCAACCTGCAGGAGCTGGGCCGGTTGGGGCGCAGTGGCAGGATGGCGGGAGACTTCCACTGGTTACACCAGGTGAGCGTGGACAGCGAGGGCAACATCTATACCGGCGAAGTCGACACTGGTAAGCGGATCCAGAAGTTTGTCCGCTATGGCAGCACCGGGTGCAGTGGAACTGGATCGGCTATCGTAGGCGGACCGATCGTTGCGAGGTAGCGTGGGACGATTTTTCCCTTGAACAGTTTGATTCGGGCGATGCCGTTACCTCTAAGATTCCGGGATAAGTGATGTCCCAACAAAGTCAAATACTTACGCTTTGAACTTCTGAATCGGGGCTCACACTTCTTAAGCCGTTCGCAGGCTAGCGACCCTTTCGTTCTATTGCTTTTTTAGCCAGATCGATCACAAGATTTTCTGTGGGTGTATTGCAGGTTTGCTCCAAGGAAGGCGGCACAGAAGGAGTGGCTCTCTTCCCCAAAAACGATGTCCCCAGGCGCAGAAAAAAAAGCTTCTTCGCGCCCTGCGGAACCAACCTTCGATCACGGACTTCCCATCTAAGCTCCAGCGCAAATACAAACTTGGAACATTTTCTATAACGCGACTTCTTTGATCCGCCTCCGGACTGTCACTGTGTGTTGAAAGGACCGAAGCAGGCTTGATTCCAGGTTTGCCCGCTGGTTAACGCGTTGCGCTTGAATTCAGGAGATCGGTATGAGGAAAAACGGAACGGCTGCATTGCCCGAACAGGAAGAGCTCACGCATCGCAAGTCAAAGACCAATGGGCATAACAGCGCCGTTGCAGAATCCGAATCTTCGGAAATGGTTCTGATTCTGGAGCGGATGCAGGCCATGCGCGATGGAGATTTCTCCGTGCGCCTTCCTGGTTCATGGACCGGGCTCAGCGGAAAGATGGCTGACACCTTCAATGAAATTGCCATGGCAAATCAGCGCATCGCAAAGGAACTGCGGCGCGTGGGTCAAGTGGTAGGGAAAAAGGGCAGGACCCGGGAGAGGGCCAGATTCGACGAATCTCGAGGCGCCTGGGGAGAGATCGAGGATTCGGTTAACACCCTGGTGGAGGATCTGCTACGACCGACCACCGAAGTGACGCGCGCGATCGCCGCTGTGGCCGAAGGGAACCTGACCCAGACGGTAAGAATGGATGTGGATGGACGTCCTCTCGAAGGCGACTTTCTACGCTCTGCCAAAATCGTCAACACCATGATTCAGCAGCTCGGCGTGTTCACGTCGGAAGTCACCCGGGTGGCGCGCGAAGTGGGCACCGACGGCAAGCTGGGCGGCCAGGCGCAAGTGCCCGGTGTAGCCGGAACCTGGAAGGACCTCACCGACTCCGTCAACTCCATGGCGAGCAACCTCACCAGCCAGGTACGCAATATCGCCGAGGTCGCGACTGCAGTGGCCAGTGGCGATCTGTCACGTAAGATCACGGTGGATGTTCGCGGGGAGATTCTGCAGCTCAAGGAAGCAATCAACACCATGGTGGATCAGCTGAGATCCTTCGCCTCAGAGGTCACCCGCGTCGCCCGTGAAGTAGGTACCGACGGCAAATTGGGTGGCCAGGCAGTGGTGCTCGGCGTGGCCGGTACGTGGAAGGACCTTACGGACTCAGTCAACGCTATGGCCGGCAACTTGACCGCGCAGGTACGCAACATCGCGGAGGTCACGACGGCGGTAGCCCGGGGCGATTTGTCGCGCAAAATTACCGTGGACGTCAAGGGCGAGATCCTGGAGCTGAAGAACACGATCAACACCATGGTGGATCAACTGAACGCGTTTGCCGGCGAGGTGACGCGCGTGGCGCGTGAGGTAGGGACCGAGGGCAAACTCGGCGGCCAAGCACAGGTCCCCGGAGTGGGCGGTACTTGGAAAGACCTGACCGACAACGTGAACTTCATGGCCAGTAACTTGACCGGTCAGGTACGCAATATTGCCGAAGTCGCTACGGCGATCGCCAGTGGCGATCTCTCGCGCAAGATTACCGTCGACGTTCGAGGCGAGATTCTGCAGCTGAAGGAAACCCTGAACACCATGGTGGATCAGCTGAACCGTTTCGCGGGCGAGGTCACCCGCGTGGCGCGTGAAGTGGGGTCAGAAGGGCGGCTCGGCGGGCAGGCCAATGTACCCGGTGTGGCGGGTACTTGGAAGGACCTGACCGATTCCGTCAACTCCATGGCCGGCAACCTGACCGCCCAGGTGCGCAATATCGCCGAGGTGACCACCGCCGTAGCACGTGGCGATCTGTCGCGCAAGATCACGGTCGATGTGAAGGGTGAAATCCTGGAACTCAAAGACACCATCAACACCATGGTGGACCAACTCAATGCCTTTGCCGGGGAGGTTACGCGTGTAGCGCGTGAGGTCGGCACCGAAGGCAAACTCGGCGGACAGGCGCAAGTGCCAGGCGTCGCCGGCACGTGGAAGGATCTCACCGACAACGTGAACTTCATGGCCAGCAACTTGACTGGCCAGGTACGCAATATCGCCGAAGTGGCCACTGCCGTGGCCCGCGGCGACTTATCACGCAAGATCACGGTGGACGTGAAGGGCGAGATCCTGGAATTGAAGGACACCATCAATACGATGGTGGAGCAGCTGCGATCCTTCGCGTCAGAAGTGACGCGGGTCGCAAGAGAAGTGGGCACGGACGGAAAGCTGGGCGGCCAGGCGCAAGTCCCAGGCGTGGGCGGCACATGGAAAGATCTCACTGACTCCGTGAACTCGATGGCGAGCAATTTGACCGGCCAGGTGCGCAACATCGCCGAAGTAGCCACGGCGATCGCCAGCGGCGATCTGTCAAAGAAAATCACAGTCAACGTCAGTGGTGAGATTCTTCTGCTCAAAGACACCATCAACACCATGGTGGACCAACTCAACGCGTTCGCTGGCGAAGTGACGCGCGTGGCGCGTGAAGTCGGGTCCGAGGGCCGGTTAGGCGGGCAGGCCAACGTTCCTGGCGTGGCCGGGACCTGGAAAGACCTTACCGACTCGGTCAACTCGATGGCCGGAAATCTCACAGCGCAAGTCCGCAATATTGCCGAGGTGACCACCGCTGTTGCCCGCGGCGATCTCTCGCGCAAGATCACCGTCGACGTGAAGGGTGAGATTCTCGAATTGAAGAACACGATCAACACCATGGTTGATCAACTCAATGCCTTTGCCGCTGAAGTAACTCGCGTGGCCCGCGAGGTAGGAACGGATGGAAAGCTGGGCGGGCAGGCGCAGGTACCTGGAGTCGCGGGCACCTGGAAAGATCTTACGGACAATGTCAACGTCATGGCTGCCAACCTGACCGAGCAGGTACGCGGCATCGTTAAAGTAGTCACCGCGGTTGCGAATGGCGCCCTGACGCAAAAATTAACCGTGAACGCCAAGGGTGAGGTCGCGGCGCTGGCCGAAACGATCAATAACATGACGGATACGCTGGCCACCTTCGCCGATCAGGTGACGACAGTCGCCCGTGAAGTAGGAGTCGAAGGCCGTTTGGGAGGCCAGGCTAACGTGCCCGGAGCGGCCGGCACCTGGAAGGATTTAACCGGCAACGTGAATCTCTTGGCCGACAACCTCACCAACCAGGTGCGCGCCATCGCTGAAGTGGCTACTGCCGTTACGCAAGGCGATCTCACCCGGTCCATTCAAGTCGAGGCCAGGGGCGAAGTGGCGGAGCTGAAAGACAACATCAACACCATGATCAATAATCTCCGCCTGACGACGGAGCGGAATACCGAGGAGGACTGGCTCAAAACCAATCTGGCCCGGTTCACGGGCATGCTGCAGGGCCAGCGCGACCTCACAACCGTGGGCAAAACGCTGCTCTCGGAACTCGCCCCGCTGGTGAACGCTCACCAGGCTGTCATCTACCAGATGGAGACCGAGGACGAGAAGAAATTGGTGCTGCTCTCCGCATATGCAGGGGACCGGGATGACGGCCATTTGCGGCGCGTGGATCTTGGCGAGGGGCTGGTGGGCCAATGCGCGATAGAAAAACGACGCATCCTGATAAGAGACCTGGCGGAGAGCAGAGTAACCATTCGCTCCGGACTGTTTGAAGCGGTACCGCGTAACGTGATCGTCTTACCCGTTTTATTCGAGGATCGCGTAAAGGCGGTGATTGAGCTCGCTTCCTTGGGTGTCTTCACTGCGTCCCACCTGGCGTTTCTCGAACAACTAACCGCCAGCATTGGCATCGTGCTGAACAGCATCGAGGCCACCATGCAGACCGAAGGACTGTTGAAGCAGTCGCAGCAGTTGGCGACGGAACTGCAGATGCAGCAAAAGGAGCTGCAACAGAAAAACGAGCAGCTGGCGCAGAAAGCGCAGCAGCTGGCAGAACAGAATGCCGAGGTGGAACGCAAAAACCAGGAGATTGAGCAGGCCAGACGTGAGCTGGAAGGGAAGGCCAAGGAGCTGGCTCTTACCTCCAAATACAAGTCCGAGTTTTTGGCCAATATGTCGCATGAGCTGCGGACGCCTCTCAATAGCATTCTGGTTTTAGGCCAGCAGTTGGGAGACAATCCGGATGGAAATCTGACCGCCAAGCAGGTCGAGTTTGCGCGCACGATCCACGGAGCTGGGACGGACCTGTTGAACCTGATCAGTGACATCCTGGACCTTTCCAAGATCGAATCCGGAACCGTCTCGGTCGAGGCGGAGGAAGTGTTCTTCGCCAGCCTGCTTGACATGATCGGGCGTCCGTTCCGCCATGAAGCGGAAAATCGGCGTCTCGACTTTGAGTTGCTCACCGATCCGCGCCTCAACAGAAGCCTCATCACGGATTCGAAACGTCTGCAGCAAGTACTCAAGAACCTGCTATCGAATGCTTTCAAATTTACAGAGAAGGGCGGCGTGCGCCTCTCTGTCTTGGTTGCGGAGGCAGGATGGAGCAACGAGCATCCAATCCTGAGCCGGGCAACCGCCGTGGTTGCGTTTGAGGTTGCCGATACCGGGATAGGAATTCCGCAGGAAAAGCAACGTATCATCTTCGAGGCCTTTCAGCAGGCGGATGCAGGGACCAGCCGCAAGTACGGTGGCACGGGGTTGGGATTGGCCATCAGCCGCGAACTCGCTGGTCTGCTCGGGGGAGAGATTCAATTGCGCAGCACACCCAACCAGGGGAGCACGTTTACTCTTTACCTTCCCCAGGTGTACAGCGGTCCATCTGCCATACCAGTGAAATATCCAGAGAGCCCGAGTTCGGTATCCAGTCACCCCGTTGAACTCTTAAAGACAGTGCTGGCCGAGCTTCCGGCGGAACAGATTCCGGACGACCGGGAGAATTTACTGCCTGACGATGCTGCGCTTTTGATCGTCGAAGACGATCCCCACTACGCGCGCATTCTGCGCGATCTCTCGCGAGACAAAGGCTTCAAGGTCCTGCTCGCTACCCGGGGCGCGGAAGCGCTCGCTTTAGCGCGCGAATTTCATCCCACCGCCGTGTCCCTGGATGTATTTCTCCCCGACATGCTGGGCTGGACCGTCCTCAACCACTTGAAGCAGGACCCGGCGACACGGCACATCCCGGTGCAGATGTTGACGCTGGATGAAGACAAGGGGCATGGATTGGCGCGGGGAGCGTTCGCATTCATCACCAAGCCGGTCACTCCCGAAGGTCTTGATGCCGCGATCACGCGCATCAAGGATTACGCGGCGCCGCGGCGGAAACGCCTCCTGGTGGTCGAGGATAATCCCGCCGAACAGTTGAGCATTCGCGAGTTGTTGGGAGATGAAGACATCGATGTCGCCATCGCAACTACGGGCAGCGAAGCTCTGGCGGCAATACAGGTTGAGCCGTACGATTGCGTGGTGCTGGATCTCCGGCTTCCGGATATGTCTGGCTTCGAAGTGTTGGAGCGGCTGCGCGACACATCCGAGTTGAGCGATATGCCGATCGTTGTCTTCACGGGGAAGGAGCTCTCGTCAGAAGAGGACGCTCGCCTACACGAATTGGCCCGCAGCGTCGTAGTGAAAGGAGTCGAATCTCCGGAGCGGCTACTGGATGAAACGGCGCTCTTCCTCCACCGCGTGATTGCTGACCTTCCCCCACAGAAACAAAACATGCTGGATCGCCTGCATCGCTCCGACGATGCTCTGGTGGGCAAGAAGGTGCTCGTCGTGGATGATGACGTGCGCAACATCTTTGCCCTGAGCAGTGTGCTTGAGCGCCGGGGCATGACGGTGCTGACAGCCGGGACCGGCAAGGCAGCTATAGCAACGCTGGAGTCGGTTCCAGATGTATCGATTGTGCTGATGGATATTATGATGCCTGAAATGGATGGCTACGAGACGATGCAGGTGATCCGGCAGAATGCCTTGTTCCGCCGAATGCCCATCATCGCCCTCACTGCCAAGGCAATGAAAGGGGATCGCGAGAAGTGCCTTGAGGCGGGCGCATCCGAGTACCTGGCGAAACCAGTGAACACGGAGCAATTGCTCTCAACTCTTCGCATGTGGCTTCATCGGTAGCTCAGGCATCCACAGAAACCTAGGCAAAGGGCCATGAAGATGAACACAACTGAGAGCGTCAACATCCTGATGGTAGATGATCAGCCCGGCAAGCTGCTCAGCTACCAGGCGATCTTGCAGGATTTGGGAGAAAACCTGATCTCAGCCACGTCGGGAAGGGAGGCTCTGGAACTGCTTCTCACCCGGGATGTTGCCGTCATTTTGATGGATGTGAGTATGCCGGAACTCGATGGTTTCGAGTTAGCGGATATGATCCGCCAGCATCCGCGCTTTCAAAAGACTGCCATCATTTTTATTTCCGCGGTGCATCTGACGGATCTCGATCGCATGAAGGGATACCAGCGCGGAGCGATGGACTATATCTCCGTTCCCGTTGTCCCGGAACTCTTACGCGCCAAAGTCACCGTATTTGCCGACTTGTACCGGAAGACCCGGGAATTGGAACTCCTGAATAGCGAACTGGAAAAGCGGGTGCTGGCGCGCACCGAACAATTGCGGGAAAGCGAAGAGCAGGTGCGCAGGCTCAACGTCCAATTGCAGCAGCGCATAGCGGAATTGGAAACGATCATGAAGGTTTTACCGGTCGGCGTTTCTATCGCCCATGATCCGCACTGCCGTTTCGTCACCGGAAATGCAGCGCTGAAGGAGTTGCTTGAACTTGAGCACCGGGAAAACCTCTCTCCCCACAGCTATGAAAATAGCGAGGGAACTTATGAGATTTACCACAATGGTGCGCGTCTGGGGTTTGACGAGCTGCCCCTGCAGCGGGCAGCCGCGACGGGTAGGCCGGTGGGGAGGATCGAACTCGAAATCCACGCCGGGAGCGGGAAGGTGATTCAAACCCTGATGAGCGCGAATCCACTGTTCTATGATTCCGGGAACGTTCGGGGCGCGGTCGGAGCGCTCATCGATATAACCGAGCGAAAGCGGATGGAGCAGATATTGAGGCAGCGCGCTGACCTCCTGGATCTTGCTTCAGAAGCGATCATGGTGCGCGACCTCGACGGGACCGTTCAGTTCTGGAATTTGGGAGCGACTGCACTGTACGGGTGGAGTGCGGAAGAAGCTCGCGGAAAGAATCTTCACCAACTGCTGAAGACGCAATTTCCCGTGCCCGATCGGGAGATCGACGCGACGATCTCCGTAGGTAAGCGATGGGAAGGCAATCTGGTTCAATATACGAAGGACGGACGCGAGATCGTGGTTGCGTGCAGAAAAATCCTGCAAAGCGATGGCAGAAAACCGCGCGTGGTGCTGGAGATTTGCCGGGATATCACCGCGAGATTGCAGGCGGAGGAAGCGCTGCGCAAGTCAGAGAGACTTGCGGCCATGGGGAGAATGGCGGGAATTGTCGCCCACGAGATCAACAATCCTCTGGAGTCGATCCTTAACCTCTTCTATCTGATCCAGAGACATCCGTCTCTGGATCCGGAAGCACAACACTATACCAGGATGGCGGAACAGGAACTGTTGCGTGTTTCGCACATTACCAGGCAGACGCTGAGTTTTTATCGTGAATCCGCGGAGGCCATTGCTGTCTCCATTCCGGGGCTACTGGACGACATTTTGGAGCTTCAGTCGCGTCAATTGCAGGCCAGTGGAATCGGCGTCGAACGGCGTTACGGTAGCAGCGACGTAGTGCAGGGTTTTCCCGTGGAGTTGAAACAGGTATTTCTCAATCTTATTGGCAACGCAATTCAGGCGATGCCACAAGGCGGGCGCTTGCGGGTGCGCATACAGCAGTCCTATCGAGCGGCGACGCAATCTGCAGGCGTTCGAGTCTCCATATTGGATACCGGCTCAGGCATAAGGCCGGAAGACGCAAAGCGGCTCTTTGAACCATTTTTTACCACCAAATCGACAAAAGGAACCGGGTTAGGCCTTTGGATCTGTAAAGGGATCGTGGAGAAGTATGACGGCACCATAGACTTCCGTAGTAGCAGCCTTCCAGGCAGAAACGTGACCTGCTTTTCGGTTTTCATTCCGGCCTCGACTTCTGCGGATAAGCGTTTGCTCCAATTGACGAACGTCGGAGCCGAGAGCTAAGGCATCATTCCTCAACGTCTAAAGCTCTAGCAGAACCCAATAGGAACTGGACGGGTGCCCCACGTTCGCCTCAGCGTACGTGGGCCGAAAATGATATTTTTCGATTGCTTTTCCTGGAATCCGCCGGCATTTGATGGTCGATAACGGAAAGCATTCGAGGGCTTCGCCCGTCTCATCCGGCCCACGTACGCTGAGGCGAACGTGGGGCACCCGTCCAGTTCCTATTGGGTTCTGTTAGACACAGACTTCGCCGAGAATCAATTTGAACCGGCGGTTCTCACCCAGACACTGAAGGCCATGCCCTTCAAAGGTCAGACTTTTCGGCCGTGCAATCGATACTTCAGGCCGCTCAGTTGTCCTTAGGCAAAGCGAACGCGATGTAAGACCGATGCACCGGTTGTGCCGTTTGCTGTTCGGGCCCATCCCTTGGTATATCCGTCTGCTTCGCCGAGGCGGCACAGAGAACGATATACTCGCGCCCATCCACCTCATAAACTGCCGGGACACCTTCGGAAGCAGCGGGAAGATCCGTTTCCCAAAGCACCTTGCCGTTCTCTTCGTCGTAGGCGCGGAGCTTGCCTTCGTCTTTCGTGGCTATAAAGATCAAGCCACTCGCGGTCACTACAGGACCATTTCTAGACATCATGATGCCTGTGTCCTTGAGATTTTCTGACTCACCCTGGGGAGCGTTTCCCAAGGGTACCTGCCATTTAATCACCCCCCGGTTCAGGTCGTATGCCGTGATCACTGACCATGGCGGACGGATGATCGAAGGCTGCAACCCATAGCCGGACCAGTAGCGAACCGGTTCGGGCGCACCATTGGTCGGAACGGGCGCTGGTTCGTTGCGCGAGGGAATGGGCTCAGGCGCACTCCCAGGATTGCCAAGATATAAGAGCAGATTGTTCAGCAGCGGGTCGGTGAGATCGGGGAAAGCGGGCATGTCGTTGAGCCCGTAATTCACTACGCCTTTGATCGTCTCTGCGCCAAAGAGGGAAGGGGCATTCACAAGAGAGGGAATCGCCGGCGGCGCGCCTGCGCGCTCCGGGCCATGACACCGCTCACAGTAAAAATGGTAAACGGCTTTGCCTTGGACTGCGGGAGCAGCCTGGCTGGGAATTTGCCAAAGGGAGGGAGGCTCGCTGCGCTCATTCTTGAGGATGGCCGGAATATCCATCGACACGACATACATGGTTCCGTTGGCCGGGTTGGCCGCGGTCATGCCCCAATTGACACCGCCATGGTTACCGGGCATCTCAACGGTATCTGTCAACCCGGGAGGGGTGAAGAGGCCATGGTTGACCGCATTCTCCACCACCTTCTTCCAGCGCGCTCGATCCGGCGGGCTCAGGATGTAGGGATTCAGATCGGCCACGGTGAACGCCTGGCGCGCGAAGGGCGGCGGCGCGGTGGGAAAGGGCTGCGTGGGAGAAGCCTCCTCGTCCGGCATGTTGGATCCCGGCACGGCGCGCTCCTCTATAGGCCAGACAGGCTTGCCCGTGGCCCGGTTGAAGACGTACACGAACCCCTGCTTGGAGGCCTGGGCCACGATAGGCATGTCTTTCCCGCCTTGCTGCACGGTCAGCAGTTGCGGAGCGGCCATCGCGTCATAATCCCACAGGTCATGGTGAATGAGCTGGTAGTACCAGACCAGCTTTCCCGAGTGGGCGTTGAGTGCCAGCAATGAGTCCGCGAATAAGTTATTCCCCTTGCGATCGGCGCCGTAGAAGTCGTACACGGGAGCTCCCGTAGGGATGTAGATGATTCCCGTCTTTTGATCGAGGCTCATCTCGCCCCAGCAATTGACGCCGCCGGCCGATTTCCAGGCGTCTTTGGGCCATGTCTCGTAACCGGGTTCTCCAGGATGCGGGATGGTGTGAAAGATCCAGGCCATGCGTCCGGTGCGCACGTCATAGGCACGAATATCGCCCGGCGGAGAGCCGTAGTCCTCTCCGGTAGAAGAACCGAGAATGATCAGATCCGCAAAGACGACCCCCGGAGTGCCGGATTGAATCTGGTGCATCGAGTTCGCATCCCGCCCCAGCCCTTCTTTCAGATTGACCGTACCGCCATTGCCGAAGGAGGTAATGAGTTGGCCGTTGGCCGCGTTGATCGCTTCCAGGTTGTTGGCGAAGGAGATCAGAAGGCGCCGATCGCCGCCATCGCTGCTCTGCCAATAGTTGATGCCGCGATGAGCTTCCATACGTGGCCCCAAGTTGCGGGAGCGATAGGTCCACAATTCTTTTCCCGTGGCCGCGTCGAGGGCAACGATCGATGTGTTTTTTGCCAGGACGTACATGGTCCTGCCGACAACTATGGGATTGAACGCGTAGGGCCCGGCTCCGCTCTCGTAGGACCAGGCCACCTGCAATCGGCTTACATTCGACCGGTCAATCTGCTTCAGGGCGGAGTAATGAGACCCATCCGCGTCGCCCAGGTAAGTGCTCCACGTGGTGTGAGCCTTTGCGTCCTGTTTCGGGCTGGCGGTGGCCATCAGGTCAAAGATGAACACCGTGACGGTTGCAATTACGCCAAGCCTCCGTCGGCAAGCATACAGACGAAAGAACATGAGGCCAACGCTTCTAGATCTTGAATGGGCCATGAAACACAAAGGTTCCCTTCCGCGCAGTGGTCACGATCTCAATCCTGCCGTCCTGGTTGATGTCCTTGGCGACGATCTGGGTGCCCACCCCCGAGGCGTTGTGGATGAGCTTGGGAATCCACTCCACGGCTCCTCCAGGCTTGCGCACCAGCTGGAAGCAGTAGAGCACCGGCGGATTGTCCACATCGTTCTCATCGTAGACGTACCCGTGCGACCACCAGCGTTTTCCAGTGATGATGGAAGGAAGGCCGTCGCCGTCGAGGTCCGCGAAGGCAAGCGCGTGCAGCTCGGTAAAGGCGACAGACTTATCTGTCTCCTCCCAGGGCTCACGCTCAGCCAACGGGGTGGAGGGATCGCCCATGATCAGGTGGCGCTTCCAGGCCACATCGCCCTGCGCATTTTTTTGTTGTTCGAACCAGGCTAATCCCGGGCCGTGGGCATTGAGGCTGGTGATGACATCGGGAACTCCGTCGCCATTGACGTCGTAGACGAAGATGTCGGCCCCGCCGCGCAAGCCAGGTTCTCCTTCGCTGGCGCCAAAGGGCACTGGATGAAATTTCCATAGGCCGGTGCTTCCCGCCGGCGGCTGCTCCCACCAGCCGCTGGCGGTAATGATATCCAGCCGTCCGTCGCCGTTGATATCGCCGACGCCGACGCCGTGCGGAGCCCGCGTCGCCTTCTCCGATACGGGATAAAACTGCCAGGGCTTGGTTGGATCGGAGGCGTCCGGTTTGGCGTAGCCGACCTGGTCATCCTGGGTCAGGATGAGCTCCGGGTGTCCATCGCCGTCGATGTCGAACAACTGGGTGGTTTCTGAAGTGACCGCGGGCACGACGTTGTAGTTATCCCAGTGGCGTAGTTCGCCGCGCGGATTCACAAACAGATGGGCCGAGAAACTGGGCCTGGGACCGAAACCCATGATCATCAGAACATCTGGCCAGCCGTCACCCGTGAAGTCGTGAATATGACTGAGAAAGCAGTTGGAGTAATTGCCGTGTTCGCCTGCGCCGGCGGGATTGATGGTCGTGGGCGGGTAGAGTTCGCGCGCGGTGGTGTAGTCCGGTCCGAGATAGTAGAAGGGACCGGAAACCACCTCGTCGTAGCCATCCCGGTTCAGATCTCCAGCGGCGACACCTTCGGCATAGAACAGGTCAGTCATTTGATGAAAACGTGAATTGCCGGCATTGTGCGCCAACCCGGCTGTTCTTTGCGTGAGGTCGAAGAGGGAGAGCTCTTTGAAGTGGACGGATGCGCCGGAGACAAAGAGCGCTACTGTTCCGAATTGGCTGCGGGCTTCGAGGGCCTCAGCCATGCCTGTCTTATCCCAGGGACAGGCGGATCCGCGCAGCGTGATTTCCACTTGCTGCCAGCCATCGCCCCGTGGGGTGATGTGAATCGAGGGCCGTGATGGCCAGCCCGCCTTGGTGGCTTCCGCATCGTTGATCCCCGAACAGGGAATGGGGGCGCACATGCCGGGATAGATCTTGTCTCCGCTCCCGGGCGCCGGACGAACGGGAGGAGGAATCGGCGTACGGTCAATCTGCTTTCCTTCCCCATCGAGCGTCAGCATCGACATCTCTCCCGCATGCGCCCCGGTGAGCGCTATGTAGACGCCCATGGTTTGCCCGCCGGCATCGGCCGGGTGGGAGAAGCGAGACCACTTGAGCGGAGCGTTGCGCAGCAGCACCCCGGCTTCTCCGCTGGTGGAGCGGAAAGCGAACCGGAGAACGAAGTCTTCGAAGCCGCGTTCGCTTGTCAGCCAGCCGCCTCCGGGAGCATCACAGGCGCCCAGGAGTGCTCCATTGTCGACACTCCATTGTGCCGGCCCTTGTGTCCGCCATCCGCTCAGGCTGGTTCCATCGAAGATCGTCACGTGCGCGGAGCCGGTCGTCTTCGCCATGTGTCCTTGCCCCGCGCTGATCAGCGGCGAGCCTGGCTCCAGCTTGGCGGCGGCCTGGGAAAGGGGAACCCACGCTCCTGCGGTCGTGGCAAGGGCGAGAAATTGTCTGCGGTTTGGTTTCATCCCTCGTACTCCTCATCGTGCACAGGAACGATAGCTGCGAAGTGGTTCCCGCGCCATCTTACTCGGGCTTGAATATGGTTTGCGACTCGATCTTTGCGGGGTCGAGCTGAACGTTGAAACCGGGGCCGGTGGGCAGAGCGATGTGGGCGTTGATTGGAACCAGCGGATTGCTTTCAAAGTGGTAGTAGTGCCGCATCTTGTTCACCAGGTACTCGCCCAAGGGAAAGGTCATGGGCGACTGGCTGGAGATCACGTGCACGGCCGCACGCAGGCTATGGCCATGGGGGATCACCGGCACATCATGTAGCGAAGCGACGGTGCCGATGCGCACCAGCTCCGAGATGCCGCCACACCACTCCGGATCGGCCTGGACTACGGAAAGCGCGCCCGCCTGCAGGTAACGCTCCACCTCCCACCGGCCGTAGAAGTGTTCTCCTGAGGCGATGGGAATGGTGGTGCTGCGGCGCATGGCGGCAAAGCTATCGATCTTCTCCGGATGCGTCGCTTCTTCAATCCAGTGGGGGCGGTATCTCTCCACCTGGTGGGCCCATTCCAGGGTGTAGTCCTGATCCCATCCGCTGTAGGCGTCGAACATGATCTCGCTGTCGTCGCCCAGGGTCTCGCGCAGGATGCGGACGAGTTCGACATTCTTCTGCATGCCCTCAGGCCCGGAACCCGGGCCGTAGCCCATAAACCATTTCTGGTAGCGAAAGCCTTGCTGCTTGATGGCCAGGGCGCGGGTACGAACCGCTTCCGGCTCAAGCGAAAAACCGAGGCAACTGGCATACATCTCGACCGATGAACGCGTTGCACCACCCAGCAATCGATACACAGGTACGCTGTAGTAACGGCCGCGCACATCCCATAACGTGTTGTCGACCGCGCTGATGGCCATCATGAAGTATCCGTCGCGCGAGTGACGGTTGGAGCGATACATCTGGTCCCATAGCGCTTCCCCGGCAAGCGCATCCTTGCCCAGGAGAAAGGGGCGCAGATCCTGCTCGACGACCATGGCCGCGCTTTTCTCGATAGGACCGTAGAGACCTTCGATACCGTCGCTGGTTTGTAGA
>Ga0302325_10011356_pt1 | contig 19198 bp, 22 predicted proteins | sample Palsa_T0_2_FD_201948 | JGI IMG/M metagenome (GOLD analysis project Ga0302325, IMG submission 201948) | Peat permafrost microbial communities from Stordalen Mire near Abisko, Sweden - Palsa_T0_2 | ecosystem: Environmental > Terrestrial > Soil > Palsa > Peat permafrost | place: Sweden: Abisko...
CGGCGAATACCTCGGCGGCGTGATTTCGCCCGGCATCGCCATGTCCATATCCGGACTGTTCTCCTGGACGGCCCGCCTCCCGATGGTGGATTTTTGCGAGCCGGCCCAGGTCATTGGGACAAACACCGTGGCCAGCATGCAGTCGGGCCTCTACTTCGGTTTTGCGGCAGTCATCGACGGCATTGTCGAGAGGATGACCGCCGAGCTCGGCCCCGGAACCAGGACCATCGCCACCGGGGGCCACGCGCATCTGATTGTGAAGGCATTGCGCCTCGTCCATGAGTCCGACGAGGACCTGACCCTTCAAGGCTTACGCTTGATTTGGGAGCGCCAAGGGCGAAACGTGCCGGCAAAGGCCAAATGAGCGACCCGGAGGACGGACCGGGCAGGGAAGCGGGCTCTGGCTCGGGAGAAGCGGATTGGCCCGCGAACTACTTCAACTACTTCACCGAAATTGAAGACCATTTTCAGCGCGCCCGCGGAACCCAGCTATTCCTCCTCTCGCCGCTCGACTGGGCGTTGATTGAAAACTGGAAGGCATCGGCGGTTCCGCTCGAAGCCGTCCTCCGCGGCATCGACGAGTCATTCGCTAAGTGGCGCGCCCGCAAAACCAAAACCCGAATGGTGAACTCGCTCGCGTACTGCTCACAAGCGGTGCTCGAAGCAGCCAAGCGCATCGGCAGCGCCGGCGGCGATCGCATACCTAAGAGCGCCGAATCGCCCTTTGCGATCGAAGAACTCACCAGCTTCGTTTCCAGCGCGGCGGCGAAGATTCGCCTCACCGGCCAAGCCCCCTATCTCGCGATTGCAAACAGCCTCGACGTCATCGCCACCGAAATCCAATCCCTTGCCGCGAATCTCGAGGATCTCGAGCGCCGCCTGACGTCTCTCGAAGAAAAAATGGTAGCCCTCGCTCGAGCCGGCATGGCCGACGAAACCCTCGTGGAAATCCGGCGCGACCTCGAGAACGAGATTCGCCCATTCCGCGGCAAGATGACCGCCGACCAAATCTCGATGCTCGAGCGCCGTTATCTGGACAACGCCGTCCTCGATCTCGCAGGCCTTCCCCGGCTCAGCCTCTTTCATTTGGCATAACCTGGTACAACCGCCCGGCTCCCCCGAAACTCCTCTCCTGACCTGTAACTCCTCACGCTGGAGCCAGTCTAAGACCGCTAGCCGAGCCGCGACCGTGAGGGAGCGCTCTGAGCCCCCGGGTCTCTCCACAGGCGTCACATCCTGTTCCATCCGGCCCCAGCCGCAGCGCTGACCTGTAACTCCTCACAGTGCCAAGCCCGAAGGGCGAAAGATCATAGCCCACGGCGTAAGCCGTGTGGAATTGCATGCGAGAGGTACCGAGCCCCGGAACGGGGGCGAAAGGCTCGGCCAAAGGCTAGCCTTGACCTTCCTCTTTGCAGGAGTCACACCTTTTTGCCCCGTCCACAAATGAGGCTTTTGCTTCGAAACATGGCCCGTCACCTGAGAATCCGGCGAAGCGAATAACACTACTGCTACAGAGCCTTGATAGCCCCATGGTCAATCACTACATGAATGGCAATGAGCTATACGATAATGGGCTGAATAAAACATTTCTTCGAAGGATTGTTCCTTTATTTCGCTAAAATGAAAGCCAGTATGCAACCCGGAAAATCCTCCCCCAAGACCCCTTCCAGCAAAAGGAAGGAAACAGGCGTCTCCCCCGAGACCGTGGTTTCTGCCGCTTCCACCGAACCCGCCGCTGCTCCGCGCAAGCGCAGTGTGAAAACCGCAGCGGGCGATCGGGTGCTGCCAGCCTCCAAACCAAGAATGCCCCGCACCGCCAAACACCGCTCCGCAAAGCCAGCCACCGCACGTCCGGTGATCGGGGCCATCACAGTCTCCGCGCCACCCGCCAGCGAATGCATCGCCGAACTGGCCTATTATTATTGGCTCGCTCGTGGATGCCAAGACGGCAACCCGCAGGACGACTGGTTCCGCGCCGAACACGAGCTTCGTTCGCGTTTGGAATAATCAATTCGCACGGCTGGCCTACGTTTGGCGCGCTTGGCTTCCGGTGGGGTCAGTCCAACACCCCGAGCCGGGACGCGACTGTAATTCGCGAAGCGCGAGGGAGCGTTTTCCGCCCATACAAAGAGTCAGCCCTTATTTTATCCGGCCGCTTGGCCAGCCGCATCTATAGATTGAAGGCTGAAGGGACGGCACTTACGCCGTCACGCTTGGAGAATTCAACAAAGCCTTGTAACCTAACAAGTTGCCGGTGCGCCTTGCCTCTTAAAAGCATGAAACCAGGCCTAAGCCGGCAGGTTTGAGGCCGGATGCTTGTTGAACCAGACTTGATTGAAAGGGCGCGCCAGGGTGATGCCGGTGCATTCAATCAAGTGGTGGCTGCTTACCGAAAGCGGATTCTGGGCACGATTTCGAGGTTGATTGGCCGGCCGGAAGACGTCGAGGATGTGGCCCAAGAGGTGTTTGTGCGGCTGTATTATTCGCTCGATCAGCTGCGCACGCCCGAGGTCTTTGAACCGTGGCTTTATCGCCTGTCCGTGAACGCCTGCTACGATTACTTGCGGCGGCTGCGGCGGCGAGGCGAATACAGAATGGCCGACCTGTCTGAACAACAGGTCTTGATGGCGGATTCCAGCGCCAGCGGCAAGCGAAGCGACGAAGATGCCGAGAAGGTGCGGCTGAGAGAGTTTGTGGACGCTCTGTTCCGGCACGTCTCCGAAGAGGACAGGCTGCTGCTGACTTTGAAGGAAGTGGAAGGATTGTCGCTCAAAGAGCTCGAGAAGGTGTACCGGGTGAACGAAAACGCCTTGAAAGTTCGGCTGTTTCGAGCCCGCCAGCGCGTGCTGAAGGCGTTTCAGGCGGCGCGTGAAGATGGTAAGTTGTAAGGTCCTCGCTGGCCAATCAGGCCGGCGGGAGAAGGGCGGAGTGCCGGCGGAAAACATCCCCGGCGGCTTTGCCGAGAGAGGTGTGAAGTGAGCATGACCATGAACGACCAGCGATTAGACGCATTATTCGCCCAATATCGCGATGCCTGCCCCGAAGTGGAGGGCAGTCCGGAATTCATGCCCGTATTGTGGCGCCGCATTGAGAAACGCGGGAGCGTGGCGTACTTGTTGCCGCGCCTGGCGCGCTTGGCATGCGCGGCATCGGCCGTGATCTGCCTGGTGCTTGCCGCGCTCGTCTCGCTGCCTGGTCTGGCCGCGCCGCGGCCGGCCGCATCCGCGGCAACCTACGCGGATGCGCTGTCTGCCGACCACAGTGCCGAAAAGACATACTATACGGAATCGATTCGCGCCACCGATAACCTGGTGCCGGCCGACTACAGCCGCTAATCGATGAGACTCTAATGGCGCGCCCGCAACTGAACGCATTTCTTGCCGCGGTCCTGCTCTTTGCTTGTGGTGTCGCTGTCGGTATTTCGGCGCAGCGTTATTTCCAGCATGCTTCCGTGCGCGCCGCGACTTCCGACGATTGGCGGGCGAAGTACGTCGAGGAGATGCGCACGCGTGTTCATTTGGATAGCCGCCAAGTGGGGCAGCTGGATCTGATCCTGGACGAGACGCGCCGACAGTCCCGCGAGTTGCATGAGCGAAACAAGCCCGAGCTGCTCGAGATCAAGCAAGGTCAGATCGCGCGCGTCAAGGCAATCCTGAGCGCAGACCAGATCCAGCTCTATGAGAAGCTGCTCGCCGAGCGCGAGCAACGCCAGAAGGAACAGGACGACCGGGAGTTGCGCGAGGAAAGAAGCCGCGCTGAGGCCGCCCACCAATCCACCAAGTGAGAGTTTGAATGGCGCGCGTGCCCGTCTTCATCGAGCCCCATGCGTCAGCTTGGGGCTGTTTCCCAGCAGTCGCGCTAGCCCCAAGCTGACGCGATCGGGCTTGACACCCGCTGGTCCGAACCGTGCTTACGCCTTCCTGGCTTCCTTGGCCGCTGAGGCCGCCGTGCGCTGCGCCTGAATTGCCTGTGCCTTGGCGTACTTTTTCTGGAAGCGATCCACGCGGCCCTCGGTGTCTATAAGCTTCTGCTTGCCAGTGAAAAATGGATGGCAACTGGAGCAGATTTCCACGTGCACGTCGCCCTTGTGAGTGGAGCGTGTCAGGAATTTTGAACCGCATGCGCAAACCACTTTTACTTCTTCGTATGCGGGGTGAATACCAGCCTTCATGACTCTAACCAAGTCCTTTCGTTTCAGACGTTTGTGCTCGAGGCGAACCACGCCCCTTTAGCTCCTATCACGTGCCGGGAATAAGGGCAAGCACAACCCTGCATTTCAAGTTTATCACGGAACAGAAACCCCGCCGTGCGCCCGGCAAACTCTTGTTCAAGAGCCGCCGGACCGGCGGGGTTTCCACTTTAAGGAATTTGCGCACAACAGCCAAACTGCGCCGTGTGCGCTCCTAACGTTGACGAACTCACCTTCGCGCACGGTGATCGGTCCACAGGAACTGCGGCCTCGTCACTGGCGAAACCTGAGCTTTAGAGCATCGACTTCAACAGTCGATCACCTCACGCGTGGGATGTATGTTACAGTCACTACCAGAATTCATTTCGACTGGACCACCTCCTTCCTCAGTGATACACCCATCGTAGGAGGGAGTTTCGAGCCTGTCAACTGGAACCCCGTAGACCAAATTGGCTTCCACCACGCTGAGATCGAATTTGCCCACCGAGCCCGTCCCGGAGCCGGGTGCCCCTGCCGCCAGCGCGGCGCCGGTGATTGTCCCGTGGATGGCGGGTTTCTTTCTGTGCGGTTGCCTGCTCGGCATGCTTGGGCCGCTGGTGGTCGCCTGGCGCTATTACATCGATGTCGATTCGCGTCTGATCGGCCTGCACTTTCTCGTCTTCGATGTGGGTATGCTGGCCGTCCATTTCGCCACCCGAAGGCGCGCCATTCTTGCCAAGGGGCGAATCCTGGCTTTGGTTGCGTCCGCGGTGGGCGTCGCCGGTCTGGTTGGCCTCTCGTTCGCGCTGCCTCCGGCATCCGTGCTGTGGCGTCTGTTTGGACTGCTGATGTTGGGTTCGGCGACCGGCGCGGTCTTCTCGGGGCTCTTCCAGATGCTGCGGCCGTGGCAGATGGCGCAGCCGGCGGCCACCCTCAATTTGAACGGCGTGTTTTTCGGAATGGGCGCGCTTTTCGTCACGCTGCTGATTGGGGGGACCTACCAGGTCTACTCGGTGCAGGTCGAGATGCTGATCCTGGCCGCGATCCCACTGGTGTTTCTGGTCGTCTGGTGGACTCGGAAAGAGAATCTCCCCCCGCAGGCCGGCCAACCCGTCCACGTTGCCGCATTCAGCCCCGTGGCCGCTGTCCTGTTTGGATTGCTTCTCTACTTCCAGTTCGGCAATGAATGGTGCCTTTCAGCGTGGCTTCCTTTATTCCTCATCCGCCGGCTGGGATGCGACCCAAGCTCCGCCATCTTTGTACTCGGGCTCTTTTTCTTTGCCTTGGTGATGGGCCGTCTGGTGGCGCAAACCCTGTTGAAACGGGTTAGCCACACGAAACTCCTGGTGGGCGGGACGGTCACGGCGATGCTCGGCTACTTTCCCCTCAGCATGACAAAGTCCTTAGCCGGCGCAGCCGTCGCCGTAGTGATCATCGGTTGCGGCTTCGCCACGATTTACCCGTTAGTCGCCGAAAAGGCCGGCAGGCGCTTTGTTTCCCACCCCCGTTTCTACGATGTGTTCTTCGCCGCCGCGACCAGCGGCGCCATATTCGCACCCTGGCTGCTCGGCTATGTAGATCATTATTTCGGCCTGTCCTTGGCCATGCTGATTCCGGCATTCGGCACGGTAGCTGTCTTTGTTCTCGTCCTGCTCATCATGCTCGAGGCCAAGCTCATGTCCGAGCCCAAGGCAACCTGAAAAAGCTTTCAGCGATCAGCTATCAGCTGTCAGCCACAAAACCATCGCGTGTGGCACAGCCTTCAGGCTGTGGTAATTTTTCTGAATCCTGAACGGCCGCGCTCTCGCCTCGCCTATAATCTTTTGATTATGGCGATGGTGAGGACCTTATGCGCCGCCCTGTTATTTCTGTGCGGCTGCATCTGTGCGTTTCAACCTCTGCCCCACAAGGGCGCCACACTCGCCTCGCAGATTGATGCCCTCCTGAAAGCTCATCCCAACATCGCGCGCGGCCGCCTCGGATTGCTGGTCGTGAATCTCGAGAACGGCGCCGTGCTCGCCGACGAGAACAGCGCGCACTTCTTCACTCCCGCCTCGAACGCCAAACTGTTTACCACAGCCGCGGCGCTCGTTCGACTCGGGCCTGATTATCGGTTCCTCACTGTGGTCCGCGCAAGTCCCGGCTGGCGCCCGGGCGATCCTACTGTCAGAGAGCTGCGCCTGGTGGGAGGGGGCGACCCAAACCTGTCCGGCCGCGTCCTGCCGTTTTCGAAATCCGTCCGAAGCGGGCCTCCGCTCAGCCGCATCGCTCAACTTGCCGATCAGATCGTGGAAGCCGGCATTCGCGTGGTTTCCGGCGATGTGGTGGCCGTGGACTCGCGCTACCCGTCTGATCCTTATCCGGACGGCTGGACACTGAACGACTACCTTTGGGACTATGGCGCGCCCGTGAGCTCATTCAGCGTAAACGACAATTCGGTTCAGCTCATCGTGACGCCAACAGAGCCGGGCAGTCTCGCGTCGGTCGAGCTCACGCCCGAAGTGGGGCACTATGTGGTCTTGAACCAGGCGTTGACCGTCGCCGGCCGGATGGACCAGATTGAGATCCTGCGCGACCCGGGCAGCGAAGAGATCGTCGTGCGCGGTGAAATCGGCCGGGAAGCTGGCCGGGAAGCTGACCCTAACCTCCGCCCTCACCAAGAGGATCTGGCAGTGAACGACGCCGCCCTCTTCGCCGCGCAGGCTTTGGCCGCGGCGCTGCGCGATCGCGGAGTCGCCGTGCTGGGCCGCCCGCGCGCTGAGCGGCCGGAGACAACCGCCCCGTCGCAGACAGTCGCCCTTCCGCAGACAGCGGCCCTGTCGCAGACAGCACGGCCCCGCGGCACGGCAGCGTCGGCCGAAGCATCCGGTCCAGCTCCGCCTCCCAAACCACCAGGCGATGAACTGCCCGAAGTGGCTAGTCTCCAGTCGGCCCCGCTTTCAGAGATTATCGCGGTGATCAACAAAGTGAGCCAGAATCTGCACGCCGAAATGCTGCTTCGCGAGCTGGGTTTTGCCGGGACGGGCACTGGCACGCAGGCTGCGGGCGTGGCGGCCCGAAAGGCCTTTCTCGCGGAAGCGGGAGTCACGGAGAAAGAAACCGGCTACGTATTGGATGACGGATCAGGCCTGGCTCGCCAGGACTTGATTACGCCCCAGTCAACGGTCGCGCTCCTGCGCTATATGTGGACCCGGCCCGAGCGCGAGGTCTGGCTCGCGTCCCTGCCCATCGGCGGAGTCGACGGATCGCTCGAACACCGCATGACCAAGCTCAGTCACCCCGAAAGGATCCACGCCAAGACCGGATCGTTGTCTCACGTCATCTCGCTCTCGGGTTACGCGGAACCCCGGCGAGGCAGGTGGCTGGCGTTCTCAATCCTGATTAACGGCGCCACGGCGCCGCCGCGGGAGGTGTCCGGCTTCCTCGATCAGGTCTGCGCCTTGATCCTCGACGAATCGCGTTGACGTTCGATGTGGGGCAGGTTGTCAACCTGCGGCCGATTGTCAATCCGCCCGCCGCCGCCCTTACAACCCAAGTTGACGGACCGAGCCTAACTGGCTTCCTTCTTCTGCGGGCGCGTCGCCTTCAACTTCTTGATGTCCATCGCCTTGTTGGAGAGCTCTTCGGCTTTGGCGATGTCTGCCTTCGCCGCATCCGGAGTGTCCTCGATATCGGCCTTCTCGCGATACAGAAGATTCTCGTACGCAAGGGCATCGTCGTATTCGCTGTCCAGAGTCAGCGCGGTTTGCAGCGATTTGATGCCGTCATCGATCAGCTTCCCGTACCTCTCCTGCAGCTCGGCTCGAGCCTTCTTGTCCTTTATCGGCCCTGGGTCTTCGGACTTCATGCCTGACTTGAGCCGCTCGGTTACAATCGGCGTGCGGGCTTCGGTCCACGCAATCACGCCCAGGCTGTAGTAGGCCTCATGATCCTTGGGATCCACTTCGATCCGGCGCTCGTTCCATTTCTTGGATTCCTCGAGGAACTTTTCCTTTTGTTCCGTAGTGCCGTTGGAAGCCGAACTGAACGTAAGGAATGCCATCGAGCTCAACGCGATCGAGTTCGACGGGTCCTTGTCCAGCACTTTCTGGAACTCCTTCTGGGCAGTTTCGTACATGCGCGTGTTCTCTTCCGATTCGGCTCCCGGAATCCACTGCGTCATGTAGGAAGTCGCCAGATAAAGCTGCGCGTTTTTGTTCGTCGGATCGAGTTCCATCGCCCGTCTGAAATGGTTAGCCGCATCCATGTAGTGCGTCATCTTGTACGCCTGGATGCCCCGGTTCATTTCGTCGCGGGACTGGAGTTTACTGCAGCCGGTGCTGAGCACGGCGGCGGCGATAGCGAGCGAGATCGCCGCAACTCTCAATGTCTGCTTCATAGTTAGCCCTGTGAGTCTCCCCTCAATTTCGGCACTCCAAGAGTGTATCGCAGAAGCTCCGATTTCGAGCCCCCTCTTGCGGCCCAGGAACTACTGGCCAGCCTCGACCTTCGGCGTCATCAGGCCGACTTTATCGAGCCCCGCGCCCTTTGCGGCGTCGATCGCCTGGGCTATGTACCGGTAGTCGAGATCCTTGTAGCCCTTCACGAAAACCACCTTCTGCGCGCGCGTTTTGAAAATGTCCTCGAGTCGGTTCTGCAAGTCCGCGTATGCGACGGGATTGTTGTTAATCTCGATGCTCTTGTCGAACTTGATCTCAATCACCACGTTCGGATCCTGATCCGGCGGCGGCGGCGGCTGATTCGGCGGCGGCGGCTGCGGGGCCAGCGCTTCGAGACCTCTCGGCGTCAATGGCGTAATCACCATGAACGTGATCAGTAGCACCAGCAACACGTCAATCATCGGCGTCACGTTCATGTCCGACTTGACGTGGCCGGGACCCCCTCCAGCTGTAAATGCCATAAGCTCTCCTTAGAAACTACCCTCAAAGCCGGTCTCTTACGAGCCAGCCTCTATCTTCGGCGTCATCAGCCCAACTTTATCCAGCCCGGCGCCCTTTGCGGCATCAATAGCCTGGGCAACGTACCGATAGTCAACGTCATTAGCGGCCTTGACAAAAACGACCTTCTGCGCACGGGTCTTGAAGATGTCCTCAAGGCGCGCCTGTAGGTCCGCGACAGTGCAAGGACTGTTGTTGATCTCAATGCTTCTGTCGTGCTTGATCTCAATCACCACGTTGGGGTCGTTAATCGCCAGTGGCGGTGGTTGATTCGGCGGCTGGGGCGTCAACGCTTCAAGACCTCTCGGCGTCAACGGCGTAATCACCATGAAGGTGATCAGCAGCACCAGCAGCACGTCGATCAGCGGCGTTACGTTCATGTCCGACTTCCGTCCGCCGGCCCCTCCCACTGTGAACGCCATAAGCTCTCCTTAGCCAGCCATTCCAGGCCGGCTTATAACTGGGCTCTTTTGTTCTTGTCCTGGATTTGCTCGGTGAGCAAGCCAAGCTCATCCACGCCGGCCGTGCGCAGCGTATCCACCACATCCGTCACGCTCTCAAACCGCGCCCGCGCGTCGGCCTTGATATAAACTGTCTTGTCCGAAGTCCGGACCGTCTGCAGATCCTTCACCCGGTCCGCCAGCTTATCGAGAGTGATCTGTTGATTGCCCGGGCTGATAAAGATTTTGCCATCGCGCGTAATCGCAACCAGGATGGCATCCTCGCGGTCGGCGTCCACCAGCTTCTTTGCGTTATGGACCTTCACCATATCCACGTTCGCGCCCTTGGACAACATAGGCGTGATCACCATGAAGATGATCAGCACGACAAGCATCACGTCCACCATCGGCGTAACATTGATATCCGAGACAATCGATGGCGCTTTGGGTGCTTTCATGATTTTCTCTCCTTTATGAACTCTCCGGCGATGTTGCCCTCCCGAGGGCGAAGCAACCAGCGGCGCTCCGCCTCGGGAAGGACGTCAACCAAGACAAGCAAAGCCAGGCAATGCTATAAACCAACAGCCTCGAGCTGCCAGGTAGGAGCTACTTCGAGACGCGCTGCGAGCGCTTCAGGAAGTAGTCGATCAACTCGGAGCTCGAGTTACCCATCTCCACGTCAAAGGCTTCGATGCGGCCGGTAAAGTAGTTGAATACCAGCACGGCCGGGATAGCCACGAAGAGGCCGACCGCGGTGGTGATCAGGGCTTCCGAGATACCCCCCGCCACCGCGCCGATACCGGTGGATTTCGACTGCGCAATCGAGCCGAATGCGTTCATGATGCCGAACACCGTTCCGAACAGTCCGACGAACGGAGCCGTGGAACCAATCGAAGCCAGGCCCGAGACGCCGCGCTTCAGCTCCGCGTGTACAATCGCCTCGGCGCGTTCCAGAGCCCGCTTGGACGCTTCAATTTCCTCGCCGGGAATTTCAGAGCTCATTTGATGTGCCTTGAATTCCTGCAAGCCGGCTACCACGACTTTTGCCAGATGGCTCTTGTTATAGCGGTCGGCGATCTTAATCGCTTCGTCCAATTTGCCTTCACGCAGCGCGCCGGCCACCGCCGGAGCGAATGCGCGAGACTGCTTCCGCGCGGCATTGAAAGCCAAAACGCGGTCGATCATGACGCCGATCGACCATGCGGACATGATGAACAAGACCGCAACCACGCCTTTGGCCACCCAGCCCATGTTGTGCCAAACGCTGCGTACATCGAATTGGATTCCTCCTTCTTCCTGCAACAGCCACAGCGCCCATATTTGAAGTTGTAAAAACATGCTTGTCTCCTAGAGGTTGAATCTAACAAATGACTGATCAGTGAACTTCTTCCTGCACAAAAATCCTACTGCGTGAGAGTGAAGTTGACGATGATGTTCGTAATCACGTCCACCGGCTCTCCATTGAGCAGCGTCGGCTTGTAACGCCACTGCTCCACTGCTTCCTGCGCGGCCCTAACCAGCAGCGGGTGGCCCTTCACCAGCGTCAGGTTCTGGATGGTTCCGTCCTTACCGATAATCGCCGTGAACTCCACCTGGCCCTGCACGCGCGCCGATTTAGCCAGCGGCGGGTACACCGGCTGCACCTTGCGGATCAGCGATGCTTCCATCACCCTGCCGCCGATGCGCTGCGGACCGGTCGGCTTGGGCGCTTTTGGCGGCGGCGGCGGCGGCGCAACGCTCGGCACCGCGCCCACAACTCCGCCAATCACTCCACCCAGCGCGCCCCCATCCACGCCGCCCACTACCCCCGAATAATCGGGTGGAAGCTGGGAGTCCTCAATCCGAGCTACCGTCTTCGGGATCACTCTCGGAGCGATCAACTGGTTGGAAATGAATTGCCGCACAACCCTCTTTACCGGCGTCGGCGGGGCCGGCGGCGGTGGTGGCGGCGGTGGCGGTGGCGGCGGCGGTGCAACCAGCATGCTCTTTAACTGCGCCGTCGGCAGCGTATCCGTGTAGATCAACGGAATCAGGATCAGAAGGCCAATTAAGAAGCACTGAAATAGAAACGAGATCACTACCGTGACCGGCTTCTTGTCCGACGACTTGGATGTTATCTGTTCAAACATGTGCGCTCCCTCGGCCGCGAACCTCTCACTCCTCCGCGGCTTCCACTCGCCTCAAGCATCAGCGGCCCTCTTCTTGAGCCGCCACAATTACTCCAAACCCTACTTGCCTACTCGCGACGGACGCTTCTCCGCGTTCACGCTCTCCACCCGGCCCGGCCCGGCCTTCCTCGTCTTCTGCTTCCGGTCCGCAACATCCTTCCAGAAGATCAGAATCGGGCTGGCAACAAATATCGAAGAATAGGTCCCCACGAGAATACCAAAGACCAGGGCAAACGAGAAGCCACTTAGTACTTGTCCACCAAAGAAATACAAAGACAGCGCCGTTAGCAGCGTCAGACCCGATGTCAAAATCGTCCGGCTTAAAGTTTGGTTAATACTCGCATTAACGATCTCGGTGAATGTGCCCCGCCGTTGGAGCTTGATGTTCTCGCGAATCCGGTCGAAGGTCACGATCGTGTCGTTCATCGAGTAACCGACCAGGGTCAGCAGGGCCGCGATCACGGTCAAGTCAATCTCTTTATTGAAGATTGAGAACAGCCCGATCGTGATGATCGTGTCGTGGAACACGGCAATCACTGCCGCCACCCCGTAGATCCATTCAAACCGGAACGCAATGTAGACCAGCATCGCCGCCAAAGCCAAAAGCACCGTTCTGATCGCCTGCGCGCGGAGGTCGGCTCCAATCTTCGGCCCGACGATCTCCACCCGCCGGATGGCGAAATTGTTCGGCGAACACACCTGCTTAATCACCGCCAGCGCCGCCGGATTCATCCCCGGCACATTCTTCAATTCGTCCAGACTCTGGAGCAAACCCGAACGCTCGGTGTCGCGATAAGAAAGAATCGCTTTCGCCAGCGCCTGCAACTGGTCCTCATTCATGGGAACCGCGGCTTTTTGAAGCGGGTCGCGCAGCGCATCGGCCAGCGACAACTGCCCGATGTTGTTGATATCCACCTTCCCGCTCCGGTCTCCGAAACTCTCGTTCAGCGAGTCGATGATGTCTTTCCGCACGCGATCACTTTGCCGCTCGTCGCGCGCCTCGGTCGTGATTAGCACTTCCTGCGAACCGGAGATGTCTTGCACTTCAATCTCGCCCGTCACTCGTTTATGGACCGCGGCCCGAACCGCATCGGCCGCCGGCCGCTTAAGGAAGTTCACCTCCATCAGAGCGCCGCCGTTGAAATCGATGCCGTACTTGGGCCCACCCTTAATCGCAAGACTGGCCAGGCCCGCCATCGTCAGAATCAACGACGCGATGATAAACGGCCACTTCTTGCCTAGAAAATCAAAATTGGTTTGCTTGAAAATTTCCATTTCGCTCTACAGGCCGGATTCCATTGCTATCCGCGCCGCAAGAGTGAACAAACCCTCGTCTAACGGATATTGACACCGGCCACTCACAAAGTGTTCCCAAAACCTGGCGCTCATTGACGCCGCAACTTCGAGCGCCATGCGCTCGCTTCCCAAACCCCTGAACCTCGCTAGATACTCAGGGCCGTTACCGGCTCTGCCCGGCTAAGCTCCCAGTCGAAAATTGTCTTCGAAACAAAAACCGCGGTGAACAGGTTCGCCACCAGACCAATCACCAGCGTCACCGCAAAGCCCTTCACCGGGCCAGACCCGAACAGAAACAGAATGGCGCACGAAACCACCGTTGTCACGTGGGTGTCGATGATGGTGAGAAACGCCTTCTTGAAGCCCGCGTCCACTGAGGCGATGATGGCTTTGCCGGTGCGCAGTTCTTCGCGAATGCGCTCGAAAATCAGTACGTTACTATCCACCGCCATGCCTATGGTCAGGATTACGCCCGCAATCCCCGGCAGCGTCAGCACCGCGTCAAAATAACTCAGAGCCGCAACTAGGATGACCGCATTCAGCACCAGCGCCAGAGTCGCGTTGATGCCCGCCTTCCGGTAATACACCAGCATCACCAGCACCACCGCCAGCACGCCCACAATACCGGCCACGAAACCCTCATGGATTGAGTCGGCGCCGAGCGACGGACCCACCGTCCGCTCCTCCATGTACAGAACACTCGCCGGCAGCGACCCCGCCTTCAGGTTGATCGCCAGGTCCGCCGCCTCTTCCTGGGTCGTCGCCCCCGTGATCCGCCCCTGGTCCCGAATCTGGCTCTCGATCGTCGGCGCGCTCAGTACCTGGTGGTCCAGTACGATCGCCAGCTTGCTCCCTACGTGCGTCCCCGTGAACTGCTCGAAGCGCCTCGCCGAATCCTGGCTCAGCACGAATCCCGTGTCCCACTGGCCCGGCCGCTGGCCGTCCGCCTCGGGCCGCGCATCGCGAATGTCCTGCCCCTTCACCACCGGCGTCCGCGCCACTTCCCACCAGCCGCCGCCGTGCCTTTGTTCGGTGGCGTCGCTGCCGATCAGTTTTGACCCGGGTTGCAGAATTCCACCCGTCTGCGCGATCGCCTGGTCCCGCGTCGCATACGGCCCGTTCTTCACTTCGTAAAGCTCCAGCACCGCGGCCGTCTGCAGTATCTGCTTGATTCGCGCCGGATCGTCCACTCCGGGCAGTTGCACCAGCAGCTCGGCGTCAGTGTCGCCCCGGCGCTGTTGCACGCTCGATTCCGATAAGCCGAGGGCGTTTATTTTCTTTTCAAACGTCGCCCTGGTCTGCTTCAGAATGTCCTGACGCATGGCGATCGCCTCCGTCGGCTTCATCGTGAGCCGGTAGTCGGTCGCATTCAAGCCCGCCAGGTTCCACTGCTGGAACTCGTCATTAATCAATGTCCGAAATTGGCCTGCCTGGGTGGAGGGCACGCCCTTCACCACAATCGCTACCTTGTCGGCGTCGGCCAGGGTTTTCGCCTCTGCCACCTCCGCCTGCCCCACGGTGATCGACTGCTTCCCAGCCTCATCCTTGATGCGGTCGGCCACCGTGCTCGCTTCCGCGTTGAAGGCGTCCTGCTCCTGCACCTGCACCACCAGATGGCTGCCGCCTCGCAAATCGAGCCCCAGCCGGATGTTCTTTTGCCAGTTGGCGACCAGCTCGTCTTTGCTTTTCGGAATGCCAATGATGCCGTATAAACAGATCAGCACCGTCACGGCGATGACCCCAAATTTGATTTGAAGGTTTCTTTTCATACCTGCGACTTCGCTTGAGCCGGATTCTGCCGGCTCGCGTCTACTTCTTCGTTTCCGTGGCCGGGTTCACCGCGCTCGCGACCGACCCCCGGGTAACCTGAATCTTCAGGCCGTCGGGCTTGATGCGCAGTATCAGCGTATCATCACTGTTTACCGCGATAATCGTGCCCACGATGCCGCCCGAGGTGACCACCGCCTGGCCGCTCTCCAGACTCGCCAGCATTTGCTGCTGTTTCTTCTTCTGTTTCTGCACCGGCAGCAGAATCAGGAAGTAGGCGATCACGAACATGATCACCAGCGGCAACGCTGTGCCTATCAATGAACTTGGCCCGGAGGCGCCCGCTTGCCATAGGATCAACGAGAATTGCATAACTTCCAATCTTATGTGATGTGAACTAACCCGGTGGCACAGACTCTACCCTGTGACTCCTTCCGCTGGAGTCCAGTCCAATACCCCAAGCCGAGACGCGACCGTCAGGGAGCGTTTTCCCGCCAGACAGGAGTCACACCCTCTTCCATCCGGTCCACCCGAGGCCGGCCGCGCTAGTCTCTGTGAAACTCAAACGCCTTTAAGAACTCCGGAAACTTCCCCAGTACGATAGCCTGCCTGATCCTTCGCATGATGTCAAGGTAATAGCGGATGTTATGCATGGTAGCCAGGATCGAAAACAGCATCTCGCCCGCCATGAACAAATGGCGAAGATAACCCCGCGAAAACGTCTGGCACGTGTAACACTGGCACCCCGCGTCCAATGGGCTTTCGTCGTCGGCGTACTGGGCCTGCTTGATCACCACCTTGCCCGCGCTTGTGAACAGAAACCCGTTCCGCGCATTCCGCGTCGGCAGCACGCAATCCATCATGTCGATTCCCTGTGCCACGTATTGGGGCAGCTCTTCCGGCATCCCCACACCCATCGCGTAGCGCGGGCGGTCTTTCGGCAGAACCGGCACCGTCGCCGCCGTCATTTCCTGGCTCAGCTCACGCGGCTCTCCTACTGATAGCCCGCCCACCGCGTAGCCGGGCGCATCCAGCTCCACCAGCGCCTCCGCGCATCTGCGCCGCAGGTCCGTAAACATCGATCCCTGCACGATAGGAAACAGCGACGTGTGCCGGCTCCGCTCGCGCCGCAAATAATGCGCATAGCCGGCGCGAGCCCAGCGGATGGTGCGCTCCATCGAGGTTTCCGCCTCCTCGTGCGTGACGCCATAGGGCAGGCATTCATCCAGCGCCATCGCAATGTCGCTGCCAAAGGCGAGCTGCGTGTCGACGGTCGACTCCGGCGTGAAGAAATGCGCGTCTCCGTTCAGGTGCGACCGGAACTCGACCCCTTCGTCCGTCACCTTCCGCAGCGAGTCGAGGCTGAAGATCTGGAATCCGCCGGAATCGGTGAGAAGCGTCCGTGGCCACGAAATGAACTTGTGCAGACCGCCGAATCGCTCAATTCGCTCCGGCCCGGGCCGCAGGAACAGGTGGTAGGTGTTGCCCAGAATGATCCGCGCGTCAAGCTCATCCATTAGCATGCGCGGCGTCAGCCCCTTCACCGTGCCCTGCGTGCCCACCGGCATGAACACAGGCGTTTCCACAACGCCATGTGCGGTGGTCAACAGCCCGGCCCGCGCCCCGGTGAGAGGGCATTCGGCCTCAATCTCGAAACGAAGCGCGGAATCCAAATCCCACTGTGGCACAGCCTTCAGGCTGTGGTTGTTCATGTGAAATTGCATGTGATGAAACCCCGAGCCCCAGCCAGTGATTATTCCGTCCGGCCCACAGGAGGCCGCCCTGACCCCTGACCCCTGCCCCCTGCCCCCTGACCCCTCTTTTTTGAGTCGCCGGCCCCTCCACCTGCGTAATAAACCAGTGAACGAGCTGAAATGGAAGGTACGCAGGCGTTGCAAAACATGGCGATGGGACAAATGGCGGCGGCACAGGAAGCAACGGTCGCCACCTTCGCCGACGCCGTCGAGCGCCATAAATCAATGGTGTTCAGCATAGGCTGGCATTTCCTGCACGACCGCGGGCTGGCCGAAGAGCTTGCCCAGGACGTGTTTGTCGAGCTGCATCGAAACTGGGCGGGCATCCGCTCGGACGATCATTTGCTGTTCTGGCTGCGCAAGGTTTCGAGCCACCGCGCGATTGACCTCGTCAGGAAGCGCAAAGCCCGGCCCGAGCTCAGCCTCGAGGCGGCAGCCGAGCCCACCACGCTCGAAAAGATGCATGACACCATGCTCAAGTCCTATCTCGAACGCATGGTGGCCACGCTGCCCGAAAAGCAACGGATCGCCATCGTGCTCCGGTATCAGGAGGGGCTGGAACCCGAGGAAATTTCGAGAGTGCTGAACATGAATGTGAGCACGGTGAAGACACATTTGACGCGCGCCTTGGATCTGCTGCGAGCCAAGACCGCCGGGAAACTCCAGCCGCAACGAAGCGCAAAGGGTGAGGGAGAAGTATGAACGGATTTCAAGAGCAGGGAAGCAACCGCCCGGCCGGCGGATGGACCAGCGGCCCCCACGGGCAATTGGCAAACCTGGAAGAGCAATTGGCAAACGCCTTGGCAAACGCCTTGACACGCCGCGAGCCGCAAGCCGATTTCACGAAAAACGTGCTGGCTCGCGTGGCCGACCTCGATGCCCGCTCCGCGCAACCCTGGTACGCGCGGCTCTGGCGGAACATCTCAGGCAACGGATTCGCGCTTCGCCCACTGCGCTGGGCGCCGGCGCTGGCCGCCCTCGTACTGATTGCCGGAGGCATGGTTTACCAGGAGCACGCACGCACGGTGGAAGGGTTACGGGCCAAACAGCAATTGCTCGAAGCCTTGCGCATTACAAACGCGACGCTGCGCGAAACAGGCGCCCGGGTCGCCCAAGTCGAGACCTCGAGGGAGTAGCCGTGACTGAAGGAAGCGGTCTTGCCCCGTGTGGAACCCGTTTTGAACGCGAAAGAAAAGAGGACTGAAATCATGAGACGACGATGGATCGGAATCGCGCTGGCAGCTTGCCTGGCGGCTCCATTGTGGGCTGCCGAGGCAGACGACATCCACATGCCCGTTAATCTGGACAAACTGGCCGGCCGCGCCACCGAAACAGTAGATGTGACGCTCGACGCTTCCATGCTGCAGCTGGCGAGCAGGTTTCTATCGAGCGAAGATGCCGACGAAGCCAAAGCCAAGCGCATCGTGGGCAAACTGCGCGGCGTCTTTGTGCGCAGCTTTCAATTCGACAAAGACGGCCAGTATTCAATGGCTGACGTGGACGCTCTCCGCGCCCAGCTCAAATCGCCGCAGTGGACCCGCATCGTGGGCGTGCGATCGACGAAGGGCGAGAACTCCGAAGTATATCTCCAGCGCAGCGGCGATCTCCAGCACGGCGGCGACCGGATCGAAGGCCTTTTCGTGATCGCGGCCGAGCCCAGGGAATTGACCATTGTTCATATCGACGGCTCGATCAGTCCCGAGGAATTTGTCGAGCTCGAGGGCCACATGGGCATCCCGCACGTGGGAAAGTCCCATACGAAAGGCACCACGAAGACGGACGAGAAAACAGATAAAGAGGAGGAGTAGCCATGCGCCGCATGCTTCCTGCGCTCCTTTTAGGAAACTCGCGCCCCACCGGCCGGCTCCGCAAGACGGACAATCAGCGCGACGGAGCCGTGACCAAAGGGAGCGGTCTTTCTTACTTCTCTGAACTCGTCTTTCGTTTGGTGCCGCGCTCCGCAACCAGTGCTCTCCTCCTGATAGCTTTGCTTGCGCCCGCTGTGCGAGCCGGTGATTTCGATACTCTGGTCGCTCGCTTCTCGCATGAAAGCGGCGCGACCCGCACGCACATTCCTTTCTTCTGGGTCGCCCGGGCCGTGGTGGCCGTGGCGCATCCGGCCGGGGCTTCCGAATTGAATCTGGCGGTATTCGAGCATGCCGGCTTCGACCCGCGCCGTTTTCGCGAGCTCACCGATAACGCCGTGGGCGGCGTATGGAAGCCGATGGTTCGCGTCTGTTCGCGAAATGGCGAATCGACGAACATCTACTCGCGCCCGGCGGGCCGCGAAATGCACCTGCTGCTAGCCACGCTCGATCACAACGAAGCCACATTCGTCGAAGTTCTAGTGGAACCGGAAGCCCTGATGGCCTTCATCGACGAACACGGCGGCCGCCATCACAACACTGATCAGTGACCATGCGCCGGCCCGCTCGCCGCCCCGTATGTGGCGCCGGCCGTCATGCCCGCCTACGTGGACAGCCCCATGCGTGAGCTTGGGGCTAGCGCAGGCAGAGAATGGCCCCAAGCTGACGCAGCTCGGCGCTGAGCCGCATGGGGCTGAGACCCAGCTTTAATGCTTGTTTCAAATCCAGCCTTATGATATTTAACGTCATGGAGGCGTCGAGATTAGTATGTGCGACAACAACGTGGGCGTTGCGAAGCGTTT
>Ga0302325_10011358_pt1 | contig 19195 bp, 18 predicted proteins | sample Palsa_T0_2_FD_201948 | JGI IMG/M metagenome (GOLD analysis project Ga0302325, IMG submission 201948) | Peat permafrost microbial communities from Stordalen Mire near Abisko, Sweden - Palsa_T0_2 | ecosystem: Environmental > Terrestrial > Soil > Palsa > Peat permafrost | place: Sweden: Abisko...
ACGCTCAATGCCCATGCCGAAGCCGCTGTGCGGCACGCTGCCATACTTGCGCAGATCCAGATACCACTTGAACGCTTCTTCCGGCAATCCGTGCTCGTGAATGCGCTCAACCAGCAACTCATGCGACGCCATACGCTGCGAACCGCCAATGATTTCGCCGTATCCTTCCGGCGCCAGCACATCAACGCACAGAGCCAATTCCGGCCGTTGCGGATCCGGTTCCATGTAGAAAGCCTTGACCTTCGCCGGGTACCGATGCACCATCACCGGCTTGTCGAATTGCGCCGAAAGATAGGTTTCATCGGGCGAGCCCAAGTCGCCGCCCCACTCGAATTTCGCTTCCAGCGCGCCTTTGGCGTGGCCTGCCTGCAGATTCTTCACCGCATCGTCATAACTGATTCTCGGAAAAGGCGGCTCAATCTTTTCGAGCTTCGAGAGGTCGCGCCCAATCGCCTGCAAGTCCGCCCGCCGCCGCTCGAGACAGCGCTTAACCACGAAAGTGATGAATCCCTCGGCCAGATCCATCAGGTCATCGAGTTCAGCATACGCAACTTCCGGTTCGACCATCCAGAATTCAGTGAGGTGACGGCGCGTCTTCGATTTCTCCGCGCGAAACGTTGGACCAAAGGAATAAACCTTGCCCAGCGCCATTGCTGTGGCTTCGATGTAAAGCTGGCCGGACTGCGTGAGGTAGGCCTGCTCTTCGAAATAATCGACGGGGAAAAGGGTGCTCGTGCCTTCGCAGGCTGCCGGAGTAAGAATCGGCGGATCCGTAAGCGTGAAGCCGCGGTCGTCGAAAAAATCGCGCACGGCTTTAATAATCTCTGCGCGCACCCGCAGAATCGAGGCCTGCCGCTGCGACCGCACCCACAGGTGCCGATGCTCCATCAGAAACTCCACCCCATGCTCTTTGGGGGTGATGGGATAGGGATCGGACTCCGGCACGCGCTGCACAACCTGCACGTTCGCCACATCGAGTTCGTAGCCGCCGGGCGCGCGTTTATCGGCGCGAACCTTGCCTTCGACGATCACGCTCGACTCCTGGGTCAGCGTTTTAATCGCCTCGAACACTTCAGGCGTGACCGCGTTCTTCGGCACCACCCCTTGAATCACGCCCGAGCCGTCGCGAAACTGCGGAAACAGCAGCTTCCCGCTGGCGCGCAGGTTATAGAGCCAGCCGCGGAGCGTAACCGACTGTCCTTCGTGTTTCCCAACTTCTGCAATGGTAGTTACGGGTGAAGACATAATCTGATTTGGTAGTTTGGGAATCGGGTCATTGAGTAGTCTAAATCCCACGGTCGCAGGGCTTTCAAACTACCGATTACCCAATTACCCAATTGCTAAATTCCCTCCAGCTTCTCGAACGTCGCCTCGAGCTTCTCCAGTGGATTTAGCTTCCCATCGCCTTCAAGTTCCAGCATCAAGGCTGGCGTCTGGGGCGCGGAGCGCAGCAGTTCCATCGCTTCTTTCCAATCGATCGTTCCCTGCCCCGGCCACAGGTGCGAATCGTGGACTTTGTCATTGTCGTGAACATGCGTCGAGCACACCTGTTTCCGTACGATCTCGAAGGCCTCCCGCACCGAACTCATAATGTGCGCGTGCCCGAAATCGAAACAGATCCCCACATCGTCAAAGTGGGCGGTGTGAATCATCTCCAGCAATCTCTCCGGCGTGGAAAGTTCGTTGGGAATGTTTTCCAGCAGAATGCGCACGCCCAGCGGCTTGGCGAACGCGCGCAAGTGCTCGATCGAGGTCATGGCCGATTCGAACTTCTTCTCGCTGAAGCTCTCCGTCGGCAGTCCCAGATGCTGCACCAGAAAGCGAAACGGAATCTGCTCCGCGACCTCGAGAGCCCGCTTCACCTCATCCATCGCCTCCACCAGCCCCGCGCGGTCGGTCGATGCCAGGTTCATGGGGGACGCTCCGGCTCGCCCCCATTCGTAATCGGCGTAGAGCGGTGAATGGACGGAATGCAGTGGAATCCCGCTCCCGCGAAACCATTCAGCAATCTCTCTGACGTGGGCCTTGCGGTTGGCATAGTCGAAGTGTTGCCGCGCGGCGAAAATCTCAATCGCCTGCACTCCGTTGCGCGTCAGGCCGTCCAGAATTCCCGGATGCAGCCGCTCCTTTACGTATAGATACGTTGATACCGCTTTCAACATGATCGTCCTTGAAGAATGGTTGACCGATGATGGCTGATGGTTGATGAGAACCTGAGAAACTCAGCGGCATTTGATTTTCAATCAACCGTCAACAATGTTCTAGTACCCCACGGCCTTTCCGTTGTACCTGTAATCGCTGGCGCCCAGTCTCTCGCCAGTTTTCGCATCGATGGCGATGCACTCCGCATCGCTCCAATAGGAGCCCGCATCTGAGCCCTGGCGCAGGCCAAACTGCACGTGGTATCCCATCTTCTCGAGCGCATGCACCGTATCCGGCGAAAACCAGCGCTCGACGTTCAAGACGTCGGGCAACCACTGGTTGTGAAAGCGCGGAGCATTTACCGCCTCCTGAATGTTCATCCCGTAATCCACAACACCCACCAGAACGTTGGCCACAGTGGTTATTATTTTCGAGCTCCCGGGCGAACCCAGCACCAGAAGTGTCTTACCGTCCCGTACCACGATGGTCGGTGTCATCGACGATAACGGCCGTTTCCCCGGCCCAATGGCGTTGGCCGCGCCCTGAATCAATTCGTCAGAATTCGGCACGCCCGGCTTGGCTGAGAAATCATCCATCTCGTCGTTCAACAAGAAACCCAGGCCGTCCGCTGTAACCCGCGACCCAAACCAGTCATTGATGGTCGTCGTAACCGCAACCGCGTTTCCCTCTGCGTCCACCACCGAGTAGTGCGTGGTGTGGGGTGACTCATGATTCACGAGCGGCTGGGGATGAGCAGCAGCATATTGTTCGAGCTCGCTGAAAATCGCGGGTCGCTTCAGCTCGTTGCTTGCGCTGGCGTGGTCCGCATCAATCGATTCGCGCCAAGCCGCGCCGTATTTCTTGTCGATGAGTTGGGCCACGGGAATCTTCGCGAAGTCAGGATCTCCCATGAATTCCGCCCGATCGAAAAACGCCCGCCGGAACGCCTCTGTCGTGAAGTGAATCGACTGTGCCGAGCGGTCGCCGAGTTTGCCGAGATCGTATCCTTCCAGGATATTCAGCGATTCAATCAGAACCGTGCCCCCGGAGGACGGCGGCGGCGCGCTGATGATTTCATATCCTCGATAGGTCCCGCGAACCGGCTCGCGTTCTTTCACTTCATAGCGCGACAGATCGTCAGCCGTGATCAGCCCTCCGCCTTTCTGCAGCGCTGCCGCCAATTCCCGAGCCAGCGCTCCGTGATAAAAGTCATCCGGCTTGGCGGCAATCCGCTCGAGTGTCCGCGCCAGGTCAGGCTGGCGGAAAATCTCCCCCGGCTGGTAGTAGTTGCCGTCACGCTGGAAGATTCGCCGCGACTCGGCGAACCTGCCCAGATACTTATCATCCTCGAAATCGCGAGCTTGGTCCCAACTCAACCGATAACCTTCGCGCGCCAGCCGGATGGCCGGCGCCATCACCTGCTTCAGCGTCAGCTTGCCATATTTCTGCTCGGCGTAAACCATGCCCGCCACTGATCCCGGCACACCGATCGCCTTGTAGCCGTACTCGCTAGCGCCCTCGATCACGTTGCCCTGGGCATCGAGATACATGTCGGCCTTCGCCGCCGCCGGGGCCTTCTCGCGGTAGTCGAGGAAATGCAGTTTGCCATCGCCCATTCGCACCAGCATGAATCCGCCGCCGCCCAGATTTCCCGCCGGCGGATGCACCACCGCCAAAGCGAATCCCGTAGCCACCGCGGCATCGATCGCATTGCCGCCCGCCTGCATGATGTCGACCCCGGCCCGCGAGGCCAATTCGTGGACGCTGACCACAATGCCATGCCAGGCATGCACCGGCTCCGTGGAAGCGGCAACAAAAGGCGCGCCGGTGATCATCACAGCCGCCATCAGCAGCAGAATCAATGATTTGTGCCGGAATTGCATGAAGATCGAAAGCGTCCAGGAATGGGCGGACTCTTGAGGCTAGCCGACGGCGGCAAGCAGAGTCAAATCAGGAAGGGTTCGGGTAGTGGGCGGTTTTGAATTGTTCTCGGAAAAAATTAAGGGCGGCAAGGCATCTGTCTCCAGCGCCGCCGCCCAGTGACATTGCTGCGCTTTTGCCTAAAGCCGTCCCCAAAGGGTCGCGGTAAGAACCGCTACGGCATCTTCTCGCCGCCTGGCATCCGAGATCACGTCTCGTGGCGTCATCGAACATTCTCAGCGTCACTTCACTGGCTTTGTCGGCGTTGTTCGACGATCTTTACGAAGCACACCCAGGTCAGTTTTTCTATCAGAGATAGCCACCTCTCTAGGCTGAAATAAATTATAGGCTGGCTTTTCAAAACAGCCCACTACCAGGGTTCGGGTAGTGCCTAATACTGCGTTGGTGGAAAACTCAGGATTGCTCGCCTATCCCCAAGCCCCATCGTATGGTTAGGCATGGAACCCTTTAGCCGGGTCACTGTCCTATCGGTGCGTTGCGGGTGGTTCGTCGTCGGAATAGCATATACATACGATGAGATCAGACGAAAGACTCCCGCGAAACGAAGATGAACGCCGTCTGCTCGCGGTTTATGAGGAGTGTCGCGCCAGCGAACACGTTGCCTCCAGTCGATTGCTATATCCAAACCGAAAGTTAGAGCATTCGGAATATATGCAACTGGTGGCCGAACTTCGGGTCATGCGGACGGAATGTGACCAGAAAATGCTTGCGGTTAAGGCTTATCACAGTGAGATGCTAGACCGGCTGATCATGGCAGCACATAACGCCTAAACTGGCAGTTGAGCAGCTTCGGTGGATGGTTGGCACTGGGATTGCTGCTGTTGCAGGCGAAGGGCGATCAATTACTTACAGCAGCAATCAAACAGCCGTCCACCGCCCAGATCGGATGATCTCCCGCTGTGGAATCTTGCCGACCGCCGCCAAATTCTCAACGCACTATTAGGACACTACCAGGGTTCGGGTGTGGGGCGGGAGCCCTCCGCTTGCCAACTGCATCCACAAAGCAAAATCTCAAATCCTCTTCGTCTTCTTGCGGTACGCATGCTCGGAGAGCCCTTTCTTCTTACGGAGCTTCTTCGGAGTCCTCGCCGCCACCATCTCATACGACTGCCGGATCAACTCCCGCAACTCGTTCCACCGCACCGCATCCAACCGGTCCAGCATCACCCACTTGTAGCGCCCCACATACGGCGCCGGATGAGTGTCCTCGCGCTCAATCAGCTCGGCAAAAGTCTCTGGCGTGCACTTGAAACAAAGCCGCGGATTGTCCAGGCTGACGATGGCAAAAATCTTCCCGCCGACTTTGAAGCAGAGATCGTCGCCCCACTGCAGGTTCTCTTTCGCTTGCGGAAATGCCAGGCAAAACTCGCGAATCGCTTCGACGTTCATGGCGTTTCAATTCTGAATCGGATTGATCCCGCGGTAAATCAAACTTTGCGAGGAGAGATTGAAATGCAAACCCGCAAGCTTGGCAACTCCGATCTGCAAATCACTCCCGTCGGCTACGGAGCCTGGGCCGTCGGCGGTTCGGGCTGGCAGTTCGCCTGGGGCTCGCAGGACGACAAAGACTCCATCGACGCTATTCACCGCTCTCTCGAACTCGGCGTCAACTGGATCGACACGGCCGCCGTCTACGGCCTGGGACACTCCGAGGAAGTTGTTGCCCGCGCCCTAAAAAGCTGGTCTGGTCCGCGGCCCTACGTCTTCACGAAGTGCGGCTTGCGCTGGGATGCCAAAGGCCAGGCACAGAAAGTTCTGAGCGCCGGTTCCATCCGCGGCGAAGTCGAAGACAGCCTTCATCGCCTTTCCATCGAGGTGATTGATGTCTACCAGATTCACTGGCCCCCCGATCCCGATTCACCCGCGCTCGAAGAAGGCTGGTCGACGCTCGCCGCCCTGCAACGCGAAGGCAAGGTGCGATGGATCGGAGTCTCCAATTTCAGCGTCCAACAAATCAAACGCGCGCAAGCCATCGCTCCCATAACCTCGCTGCAGCCACCGTACTCTTTGATACACCGTGAAATCGAAGAGGACGTCCTGCCTTACTGCCTGCATAAAGGAATCGGTGTGGTCGTTTATTCCCCCATGGCTTCCGGCCTCCTGACCGGAGCCATGACCCGCGAGCGCGCGGCCAGGTTGCCTCAGGACGATTGGCGCAAGGGGCATCCTGACTTCACAGAGCCAAATCTCTCTCGCAATCTGGCTTTGGTGGAACGCTTGCGCGAAATCGCCAAACGGCATAACCGTTCTGCCGGCGAAGTCGCAATCGCCTGGGCCCTGCACCATCCTGCCGTGACCGGAGCCATTGTCGGCGCCCGCAACGCACGGCAGGCCGAGGGCGTCATGCGTGCCGGCGACCTGCGTCTCAATGACAAAGAAGTAAACGAGATCGAAGACTTTTTCGCCGACACCGCCGCGTGAAGGGACCCTTACAACGGCGTTATGCGTGCTGGGAGCCGGCCATTGACAGGTGACCGGCGCTGCCTTATTTCTCACACTTGTTCCCGTGCTTCGCCCAGCGCCACATTCACGTCCATCTTTTTCTTGTTGCGGTAGATCGTTACCTTCACCGTGTCTCCCGCGCGGTGGTTATTCATCATCTGCGACAAGTCCATCTCGTCCTCAACTTTTTCGCCGTCGATGGCCACGATCAGGTCGCCGCCCAGCATGATGAGCTTGTTGCCCAGATAGGCGCGCTCGGTGCCGCCGCGCAGTCCAGCCTGATCCGCGGCGCCGCCGGGGGTCACCTGGAGAATCAGCAGGCCGTAATCGGCGGGCAAACCCATCTCATCGGCCAGGTCCGCGCTGATCGGGATCGTGACTACGCCGAGCGCGGGCCGCCGCACCCGGCCGAGCGTCATCAAATCGTTGAGCACGGCCTTGGCAGTGTTGATGGGAATGGCGAAGCCGATGCCCGCGTTCTGGCCGACTTGGGACAGAATCATGGTATTGATGCCGATCACTTCTCCGTGCCAGTTCATCAGCGGACCGCCCGAGTTGCCGGGATTGATGGCGGCATCGGTCTGAATCGCATCGCCAATGGTGGCGCCATTGGGCTCGCGCACCGGACGGATGGAACTCACGATGCCGCGCGTCATTGTCCCCGCCAGCCCGAACGGGTTGCCGATGGCGTAAACCTTCTGTCCCACTTGCAAGTTGCGCGAGTCCCCGAGCACCGCGGGAACGACGTCGGGGGCTTTGATCTGGATCACCGCCAGATCATGCGCCTGGTCGGTACCCACCACCGTGGCCTTGTACTTCTTGCGATTGTGCAGGGTGACTTCCACCTGCCGCGCGTCGGCGATGACGTGATAGTTGGTGAGGATGTGGCCATCCTTGTCGATGACAAAGCCCGAGCCTTGGCCATCCTGCGGCACCAGCCCGTAAAAAAAGTCGAAGGTCATAACGCGCGACGTGACGTTCACCACGGACGGAATGTTCTTGCGATAGACGCTGATATTGTTCTGCTCTTCGCTATCGAGCCCTTCGCCGCCCCCGGAAGCTTCGGTGATCTCGACCTGCGCGGGATGGCTCAACCAGTTCCCCGGATTCGAGCCCGCCAGTCTCGCATTCGAACGCCAGGTGGTGAAGTAGAAGAATGCGCCGGCCATTACCAGCGCGAACATTGCAGGTCGTATGAGTTTCATAGGTTCAAACCTCAGGGCCGCAAACCGGACTCTGAGAAGAAGGCCCCCTACGTTCGATTCTAACCAATGTTCCACTCGGAGGCACAGGGCGACGAAATCTACCCAATCGGGCGTATGCTCACCTGCGAAATCGACGCATTCAACCAGATCCACTTCGGCGTGCTTGCTGACTGTTCGCCGTTCTTCAAGGACCTGGCCGCGCCTTTTTACGGCGCCCATCGTCCCGGTGCGAAACTCTGGCAAGGTCGGCGTGATTCGTCCTGGCTGCCAGGGAATGCACAGCGGGCCGGATCGATTTTCAGGGTTGCTTCCCTTACCGAGCCTTGCACCAGAGCAGAGCCGGAGCCCCAATCGGCACGATCTGGTCGTCGTCGCCCTGCAGGATGAGAGTCGGCACATCGAACTTCTTGAGGTCTTCCGTGAAGTCCGTCGCAGAGAACGCCGGTGCGCCCCACGGTGCCCGACCCTGAAAGACCAGGTCATTGAGGAATTGCTCGGGTTCTTCAAGTGTAGCGCGCAGGTAGCGGCATAACCGATAGAATGCGGGTGCCCACCCTTGCCAAAGATGCGAGCGTGGGCCCGCGACCTCGGAAGCGCCAATGCCTGAGAGTCGCTCATGGCCTGGCCGACATCAAAAGACTTTCCAGACAGGAGCGAGTATGTCCATTCGACCGGTGAAACGGCTTATTAAGTCAAAGCCTACTCTTGAAGGCGCGGGCGTGCACCTGCGCCGAGCCTTTGGCTTTGGAAACACGAAGGAGACGGATCCCTTCCTTTTGCTCGACGATTTTCGCAATGATGTTCCCGAGGATTATCTGGCGGGCTTTCCCTGGCATCCGCACCGCGGGATCGAGACCGTCACCTACGTGCTCGCGGGAACGGTGGAGCACGGCGACAGTATGGGAAACCGCGGCGCCATCGGCGCCGGCGACGTGCAGTGGATGACCGCCGGCAGCGGCATCATTCATCAGGAGATGCCCAAGGGCGACCAATCTGGCCGGATGCATGGCTTCCAGTTGTGGGCGAATCTTCCCTCGACGCTGAAAATGACTGCGCCACGCTATCAGGAAGTGAAGGCCTTGGATATCCCCGAGATAAAGGATGACGACGGCACGCATGTGCGCGTGGTGTGCGGAAGTTTCTGGGGAAAGAAAGGTCCCGTGGATGGCATTGCGGCCGATCCGATTTACCTCGACGTTTCCGTGGCTCCGGGCAAGAGCAAGACGTTGCCCGTGGAGACGACTCGTCATGCGTTCGCCTATGTTTTCGCGGGGGCCGGAAAGTTCTGCAACGCCTCTGGCCCACTCGCTGTGCCGACGGAAGCTGTGAAATGGTTGGATACAACCCCTCCCGTTGACGCCGACAATCGCTCGCTCATACTCTTTGATCGCGGCGACGAAGTCACGGTGCGGGCTGGGGACGACGGAATCCGATTCCTGCTAGTCTCGGGGAAGCCTCTGGAGGAGCCAGTGGCGTGGTACGGACCGATTGTCATGAACACGCAGGAGCAGCTCCGGCAGGCTTTCGAGGAACTCGAAAAGGGAAAATTCCTGAAGAAGTCTTGAGTTGACGCGAAGATTCTTTAGCACCTGGTCCTCCCCTGGTCGCGCAGCGTCGCCCACACCTGCCCCACCTGTTCCCGCGTATGGTCGAGTGAGCCGGAGTTGTCGATGACGTAGTCGGCGGCTTTGATTTTTTCTGCTTCGGGCAGTTGCGCGGCCATGCGGCGCTCGACCTCTTTGCGGGCAGCGTCGAGGTCCAACTTGTGGCGTGCGGCGAAGCGGGCGATGCGCTGCTCCTCCCTGCAGGTGACCACAATCAGGCGGTCGAAGCGTTTCGCCGCTCCCGCCTCGACGATGAGGGCGGCTTCCACGATGGCGACGGCGTGGGGATCCTGCCGTCCCATTTCCTCCATCCAGTCCTCCTGGCTGCGAATCACCGCAGGATGCACAATGCGATTCAACTCTTGCACGCGGGACGGGATTGCGGAAGACGAGGCTGCCGAAGGCGCGGTTGAAGCTTTACCTTGCGCGGCGGATGATCCAAAGGCAGCCTCCGCCAGCTTGGAGCGGTTCACGCTGAGATCGGGATTGAGAATTCCGCCGCCAAAATGGCGTACCACCTCGTTGTAAACGGCCTGGCCGGGCAGCATAAGTTGGTGGGCAATGCGGTCGGCCTGGACGAGATGCGCGCCGAGGGCGACCAACATGTCTCCGACGACCGACTTGCCCGACGCGATGCCGCCGGTGAGGCCGACTTTCAGCATGAGGCCACCAAGCGAACAACGTTCACCGGGGAGACCCAGAGAGGCGCAGAAAACCTAGCTTTTTCCTTGTTTATTTTTCTCCATATCTCCGTGCCTCCGTGGTGGGCTCTCATTCAGTGCTCAGGCGCGTGATAGTGCCGGCATGCGGCTGCCGCGACGCATTTTCGCAGCTTTCACGGTGTTGTACATCAGCATCGCGATCGTCAGCGGACCGACGCCGCCGGGGACCGGAGTCAGCCCTCCCGCAACTTCGGCCACTTCCGGATGCACATCACCCACCAGCGTGGATCCCTTGGTGCGGAAAGTTTCTTCGCGCTTTGCGTTCTTGTACAACGTTCCGCCGAACAGGCGTTGGAAAACCCCTGCGTCTGTGACCTTGTTCGTGCCGACATCAATCACCGTTGCACCAGGCTTCACGAAGTCGCGCGTGATCATTCCGGCGCGCCCGATTGCGGCTACGAGAATGTCGGCGCGGCGGCAAACTTGGGGCAGATCGCGCGTCTTCGAATGGCAGACGGTGACCGTGGCGTTGGCATTGAGCAGCAGCATGGCGACGGGCTTGCCCACGATATCGCTGCGCCCAACCACGACGGCTTCCTGGCCGGCGATGGGGACGTGGCTGCGCTCGAGTATCTCGATCACTCCCGCGGGCGTGCATGGCACAAGGCCGGGGCGCTGGGTCGAGAGAAAGCCGACGTTGACCGGGTGGAATCCGTCGACATCTTTTGCGGGATCGACCGCCATCAATATTGTGTTCGAGTGCATCTGCGGGGGCAGCGGCAACTGCACCAGGATGCCGTCGATCTCATCGCGGTGGTTCAGGTCTTCGACCAGGGCCAGCAGTTCGGCGGTGGTTGCGGTTTCGGGCGGCGTATGCTGCTCACCGTAGATGCCAACTTCTTCGCAGGCTTTCACTTTGCCGCGCACGTAAATCTCCGATGCCGGGTTGTGGCCGGCGAGGATGACGGCGAGGCCGGGGCGCACTCCGGCGGCAGCCATGGTCTTTACTTCCACGGCCACTTCGCTGCGGATGTCGCTGGCGATCTTCGCGCCGTCGAGGATTCTGGCAGGCATATATTCGCTTCGCTGAGATTCTATCGCATGGGCGCCGGGCGAAAGCTATATTCACCACAGATGGAGTCTAGTTCTTGTTCTTCTCTGTGAATCTGGTCTCTGTAGTGAACGAATTGGGTTCGGGCGTACAATGCCTTTTATGATTGCCAAGGACTTGTTGGAAATTCTGGTCTGTCCGGCTTGCAAGCAGCCCCTCGAGTACCGGGAGAATCCGGAGAGCTTGAAGTGCAAGCAGTGCAGCCGGGTATATCCGGTGAAGGACGACATTCCCATCATGCTGGTGGACGAGGCAACCATCGAAGGCTAGCCCCCTCGGATCCGGTCCTCGAATCAGCAATCAACGACGGCAGATCTTGCTCCCCGAATCGCCTTGTGGGGGGACGCTCGCTAGGGACCGGCCTTACTCCACCTTAGATTCGTACTGCTGCGCTTCCTGTAGGCACCTTCCAGAGAGACTCCGTAGTGTGTTAAACGCGGTTTACGCCGAAGTGACAGTCTCTGTGTCTTTTTTTGGACGCTGGCGATGGTCAACCACACCGGAGGGAAGGGGGGGTTCTGTTAGGCGTGCCCGCAACTTCTAATAATTGCAAGGGTTAAAGAATCTAGAATCGGCTGCATTCCGTATTTGGGAATAGAGGCAGGCGCGGCAATCAAATTGCATGCAACTTGCGTGGCTGCCGATGAGTCTAATAGGCACAAAGCGGTCAAGGTCGGAGTCGGAGGTGATGACGGCCATGTTTGAACAGGCGATGAACGACAGAGCAAAGACTGATAAAGACAGATTTACCGCAACCGAACTGGCGGCATTGCGAAGCGATCTGCTGCAGGGCGGCATGATCGATTCCTACGAGGCTGCCGAGTTGCTGCAGGTCTTTCTGATGGGGCGCGGCTATGGGGTTTCCCCCAAAGCGGCTCTAGACGCGGCGGGCCGCGTGGAGATGGCAGGGTGCGCCCTGCCGGTCCTACAGTATGAACTGGAGAACCTTGCGTTGGTAATGTAAGAGTTGGCGCCCTTCCTGCGGCGCGGGCCGGTGACCCCGCGGCGCAGAGTAGGGTGAGACGTGAGGGAGAATTTGGACTGCAGGCTGGCAGGGGTCAAACGGCCGGAGACAAAGAACTCCAGAATCGCAAGGTAGGCGGCAAGAGCTGCAAGATTTTGACATTCTGGGTCGGCTGATCGAAAAAAGATTGACCGAACCGGGTCCACGTAAAGAGAAAGCCGGGCCAACCAGCCCGGCTTTGTGGTTTTTTGGGGGGCTTGAGGGGGTCGACCCTCGTCGCATCTCGGTAGTGGCGAGTTCATCTAAGCGGTTGCCAAGAAAAAGGTTCACTGCTCGTGCTCGCAAAACTGTCATCAAACGAACTACATCGAAGAAAGAGTCCCGGAATCAGCAAACCACACCCATCGTTTGCGCGACGGGATGGCAAGCAAGGCTGGACCAATGCCCTACTTCTTCTTTGCTGCCGCCGCGGCGGCAGCGCGGGTGGCGCGCTCTTGCAGGGCTAGCAGCACTACCTGGAGCATGTCGTCCTGGGGGGCGGGCTTGCCGGTCCAGATTTCGAATTGGCGGGCGGCCTGGTGGACGAACATTTCTATGCCGGGGATGATTTGCGCGCCTCGCTGTTTTGCGAGTTGCAGGAGGCGGGTTTCAGCGGGGTCGTAGATCATGTCGAAAACGTAGCGGGCGTTGATTTCTTTTTCCTGCAGCGGAGTTTCGCGGGTGTTGCCCATGCCTACTGGCGTGGCGTTGATGATTACGTCGAAGGCGAACTTCTTCAGGTCGGCGCGCTTCATGGAGCGGGCGTGGGCGCGGCGGGCTAGCTTTTGTCCCGCAGCTACGTTGCGGTTCAGGATGTAGACTTCGGCTCCGCGTTCTCTTAGGCCGAAGACTGCGGCGCGGGCGGCGCCTCCTGCGCCTAGCACCAGGATTTTCGCGTCTTGCAGGGTGGTCAGGCGGCGTTCTAGCGGGCGCACTACTCCGGAAGTGTCGGTGTTGAAGCCGTAGAGTTTGCCGTCCTGGGCGCGGACTACCGTGTTGCAGGCTCCGATTTTCGTGGTGTGTGAGTCGGTGTTATCGAGATAGGGAAGGATGGCTTCCTTGTACGGCATGGTGATGCTTAGGCCGTGGATGGGAATCTGGCGCACGCAGTTCAGCAGGTCTTTGAGCGTCTTGGCATGCAAGGCGAGATAGACGGCGTTGACATTCTCGCGGCGAAAGGCCGCATTCATGATGGCGGGCGATAGCGAGTGGGAGACTGGGTCTCCGGCAACGCCGTAGACGCGGGTGGCGGCATCGACGGTTTCGATGCGGTAGACGCTGCGCAGGTCCTGCGAAGTGACTTGGCCAGGAGCCGTTTCTTCTCCGGGACCTACGGCGGCGAAGGTGAAGACGCTGCCGGCGCGGACTCCCAGGACGCGGCTGATGATGCCTTGTTCGCCCATGCACAGGCCGACTAGAGAGTGGTTATCGGCTTCGCGGGCCAGGAACTGGATCATGGTTACGTTGTCGGAGAGAGTGGTGGCGGTGCTGACCACTTTGTAGAAGTCGGCAGGCAAGGCGCGCATCCTGTCCAGAGTTTCGTCTAGTTTCTTCGTTCCGCGGAAATCGTGGAAGGAAAGAACCAGGGCGGAGCGGTCATGCAGCTTCTGCAGTTGCGCGGCCTTGCACTTTAGTGCGGTCGAGAGTTCGACATCGACCAGTTGACAGCCTATGGCCGAGGCCTTGGAGAGGATGGCGAGTTGAGCGGCGATGGAACCGCGGAACTTGCCTCCACTGGCGACGCGGCGACAGGTCGCGATGACCACGCAACCGGGGTGAGTCTCGAGGAAATACTTGACTTTGACAAGCGCCAAGGCGGGCTTCGAGATGTAATCCAACCTGAACTCCAGGAAGGAGTTATCGCGAATCAGGGCCTCAGCCTTCTCGACCAGTTCGGCGGGGTCTGGAGCGGTGATTGCGACACAGACCCGCGGCAGGCGCAGGGGCAGCAAGCGGGGCGAGTAGCTGTTGGCGGCAGAAATCATCTTGAATCAGTGGTTTGAATCAACGTTCTATGGCAATAGGTTCGGCGCGAATCTTACAGGGGCTGAATTGCAGATGCAACAAAGTATTCACAAATTCCACGAAAAACCTATTTTCACAGACCGCCTGACACCCTCGTAACCTTGACCCCCTCCTACCGCCTTGTTACCTTCCAACCTGAAGCCTTGCTTCCGCGACATTTTTCTGGAGAGGGGTATCGTGTGTCTCTTCTCGGAGGTAACATGAAGAAAATAGGACTGTTAGTGTTGTTGGTCGCAACGGCGGCCTGCGCGCAATTGGCGGCGAATGGAACTCCGGCGGACTCGACCAGCCCGGCAGGAACCACGCCCACGACGGCCAGTTTCCCGATTCAGCGGGTACAGATGCCTACTTACGCCGATGTTTACTGCGCTGGTTTCATCAACCGCCAGACCCTGCCCGACGCCAACTTTGTTGCCGGCGGATTGGAGACTCCCTACGACACGAAGTTCGTCAGGGGCGACGTCATCTATTTGCAAGGGACGGGCTACAGTGCCGGGGCGGAGTATGAGATTGTACGCGCTCTGCGCGACATCAACGAGTATGAGATGTATCCGGGAGAGCGCAAGCTGCTTAAGGACACGGGACAGCCGTACGAGGAAGTCGGCCGCGTGCGTGTGATCGATACCCGCAGCAAAACGGCGGTGGCGCTGATCGAGTACTCTTGCGATCCCATCAATCCGGGAGACACCTTGATTCCTTTTGCCGAGAAACAGATGGTGCCATTCCATGAGCCGCTGCGGTTCGACCGCTTCCTGCCCACGGGCAGCAAGGTTTCGGGGCGCATCGTGATGGGAAAGGATTTTGACTCGGTGCTCGGAACGGGTCACAAGGTTTACTTCAACGTGGGATCGAACCAAGGCGTGAAGGTGGGCGACTATTTCCGCGCCGTGCGGAACTATGAGGCAGACCTGCACGATCCGGTGGATTCGCTTTCGTTCAAGGCCGCGATCAGTGAAGACACGCAGAAGAAGCAGCCGTCCATCGATCCATCCATGTTCACCAAGTCGAACGGTCCGGTGATTCACATGAGAGATCTGCCGCGCCGGGCGGTAGGCGAAATCGTCGTGATCGGGACCACGCCCACCACGTCCACTGGAATGATCGTGTTTGCCATGGAAGACGTACACGCCGGTGACGGTGTGGAATTGGACGAACAGACTCACCAATCGCAATAACCTCTCGCAAGCAGCACAGACACAGTCGATTCGGGGACGGGCAACCGTCCCCGGTTTTTTTCCTGGGCACCGGTCCACTACACGCTGCTTAGCTTTCAGGTGGTGAGTCTTCCGGCCTGAGACCAAACCGCTAAGACCTTAGACCCTCTCGAGGACTGGTTACTGGCCAGTTTTCTCGCCGAAGACTTCTGCGGTGAAGGCTTCGATGGTCGCGCCTTTTTGCCAGGCGTTCAGGGGCAACCCGGCTTTGCGGCAAGTTTGTTCCAGAAAAGTTGTGCGGTCCCAGACCCGCTCGACGGGCACCTGGGGCAGCAGCAGGCCGCGGCGGCCGTGCCAGCTCATGAGGAGACCGTGGCGGCCGATCACGACTTCTTCAGCGCGAATCGGTTGCGCGGGGGAGAGAATGCTTAGCTCAATCTCGAGGTGAGGAGCTTCTTCCTGGGTCACTGGTGGGAAGCGGTTGTCGTCGAAAGCGGCGGCGCGCGCGGTTTCCGCCACGGCCCGGAAGACGGAGCAAGTTGGCAAAATGTAGCCGACGCATCCGCGCAATTCTTCTCGCAAGTAGAGCGAAGTGAAAGCGCCCCGGGCTTCGGCGAGGTGAGCAGTAGGAGGATCCAGAGAAATCTCGCGATGCTCGAACCCCGAAGAAATGGAATGATGCGCCAGGCGCAGCAGCAGGGTGCGCTCTTCCGCAGAGAATTCCTGGCTGGAGAATTCATGGCCCGAAGCCGCGCCGGCTTCGGGCTTGCCGCCTTCAGATTTATTGGCTACCGAGGCAGGCACCGCCGAGGACGAATTATGTTGTAGGAGCCACATCGGCATCTGCCGCCCGCGGAGCCGGTTGCGGCTTGCGACGACGGCTGAGAATAAATGCGCGGCGCCGGCGTTTGGACACACGCCGGTCAATCTTCGACCAGAAAGCGGCGAAGTAATCGACCGCCGAAACCAGCGAAACGCAGACTACGAACCAGATCGCGAGGTAGGCGATCCAGTGCACCGGGAAAATGAAGTTTCCGTAAACCGGCCACTCTTTCCAGCGGTGGTCGAGAATGACCGCGACCACGGAAACGATCTGCACCACCATTTTGAACTTGCCCAATTCGCTGGCTTCTATGGTGAAACCCTCGGACGCCGCAATCGAGCGCAGGCCGCTCACCAGGAACTCGCGGCCAATGATGATCACTGCGATCCATGCCGGAACCAGGCTGGGATTGAACTGCACCAGCGTAACGAACGCGGCGGCGATCAGAAGTTTGTCGGCCATGGGATCGAGCAGAATGCCCATGGTCGTGATCTGGCCGCGCTTGCGGGCCAGGTATCCATCGATGCCATCGGTCATGGAGGCGGCAATAAATATCGCCGAGGCGAGCAGTTCTTTGGCGCCGTGTTCGCTGCTGAAACGATTGGAAGACAAAATCCAGATCAGCAGGGGAATGCTGCAGATGCGGATCAGCGTGATGGAATTGGGCAGGTTCACCGCGGCTCAACAACGTTTCCCGAGATAGCTAGATTATCCTCCACGCTGAGAGGGAACGCAATCGTGGAGAATGTGCAGTTTGGGCTCAGAAGTTCCCAGAAGGGGCTCTTGGGGTCAAATCCGGGCACGATTATTTTGGCGCGGGTGTCATGGCACCGGGCTTCGGCTGCCTGGCGATGATCTGATCTTTGATCTTGTCGTACGTTGCCTGGGGGATGATCTTGTTGTGCACCAGATCCAGTTTCGTTCGATACGGGCGGCCGTCGATAATCTTCTGCGAATAGGCGTCGCCGATGCCGGGCAGGGTTTTGAGTTGGTCCTTGGTCGCGGTGTTGATGTCGAGCTTGTCGGCGGCTGCCGCCCTCTCCATCTGAGCTGACGTCGCCATGGCCTCAGGTTTTGAGCCCGGTTCCTGCCCGGCAGCGCGAACCTTCGGCTGCGAACCCGCGAGCAAGATCGCTAGCGCCACCGCCAGACTTCTGCAAAACGATTTCATAAGTCCTCCTCAGGCGTAAATGCCGCGCTGCCGGATGGTGTAGGCTACGCGATCAATGGCCAGCATGTAGGCGGCAATGCGATTGTTCACTTTGTGCGTTTCGGCGTAACGGACCACGTCCCCGAAGGACGAGATCATGATCTCTTCCAGCTGCTCGTTGACCACGGATTCCTTCCAGAAGTAGCCCTGGCGGTCCTGCACCCACTCGAAGTAGGAAGTGGTCACGCCGCCGGCGTTCGCCAGAATGTCCGGGATTACAAAGACGCCCTTGTCGGTTAAGACATCATCGGCGGCCGAGGTGGTGGGACCGTTGGCGCCTTCGGCCAGAATGCGGCACTTCACGCGATCGACGTTGCGCGATGTGATGACGTTCTCGGTCGCGGCAGGAATCAGGATTTCGCAGTCTGTGATGAGCAACTCGGCGGCATCGGAGGCTTCCGCCCCGGGGAAGCCGTGCACCGTTCCATTTTTCTGGCGGAATTCGACCAGCCCGTTTAAGTCGATCCCGTTCTTGTTGTAAAGGCCGCCATCTACTTCGGCGATGCCCACAACTTTGTATCCGGCCTGAAACATGAGTTGGGCGGCGTTGGAGCCCACGTTGCCGAAGCCCTGCACAATGACGCGGCTGACCTCGCGCGACAGGCCGAGCTTCTTGATCGCCTCGTCGCATACCACCTTCACGCCGCGGCCGGTAGCCTCACGGCGTCCACGGGAGCCGCCGATGTTGATGGGCTTCCCGGTCACGCACGCGGTTACCGTCTGGCGCATGTGCATGGAGTAGGTGTCCATCATCCACGCCATGATTTGTTCATTGGTGTTCACGTCGGGAGCGGGCACGTCTTTTTCCGGTCCGATGAATTCGATCAACTCCGAGGTATAGCGGCGGGTCATGCGCTCGATTTCGCCCATCGACATCTTGTGCGGATCGCAGATCACACCCCCCTTGGCTCCGCCGAATGGAATGTTGACCACGGCGCACTTCCAGGTCATCCAGCTGGCCAGCGCGCGTATTTCATCGAGCGTGACATCGGGGGCGTAGCGGATGCCGCCTTTGGCCGGGCCGCGGGCAATCGAGTGCTGCACACGAAATCCGGTGAAGACCTCGAGGCGACCGTCATCCATCTGCACGGGGATGTAAACCGTGAGTTCGCGGTTGGGATAGCGCAGAACCCGCCACAGGCCGTCATCAAGATTGAGCTTTCGGGCAGCCAGGTCAAAACGCGCCCGCTGCGACTCCCAGGGATTGCTTTCTTTGTCGACTTGCGGTGGGGCGGTCATCGTGGTCATAAATCTGGTCTCCGGGATGATTGCGATTCAAGGTGTTGGCCGGCGCCGGGACCAGTTCCCGGAGTGGACGGGCAAACGTTCAGAGTATATGAGCGGGGATGGCGGGGAAGCAAGGCAGAGACGGTTGGCGGAACCCCAGAATGAAACTGACATCGCATACCAACCAACTTTTTCGATTGTATCACCATGCCAGATCGAGCACCTCGCTCACGCGCTACCTCGCTTGACGGGCGAGGGTCTGAGTCACCAGCTCGACCGAATTTCGCCGTCTGTTTCAGCCATGCGCTGGCTCAAAGCTTGTGTATCAGGGCGCAGACTTGGCCCACTCGGATGTGGAGAGCATTCCGGTCTGATCGTCGATGGGACACAAATTAGGATGCGACACAAACCAGGATCCGACACAAATTAGCGGGTCGCGCCCGCCAGGTTGATCTCCATTCCCTCGGCCGCCGCCCGCACTTTGGGATAGTAATTGCGGGCTTCGAGCACAACCTTGTCGATGACCGCGTCGGTGTGCTCGGGATCGTGGTGGAATAATACGAGCTCTCTGGCACCGCTCTCCATCACTACGTTGACGGCTTCGCGCCAATGGCTGTGTCCCCAGCCGCGGCGGTGCGCTTCGTAT
>Ga0302325_10011359_pt1 | contig 19194 bp, 26 predicted proteins | sample Palsa_T0_2_FD_201948 | JGI IMG/M metagenome (GOLD analysis project Ga0302325, IMG submission 201948) | Peat permafrost microbial communities from Stordalen Mire near Abisko, Sweden - Palsa_T0_2 | ecosystem: Environmental > Terrestrial > Soil > Palsa > Peat permafrost | place: Sweden: Abisko...
ATGAAATACTTTTACTGCCGTCGAAGTATCCTCCTCTTCATCTTTTCGGGACGGGCTTGGTTGTCCGCTTTTCTCAGCGTAATACCGTCGCGCTACCATGAGCCAAAGCGAGGGCGGGAAATTCTACCAGCAGCCCCATCGAAAGTCAACTCATCAAACTCCCCCGCATCCAGATCCTGCATAAACTTCTCATACAGCCACTTGCGATACTCGACCAATTTAGATCTCGTGGCCTGCGCGGTAGTAGGATCATATTTCTCCTTGAACCACTCATCTGCAATATGTTCTTTGACGAATTCCTTTGCTGTACGTGCCAGCAGATCTTCTCGATACTTTATAAAAGACTCCTGGAGCTCGTCTTTACTTATTTCGGAGGTTCTTGAGAGGCTTCGTGCGTTTGTTTGTTTGTACCAGTCGCAGAAGTAGTTGAAGGGGACGATGTGGTCGAGTGTATAGGGGTCGAGATTGCGTTGAGTGGTGGACCGGTCAACAGACCGCCTTGGACGATATGGTTCATGGCCTCTCATTAGCAATTGTTGCGGAGTTGGGACAGGAGGCGGGAAATGAGGGATAGGAAAGGGGTGGGTACGACGTGGTCGATCATCTGTGACTCGTTTGTTGTATCCTGGGGACATGGGTCGCTCATTTCTCTCAGCCCAAGATTCCCTCGGCCGTTCAGATGCAGAATTGCGATAGTCCATAGTCATTGCAGCACCTACAAATCAACACTCGTAGCTCTCAGGACACAGTACTTTCGTCGTAGTCAAGGGGAGGTCCTCCGCGAGGAGGGTAATCCCTTGGATAATCATCCCACGCATCTCTTCTCGGTAACGGCTCCCGATATTCTGGATACGAGGGCTCGCCATAAGGATTCACGGGGTAATTATACGTGTCGTAAGGTAACTGTTGAGGAGGATATCCCTCTTGATAAGGCAGTTCTTGAGCATAGCCTAGTGGATAAGGTTGATTTGTGTTTATATCGTCATACGGCTGGTACGGAAGTCGATTGTAGGCCATCGCAATAGATAATATTGTCGACTTTATTAAAAGATAAAAGTTGAAATCGAATGAAAAGTGGAAAGTTAATAGGAAGAAGATTTGGAAAGACTGGATAAATCTACGATAAAGGGGTTTGCGATATTAAGAAAGCGTTCGTTGGGTTAGAAAGGAGTCGTTATGAGGGTGAGCTGAGTGTTGTAGCGGAGTATGTTGAAGTTTCTGTTGATCAATCCTTGATCGGAATTGTTGGAGACTTTCAAGAGAACGAGACGAGGTAAATAGAAAGAGGTCCAGGAGAGACAAATAGACGCCCGAGAGAAGAATGTGATGTCGGCGGTGCCTTTCGAGTCAAATTCAGGGACTCGAAAGGGTGCAAAAAGGCCCGAAATCGAAACACAACGTCTCGACTGTTGGTGGTTAGTACCGGGTACGGTGAGTGCAACTGAACCGCCCTAAAATCGTTTACCAAATTTACGAAACTTAAATTTTACAAAGTCCAGTGTAAATAGAACTTGGTTCCTGCCGCGCAAGACAGAGTAGCCATGCCTTTCGGTATTCTGAGCCATGTACTCACAAAATACGAAATCAATCACTGGGAACTCGTCAAATACATCTTCTGGAGATACGCAATATGGATCACGCCAGTCTATGGACTGCGACGCTGGTGTGCGGGCGGAACAAACCAAAACCTTCGACACATGGCATCGCGAGTCGTCGTAATAACGGTTCCACCTCCAATCCTTACGAATCTAACCTCCAGGGCGGGACTTCAGGCATTGGCTCTGCAGTCGTGGAAGAACTCGCGCAACAGAAAGCCCAAATCGTTCTCCTTGTGCGCGACCATACCGATCCATGGACAATCGAACATATCGAAGATCTCCGTCGACGAACAGAGAATAATCTCATCTATGCAGAAACATGTGATCTAAACTCTCTTCATTCAGTACGAGAATTCGCTACGAAATGGATCAACACAACTCCTCCTCGGCGACTCGATATGGTTATATGTAATGCTGGTGTTCTCGCTCCGCCATTTTCCTCGCCGCGGACTACGGTCGACGAATTTGAACAGCATTGGGGAATCAATTATCTCGCTCATTATCATTTGATAAATCTCCTTTCGCCGGCAATACGGTCTCAACCTCCTGATCGGGATGTCCGTATCTTGTTCACGACATGTTCACTCTATGCAATTGGCAATCCCGCAAATCGAGTCGAAACGTCTCCGTGGAGGGCAACGGGAACATCGAAATTGGCCCTCATGATGGCTGCACAGGATCTCCAAAGACAGTTCGATAAGTACCAGAGACCTGATAAATCACCGGCAAATATCCGTTGTTACTGCGTTGATCCTGGGATTGTGCGAACGCCCTTGTCTCGTGGGTTTCTCAGTATGGGCAAGATCTGGGGATTGTTGTTGTACCTCGTGATGTGGCCGGTGTGGTTTGTTGTGTTGAAGAGTGCATGGGAGGGTGCTCAGTCGATATTGCATTGTGCGATGAGTCCGATTGAGTATGACAAGAGAGGGGAAGATGGATGGCAGACTGCGGAGTATTGTCGTGACTGTCATGAAGCCAAGTAAGTCCAGAGTTTGGGATTACTAACGGTAGATTTCAACGAGAGGAATTGTTCTCAGTTGAAAAATGTGAGGAGTTAAGGAAACAAACGGATAAAGAAATCGCCGACGCGGAGAAGAAATCCGCAATAAGAAGAAAAGTGGAACAGGCAAAAGCAGAAGCCGAGAAGAAAGCAGACAAGAAAAAGAAATGAGCATAGGCGTCAGTTCATGCATTGAAGCATTATCAAGTATGCAAATAGTATTCCTTAGGATATCCCAACAATTCCGAGTAGAGCTCAATAGATCCGATTCTCAGGAACACCATTAGGTCGCATTAAATTGCCTTCGTGTAACCTTCAAACGGGATCGCCCGCCAATTTCTCGGCACTTTTCCGGCGGCTGAATCCGACCTCGGAACCAACACCGATCGAATCGTGTGCAGACCCCACAAATAGCTGGCGTCCCCGCCGACCTGCGACCAACCTACGGAACAATTCTCCTGACAACACATTTCAAATATATTTGCCAGCCTTTGCTGTGAAGATTTGTCGAAATGCCTTCCTGGACTCACTTGATTCGATTTGTGGCGGAGGAGACGAACCAGATCCATTTGGGACAGATTGATGCACAGCAGTACCCGGATCTTGGGATCGCGAGTTTTGAAGGGAAAAAGATTACTGCGAAAGAGATCACCGGATCGATCTTTGATGGTGTCGTGACTGACAAGGTGCTCACTGTCAAACAGGTATGGTGTTGTGCTTGCAACGGCGGCTGATGATAGTTACTCTCGCCCGTTACCAAGGAACAAGCTAAGATCGTGCGATGTCTCGGGTTGAATTATCGAGATGTATTATCCATAATTACGGAGTGCTGTGCTTACTAGTAGCATGCCGCGGAGGCCAATATGGCTATTCCAAGTGTTCCTGTCCTTTTCGTCAAGCCGGGCACAGCAGTCGCCGACCCCTTTCCCGGAAAGATCATCATTCCAAAAGTCGCTCAAGACGGGTCAAGTGATTACGAAGGTGAATTAACGCTCGTCATCGGAAAAACCGGAAAGGATATCAAAGAGGAGGATGCGTATGATTATATACTTGGGTATACCTCTGGAAACGACGTCAGTGCACGAAACGCCCAGTTCGCTACATCTCAATGGTGTTACTCGAAAGGTACTTTCTGACTTTTGCCGCGATAATTGAATTAGGTCTTGATTCTTCGGCACCAATTGGACCTGTTCTTGTTTCTCCTAAGGCTCTTAAGGATCCTCATAACTTGGAAATGAAGTCTATTCACAATGGAAATGTCGTGCAATCAACGAACACCAGGTGTGATCCGCTTCCTGAAGTTTGACTGATCTCAGGGAAATGATCTTCAATATCCCCAAGACAATTGCTTTCCTTTCAGCTGGAACAACATTGGAAGCCGGCAGTTTGATCATGGTACGTCCCTTTTTGACTAAATCGTTAACATCAGACTGGTACCGGCCCTGGTATTGGTGTTTTCAGGAAGCCCCAAGTCGTTCTACGACATGGAGATGACATGAGAGTATACATTGAAGGCATCGGAACGTAAAGCCCAATTCTGGCGCATCTGCTGACGATAGATTGATCAATGAGATCTACTACGAGTAAGGAGGTATAAGGGAAAGTCTGTCCAGATGGGAGATCATGTTGTCATAGAATAGTGAATCCTGGCTCCATAGAAAAGAGTTTTAGCCAACAGAACAATTTTCGATGATATCTTTTATTTCCCTTGACATAATCGTGCTACAATCACGAATCCATCTCAGGATCGGCGGTGGTGGAGGGAGGGATGAGACGCGACGCGTTGCCGCGACAACACTCCTGCCAAACGACTTTGGTTTTGTTTACGGCCATTCCTGCCACAGTCATCGCCCTCCACCGTCAACCATGGACCCGCCCACAGGTGTCCTCGTTGACTTCGATACCATCGAACAGTCAAAAGAGAACATCGCACCAACACCTCGCGGCCGCTCTGCGGTTGCCCTCGCGAAAGCATTCCAACCAGCTCATCATTCACCGCATGACGTGCGAAATGAACATGCCTCGGTTCGCGCCCAATTCGAAAAAGACATTGCTTCCTCCAGCTTACTCGATGATCCTCTTGATGTATGGCTCCGGTACATCAAGTGGACGGACGAGACGTTTCCGCAGGGTCAGAGCACTGAGTCGGGAATAGCTCGACTCCTCGAACGATGCACGGAACAGTTCAAGGCGGATAAACAGTACACTTCCGATCCACGATATCTGCGAGTATGGCTTGCATATTCAACTTACAGTGATTCACCACTTGACATTTTCGTGTTTCTACAGAGAAATGAGATCGGACAGGAGCTGGCACTGTATTACGAGGAATACGCTGCCGTATTGGAAAGAATGAATCGTAAGAGAAAGGCGGACGAAGTATTTCAAATGGGATTGTTGAGAGAGGCACGACCAGTGGCAAGACTACAAAAGAGGTATGCAGAGTTCACTCAACGACTACAAACCAATCCTCCGGACCCAAACGAACCATCAACACCGCCCCCTCCCCTGCGCACGATCCTCGGCGCAAGTGAAGTCAAGGCCCCTGCCGGCGGCGGTGTCTCTCGCACCAAACCTAAAATCCAAGTCTTCACCGACTCAGAAGAACCGGAAGTACGTCCTGGGAGTGCCGGCGGATGGGAAAGTATCGGCACCCTCGCAGATCGCAAGAAGGAAAACACGATTGCACCGAAACCCTGGGCAGGCGAGAAAATGCCAATGAGAGGATCAAGTTCTGCTGCAGCGCCTGCGGAACGACTGACTGTCTTCAAGGATGAGGTGTGACCCAGATCGTTTATGTACTTGAATTGGTAGTAATTGAATTTGTTAGGCATTACAATCCAAACGAAATCATGAGCATGTTGCGGTCAACTTGGAACAGATATATGTCGACGCTGAGGAATTCTCATTTGAGGAATTATTGGCCAAGAAACGAGGTCTTTATGGCTTGAAGTTCGAAGTAGAGAAACCAGTCTGTCCTGTTCAAAATCAAGCCAAACCACTAGTATGGCAAGACGACGAGAATGCTCCTGCAAATCCTCTGTCGCCCAAGGATCAGATACCTGCGGCGAAGTCTATCAAACGATCACCGTTGCAACAGAAGGCGATCGCAGAGAAATCATCACCACAACCCTCATCATCACACATCTCAGCGACAGAAGACTCCAATGACGATGACATTGTGTATATGCCTATACGGGGTAAATCATTCAGTGGGAAGCGGCTAACAAGCAGATGAGGACTCCACTCCTCGGAAACCCCTCAAGAAACGCCCATCACCTACCATAAACACGAAAGCTGCTCTAGATGATATCATTGATATATTCTCACAGCCTTTAAAATCCCAGCAAGAGCTGGATGCAGTAGAAGAGGATTCAAGCTCGGATGAGGAAAGCGACGCTGCATCTTTAACGTCCCGAAGTTTTGGCAATCATTCTGAAGTTGAGGATAATGAGGTCGATAACGAGCGCGACACCGATCCACCTGTAATCCCCATTACCGAAGACCTGGAGGAACTGGAGGATGAAGTCGGTGTCGTAGAAGTCTCGGAACAAATCGCCACGTTGCATCTGCAGGAGGATACTGGATTTAAAGAGCCAGAAGAGGAGAAATCAGAAAACGTTACACCGCAATCTCAAGGAGAAGTCACTCCTATCCAAGAATTCGTCTTCCCTGCGCCCGTCCCAGCACCTTCTCAGTCTCAACCTCAGCCACAGCACCCTCCACAAAGGCACTTCAAACCTCTGCCCTTCATGACTCCTATTGAAGAACGCACAGAGTCTAGTATCTTCCAAGGATCACAAGACGATTCCACCCGCCTACAGTCGCCACTGGAAGGACACTTCAGACGCCCTATCACACCTCCAAGAAAACTCGATTTCGAAAGACAAGGCCTTGACTCAAGTCCCTTTGAGGAGCATATCCCGAAGCCACGCATGAATATGCTCGACAAAGTCAAGCGGCCAGCCCTTCAACCAAAGAAACCTGCCGATGCGAAGAAACCTGAAACTAAGCAAGTTGGCCCGATAATAAAGGAAATACAATGCAATCCCATGGATTTGAGTATCCGGCAACAGATCTTCGAAGCACTTCATCCTGCGGTGAATACGTATGAAGGTTTCACGGGCGAAGAAGACCGCGACTTCAAGCATGTTCCTGAGATTGAACGGTTCATCGCCAAGGTAGGCCGCAAGGAGGGTGGGGCGACGCAAAACATTGAGATGCGTATCGAACTCGGCGGAACAGAGTACGCTATCATGAAGAAGTTGGGTCAAGGCGCCTTTGCACCTGTCTTTCTTGCTGAAGCAGTGGGAACAGGAGAATTGAGAGCTATCAAGGTTGAGAAGAATCCTCCTAGTAAGTGGGAATTCTACTTGATGAGGCAGGCGAAGCGACGACTGGGAGTCTCGAGGGCAGGTGTAAGCATGATTGATGCGATTGGACTGCATCTCTTCGGTGACGAGAGTTACTTGATTCTTGAATACTGTGATCAGGGAACAATTCTAGACCTTGTCAATAGCGCCAAGGTTGCCCCGATCGGCGAAACAACTACCGGTGTCATGGATGAGACGTTAGCCATGTTTCTCACTATCGAACTCGTACGAACGGTCGAAGGATTACACTCAAAGCAAATTCTCCACGGAGATCTGAAGGCGGATAATTGTCTGGTTCGATTTGACGAAGGGGATCTAACGGACACGTACCGACGAGATGGAACTTGTGGATGGTCGAGTAAAGGCATCGCACTAATCGATTTCGGTCGCGGTATCGACATGAAACTATTCCCTGAAAAAGTTCAATTCATCGCGGATTGGGAGACAGATGACCAGGATTGTCCCGAGATGAGAGAGATGCGGCCGTGGACATACCAAGTCGACTACTGGGGTCTCGCGGGGATAATACATTCAATGTTGTATGGAAAATATATAACAACGCGGACGGAACCAGTAGGAATGGGAAAGAAACGGTACTTGCTTAGAGAGTCGCTAAAGAGATACTGGCAACAGGAGCTGTGGAAGGGCTTATTGGAAGTCCTGCTGAATCCTGGGCTTGTTGCTGCTGAGGAGGGGGGCTTACCTATTACAAACAAGCTACGTGAATGGAGGGAGAAGATGGAGGTGTGGTTGGAGGCGAATTCTGAGAAGGGGGTGGGCTTAAGGGGAATCATTAGACGAATTGAAGGTGACAGACGGAATGGCCGCGTATAACGAGTGGTCAAAGTTGCAGGCGAGCTAACGCCTACCATACCTAATCTAATTACTTTAATACGGACAGTTGAGATGTAATATAACCGTGGTCAAATTCTTACCAACGTTCCATTTGGGCTGCAAAAACGTCATCAGATTCTCGCATATCTTCTACCACTGTATACCCTGTATGGGTCGTACGATGTCCTTCCGACCATGGAATCCGTCAGTGATTTCTGTAGAATGCATCACATTGCTTGCCGTACACCAATACATACATAGATTTTCAGAAGTCAAGCATCTTGCCACCGACGCTCATGCCACCCATTTCCTCTTGTCTCTCCCGCTTTACACCCCGTTCATCCGCCATTACCCGGTCGACATGTTGTTTAAAGTATGATATATAACCCTTCAAGCTTGTCTTCTCCCAATCACTAGTCCTCTCCTTCGAGAGATTATCTGGAGACTTCTCCCAGGCATCAATCTCACCGAGAAGCTCAGTGACCGTGGGCACAGCTAAAGGATCAAAAGCCCCAGGATTGGACGACTCGATAGGGACGCAAATTCGTCCTACTATTAGTGGAGACACAAAACAGGTTTACCTGTTCCAGGATGAACACAAAATGGGGACTTTAGAAGATGGTTTAGATGCTTCGAAACCTCGATATCAAGTCGAGGATACATATATTCAAGGACGATATCTTGCTTCGCGGCAACCAGAAGTTTAGGGTTCAAAGTCTATTGTCAGCAGAAACCTGAATCCTGTTACTTTTGATGCGCCACTTTCAGCGAGGGTGTCAATATCTTGCCATTTTTGTATGCTTGACCTATTTTCGTGAGATTCCCATCTCTTCCTTAGCGCGATGTTCAGCTCTACAGTTAGATCAGAAGTCAATATACGCAACCTCTGTCAGGAAGCAGCTGAAGTAGTTTCTCATACCCCTTCTGTTCTCGCCATGGATCCTGCTCCTCCAGAATCATTTTGCCGAATTCCTTCTTGCAGATCTCGAGGCTTCGCTGTAAGTGGGGATGCAATGGTCGCGTCAAATTCACCCTCTTGCCGCCCTGGGAACCGCCTTTTATTACTTCCAGATATGACGCCAGACTCTTCCGAATGTGATCGTCATATTTGCGTGCCTTGGCATCGCTTATCCAGGCATGAGCACCTCGCCTTCCAGAGTACACCCACAGGATATGTCTGAACTCGAAATCCTCTCGCAATGCAACGTCTAATATCTTGATTGCAATCGTGATAAAGCCCCAACATTTATTGCAGATGTTAGCTTTTGCACAACAAGTTCAGATATCGTCATAGTCTGTTAAATCGATATCAAACACTAATTCCTTTTCCAGTGGCTTGAAGGCTTTCTTTTGAAGGGCCTTCCGGTCGCGAGGATTGGCGGTATATACAGGGCCGATTTCGAATCGTTTGGGATTAGTGGCTATGACTTGTGCCTTCAGGGTGGAATGTGTTGCGAAAGAGAGGTACCGCAAGTAGACATCATTTTGCAAGGTAAAGGCCAGTTCGCGGTTTGTGAAGGCTTTTCCAGGGTTGGAAGAATGGTTGAGCCATTCGAAAAGGTATCGAAAGGGAAACAGGTGCTGGTAGAAGATCAACATCACAGTCGGATCGGACTGGTCTGCAGCCAGAATGTCCCTGCGGTTTAGCGCCGTGAGCGCGACGGGCTTACGTTGCATCGCCCTTGTCTTGCTTCACGTTAATAAGCCTCATTTCTGCATCGTCATCGTCATCAAACAGATTTTCTAGCGCGGTCTCCGTGTCAACGGGAGCCATTGTCGAACGTCCGTGTTGGCGTTTGTCGGCACAAATTAGATGTCGAGGCCAAAGGACGCGTTCCAATTTGAGAAGATTGTCGCCACGTGATTCGGACGCGCCTAACTAGCCACAGTTGGCAATGACCACCGCAGTCAGTCAGCAGTCAGAATCTCACCAAACTTCCATCTTGCATCATTCACGGTCACGCGCTGTGCAATGGCCTCAACAAACCATGCACATATCCAAACTCAGTCGAGCGACAGCAAGGAGCTTCTACGCGCAGAGCTGAAGGCCTGGGAGCGCGCCTTCGAGAAGGACAACGGCCACAAGCCGACACCGGCAGACGTGAAAGCAAACGCCGAAATCAGCATAAAATACAAGCTCTACCACAAATCTTTCAGAACGGCAAAACCCTCGAAACGTGAAGGTGAAAAACACGACAGATCCCGAGCAGAATTTGTTTCAACTGTTCAGGCGCTCAAACAGATCACTCCTCAAAAGCGACGAAGAGACGGGGATATCATCACGCCATACAAGAGCACACAGGGGAACGATGACGTGGAAACGGTGGGACCCACGCCTCAACTTAACGGGAGAATGTTGGGCTTGTTTGAAGGGATCTCGGACCAGACACCGCTGGCCAAGAGAATTAAACCAAACTGGGGAGAACAGTTGGCCGCGGCACGGAAGGACAGCCCCAGAAGCGCTACGCCACACAGACGTTCCTGGAGTGGAGTGTTCGAACCTAAGTACCAGATCCATCTTCCGCCAACTAATCTAGCTCGCCATTGCAAGAAACTCCGACCAAGTCGATATCATCCGTGCGATCACGATTTACGACTCCTGTTGCTCATCATTCATCAACGGCCAATCAACATGCCTTTGCCACACCGTCCTTCCTTCGTCCTACTGCACAACCCGTAGCATCTCCGCAGTCGCCTTTGCTTCCCTGGGGAGGAATGCCGAGAAAGATCAAGGGCTTAAGCGCTCTTATCAGCGACTTTCGAGCAAACCAGCTTGAAAATGTTGAGAAGGTCGACTGCGAAGAGTGGGAGGATGAAGACGATTTGAAGATTTTGCAAGAAAGCGATAGTCCAGGAGTGGCCGGGCGAAAGCCGTGGGCGAAGAAAGGTGCTAAACGAACCAAAAGAAGAGTGATCAGTAAATATATACAGCCTAGCGAATCTAACTTTAGTGCGTCCCGTTCCTCAACTGGAGATACCACCGAGCGACGATGAATGTGTGGAACCACAATCATCAAGTAGCCCCGGCAAGCGGTCCAGTACAATTCTACGTGCCAGTCCGGAACTACCTGACCCCTACGGGGGTGATGAAGGCCCGTTTCCAGAAGATGAAGAACCTAGTGACTTGGACGAATCAGATGAGCTTACACTACCTAAACCGACCGCAGAAGCCAAAACGAGCAAGGACAATAGAGCTAAAAAACGTCCAGAGATCAAAGCTAAAGGGGGGTATAAAATCGGCAAACAGGTCAGCGGCAATTTCGTCAGTTACAAGATAAGGTCTAAAGGGCAACGAGGACGGGGACGGGGACGGTTCGGGAGACGTTGAGATGGATATGCGACTTGCCACCAGAACATATTTCGCATTGGAGTTACGGTATTGTAGCATTACGGACGTGTTTTGATACCTTCGGTAACAATGGTCTCTTCAAGAAGTTTCACAGCTCTGTTACCCATGCCCCAGCTACTTTGATAACCAGCTCCACTTGACCCTTCCATTAATCGAATGCGAGATAAATCAAGTACCATAGTTGTGGATTATGAGGCCAACACCGCTAAGATTCTCGATTTCTACACGCGGTCCACCGGTCCTAGAGGGGCGCAATCCAACATTGTGCCGGACGATATCGAGGGCTTCGATACCCTTACCGCCTGTTAACTCAGGCGCCAGTTGCACGCACTTCAGTGCGATCCGAAGAGCTAAATTAGGATCGACCTCTCCATTCCTTTATTCAACATTATCTTTGCAGGTATGTGTACCAGTTTCCTGCTTGTCTGCACCCCCCAAGGATGGTCCCGCCCCCGAAGGGTCTTGGGATAATATATGTTGGCTCTTCGCCCAGTCTCTCAGCAGCCCGGAAGTACATCTTGGAACACTCGTTCCGAACAAGTATTGTTTGCCCTCTAGTCGGATAAACTGCGAGGTCCTCTACGCCCCCCAGTTTCGAAGCCATTATCCCCGTTGCATTTACCACAGCTGCCGGGGGAGGCGAAGTCAATGTGAATGCTTCGCGAATATGATCCAAATGACGGCGAATAAATGTTGTCCCGAGAGATAGCAACTGGGATTGTAAATATGGAAGATAAATCTGAGGATTTATGGACACAGATGTTAAGCTCATCCCTGCCTTGACTCCTGGCGGTAGTTCATGTAACGGGATCTCCCGGAACTATTGTCGTTATCTTGACAGCAGACTGAGTATACATCGCGCACGAGGTCTTTGAACCACACCTGAGTCTGTCCTTCACGGAATATCCCGGATTCCTCAATCGGCACATCATGATACTCGACACATTCCATCTTGCACACGCCCGATTCGGGATGCTTTGATGCCAACTCCCATAAGACCGAGAAAGTGTCTCTATCAAAATGTTCCTCTGCCTCTCTAGTCGTTAACCACTCGATAGGGGTTTTACGATTGAGCTGCAGACAGCCAGTTTGCTCCCTACAGTAAGATACCGCTAAACATGACAAGCCACGGCCCAAGGGGAGGTATAGTAGATCGACAAATCTCCTGGCGCAAATTCAGCTACAAGGGTCACTTTGTATCCTTTACGAGCCAGGATCAAGGCTGTGGTCAGGCCGGCAACACCAGCGCTATATTTTAGAGCTGAATAGCTGCCGGAGGATACCCAACAACTACGATTGAAGTCATTCTCAGACAATACAGGCTCCCGATGGGGTGGTACGATAATAAGTACTGATAATCCCACAGTTTGGTGTGACAACGACGATCACTCACTGTGACACAAAATTTCTTTGCCAAATCAAACGTCCCCGGAAGAGTTCCCAGCTACCGATGGGAAAACGAAAGCACGCCAAGGACGAAGGGACTGTACCTGCAGTTGCGCGTGTGGATGTCGTGACAAAGGATATCGATGAAATATTTGCAAAAAAGGCTCCGTCCAAACTAGCGGTTACAATACCGGTCAAATCCTCTGTGACGCGCAGCGCAAACGATAACGATGACTTTGCGGATATTCGGGGCATTAAAAAACGTATAATACTTTCAAGCACAGTTTGGCTAACGAGAGTAGGGAAGCGGACTTCGGATGGGCTAACGCTCTATCAGGAAGATGAGCTCAGGATTGGACAAGGAGGAGACACGCCATTGTGTCCATTTGATTGCGATTGTTGTATGAACCTCAATGTTTGAAAAATGCTGAGTTGAGGCTTCTAGTTTCTTATGGAATGAGTTCAAGAATGTGACATGCTGCTGAGCATGAGTCCCAGGAATGTGTGACCCAAACAAGGGGCGACGAAGAATGTTCCATGGTTTATTCATCTAGACTTCGACTGATGGTCTTCTCTGAGTAAAATGAATGATGATTAACAGTCCAATGTTAAATAAATATTGTATAATCCATAAATCTCAACACCTGAATAATTACATGAAGATAGGAATAGTCCAGAAATATAATCAATAACTAAACTATTGCCAAAAGTCCAATCGCTGTCTTGATTAATTCCTTAGTTTAGAAGACGAATCGGCGTTGGAAGTCCCGACGTTGGTGCGTTTGATTGGTGTTATTTGTGTTGTTGGGCGCGCTGGAAGGGGCGGAAGACGGAGCAACTGATGGCGAGCCAGTACCAGTCGTGGTGGGCTCACCGGTTGGAGGAGTGGTCGGTGCAGTAGGAGTGCCGGTCGTTGTGGTTGTCTCATCGGGTTGGGCTCCTGGAGTCGTCTTGACGGGATCGAACGCAGCACATCCGTTCTCAGCAGAAACATCAAGGTTGACAGAGTAAGTGGTGTTACTAGATGAGCAAGCCGAGTAGACGAGCGGCTGGCCGTTGTACATGCAGACTGGCCCGTTAACGCCCTCTTTCCATGTGACACTAAGACCACGTTTGGCCATTCGAGAAGTTGGCGGGGCACATGTAACCGTTGCTCCAAGGGCAGAGAGACCACACACGTTACCGTTGGAATCCTGAAGGATACCGTTGGTGATCGGGAGGAAAACCGCCCCTACTGCGTTGGGGTCGATCGAGGCTTCGAGTTGACCATCAACAATAACCAAGGCAACTGGCTCTCCATTGACGACACCGACAAGTGAGAAGGTTCCGGTGGGGGCAGGTGCGGATGGGTTAGAGGAGGGAGCACCACTGGGTAGGCTGGAAAAGGGATTGTTTTGGGTGGTGGGCTGGATGGCGCCGGTAACGATGGATGTTACTGTGGAAGTCGTGGTCTCAGTGACAGTCGTGTTGTAAACGTACCAGGTGGGTGCAACTGTAATGTTGATCTCAATGTCATTGATGATGACAATTGTTGGCTGAGGGAAGTATTGGCTGGTGGGCACAGGGTGGACCCAGAGACCATACTCGTAGTATTCATTCATGTCGCACTCATAGACTTCTTGGAGGTAGGTACCAATGTACTCGTAGACAATGAAATGCCTGTTTTGCTTGCACCATTCTTCGTAAGTGCAAACGTACTGAGTTGGGCAAAGCTCAACGTAGTGATACCAGGTGGGCGTTGCAATGGTGACAACCTCTGTTCCGCAGGTGTAGACTCCGGCTGTAGCACAGTATGTTGATGTGGCTACGTATCCAGTGTTGATAGAAGTCATCAGACATTCAGCGGCTGTAACGGTGGCAACTGGGCAAGATTCGCAAGCCGATGTGACAGTCGAGTACCATGCGTATGTAGTGGTTGCGGGGCAGTAGGTTGGGTATGTAACCGTGCAAGCAGAAGTAGGGCAGGCAGAGGTCATCCCGCCGAGTGTGAAAACACCGGTAGCGCATTCAGTGACTGTCTCGTAGTAGACTGTGGTGGGGCATGGGTATTGTTGGCCATTGACATTGCAGAAGGAGTCACCGCTACCGCAAGATGTCGTCGCAGTGTATGTGATCGTTGTAGGATAGGTGACTGTGGTAGTCATGGCTCCGTAGACACACATGGAAGCGGTGGTCTCAGTGCAGTAAGTTGAACAGGCTCTCGTGCTGGTGATGCAACTGGAGACCAACTGTCCTTGCGTTGTAACATATTGCTCAACACAACCAGCACAGGGTGTGACGGTAGCGAGTGTTGTACAGGGTGTCGTGCTGACAGTGACCGTAACAGTGGCAACGCCGCATGTCTCTTCTTCCTCTTCGCAAGTCTCGCAGACAATCTTGGTGTTCGCGGTCCTGGTGATTGGTGTAGATGTAACATATTGTGTGGTCTTGGTCTTGGAGGTGACTGTAGTTTCGCAGTACGTGGTAGCGGCGGCCTCGGTCTCGCAATATGTGCAAGTAGGAAACTTCTTCAAGAATTCCTCGCATCCCTCAGTGGGTGGTACATATACAGTGACGGTGTTTTGGCTATAGGTAGGGGTGGTAGGCGCAGGCGCAGCCGTCGTTGTGCATTCATACGTAGGATATGGCGGTTGTGCAGATTTGTCGCAGCCGCAGTCCTCGTAGTAGTAGTAGACATCGTACGTGTATTTGCACTCGTCATCGCATTGGTCGCTGTAGTAAAAATGACTGAAGTTGCAGAGTTCGCAGTCCGAGGACATATCGTGCGGCATGGGACTGTGACTTGGGTTTGGTGCCCAGCTTGGGAAAGCTCCGCTAGATCTTGGGCCACGGGATGGGAAGGGGCGGCCAGATTGAGAAGGATACGGACGAATGTTGCTTGAGGGTGCGTCTCTCTTTGCCATAGGCGACGCCGATACGGCGGCGGTGAGAGCCGCAACGAGGGCGACGGCGGAATAACGCATCGTGTTGGAACCGAAAGGTTGAATTGACTAGACTACCGAACGAAAGTGAATGACGAAAGTTGGTCAAAGAGTGACTAGGGGTTGGTCGAAGGCAAAGAACGAGTGAAACCGAGGACCGAAGCGCGATGGACTCATTGTGGGTCTGCCGGAGACCTTATATAGATCCGTCTCGGAAATTACTTGTGCGTGAATTTGTGGCCATATGAAGAATGGATGCTGAAGAATGCCAACGAAAACAAATAGAACCATTGAGCCGCTAACGTCTGAAGACCGTTGTGGCAGACATAGCGCGCCAAACGGTCGACCGCTGGCCGATGACGCCGCTCCAGGCGCAGGAATCTGGTATTTAATGTCGTGAGGAATGTTTTGGGTGGTGGGAATTTCACCTCGCGCCGATCGGCGGCCGCCTCCCATTGGCGGAGCGCTCTGTTTTGATTCGTTCCCAACGACTCCAGCCTTCAGTTATGAAAAGCTCCGCGTAGCAGGCTAAGCTTTCTCCATCAGCCACGCACAATCTTTGATCCGTTCAAGCTGCCATCAGTTAACATTCCAGAGCCAGGCATTTAATCCCCCAACCATCGTCCAATGCCCCACAGCGCTCTCTCCGCCTTACATCACCCTCTGGATACCGCGACCCTTTGATGCCCTACACGATGACATAAACTCCGAAACCTTCATTCCTCGCCTTCCAATCTGCACACTCATTGATCCTATCAGCCAACACAACACACAACACGCCTGCTGGCCACAGAACCAGCGGTCGTCCGTTCACAGATCACTCTTGTGTCACATGGACCCGAATCCCGACCATAGTAGAAATTGTCCACCTACACTAAGTCCCCTAGCACACACACCACACTTTTCCTAGTCAATCAAAACGGTAAGCAATCTTGGCACTGAGCAAATTCAAGCTCGCCTTTCATCTACACTCAACCTTTCCCAAATGCAACAGGCAGGTGGACACACAAATTTGATACGGTGGTTTCACTTTGCGAACGAGGCGCATTTGTGTGTGGAAACGGAATTTGGTAGAGAAATTGTGTCCCGATTTGAGCCAGATTTGTTACCGTCCCATTTTAGGGGGGTTACATTTGGACGGATTGACTGCGGTTAGTTTACGATATGCCAGTGGCTCGTTCTGGCTCGTTTTGTTAATTTCTCATATATCACAACCTTCTGAAACGGTGGAACTCGCATCGTGTTGATACCTTGGTTCGAAGCTCGGCTAGTCTACTATAGCAGTCTTCACAACTATCTGCACGGGTTCCATGAACTCTTTCTCTGGCATCTTGCATGACCGTACGAGATCCTTTCCGCGGTCGGACGTTGAATGAATCTAGTCACTTTGATTTTGCCTGGGAATCTAGCCTATTTGTCATTTGCCGCGACGATCGGATCCTTTGCATTTCCCACGAGTGGATGGAATATACATATAGCCAAAACTGTTGACTATTGTCAGTTGATAGTGAGTTGGCGAACAGAGGGCGCGGACTCCCACTGCGATGGAATTGAATTTGAAGAAGGTTACACGGTTAGCGGAACGGCCCCGTCGGCCCGCATGCACTAAACTGCGTTATCATTGGCCAAAAAAACATGGTGCGTCGTCGAGTGTTGAAGCCTTGAAGGATGGGGGCTGACCTCTCCGACACGTGAAGAATAGCGCTCGCTGATTGATGTAAGATGTGACATCCGCGAAGTGGCTTGCTTCTTGAGTTTGCTTTTGCATAATCGGAGCCCGGGCTTTCGGCAACTGTTGGGAAATTAATTCATTTTCCGAAGCCGCGGGCGCCGTTGCTATTCGCTTCCGACCAGTCAACGGTTCACGTGCCTGAACGTGCGGTGCAGGGTGGGCGAGGGACCGAGACAAACGTTTCTTAGACTAGCCAATTCGCCGCTCGAAAACGACATCATCTCGGTTGCACTGACCTCGCCGGTTCGAATCGGGCCCCTCAGTTTTCTCATCAACCGACGTCCTCGCGACTCCACAGGCGAATCAGCTATCATGGCACGACCACGGGCCCTGGCGATGAAGACGGTGGAGATAATCTTCTGGCGGATTTTACACCACAAGGAAGGGGCTCTTCTCAGGTGGCGGGTGTCCCGTCAATCAAGAGGCGCTCTGGCTGCCATCTTTACGGTCCAGGAGGCCGCGAAAAACTGCACTTAAATAGGAATGCCCCCCGACCACTGTCTCTTCCCATCATCACCCCTGCCCCAGAGATGACTTCCCTTGAAGAGCCTCAGCAATTGACGGCGACCGAACGTAGGCGCTTGGCTTTGGAGAAAATCGACAACGCCAAGTTCTCCTTTTATCATATTCGGTGCGTTTCTTCCATACATCCAACTAACTGCGTCTAGCGCCATCCTGGTGGCCGGTGTTGGATTGTAAGCACGCTATAGGTTGCAACCTGACAACTTAGTTTCACTGATGCCTACGATATCTTTGCTGTCAATTTTGCCAATGTCATGGTCGGTTACGTATACTACCCGACAACCGGTGCTCTTCCGTCTTCCTCGGACACTGCCATCAAAATCTCCACCTCCGCTGGCACAGTTTGCGGACAACTTGGGTTTGGATTCTTGGCTGATCACCTCGGACGTAAAAAGGTTTCCTCGATCAACGCGCCAATTGACTCGTAGATGTATGGTATCGAGCTTATGATAATTATATTCTCAACCCTCGCGCTATCGCTTTCTGCTCCCGGTCCAGCGGTTAGCATAGTCGGCGTCATGATTTTCTGGAGAGTAATTCTTGGTACAGGAGTGGGCGGTGATTACCCTCTTTCCTCGATCATTACCAGTGAATTCGCCACTGTTAAATGGCGCGGAGCAATGATGGCAGCAGTTTTTGCCAACCAAGGCTTTGGGCAATTCACTGCTGCCCTGGTTTCGTTCATCTGTACCGTTGGGTTCAAGAATTCATTACTCGAGACCACCTGCGGACCAGATTGTCAGGTTGCCCTGGATAAATCGTGGCGTATCATCTATGGGTTTGGAGCGGTCCCAGCTTGCGCTGCTCTGTACTTCCGTCTGACTATCCCGGAGACCATTCGTTATACCCTCGATGTCGAGAAGAACGACGCAGCCGCAGCAGCAGATGCAATCAAATACGTTAGTGGGAGACATGGGTCTGCTCGACTCGGAGATGTCGGATTTACTCCCGTTTCTCAGGTCCTCGTCGAACAAACCCCGATCGGACCGCCGAAGGCTAGTTTCAAAGACTTCTACCGCCACTTCGGTCAATGGAAGAATGGAAAAGTTCTCCTCGGTACAGCTAGTTCTTGGTTCCTTCTCGATGTTGCATTTGTATCTCGCCTTTGTGAATGTTTTTTAATTCGTCTAGTACGGTCTTGGCTTGAATACATCCATCATTCTCAGTGCCATCGGCTACTCTGGAGGAGATACCATTTACAGGAAGTAAGACCTCCCTGCGAAGAAGGATGCTGACCTAGACTTTACAACAATGGCGTTGGCAACCTGATCTTATCTGTTGCCGGACTCATTCCCGGTTATTGGGTTTCAGTGGCCACAATTGACACCATCGGACGCAAACCCATTCAGATTGGTGGTTTCTTCATCCTCACTATACTTTTCTGTATCATCGGTTTTGGATTTCACGTCATACCCACGGGTGGATTATTCGCCCTTTACTGTCTCTGCAACTTTTTCCAAAACTTCGGACCAAACACCA
>Ga0302325_10011360_pt1 | contig 19194 bp, 12 predicted proteins | sample Palsa_T0_2_FD_201948 | JGI IMG/M metagenome (GOLD analysis project Ga0302325, IMG submission 201948) | Peat permafrost microbial communities from Stordalen Mire near Abisko, Sweden - Palsa_T0_2 | ecosystem: Environmental > Terrestrial > Soil > Palsa > Peat permafrost | place: Sweden: Abisko...
GCGTTGCGCATCAGTTCCTGGCGACGGGGCGAAGAGGAGGCGAGAATGAACATGCGATCTGAATTCACCCGCAAATCAGCTCAATCCGATTTCCGAACGGATCATGAACATGGCAACGCCTTACGCCCGGAAGATCGTCGGGCTCGCTCACTCCGATTCCTGAATCCTGCAATCTTTGCAATAGAACCTCATAGTTCCGGCACCGTAAAGCTGGATGCGCCTTCTTCGCCGGACGAAAGTCAGGCTCGACGCCGAGATGGATTTGCACTTCGCCGCTCCCAAACCAGCAGCCGCCTCGCTTGGCGAGTTCCAGCGGCTTGGGCACTTCCGTCATTCCCATTAGATCCGCGTAAAAGGCACGGGCTTTCGCTTCTTCGCCGGGAGGCATCGCGAGTTGAACGTGGTCAATCACGATAAACGTCGCTTCAGTCATGCTGACATGCTAGCCGAGAAGCACAAAACTGAGAAGCGCAGCTCTGCCTGTTAAAATCAAAGGTTAGCCTTCAACCTATGGACGCCGCTTTCCTCCGCAACTTTGCCATCATCGCGCATATCGACCACGGTAAATCCACGCTGGCGGATCGCCTGCTGGAATTGACTGGATCGCTGACCGCACGCGAGATGCAGGCGCAGGTCCTCGACTCCATGGACCTGGAGCGCGAGCGCGGCATCACGATCAAGGCCCACGCCGTCCGAATGATGTACACCGCGCACGACGGCCACACTTACCAGCTGAATTTAATCGACACACCCGGCCACGTCGATTTCTCATACGAGGTGTCGCGCTCGCTGGCATCGTGCGAAGGAGCGCTGCTGGTGGTCGATGCTTCCCAGGGAGTGGAAGCGCAGACCCTCGCCAACTCTTATCTGGCCATCAATTTCGGCCTTGAAATCATTCCCGTCATCAACAAGATCGATCTGCAGAGCGCCGACATTCCGCGCACCAAGGAGATGATCGAAAGCGCCGTTGGTCTGGATGCTTCTGACGCTGTGCTGATCAGCGCCAAGACTGGTCAGGGCGTGCCCGACGTGCTCGAGGCCATCGTCAAGCGCGTGCCCCCTCCGAAAGGCAATCCTGACAGCCGTCTGCAGGCGCTGATTTTCGACTCCTGGTTCGACGCCTACCGCGGAGTCGTAATACTCACCCGCGTCTTCCAGGGAACGCTGCGCAAAGGGCAAAGAATCAGGCTGTGGTCGAATGGCACCACCTTCGACGCGGAGACCCTGGGAGTGCTCACACCCAAGCCGGTGGAGATTGGCGAGCTGAAAGCTGGAGAGGTCGGCTTCCTGATCGCAAACATAAAAAATGTTGCCGACACGAAAATCGGCGACACCATCACTGATGACGCTGAACCCGCCTTCGAAGCACTCCCCGGCTTTGAGGAAATCAAGCCCATGGTGTTCGCCGGCCTGTACACCGTCGACGCGCACGAGCACACACGGCTTCGCGAAGCGCTCGACAAGCTCCGGCTGAATGATTCTTCCTTTTTTTTCGAGCCGGAAAGCTCGGTGGCTCTGGGTTTCGGCTTCCGTTGCGGTTTTCTGGGCTTGCTTCATATGGAGATCATCCAGGAGCGCCTGGAGCGCGAATTTGCGCTCGAACTCATCACCACCGCTCCCGGAGTGCGTTACAAGATCACCAAGACGGACGGTACGTTGATTGAGGTTGACAATCCCTCCCGCTGGCCTGATCCGAGCGAGATCGACAAAGTGGAGGAGCCCGTGATTCTGGCTACGATCCTCACCAACGAAGAATATGTCGGCGGCATTCTTAAGCTGGTGGAGGAGAAGCGCGGCAAACAGAAAACCTTCGAGTACGTCAGCTCGTCACGCGTGATGTTGCACTATGAGTTACCGCTGAATGAAATCGTGCTGGATTTCTATGATCGGCTTAAGTCAGTCTCTCGCGGATACGCTTCGCTCGACTATCACTTGGCGGACTATTGGGAGTCGCCCATGGTGAAGCTCGACATTCTCGTAGCCGGGGAACCAGTCGATGCTCTCTCGATCATCGTTCATCGCGATTTCGCCTACGAGCGGGGCAAAGCGCTGGTTTCCAAAATGAGGGAACTGATTCCGCGGCAGATGTTCGAAGTTGCCATCCAGGCTTCTATCGGCGCGAAAATTATCGCCCGGGAAACGGTTCATGCCATCCGCAAGAACGTGATCGCCAAGTGCTACGGCGGCGACATTTCGCGCAAACGTAAGCTTCTTGATAAGCAGAAAGAAGGCAAGAAACGCATGAAGCGCATCGGCCGCGTCGATATTCCTCAAGAGGCTTTTCTTGCGGTGTTGAAGGTCGGCGAAGGGAGCGATTAGACCCTCCGCATCGCCCTTCGCCAGGCCTGCCTTCGAGGCGCCGAAAGCCCGTTTTTATCCCCCTCGGGACTCGCAATGAAACGCCAGAAACCGGCGAAATGTGCAAAACCCCATGGCGGGAATTGGCTAGGGTTCGCGGGATCGTTACAGTGTTAATGCCCAGTGAATTGGCTAACTGGTTACCACTCATGGCCTTAGACGACAGCGAAGCGCGTTAGGTAACGCGGATCACAAGCCTTTGCCCGGAGGCAACATTTTTCCGGCAGCAATTCCACAAGCTTTTCCACAGCAGGACAACGAGCGGCAACTCTAACCGCATAAGGCACTTATTGGGCAAAACTACAGCAATCGCTGTAGCCGGAACTTTATTCTTCCGGTGGAAGCCCGCCCTCTACCATGGTCTCGAATCTGGTGCAGTTCTTGAGGAATGCCAGTTGAACCCTTCCGATGGGACCGTTGCGCTGTTTGGAAATGATGATCTCCGCTTTGCCTTGCAGATCAGGATCGTCCTGTTTGTAAACTTCCTCGCGAAAGATGAACATTACAAGGTCGGCATCCTGTTCGATCGATCCCGATTCGCGCAGGTCGGCGAGTTGCGGACGATGGTCGCCGCCCCGGCTCTCCGGAGCGCGGCTCAGTTGCGAAAGCGCGATCAGCGGAACGCTAAGTTCCTTTGCCAGCGCCTTCAGGCCGCGTGAAATTGCCGACACTTCCTGGGTGCGGTTTTCGAAGCGCTTGCTGCCGCCCGACATCAGCTGAAGATAGTCCACGATGATCAGGTCGAGTTTCCCTTGCGCTTGCTTGAGGCGGCGCGCCTTGGCGCGCATCTCGCTCAGAGTGATGCCGGGCGTGTCATCGATAAAGATGGGCGCGTGCGCGAGTTGCTCCATGGCTCGCACCACCTTGCGCGTGTCATCCTGCCACAGCGAGCCGGTGCGCATTTTGTGGGCGTCCACCTTGGCCTGTGAACAGAGCAAGCGCATCAATAGCGCCTCGCGTGACATTTCCAGCGAAAACACTCCCACCACATGCTGGTCTTCCACCGCTGCATTCTCCGCGATGTTCATGGCGAAGGCCGTCTTGCCCATCGAGGGCCGCGCCGCGATGATGACCAGGTCCGAGCGCTGCAGTCCGCTGGTCATCTCATCAAGATCGGTGTAGTGCGTGGCCAGACCGGTAATGCGCTGGCCGCGTTGGAGTAGAGCGTCGACTGATCCGAAGGACTCGCGGACAATTTCCTGCACTCCCATGAATCCGCGTCCAATGCGCTTCTCCGAGAGCTGGAAGATGGCGGCTTCGGCGTCGCCCAGCACCTCTTCGGCGGCATCGGATTGATCGGCCGCCCGGGCAATCGCCGTATTCGCCGCATGAATCAGGCCGCGCAGCAAAGCCTTGTCGCGCACGATCTTGACGTAGTGCTCGATGCTCGGCCGGTCAGGAACGCCATCCAACAGGCTCGACACGTATCCCACGTCGCCGATCGCCTGCAGATCCTTGTGGCGATCGAGTTCCTCGATCAACGTGATCATGTCGATCGGCCGCGACATTTCAGCCAGGTCCACCATGCGGCCGTAAATACGACGATGCGAATCCAGCGAAAAATCCTCAATCCGCAAATGCTCCGCCGCCTGGTTGTAGGCGAAGTTATCCAACAGGATTGCGCCCAGAATCGAGCGCTCGGCTTCCACGTTCGCGGGAAGCTTGCTGATGTTGTATTGGGTAGTTGCCATTTCTCCCATGCCCGAGCTCCGCCTTAGATGGCCTGCGAGCAGGCGAACGTAAGGCGAATATTAACTCTATGCTTAGTTGTTGGTGTCTGTAAAGACCGCCCGTACTCCATGGACTCAGCCGTATATTGAGGCATGACCATGTGGTGGACCTAGGTTAACCCATGAGAAGACCCGCCGAAGACGAAAGCCGTTTGGGCGACGACGATAAGCTGTGCAGAACTAAGTTTTTCTGTGGAAGAGCTTACTAAAACGAGCGCTTAATTTTTCTGTCATCGAGCTAGGTCATGGAGCTCGCGGGCGAGCCGACGCGGTTCGTCATCCCTGGCACACTGATTTCCGCCATGCCAAGCATCCTTGGAAGGCCAGATCCTGCGCCTGGCTCAAGCAAGGATTTGAGCTAGTTGATTCATCAGCGGTAAGTCATGAGAGCCCTGAGCGGAGTCGGTGGGGAAAATTCTTGTGCCAAACAATAAGAGCGACAAAACAAATGTCGCTGTTCCCGGTTTCTGGACCGAATCCGCTAATAAACTCGAATCCAACCCGCGCACATTTACTTCGCAGGATCGCCTAACTTCACCGCTTCTTCGCCGGCGGCGGGGCACGACCCCGTAATTTGGGTCCCGGCGAACGTCCCGGCAGTGTCCGTATTTCTACTGATATAAAACTCGACCGCCGGCCGGAAAAACTGGTCGGACTATCTAGTCTTCCCTTCCACGAAAAAATGAAAGTGCCGTCGGCGACGCCATGAAGCACCACCTCTATACCCTCCTGGTACCAGGTCCCGACCCAGCCCAGTGAATAGCCGGAAACGTTCCAGCCTTCATTGGAGTTCTCCTTTTCAAGAAACTTGGCAAGGTTCCGCCCTGTTACGTCAAGAATCGGATCGCCTTCCTTGGAGATGATGCAGTTATGCTTGATTCCGTTCAGGGGTACAGCGTTGTAAGTTGGATTGCTCACAATTACCAATCGCTCTAAGGTAGGCTCCAGATTAGTGCTATCCCGCCGTGTCTCGAGTTCCACACAGTGTCCGCACGGGTACGCCCCAGCCATCCTGACTCGTTCCTAACTCCCGTAAAATCAGCGTTCCGCTCCTTGGTCCAGTCCTTGCTATCTCACGAGCGCTGCTCCAGCAGCAGGAGGACACCAACCATGACCCGTATTAACCTGTTTCGCAAGACATCCAATTCCACCACTCCGGCAAGATTTGATCGCCTTGCCTGGGGCAAGACAAACCCGGCTAGAAATGATTTTGGCCCAGCCACCAGTGCTGTGATCTTCGCCGCGCTTCTCATCGTTTGCTCACTCAGCGTCGGATGCTCCAGCGAACAATCCAAACCCGTAAGCTCCACCAACCAAACTCTCACCCTACCCACGCCGCCTGCCATCGCCAGTTCAATACCGACCCCAGTCGTGCCCGCGCAGCCGGCCGCCGCCCAGCCTGTACATAGGAAAATAGTCCGAAGAGCACCCGCGACCTTAAAGTATGCCGATAAAATTTCTGGTGTCTCGTTCGAATATCCAAGAACATACGCGCTCAAAACCGGTGACGCCGCAAAGGAACTGGTTGCATCCGGTTCGGTTCCCATGGACTTCACGCAGCCAGGCGGAGCCGCCCTGGCCGCGGTAGCGTTGCCGGCGTCGGCCTATCCCAGCACGGACCTGACATCAGCGTTTTTCAACGTCAGCGTGAACAAGAATCTCACCCGCGAACAGTGCGGCGAATTCTCCGTCCCGCAGCCGAATCCAGGAACGCCGGCCCCTCCCTCGATTCAGGCCACCGCGCAGCTCTCAACGCCACTGATTTCGCAACCACCGATATCCAAATTGATGATTGGCGATCTGGAACTGCAGTCCAGCGAAAGGTCAACCGGCGGAGAAACTGGCACCGGCAATCGCGAGGCGACGTCGAAGTATTACCACGTCTTTCAAAACAGTGCCTGCTATGAATTCGCGCTGCAGGTCGCGACCAAAGAACCTAAGCCAAATACCGAGCCAGTGACCGTGACCGAAACCGCTTCCAGCCACATCGATCGTGATGAAGTCTTCCAGCGGCTGGAAAAGATCCTGGCCACGGTGAAGTTCAATCCCGTCGCCGTTGCCGAGGTGAACCCCGAAGTAAAGGCACAGGCACAACCCGCTCCGCAGGAAACTCCTGCCCAATAATTTGACCTTCACCATCACAAAGCGCGCCGGCCATGACTCATGACCGGCGCGGCCGTCTGAAAGCACACCCGTCACAATGCCGTGTGTCGTCGATCACAGCTTGCGATGAACCTCGAGTGCTGTACTGGATGCGGTAGAGCCGCCGTGTGCCTCGCGATACCATGTAAGATCCTGGAAATTAAGGAGTTGGGCTCGTTGCGTGCGGGGCCGCGTGCAGTTCGGCGGGATCGAGCGCCAAGTGTGCCTCAGTTTGTGCCCGATGCTCAAGCGGGCGATTACCTGATGGTTCATGTTGGCTTCGCCATCAGCCGTGTGGACCGGTTCGAAGCCGAGCACACATACCAACTCCTGCAAGAGAACCTCGGCGACTGCGTGGTTACTGTAACGTCACCTTCCCTGTGAGTTCGATCTCTGCTGATGAATGGGCAACAAAAATATCGAAATCGCCCGGAGCCATCGCCCACTTGTGCGCTTTCACGTCGTAGTAGGAGAAGGCTCGACGATCCAGCGAGACCTGAACGTGCTTGGTCTCGCCGGGGTTGAGCTGTACTTTGGCGAAGCCTTTCAATTCCTTTACCGGGCGCGGGACGCTAGCGTGCCGGTCGCCAACATACACCTGCGCAACTTCCGCGCCGGCGCGAGCGCCAGTATTCGTAACATCGAAGGCCACGGTTGTGTGATCCGCGGCAGGCGCAACTGTCAGGTTCTTGTAAGCAAAACTGGTGTAAGAGAGTCCGTATCCAAAGGGAAATAGCGGCTTAATTCCAGATTTGTCGAAATGCCGATAACCTACGAACAAGCCTTCGGTGTACTCGACTTTCTTCTCACTACTCTTTGGATAGTAACTGTCATGAACCGCATTATCTTCCCAACGTCGCTCCATCGAAATCGGTAACCTTCCCGAAGGGTTGACCTCGCCAAATAGTACCTGTGCCAGCGCAGTACCGCCTTCTTGACCGGGGTACCAGGCCTGCAAAAGTGCCGGAACGTGATCGACCCACGCGTTCATATCCATACCGCCTCCGGAAGTCATCACCACAACCGTGTTTTTGTTAGCCGCGGCGATTTGCTGGATAAGTTCGTCCTGCCCTGGGGGCAACTTGAAGGTCCGGTCACTGCTCTCGCCTTCATCCGAGGGATCGAAGCCAGCCGCCACCACCACGGCATCCGCGCGGGCAGCGAGTGACTTCGCCTCAGCACTTACCAGAGTCTCTGGGCGCACAATTCCGAGATTGATCCTCGTTTTCCCCCAACCGCCGTGAGCATAGGACTCAAGTTCAACCTGGTGCGGTCCGGAGGACAAGGTCATCGATACTTCGCCCACGAAGGCATACCAGGTTTTCCAGTTATCCAACACTAACTTTTTGTCTAGGTAGAGTCGGTAGCCACCGTTCTCTCCCGGGCCTTGCACAAAGATCAGATACTCACCGGAAACCGCCGGAATGAAGTAACCCGACCATCGAATCGAAAGGTCGCTGGCGGCGCCCTTGCCGCCGCGCGCGGGCTCGTAATTGACATGCTCGTCGATGCGAGTAACCCCAGGCGTACCGCTCAAGTTACCGTTGGTAAAGAACTCCGCTTTTACTCCTTTTTGACCACCAGGAACTGCGGTGACAAATTCGGTGTGCTTTGCAATATCGTCAAACGTGGGTATTCCGCGGTCATAATAGACCTTGGCACCGCCGCCCAGGGAATTAACGATGCCTTCTAGAAAGCTCACTGGCGCAAACGGTTCCGCTTCCGCGCTCCCTCCACCGGCTGGGTTTGCAGGATAAGCATCCGGACCGATCACCGCAATCGATCGAAGTTGTCCCTTGTCCAGCGGTAGCAGATTGCCGTCGTTTTTAAGCAGGACGATACCTGCCCGAGCCGCTTCCAGAGCGGTTTGCCGGCCTTCAAGATTCAACCGGGGAATGGATAAATCGGTCTGATCACGATCCAGCCACCCAAACTGAATCGCCGTGCGCAGGATGCGCCTGACTTTATCGTCGATCGTTGCCTCGCTCACTTTGCCGGCCTTGATTGCCGGCAACAAAGTTGCGCGGTTCATGAATTTGCCCGAAGGCATTTCAACATCGAGGCCACCATTGGCTGCTCCGACGCCGTCATAAACCGAATCCCAATCGGACATGATGATTCCAGGGAAGCCCCATTCCTTCTTGGCTACATCGGTGTTGAGGTAGCCGTTCTGGGTCATGTGCAGGCCATTCGTAAGATTGTAGGAATCCATAACCGCGCCCACGTGTGCTTCTTTTACCGCTGCTTCAAACACCGGCAAGTAGATTTCACGCATGGTGCGCTCATCGATTTCCGAGTCCATGTTGTGCCGATCGTATTCCTGGTTGTTGCCCATGAAATGCTTGACCGTCGCGCTAACTCCCTGGCTTTGCATACCGTTGATGTAAGCGACTGCGGTGCGCGCGGAGAGAAACGGGTCCTCTCCAAAGTATTCGAAGTTTCTACCGCACATGGGCGCGCGATAGATATTGACTCCCGGCCCGAGCATGAAGTGCACGCCCCGGGCGCGGGCATCCTCTCCGATTACGGCTCCGACTCGTTGCGCGAGCGCGGGATCCCACGACGCCGCGAGGCCGATGCCGCCGAACACGGTGGACGGTCCGTAGTTGCGGACTCCTACCGGCCCATCGGCCATTTTCAGCCGGGGCAGCCCAATGCGCGGGAGAGCTCGAATATAAAAATCGTCGACGCCACTGATGAGATCGACCTTCTCCTCGAGGCTCAGCTGCTTCAGCATGGAATCGACTCGCGCTTCGGTCGCAGCCTGCGGCACTTGCGCCGTCTGGCACAGGGCGGACGTAGCGAACAAGATAAGCGGTAGACAGAGTGATTCGACTTCGCGTCGCATTGCGACCTCCAATTTTGGATCTTTGCGGGCAAGGGCCAGACGGCCACTCGCTTCGGGCCGGCGGCCCAGACAGGCACAACCATCGCTAGGAGGCGGCGAGCAGTTCTACCCCGAGCGTAGCCAAGGCGATATCTTCATCGGACGACAGTCCGCTGACCGCCACCGCGCCTACTACGTCGCCATTCTTCCAGACCGGAAGCCCGCCGCCCCAGCCTACGTATTTCTGGTCGCCATAATAGGAAACGTCATGGCCCTTCTCCGGATGGCGGACCTTGTCGCCAATTTCCCTGGTTGGTTTGCGCTCGCGAGCGGCAGTCCAGGCCTTATTCATGGCAATTTGGATTGACGAAACCGGTGCGCCATCCATCCGGGCGAAGCAAATCAGATCACCGTGCGCATCGGCCACGGCGACAGACGCCGCCTTCTGCATCTGCGAGGCTTCCCGTACAACAAGATCGGTCGCTCCCTTTGCTTCGGAGTAGTCAATGGTCCGGACAGTTCTCATGCCGGGAAGAATACCATGTTCATTAAGCTGTCCGACCGACTTCCGCCACCGGGTCAGAGCCTCCGACCTAGGGAGAGAAACCAAACTACAGAGGACGGCGGTGCAGAAAAATCCGGGCCGGAAAATTAATTTCCGGCCCGGACCCGTGTTCTTCAAAGTTAGAAAACGAATTTCAATCCGAACTGAGCGATACGGAACGTGCTGTTAACCGTGTTGGTGACCTCCCCAAATGTCGAACTGGTTACCGCGCCCTGTGGCGGTCCGAACTGAGGATGGTTAAACAGGTCGAAGAACTCGGCGCGGAATTCCACGGTCAAGCGTTCCATGATCGTCGTTCGCTTGAATACCGCAAAGTCGAAATTTACCACGCCTTGCTGCCGTAGCGTACCATCCACGCGGGGTTCATCACCGAAGGTCCAAGGATTGTTCGGCGTCGCGACAGTGGGGTTGTTCCCGCTGGGCGCTGTGAAGCAAGCGGTGTTGAACCAGGTCGTCTGTTCCTTGTGTAGGGCACTCCCACCGATGTTCTTGTCGCATCCAGGGACGTAGTCAGGCCGAAGTGTGCTGCTTCCCAGCAAGCCCGATTGCGTGAGTGCGTCGCCGCCACCCCAGCTGATCTTTACGGGGAAACCGCGCTGGAGAGTGGTTATGCCGTCCAAGCCCCAGCCGGAGACCACGGCATTACTGAATCCGCTAAGACCGGAGAGGAATCTCTTGCCGTGTCCAAAGGGAAGGTCGAGCACGTAGCTTGCGACCAGGCGCTGCGGAACATCCTGCGAAGAGAGAGAGCGCTCGCCCTTCAGGTTGTTCCAGTCCTGCACGGCCCCTGTACCTCCCGTAGTTCCACCTTCCAACCATGAGGTAAGTGTATCGGTGTTGGACATCAGTTTGGCGTTGGTGTAGGAGACCAGCAAAGTGCCGCCGCCCTGGAAGCGGCGCGTCACCGTGGCCTGCAGAGCGTTGTATCCGCTACCGCAGCAGCCGAAGCCGTTCAGGTTCAATCCCGCGTATTGCGGGAAAGGGCGATCCAGTTGGCCGTTTATCAGAACGCCCGGCCCGAGGCTGCCTGGAAGGTTCTGGCTAAACGGATAAGTCGCCACAGGTTGGGCGATCGTCACGGTCTGGCCGGCGGCGTATTGAGCCGCAGCTTGGGCAATGAACCGATCAGGGATCTCGTTGATGTTCGTATTGGATTGCTCGAGATGGACACCATGCGACCCGGCATAAGCTACGTCGGCGAAAAACCCGGCTGGCAGCTGACGTTGGATGTCGAGATTATATTGCTCCAGGTAGCCGTATTTCTGCACCGTATAGCCGGTGGCCGAGAAGTTGTTCTGCGTCAAAATGTACTGGGAGACATTCGGCTGCGGGTTGCGTCCCGGGACTGGAGTAAGGTTGTTCGCCCCGGTCACAGGCGCCCCGGTGGCGGCACTGTATGTACCCTGATTGAAGGGCCCAGCGCCGGCGCAGGTCAGGACGCCATTGGCGGTCAGGGCACAGGTATTCTGGTTCAAAGTAGCCGCCGGAGTTACGCCGTGATCGTTACTGGAGAAGAAGTTTGAGGTGGAGCTGCTGACCGGGTCAACGTAAGGGTTGGCATTGAACGACACATAGTTCGGGATGAAGAATATCCCATAGCCGCCCCGAATTACAGTCTTGGAGTCAACGGAGTATGCGAAGCCAAGCCGCGGCAGAACTTCCTTGTAGGAAAGTGGCAGATTGTTGCGGCTGCCATTCACTCCCGTCTTCACCAGGAAAAGGTCGCCCGGGCAGGAACTTCCTGCTGCGCCGCTGCAACCGGTGACCGAGGAATTGGTTGCCGACGGGTTGAAGTAGGTCATCTTGTCGTAGCGTTCTGACCATGGACCTTGCAGCTCATAACGCACGCCAAGGTTTAGGGTCAGCTTCGGCGTCAAATGCCACGTGTCACCAAAGTAAAACGCTCGATATGTCTGTTTGCCCGAAATCGGGCCGGAGATCACCAGCGAACCGCTGGTCTGGTTGCCGAACGCGGCGCCTTGGCCGTTACCGTAACCGAGCAGGAAGTCGGCGAAATCTTCACCGTCGCCGGCATTCGCGCCCTGCACGTTGCCCGCTCCGACTATGCCGGGTGTAGCTGATGTCCACGACCCTCCGAAGGAGATCAGGCCGCCGCCGGTGTTGGTTTGAAGATAGTTGTCATAGCCTTCCTCCAGTTGCAGGCCCCAAACGAAGGTGTGGTGGCCCCGTATCATGGTGACTTGCGGAGAGATGTTGAACTGCGTGTTGAAGTCGCCGATCGCGCTTTGTCCCTGGCTGCAGCCCACGAGAGAGTCGTTCTGCCCAAAGCATGGCGTCAGCGGAGTCCGCTCCTCGTTGGGCACGAGGGCATTGTAGGCACTGGGCCAGCCCTCTTTCGACACATCAAAGCCGCTATTGATAGGATCGCGCAGGTAAATGAACCGGCTGATACTGGCGCCTAAGTTAAAGATGGTGTTGGAATTGATCGCGTAGTTGTATCCCAAAGCCACGCTTTTGCTCTTGGTATTCTCTGCGCAACGGTCTTTGCAAAGGCCGGTGCCGAAGGGATCCTGCGCCAAGCTGAGCAGCTTCCAATAAGTAAACCGTCCAAAAATTGTCTGCTTGCTGTTGATGGTCTGGTCGACGCGGGCCACATATTCGTTTGTATCACCGCCCGTGCTCGCGTCCTTTAGGAAGTTGAGGACCGTTCCCCCGTTCGTGGGGTTAGCGACCAAATCATTCAACAGGAACGCTGAGGTTGGATTGATGGCTGCAGAAATGTTGTTGTTCGCGAATGGGACTCGCTTACCTACAGTGAGCACACCGCCGGCGTTGCTGTAACTCGTGAATAAGATGGGATTGTAAAGTTGGTGAACAAGTACCCCACTGCCGTTGGTATCGGCGCAAACGGGGACGGCCGATCCGTTAGGATCCGGGGCCGTAAATCCAGATGTGCAAAGGTCAGCGAAATTCCCAGTGCGCTCAGCTGCGGTTGGCACGGTGGTGTTAAACGGCGTGCCCGTGCGAAGCCGGAAGCCTTCATAACTGAAGAACACGAACGTCTTGTTCTTGAGAATCGCTCCGCCAATGGCGGCGCCAAACTGGTTTTGCGTGAAGGGAACCGGCTCGTTGGATTTCCCGGCGGTAAGTTCGGCTTCTTTGTTGAAGAACTCGTTGGCGTTCAGAACCTTGTTTCGCAGGTATTCATAACCTTCCCCGTGCCAGGTGTTGGTTCCGGACTTGGTGCTCATGTTGATCACGCCGCCGGCGAACTTGCCCCACTCCGGACCAAGGTTGTTGTCCTGAACCTTAAACTCCGAGATTGAATCCTGAGTCGGAACCAGGAACGGCAGGTTGATGTAGCCGATATTCAGGGGTTGACCATCCAAGTAAATCGCCCCTTCGTTCGCGAAGGCTCCGCCGATCTGGTAATTGGCGAAATCGAAGGGGTTCTTGCCCACGACGTTACCTTCGGTGCTGCCCTGAGGAATCACAGACGGGGTGATCGTCGTCAGGTTGAAAATGTTGCGGCCATTCAGCGGCAGCTCGTTAGCTTCGCGCTGATCCACCACGGTACCGAGCGAGGATGTCTCAGCTTGCAGCAGCGGTGTAGCAGAAGTAACTTCGACGACTTGGCTGACCTCGCCGACCTGAAGCGCGGCATCGACGCGGCTGCTCTGTTGCACGTCGACGGCGATTTGGGTCTGCGTGAAGTGCTTGAATCCTGGCTTCTGCACGTCAACCCGGTACTGCCCGGGGAACAAATTGACGAAGGTGAAGAGCCCGTCGCTGCCGCTCGACTGCGTGCGTTTTTCTGCGGTGCCCAGGTTCGTCAGGGTCACGGTGGCGTCGGTAACCGCCGCTCCGGAAGTATCGGTAACCGACCCGGCGATCGAGCCGTACGTGCTTTGGCCGTAGAGAGAAACGGAGGCAGAAACCAGCAGTGTCAGCGAAACCAGCAGCGTCCACAATTTGCGACTTGGCATAGGTGGCTCTTTCTAATGCGGAAATTTCCCTAAATGTAGAGCGGGTGGATTCTTGAATACATCAACAACCGTTGTCAAGCGCAAAATGAATCTTTCCTATTTGAATAATCGTTAACCCTCGGATAAGGATGGTATGCTTCCGGGCATGGCCGCGACCATGATGGACATCGCGAGGGGCTTGAACGTCTCCGCGGTCACGGTGTCGAAGGTACTGCGAAATCAAGGCCGGATCAGCGAGGCCACCCGCAAACGCGTCCTCCGTCGCGCCAAGGAGTTGAATTATCAGATGAACTGGGTGGCGCGCAGCCTGGTTACGCGCCGCACCTACACCGTCGGTCTGCTCCTTCCCGAATTCGGCCATCCCTTCTTCGCGGAGATTGCCCGGGCGGTCGCTCAGACGGTGCGTGTCCATGGTTATCACGTGATTATTTCCTGTTTCGAAGAGGATCCCGAATTGGAGATAGCCGAGGCCGATTCGCTGCTGGCTCGCCGAGTGGACGGTCTCATCGTCGCTTCGTCCCAGTCGCCTCGCCATCTGGGTCTATTCAAACGGATTCAAGAGCAAAGGGTTCCTTACGTTTTGATTGACCGTCCCGTCACTGGTCTGCGTGCTTCCTTTGTCGGAGTCGATAACCGAGCCCTGGGCAAATTGGCGACGGCCCATCTCATCGAGCAAGGGTGCGAGCGCATCGCCCATCTGCGCGGTCCCGAAGTGGGAATCGCGAGTGAACGCATGGCAGGTTACCGCCAGACCCTGGCCAAGCACGGACTTCGTCGACATCCGGGTTACATCGTTGCCGGTGGACATGGAGAAGAAAGCGGCTACGAGGGCATGCGGCAACTGCTGATGGTTCGTCCCGTGCCGGACGGAGTGTTCTGTTACAACGATCCGGTTGCCATCGGGGCGATGCGGGCGATTTTAGAAGCCAGCCTCAAGCTCCCCGACGATATTTCTGTAGTCGGTGCGGGCAACGTTCACTACTCCAGCATGCTGAAGGTTCCGCTTACCACCGTCGACCAGAGGACGTGCCGGATGGGAGAACTCGCCGCCGAACTTCTCATTGTTGGAATCGCGGCAAAACGATCGCTGCGGCCTAAAACCATACTCATTCCTCCCCAGCTCGTGGAGCGTGAGTCGACCCGGCGGCGCCCCTAGCATGTGCCGTCGAATTCCAGCTTACGCTGTTGGATCAGGACCTCGCAGGTCCCCACCTGAAAGGAATTTCGGAGTAACGAGCATGCAATGATCGCCGCGAACGCGATATGCTGTCCCCACTGAAGGAAATTTAAGTTGCGGAACATTCTGCTGCACGTCTCCTGTCTGCTGACCTTGGTCGTGCTGGCTGCGGCCGTTGCCGCACCCGTCTTCGAGGTCAAGTTGCCGCAAGGCCTGAATTTCACGCTGCAGAATTCCCCCACGGCGCAGAAGTATCTGATCGAAACCATGCCCGGCGGCGTCGCGCTCCTCGATTACAACAACGATGGATTGCTCGATATATTCTTCGTGAATGGCGGGCGCATAGACTCCTCCAGGCATGCCCAGGACGATTTCGAGCGCGACGATCCCCGCTATTGGAACCGGCTTTACCGGCAAAACAAAGATGGCAGCTTCACCGACGTAACCGAGCAAGCCGGTCTGGCGCACGCCGGAAACGGAAACTATGGCATGGGTGTGGCCGTCGGCGATTATGACAATGATGGCTATCCCGATCTTTACGTCACCAGCTACGGGAAAAATATTCTCTATCACAACAATGGGGACGGCACGTTTACCGACGTAACCGCGAAGGCGGGAGTCGCCGGCGGCGGCTGGTCGGTCTCGGCGGGCTTCTTTGATTACGACAACGATGGCAAGTTAGATCTGTTTGTCACCCGCTACATGGAGTGGGATACGCAGCACAGCAGGGACTGTGGAGGTAATTTTCACACCTATTGTCCGCCCGGAGAATTTCCCCGCACCACCAACATTCTTTATCACAATCGCGGGGACGGGACATTTGAGGACGCAAGTCAAGGCTCAGGGATCGCGGCCAAGAAAGGACACGGACTCGGAGTCGCTTTCGCGGATTACGATGGTGACGGATTCACAGACATCTTTGTCGCCAACGACGGCATGCAGCAGTATCTCTTTCACAACAACGGCAACGGTACATTCACCGAGGTTGGCCTCGAAGCCGGTGCGGGTCTGTCCCTCGACGGTGGCCCTTTGTCGGGAATGGGAGTGGTATTTCAGGATTACGATAACGACGGTAAGCCCGACGTCATTGTGACCACTTTACCGCGGCAGACCTACCCAGTCTTCCACAATGATGGAAATGGCTCTTTCAGTGACCGGGGTTTGCAAACCGGAGTGGCCATGCTTTCAGGAGTGACCTCCGGCTGGGGCGTAGGCTTGGAGGACTTCGACAACGACGGGCAGAAAGACCTTTTCATTACCCAGGGGCATGTGCTCGACAACGTCGAAACCATCGACCCCTCGCTGCACTACCTGGAGCCAACGCTGCTGGCCATGAATCACGATGGCCGCTTCGAGCGGGTGGATTCTGGAAACGACGCGCTGGTTGCCGGCCGCGGTGCCGCGTTCGGCGACCTCAACAACGATGGCTGGATCGATGTCGTGACCACAGTGCTGGGCTCGCATCCTCAGGTGTTTTTCAATCGCGGCGGATCCACTCATGAGGGCAGCGCGCATTGGTTAAGCATTACGCTGCGAGGCACGCGCAGTAACCGCGACGGTCTTGGGGCGCGCGTTCAAGTGAACGGGCAGACGCGCTTCGCCACCACCGCCGGAAGTTACGAGTCCGCCAGTGACAAACGTCTTCACTTCGGCCTCGGCAAAGCCGAGAAGGCGCAGGTGGAGATCAAGTGGCCTTCGGGTATTCACCAGGTTTTAAATGATGTTCACGCCGATCAGTTCCTGGAAGTGCGTGAACCGGAGAAACCGTGATTCGCGCATTGTTATTGCTATATTTTGCTTCGCAGGTCGCATCGCCGGAGGCGGCCGAGCACATGCAGGCCGGAATCGCGGCGGACAAGCAACGACACTTCGATGTTGCCGTGAAGGAATTCAAGAAAGTTACTGAGCTCGAGCCGTCACTGGTGGATGGCTTCGTCAGCCTTGGGCAAGCTTACATGGAGAATGGCGATTACAGTTCCGCGATTGCTCCGCTCAAACATGCGTTGGAACTGAATCCGGATCTGGCCCCGGCTCACCAGTTACTGGGCTACGCCTTTCTTTCGCAAGGCTATGCCGCAGAGGCAGTTCCCCACCTCGAACGTTCGTCCGACAAAACCGCGCTGGGCATCGCGCAAATCCAGACCGGGCAATTGACCGAGGCGATCGCAAATTTGCAAGCGGCGCTGGCCGCGCACCCCAACGATCAGGATCTCCTCTATTATCTCGGCCGTGCGAGCGGCCTGCTCGCGAAACAATCCATTGAAACTTTGCTGGCCGCTTATCCCGACTCGGCCCGCGCTCACCAGGCGATGGCGGAAAACTACTTCGTGCTGCGACGGATGCCGGAAGCCGAAAAGGAATATCGCGAAGCGTTGCATCTGCGGCCAGGCCTGCCTGAAGTCCATCTCGCTTTGGGCGAGGTGTATGCTGGCGCTTCGCAATGGTCGAAAGCGGAAGAGGAATTTCGCCTGCAAGTGAAACTTCAGCCGGGCAATGCCGAAGCCGCCTACCGGCTGGGAGCGGCCCTGCTCGAACAAGGGAAAGCGCACGAGGCACGAGTCGAACTCATTCGCGCCGATCGCTTAATGCCTGAGATGCCCGAGACTCTCTACTCGCTTGGGAAAGCCGCTTCTCTCGAAGGCGACAGCGCCGCTGCCGAGAAAGCATGGACTTCGCTACTCTCCATCGAGCCGCAAAGTTCTCTCGCGGCGGAGGCCCATTTCGGACTGGCCGCCGTCTATCGTAAACAAGGGAAAACGGCCGAGGCGAAGCATGAAATGGAAGAGTTTGAGCGCTTGCAGAACCGTTCGACTCAGCCCCAAGCCACCGGAAGACCGGAATCACAGCATTAGAAGCGGTCTCTTTCAATGTTTCAATGTGGAGAACCGAAATCAGGAGAGCTGACATGGGAACGATTGATCGTGGATGCATTCGCAGCCTGGCAGTATCAGCGTTTTGCCTCCTCGGAGTTCTGCTTTTTTGTTGCTTCGTCTCATCGCCCCTCGAAGCATCCGAGTCTTCCTCGCGCAACCTTGATTCGGGCTGGCAATTTCGCGCGGTCGCGAATACCGACAGATCTGACGTTAAGGAATGGCATCCCGCGCAGGTTCCCGGCGTGGTTCAAACCGACCTGCTGCGCAGTGCTCTCATCCCAGACCCTTTTGATCGAGACAACGAGTTCCATCTGCAGTGGATCGGCCTTGCGGACTGGGAGTATCAAACCACGTTTCAACTCGATGCCGCGGCCCTGGCCCACGATCATGTCGACCTGGTTTTTGATGGCCTGGATACTTTTGCGGATGTGTATCTCAACGACCAGGTGGTTCTGCAGGCCGACAATATGTTTCGCCACTGGCGAATCCCCGCGAAAACGAAGCTCAAACCGGGTTCCAATACGCTGCGTATCGTATTTCATTCGGCCATCAGCAAGGTGCTGCCTTACTCGAAATCGCTGCCTTACGTCCTGCCTTCGATCTCGACTCATAATTACGGGAACGAAGAAAACATTGCCACCGCGCCCTACACCCGCAAAGCTCCTTACAACTACGGATGGGATTGGGGACCGCGCTACATGACCGAAGGGATTTGGCAGCCGGTGCGGCTTGAGACGTGGGACGCGCTGCGCATTGAAAATTTCCATGTCCACCAGCAAAGTATCGCCGCTGACCTGGCCACGGTTGCAGCCGAACTCGACATCGAATCCACACGGCCCACGACGGCGAGTCTCATCTTGGCTCACGATGAAATGTCCGGACCGCAAACTTCGGACGGGACCTGGACGATCCAGCTCAATGCCGGCATCAATCATGTGTCGTTTCCTCTGCGCATTGCCGCGCCCAAGTTGTGGTATCCGGTCGGCTACGGCGCGCAGAACCGCTATCGTTTTTCTGCCTCGATCCACATCGGGCGTGATGCCGCGGCTCATGCTGAAACCAAGACTGGCCTTCGGTCCATCGAACTGCGCCGCGCTCCCGATCAATGGGGAAAAAGTTTCGAGTTCGTGGTAAACGGGATTTCGGTTTTCGCAAAAGGCGCGGATGTGATTCCGTTCGACAGCTTTCCCAATCGCGTTACCCCTGAGATTCACCGCCGCATTCTGCAAGCCGCTCGCGACGCGCACATGAATATGGTCCGCGAATGGGGCGGCGGTTACTACGAGTCCGATGACTTCTACGATATCTGCGATGAACTTGGGATTATGGTGTGGCAGGAATTCATGTTCGGCGGCGACATGGTCCCCGGCGATGTGGCCTTTCAGGAAAGCGTCCGGCAAGAGGCCATCGGTCAGATAAAGCGCCTGCGCGACCATCCCAGCATCGTGGTGTGGTGCGGAAACAACGAGGTCGAAACCGGCTGGCACCACTGGGGTGATCGTCAGGAATTTAAGGAATCCATCTCCGCGGAAGCTCGCGAGCGCGTCTGGCAGGACTACGTGATTCTTTTCGCCG
>Ga0302325_10011363_pt1 | contig 19193 bp, 22 predicted proteins | sample Palsa_T0_2_FD_201948 | JGI IMG/M metagenome (GOLD analysis project Ga0302325, IMG submission 201948) | Peat permafrost microbial communities from Stordalen Mire near Abisko, Sweden - Palsa_T0_2 | ecosystem: Environmental > Terrestrial > Soil > Palsa > Peat permafrost | place: Sweden: Abisko...
GCCGGCACTCTCGCCTCCGGCGAATCGCCGAACCAGGCCGTCGCCACCGCCATCGCCTACGCCCAGGCCCAGCTGGGCAAGCCGTACCTGTTCGGCGGTACCGGCCCGGACGCCTTCGACTGCTCCGGGCTGGTCATGATGGCCTACCGGGCCGCCGGGATCGACATCGCGCGGACTTCGGAAGCGCAGTGGGCGACGGAGCAGCGGGTGCCCGCCTCCCAGGTGCAGCCGGGCGACCTGGTGTTCTTCGCCGGCTCGGACGGCACCCCGACCTCGCCGGGGCACGTCGGCCTGGTGATCGGCAACGGGCAGATGATCGAGGCGTACGCGACGGGCTTCGCGATCCGGGTCTCCACCTACGGGCAGCCGTCCTCCGCGCCCGGCGACCAGACGGTGGTCGGCTTCACCCAGCCCTGGACCAAGGCAGATCTACGATCATCAACGTAGCGGCGCACCCGTGAAGCGCGTGCTGATCACCGGGATGTCCGGGACAGGCAAGAGCTCGCTGCTGCACGAACTCGCCGCCCGCGGCTACCGGACCGTCGATACCGACTACGGACACTACTTCCGGACCATCAACGGCGAGAGCCTGTGGCGCGAGGACCGGATCGGCGCGCTGCTGTCCAGCGCTCCCGATGAGCTCCCGGGCGTGCTGTTCGTCCAGGGCACCACCCGCAACCAGGTCCTCTTCTACCCCCGCTTCGACCACATCGTGCTGCTCAGCGCACCGCCCGAGACCCTGGCCGAACGGCTGGCCACCCGCACCACCAACCCCTACGGGAAAGATCCCGCCGAGCTTGCCGAGACGCTCCGTTACCAGCAAACGGTGGAACCGCTGCTCAGGGCCTCAGCCACGCTCGAAGTAGTCACCACGGTGCCCGTCGCCCGAGTCGCGGACATCGTCCTTGACCACGTGCTGTGACCCGATCCGGCCAGCACTCACGAACAGAAGCAGTGGCCCTTACCGCACCGACAGGTAGATCGCGCTGCCCAGGCCGGCGACCAGGCAGTAGATCGCGAACGGCGTCAGCGTGCGGGAGGCGTCGCTCAGGTAGCGGACCAGGAACTTCAGCGCGAGGTAGGCGCCGATCCCGGACAGGACGCTGCCGAACAGCACCTGCCCCTTGATCCCGGCGCCGAGCGGCCCGGTCAGGTCGTGCAGCTTGAACACCCCCGCCGCGAAGATGACGGGCGCCGACAGCAGGAACGAGAACCGCGCCGCGTCCTGCCTGGTCAGTCCCTTGAACATGCCGCTGACCATGACGATGCCGTCCCGGCTGATGCCCGGGAACAGGGCGAGGATCTGGCTCGCGCCCAGCAGCAGCCCGCCGCCGAAACCGAGCCGGACCAGCCGCCGGTCGGCGGCCAGCGCGACCTGCGCCTCCTGCTGTTTGGCGCCCCGCGGGCCTGCCGAGTGCCGCCCGCTGCTACCCGGCCCGCCCGCGGCTATCCCGCGCTCGCCCGCGCCGACGACGGCCCGCTGCCGCTGGCTGGCCGCCGCCTGGTCCGCCGCGATCTGCTCGGCCTCGATGTCAGCCCCGCGCCGCCGCAGCCGCTCGCCGCCCAGCAGGATCAGGCCGTTCACGAACAGGAAGCCCGCGACCAGCACCGGCTTGCTGAAGACGTGGGTGAACAGGTGCTGCAGCAGGGCGCCGGCGATCGCGACCGGGATCGTCGCCACTACGAGCATCCAGGCGAGCCGCTGATCGATGGTCTGCGGTGCCCACCGCCGGGTACCCGGCGCGGGCCGCGCGACATGCCCAAGCGAGGCGAAGAACGCCGCGATGATCCGTACCCAGTCCCGCCAGAAGAAGATGATCATGGCGATGGCGGTGGCGACGTGCAACCCGACGACGAAGGCCAGGTAGGGCGACTTGGCGTTCGATACGTTCAGGTCCCTGGCCCACTGCCCGCCGACCAGCGCCGGGATGAGCACGCTGTGACCGAGACTGGAAATCGGGAAAAGCTCGGTGACGCCCTGGATCAGCCCGACGATCCCGGCCTCTGCGTACGTCAGATGCGACATGCCAGCCCTTCGCTCCCGCCCCAAAAATCAAAATTCTGCCGAACGGGCTGAGTCCCACTCCCCAGGACAGCGCTGCGCCGCCGCGGCGAAACGTAGCCAGCGGTACACCCGTCCCCGGCCATCAGACATAGTAGCCGGGCGCCGTGGCCGCCCGGCTCACCTTCACGTTGCCTTAATGCACCAGTTGCCCCGCTGCGCCTACGGAAACCCGGGCTACGCCTTGCCGGGCACCTTGGGGGTGTCCTTGGACACCCGCACCCGGGCTGACTGATCTCGTGTCGGTCCCGTTCTCGCTGGTCGCGTAAGCGCTGCGTATGTAGGAGGCCCCGGGCCAGGCGTCTCGCCCGGGGCCTCGGCGTGTCCGCCCGCGCCTTGCGCTCGGTTGTGGTGGCATAATGGTTTGACCAGCGTCTCGCCGCGTGAGCGGCTCGGTAGGAACTGGCAGTGCCCGGTACAGATCGCCATGGGGTGCTGTCCACTGGAAGCCGGAGGCTTAGGGACCCTCAGGCGGCTGGGTTTCCTTGACCATGCTCGTTTTGGAGACCTGCGCCGATGGCCCTGTCCAGTTTCAGTCATTACCTGCCTTATTTGGGCACCCTCGCTGCCCTCGTCGTGGCTCTCGGGACCTTCGCGTGGCGTGTTGCCCGGGCCATGCTGCTCCACCGGGCCGGGGTCACCGCCCTCAGGCACGGCAGCAAGGACCCGCGCGGCAGGGCCGGTCTGCGGATCGTAGACGCGCTGACCAGCGATAACGAGCCCTGGTACCTCGCGCTGCTCCCTGGGCACAGACGTGATGACGGCCAGCCGTGACGGCCTCAGCTTTGCCGCAGCGCCGCCAGGCCCCTGGTCAGGTGGGCGTGAAGCGCGCCGGGGCTGACCCGCATAACTTTGGCAGCCTGCGGCTCGGGCAGGCCGGTGTACCTGACCAGGGCGACGGCCCGGCGCTGCCGGTCCGGGAGGGCGAGCAGCGCGCGGCTGAGAGCGGCGGTGCTGCTGAAGCCGAGCAGCCTGGCGGTCTCGTCCCACCTGAGGGTGCCGCCTAGCGCCTCGAACGCGGCGAGGGTCTCGTCGTCCACGTTTGCCACGATACCAGTCGTGGGTGCTCGACCATCAGGCGGCTCTCCGCTTCACGGGGAGGGCCTGGAGCGTGTGGCGGGGGCCGACGCCCGCACCTGGGCACGAGAGGCCGGGGACGGCTTACGGAGAAACGTCCGTGGGGTGTCCCGTACCAGTGGCGAGGCCCCCCCCGCGTGCGCGGCGCGCGCGTAAGGCCAAACGCATTGGTACAGACGGCTACGGCACGAACTCACCACCGGGCGGACGCCTTGCGGAGCATCTCCAGGGTCGCGGGATCGGGGCTGAACGAATAGTCCTCGCCGTCCTCATCGAGGTCAGGCAGGCGGGGCAGCGGCTGCGGCTTCGGTAGCAGCTCAGGGTGCCGCTCATAGAACACGGTCAGGTCCTCAGGCCGGTAATAGTCGGTCGCGCCGTGCCGGTGCGCCGGGACCGGGAAACGGTCACGATGGCGGGTGCGGTGCGACTTAGCAGTGACCGGCGGCACCTCGACTATCCCGGCCAGGTGAGCACCTCGGAGCGAGTAGAGGTCAGCACCGTCACGGGCGATGACGCCACGGGCCAGCCGGTCGCGGTACTCAGCCCGGTCACGCCTGGCCTGGAGTATCTCGCCCCTGGCCCGATGCTGCTGAACGCTGCGGCTGATGATCGGCTCGGCAACCTGGACCTGTTCGGTACGGCTGAACAGCCAGTGGCGGAGGGCGCTGTCCGACCGCTCGCCCGGCTCAAGCACCAGCATGAGCAGCCTGACCAGGTAGAGCAGCCGCGAATGACCGGCCGTGGTCAGCTCGCGTTCGCGCTGCTTCCGGCGGGCTTGCTTCTCCTTTGCCAGGCGGAGGAACCTGGCCCGTTCCCGCCGTCGCTCCTGTATCTGCTGCCACCGCAGGGCCAGCCGGTCACGGTGGCAGTAAGCGTGGAGCTGCAGCACCACGAGTAGGCCGTAGACGACCGGCCCCACGACGCCGATCAGCTCCACCGGTCACCTCCTGTGCTCTGACGTGACTAGGGGATCAGCCACACGCTCCCCCCGTCAACGGGTAGCTCACGGCGCGTCGTCGCCGGATCTGCGCCGCAGGATCGCGCGCCACCAGGGCTCGCTCTCGCGGCGGGTCAGCGCCTCGATGATCGCGAGACCGGCCTGGCGACGCTGGTCCTCGGTGCCGTGGTCGAGCGCGGCGCTCCCCGCCTTGTGGAGCAGCGCGGCACGGGAAACGCGCACCAGGCCGCCCGCGACGGCAAGGATGCCAGCGGGAGTGCCAACATAGGTGAGAAAATGGATGAATACTGACAAAACGGTCTCCGAGCATGCCAAGGATGACCGTCCTTATGGAGGCTCGATGCCTCCTGCCCGCGCGCGTGATGGCCGTGTCAGTATCGGACGATGAACTCTGGGGCGCTGCCCGCTCGTTGCTTGTCCTTTGTAGACCTTGGCGATGAGTGGCTTTTGGGGCGAACTCGGACGCTTGCCACACACGGTACCCGCTTATGCCGCCGTGGCGGTAATCGGCCAGGGAAGTGCCCAGGTACCCCCGGTCAGGGTGTCCGCGTGTGATCGGGCAGCCACGGATGCCTCCCGGGATGCTCCTCAGCTCACGTGCACTTCGAGAGTGCCCGCGACCACGGCACCGATGCAGTTCGCGGAGCACGCCGCGTCTGCTGCCAGCGCCGCCACGTTCACGTAATAATTGCCGGGCGCGGTTGCGGCAGGAACCGCAACGGTGACCTGCACGCTCCCGGACTGGCCGCTGGTCAGCGTGAAGGTGGCGGGGCTCAGCCCCGTGACCCACGCGATGGCCGGGAACTCGAACGAGTACAGGGTGTACTGGGCCGCCCTGACCGTAAGGTTAAGGGCGTCGGCCCCGCTGTCCTCCGTGAACCACGGAACGATCACCGACTGGCCCGGGGCCGCGTAGGCGTCCACGTGGGCGCTCGTGGTCAGGGCGAACGCCGGGAGGTCACCCGCGCGTGCCGGGGCAGCAGTGCCGCCCAGGACCAGCAGCGCCAGGAGCGGCAGGGGCAGCAGTGACCTGAATCTCATAGGTCCTCGTCTCGTGTTCATACGATGCCAACCATCGCCAGGCCGGACAACGGCGGAGCGGCGGCCTGGATCTCCATGGCCAGGGTGGTCCAGGACCAGGTACCCGGACCGGAGGTCGCCCCGTAGTGCTGGACGCCTGCGGACGGGGCCGCCTGGTACAGGAACGAGACCGACTCCACCACTGCGCCTTGCTGGTTCTCCAGCACCGGGGTCGCGCTGGTGGTGACGAACCCGCCGGGGAGGACGGAGCTGGCGCTGTTGGTCAGAAGCCAGGTGACCGCGGACCCGGCCCTTGCGGTGGTGATCGTGCAGCCGCTGGGGGCGGTGCTGCCGCTCTCCTGGTCGGTGGCCGGGGACGCGGCCAGGCTGACGCTCAGCCAGCGCTCGACCGTGAGCCAGACACGAAAGCCGCCGCTGGCGGCCAGGGTGATCGTAATCGAACCGGGCGCGGTAACCACGGGGGCGGTCCAGATGGCGGAAGTGAAGCTGTTGATGTTGCTGGCGGACACCCGCTGGGTGAACGTCAGGGCGCTGGCCGAGTCGATGGGAGTGCTCAGGACGCCACTGGAGAACGTAGCGCCCTTGACCACGATCAGCTCGCCTGCCGAGGGCGAGAACGCCGGGGTAGTGATCGGACTGAAACCTTGTGCGGGCGAGAGCGACGCGATGAACGTTGGGCCGGACATCGGCTAGAACCCCAGCACAGATCCGAGGTAGCACCACTTCGACAGGCTCGCCACGTACTCAAACGCGATGACGTCGACCTTGCTCGCGGCAGTGCTCAGCGTGGGAGCGGAGCCAGCGCCGAAGTCGTAGGCGCTGGCCCACGCGACGGTGCGGCTGCCGGTGGCGTCCTGGGTGAGGCGGAAGCGAATGACCTGGCCGTCAGTCGGGTTGCTCGGGCTGCCCATCGTCCACGACGAAGAAGCAAGCGTGAGGTTAAAGGCGTTGCCCAGCGCCGCGTTGACCAGGACGGTGGCAGCGCCAGCGAGGGCCGCCACGTCGGGAGCGATCCAGCCTTCCATCGTGCCGCCCCCGACCGGCAGCGCTCCCACGTCACTGGCCGCGAGAACGACGGCACCGGCCTTGCTGTTCACGGAGGTAACGCCCCCGGTGGTGCCGCCCGTAGTCATGGATAGCTGACCGGGATTGTCAGACGACACCGTGAGGGAGATGGGCTGCGACGGGGCGAGGGTAACGACGGGCTGGGCGAAGGTAACCAAGGCTGCACATCCTGGGCAGGCCGTTCGGCAAACGGGCCGGTCAGCAGCGACCGCAACTCAGCAGAAATCGCAGCCTCGCTGTAGCTGCCGCCCTGCCCGACCACGCGGGTAAGCGCGATGCTGCGGAGAACGTGCATATAGCCGTCGAGCAGTGTGCGGAGCCCGGCCTCGCCCGGGTAGGCGGCGAGCAGGGCGTCCGCAGCGGCCTGGTCCGATTCGCAGATGGCGATGGTCAGGGCCAGCGCAGCTCGCGCGGCCCCGGCCGTCGCGGTGGCGATCATCAGCGGCGGACCTCCGTCTCGCGCCGGGCCTGGGCCTGCACCTCGGCCATCCAGCCAGCGAACTCGTCCTCAAGGGCAGCGTCGATTTCTTCGGACGCCTGGTGGTCCTTAGCCTGGCGGTCGGCACCGTGCAGGCGGCGGCGCGACTCCGAGATGCGCAGCAGGGTGTTCAGGGCGCGGTCCTTGTGCGAGTAGTCCGGGATCGGCAGGCCCTCGTCGTCGGTGACCAGACCGCGAGCGCTCACCGCAAACTGCACGGTGCGATAGTTCTTCCACGCCTCCTTGCGGAGCAGAAGAAGCTGGCGCTCCTCATCGGCCCGGACTGCATCGACTTGCGGGCTGGGGTGCGAAGCAAGGTAGCGCGTGGCAGCACGGTTTGCCGACCGGGCGGCCGAGAAGCCGACGAGCTGGGCGATCTCGTCCCACGTGTGACCGTGGTCGCGCAGCTCGATCGCACGGACGGCCTTCTGCGCTGCGGCGGCCCTGGGCGCTAGCGGACCCGGCATCGTGCTCACCTCCTACGAGGAGCCGAGCACGCGACTCTGACCTGCGTCAATGTGGTGTACCAGGAGCTGTGTGCCGGGGCGGACCCTGGAGACGGCCTGGTCCTTACCTCCGTCGCGTGCGCGCTCACAGCTCGGTCAGCCCGAGCAGGGCGTCCCGCCAGCGCTCGATCACGGCCAGCAGCTCAGCGGAACGTACGGCGATCTCAGGCTGGTCGTGTTCCTTCGCCAGGATGGCGATCTCCCGGGCGAGCGCCTCGGACTGTTCCAGCCGGGTCAGTGTCACCAGCACCTGCCCGTCATCGCAGCTCTGGCGGCTGTCTCGCACCGCCATCAGCAGCCGTTTCAGCTCTCGTTTTATCGGCGCTGGCCACGACTTCCAGCCGTCCGGCAGCCTGTACTCGTCGTCGGTCATGGCAACCTCCCTTCCCGTCCGGCCGGGCGATGGCAGGATGAGGTGCCGTGGACTGGGCAACGGTCATAACCGGGGTGGTCGGCGTCGCCGGAATCGGCGGCACGCTGCTGTCCGCCAGGCTTACCAGCAAGTCGGACGCCGCGAACCTGCGGACCAGCATCAGCGCCGAGGACGCCCGTGCGAACCGGACCGAGAAGCGCCGGATCTACGCCGGGTGCGTGGCAGCAGTCACCGCCTACTTCGACGCCATCGTTGCCGCAGGCACGGGATCCCTGGTGTTTGCCGATGAGCGAGCAGGGCTGGACGCAGAGGTCGGCCGTACCCGACTGGCCGCGCAGGTCGCTGTGTCCGAGGTGGACCTGATCGCCCCGACAGAGGTGGCCATCATGGCGCACCGTGCCGTCCAGGCCGTGCTCCGTGCTAGCGAGGGCGGGAGCACGTCGGACACGTCGGCCTCCATCATCAGCTTGATGATGGCGATGCGCGGTGACCTGGGTGCGGATGACGACTCGGCGGGCGAGCTGACTATCGCGCCTGCCCCCGGGAAGCCGGGCAAGCTGGCTTAGCGGGCTCATGCTCCGGTCCCACCGGCCAGTGACCCGGCCTGGTCTCCTCGGACACCGCGATCATCCGGCCCCGGGCCGATGCAGACCTGTACCGGCGTGAACGTCGGGTGGTCCTCGGGACGATCGAGCCGCACGCCACCCCACGGCACCAGGCCGAACGGCCCGAACATCAGGACGGGCTTACCGGCGTCCGCCAGGCAGGCGGCCTCCCTGACCGCGTGCTCGCCCAGCCACAGGCTGCCCCTGTACCGGTTCGCCACGACCACGGCCCCGGCCAGCGCGAGTAGCCGTTCCTGCCAGCTTGCGGCGTAGTCGTCCTTGCCCGCGAACACGTCGTCGTAGGTGACCAGCTCGGCGTTCTTCGCCCGCTTGCGGATCACCGGGCGTAGCTTCTCCCACGCCCTCGACTTCCGCAGCGCCGGGTTCGCGATCAGGTAGACCCTGGCCTTGCCGCTGCTCACCACGCTCACGTCATCGGGGCCAGGCCGCTGTACCGCGACTGCCGTCATTGTCATCATTTCTCCTTGTCACGGAACCGTTACTTATCGTGCTTGGGTGCCACGGGTGCCACGGGTGCCGGTGGTGCCAGTGCCGTGACCTCACGCTCTGCGGACAGGCGGTGCCGGTGGTGCCACTTGTGGCCCCCTCCAGTGACCGCGCTCTGGCCTGCTGGCGGGTGTGGAGGCGTGGAGACGGTGGGGGCGTGTCTTACCCCTCTCTCCCCTCCCTCCCCCCTCCCTCTGCGAGAGAGGAGGGGGGGAAGCGCTTCCACCGTCTCCACCGCCTCCACACTCTGTACTCATAGCGAATCCGATCCGCTACCTGCGGTAGCCTCAGGCACCTTTTCGATGCGGACCCGATTGCCGCTCCTGGCGCGTGGGAACGTGACCGAGACACCGCCCTTGCGCAGCATCCCGGCCAGTCTGCGCAAGCGTGTGCCGGTTACGGCGGCGCTCTTGGGCCAGGCGTCGGCTGTGCCGGTCCTGAGGTGCGGCTGCACGTACCTGGTAAACAGCTCGCCTACCGTGCCCTCCCATCCCTTCCCGGCTAGCTGCCTGATCTGCGCGGCGAATGGGTCGGCTTCCAGGGCTGCCGTAACCGCATCAGCGCGCTTCGCCCGCAGTGCCCGCAGCGCACCGGACCCGGTAGCCCGGTCGAGTGCTGCAGCGATCATGGCGAAGTCGGACATCCGCATGTTGTAGTCGGACGGCGGCACGTCGGGGGCGAGCTTCAAGACCTTGCTAGCCAGGTCGAGCAGGGCACCCAGCGCCAGCGGCCAGGCGTCGGTGAACCTGTCCTCGATCTCCCTCTCGGTCATGGTCAGCTCAAGCGGCAGCAACTCGAAGTGAAGCGCCCGGTCCACCAGGTCGCCCCGGCTGATCAGGTTGGCGTCAATCGAGTTCATGATGATGATCCGGCGGATGCTGATTACGGACAGCTCCCGGTCCTTGAATAGCTGCCGCTTGACATCGCTGGCCGACCCGTCCGCTGCGGTCGCTATCGCGTCGGACAGCCAGTCCGGCAGCGACGACAGGTTGTTCAGCGCGATGATCCACTGGCCCGCGATCGTGGTTTCCCAGTCCTCGTCGCGGCCGGGCAGTCGCCTGGTCTCGGCCTCGCTCGGGTCGATCAGGTTGCGCAGCATCCGGGTTACTGTGGTCTTGCCGGTTCCCTCCTCTCCGTGCAGGTATGGCACCGGGTGCAGGATGTCGGGCCACAGCCAGCTCACCAGGTTGGCGACGAGCAGTGCTCGGTCGGACTTGTCCAGGTTCAGCAGCGGGAACAGGACGTCCCGCAGCTTGCCGCCCCGCTCAGGTTCCGGCAGCGCGCCGGTCAGCTCGGTCCGCAGGAACAGCACCGGGCTGCGCTCCACCACCTCCCAGCCGTCTGGCCCGATCATCGCGGTCCTGCCATCCGGTCCGCCCAGGTCGAGGACGAGCTGGCCGTGGTGCCACGCGACCCGCATCGGCAGCCGGGGAGCCTTGCCCGGCGTGGCGTGCCGGGCGTCGCCTTCCAGCGTGTTGAGAGTCTCGGCCAGGGCGTTGTTACTTGGCGGCCTGCCGTACTCCTGCTCGTAGGCCCGGCCGAGGTCGGCCCGCAGGCCGGTCGAGCCTCTGAACACTTTGGCCACGTTCGGCACGTTCAGGCCGCCCTTGCGCACCGCGTACGGCAGGCCCCCCGACATCAGGCCGAACTCGTAGTCGCGCCTGGCGATCGCCAGTAGCTTCTGGGCTATGTTCGGCTTGCCGGGCTTCTCGTCGTCCTCGTTGTCGTCGTTCATGGTCGACTTCCTGGTGGATGAGGTGGGTGTAGCTGGATGCCCGCCCGGATGATTGCGCTTGCGAGGGTGCTCGTGCGCCCAGCGGACGCAGCGCGAGAACTCGTCCGGCCACCAGTTCGGCTGCTGGCGCTTCGGCTCCGCACAGCGGGCCATGGTGATCGGGTCGTCCTCGGCTAGTGTGCGGAGCTGCCCCGGCCTGAGACCGGCCTCCAGGCCGTTCCTGATCAGGCGGCAGGTATGTTCGTTGCCGCCGTCGACCCCGGTGTCCGCGAGCTGGGCGACGTCCAGGCCGGGTGGCAGGCCCTCGTAGTCCGGCAGGCTGTCGTCCGGCTGGTCCTCCGCGTTCACGGACGAGCCGCCCGTAAGCTGCGCGCACCAGTCCGGGACAACGGCAGGGGCGCACCACCTGGTTATTTCATAGCGACCCGCTGCGGAGACGCTGCCAGGCAGGATGATGTAGTCGGCCGAGGTGCCCGCCCGGGTGTCGATGGTCTTCTTGTGGCCTGGCCTGCCCAGCTTCCCGCTACGGCACCGGCCTTCGGGGTCGAGGTAAACCAGGTGACGTCCGCGGACGCCATCCTTGCCGGGAGTTGAGAACGTGCGGGTGAGGGGCAGGTCGCCCTGGGCGGCCAGCCAGGCCAGGTCCTCGGAGTGACCGGGGGCGTAGGCGTCGAAGTCGAGCACCACGAGGCCGTCCGTCCGGCCGCCCGCGATCGCCTCCCGGTGCTCGGCCCACCATTCGCGGATCTTCGCCTCGTCGGTCGTGGCCAGATGCTTGCCACCTTTACCGACCAGCGGTCCTTTTGTTGCCGGGTCGCAGGGCAGCACCGGGACGCCCATTCTTGCCCAGGCGATAGCGACCGAGAGGCCGGGCGGTATTTTCTCGACTTGCGCGCGGTCAGCGCCGCGCAGCACCGGCGTTTCCTTGGGTTGCGCGCATTGACGCGGTGGCAAGGGCTGTGTTTCCGTAGACAATGGAGGTTCTGCTCCAATCTTTGGTTGTGGGTTAGGCATTGCGGGCCGGGTGCTGGCGGGAACTGGCACCCGGCTCGATCTGTGTGCGGGCCATTGAAGCGCGCCGGTTTATCCTCTGTCACATATCAACCTCGACTAGAAGTCGAGGGTCTGCCACCTTGTCAAGCGGCCCCATTCCGGCTGCGCCGGTCGTGAGCGCATATGACACCGTGGCAATGTTCGACTTCTTGTCGAGGTTGAATATCTGCCACGGTGTCAAAGCCCTCAGCCAGAAGCCTTGCCAGGAGCGCGCGGCGCTCGCGGTCGAGGGGAAGCCGGACGGTCTCGTCGGCCCGGTCGGCAGTCATGACGCCACCAGCTCGCGCAGATCGATCCGGCACAGCTCGGCCAGGCGCGCAGCGACGGTGACTAGCGGGACCGTGGTCCCTGACTCGTACCGCCTGAGGGTGTCGTAGCTGATGCCGAGGTCGGCGCACACCTGCTCGCGCCGGACCTTCGCTGCGCGCCGCGCGGTCTTGAGTCGCTCATGATCGAACGTGGGAACGGTAGACATGGTTCGGTCTCCTGGCCTGTGCCAAGAAGACCGGAGCAGCGATGTGTCTTCGGTGCCGGGCGGCTTATGCGGTTCGCGTGCGCCCTCCGGGCCTTGCGGCCCCCATGGGATCTCAGTTGCAGTCCGCCAGCCGAGTTGGCCCCTGGTCTGTCCCGTGCTGCGGGACTAGTCAAGCAGATGCGCATCAGCGTCGTCAACGTGGCACGGACGCCAACGTGCTGTGCATTATTGCCGACTTCCGCCGCGCGCCGGTCTGCGCTATTCCTGTTTGTCGTGGCCGCAAGGTGCGGCTTGACAAGGAGGCAACCATGGCTGCGTTCAGTATCCGAATACCGACGTGCGGTCGCTGCTGGAAAGACCACCGCGACGAGGTAATAGCCCTTCATCAGGCGCACCCTCGCGACCAGCAATCAGCGACGTGCCCGGAATGCTCCGCCTCGGTAAGGCTCTGCGTCCGGTGCGGGGCGATCGCCCCCATTACCGAAGGCTGGGTCGAATACGTCCGACGCTGTTTCGGGGCGGAGGACTTGACAGTGTGACAAGCGCCATATGATCGGCACATTATGGCGAATGCCTCCTAGGTGATTCGATTTTTATAGGGCCGATTGACGCCCTGACAAGTCACCTCAGGAGGCAATTGAAATGACCGCAACCAAGACCGCGCAGACCACCAGCAAGGCCCCTGCCAAGCCCGCCCAGCCCGCAAGGTGCCGTTGCGGATGCGGCGAGCAAGTCGTGAAGCAGTACCGCCCCGGGCACGACGCACGTCACGCGAGCCAGCTCCGCCAGGCGGTGGCCGAGGGCAAGCTCACTCGTGAGGCCGCGCTCAGGGTGGCCAGCGACACAAGCCCCGCTTTCGTTTCCAAGGTAACTAGGAGCCTTGACGCCCTGGCAAAGGAGCAGGCGAAGGCGGCCGAGGGCGAGGCCAAGTGATGAGCGAGATCTGCGGACCCAACCCGGTGCTGGTGCAGTGCGAGCTGGCCGTGAGCGACGTGGACGTGACCGACCCCGACCAGGCGGCCGAGCTGGTGCTCCTGCTCTTTGGCGGGCCGCGCCAGATCGAGCCGTCGCCGGTAGGCGGGTGGCTGGTCGAGCTGAGCCCCGCCGAGCTGGCCCGGCTCAAGCGCGACGGCTGGTTCGAGCTGGAGCAGCCCGAGAGTGGTGCGGTGATCAGCGCCGAGTACCCGGGGGTGTGACCGGGGTATCCGGGGAGGCCCGGTGACCTGCGGATACCTTGTCCGCGTGTCAAGGCCAGCGATAGAATATGAGTTCGATATATGGCCCCGGGCAGCGGTCGCACGCGAGCCCGGGGCCTGGAACTGCCCGATAGGAGGCAATCCGTGACATCAAGTCAACGCCGCGCGCGACCCGCGCACAAGGCCGGTGCAAAGGCACCGGCTCCGGTAACCGTCGAGTCGGTAAGGTGGCCTGCCGAACTCCCGCCCGCCCTGGTGCGGAAGCTCACGGTCGAGTGGCAGCCCCGTCCCCCTGACGAGCGCGACCTCGCGCTCTCACGCCTACTGTTCGGAAACCCGCAGGAGGCCAGCCGTGGCTAGCAGCGTGAACGGGAAGCGCAAGCAGCCAGTGCGAACCGGCCCTTCCCGCGCCCTGAGGTACGGGCGTACCTCAACCCTCAAACAGAACGAGGAGGGTGCGGTCTCGATCCCCGAGCAGGCCCTGTCGTCGGCCGCGCACGTCGAGCGGCAAGGCTACCTCGATCTCGGTTTCGTTTTCGATACCGAGTCGGGCGGGACGATGGACCGGACGGAGTGGCAGCAGCTCGTCGCCAGGTGCCGCCGGGGCGAGGTGGAGGTGATTTGCTGCGCCAAGGTTGACCGCTACTCACGCGACCTGCTGTCCGGCCTGACCCAGCTAGCCGAGCTGCAGGCCCTGGGGGTGAAGGTCGAGTATTGCGACCTTGTGGGCCTCGACACCAGCACAGCCAACGGCGAGGCGTTCCTCCATATGCGGCTCGTCTGGGCCGCGATGGAGAAGCGGGTCATCAAGGAGCGCATGGCCGGGGGAGCGCATGGTAAGGCGAAGGACGGACGCTGGCCGTCGTCGGACGTGAGTGCGCCCTGGGCCTACAAGGTCGTGCGCGACCCGGGCGACCCGAGCCACCAGCGCCGGTCCGCGCGGCTGGCGATCGACGAGAAGGAAGCCGAGGTTGCCAGGGCAGCGGCAGATCTCATTCTCGATGAAGGGAAGTCGGTAGTCGAGGCGGCCGACGTGCTCAACGCCCGGGGCCTGCTCCCGCGCGGCAATCACCGTAAAGGCCCGGACGGCATCACAATCCGCACGCCGGGGCTCTGGAACAGCCACAGCCTGCGTGCGGCGCTGAGCCGGGAGACGCTCACCGGCAAGGTCGTGTGGGGTGGCGGAAGATACGCCACGCGCGACGTAGGTACGGGCAACCTGGTGTACGGCGGGGGAGTCGAGATTCCTGGCGTGCCGCCGGTCATCGGGGGTGAGAGGTGGGAGGCACTCCAGCAGGCGATGAAGGTGCACGGGCCGAGAGGCGAGACGAACTACTACCCGTGGACCGGCGCTATCGAGAGTAAATGCGGCAAGGTGTACGTCGGAACGTACCGGGAGAACCTGGGCGGGCGGGCCTACCGTTGCCAGAACAAGCGCTGGCGCGGCAGGGAGCACGTAAAGTGCGACTGCCCCTGGCTCCGGGCCGACGAGGTTGACTCGCGGCTGTGGAAGGCCGTGTGCGACAGGCTGGGCGACCCGGCCGCGATGATCGCCCTGGCCCGGGAGCACCTAGCCATCCAGGAGGGCCGCACAGCGGGGGCCGAGGGGGAGCGTGCGGAGCTGGTCGCGCAGGCGAAGCGGAGGCGCGAGGCTATGCAGTCGAACGCCCAGGCGATGTTTGCCGCAGGCATCGAGCCGCAGACCGTGGCGGCCACGATGAAGGCGGAACAAGATGCCGTGCTCGCCCTGGAGCGCAGGGCCACCGACATCGCCGCCTTCCTGGCAGACGGCAAGGTCCGGTCAGACGCGCTGGACCAGGTGGCAAAGCTGGCGGAGTTCATGGCGGGCCGCCTGCCCAGCCTGGACCCCGAGGAGCAGCGGATGGTCATCGTGACCCTGGGTCTGACCGGGGTCCTGGAAGACCCGGCCGACCGCAACTCACCTATTACCGTCACGTCCAGGGAGGGCGCTGCGGCGCTGCTAGCCGAGCTGGGCGAGACTACTTGCGACGGGGATCAGCCACAGCAGGGGTGTCCTTGTGTGCCCGGCGGCCGATCTTGTCGCCGAGCCAGACCAGCGGGTCGTACTTGCGGCCGACGACGCGTTCCTTCATCGGGATGATGGCGTTGTCGGTGATCTTGATGTGCTCGGGGCACACCTCGGTGCAGCACTTGGTGATGTTGCAGTAGCCGAGGCCGAAGTCATCCTGGGCGATCTCGCGCCGGTCCGCGGTGTCGGCCGGGTGCATTTCCAGCTCGGCGATCCGCATCAGGAACCTGGGCCCGGAGAACGCGTGCTCGTTCTCGGTGTGGTCCCGGATCACGTGACAGGTGTTCTGGCACAGGAAGCACTCGATGCACTTCCGGAACTCCTGCGACCTGTTGACGTCCACCTGCTGCATCCGGAACTCACCCAGCTTGACCGCGGGGTCAGGGGTGAACGACGGGATCTCCCGCGCCTTGGCGTAGTTGAAGGACACGTCGGTCACCAGGTCCCTGATCACCGGGAAGGTGCGCATCGGCGTGATCGTCAGCGTCTCTTCCGGCTCGAAGGTCGACATCCGGGTCATGCAGGACAGCCGCGGCCGCCCGTTGATCTCCATCGAGCACGACCCGCACTTGCCGGCCTTGCAGTTCCACCGGATCGCCAGGTCGCTGGCCTGAGTCGCCTGCAGCCTGTGCAGGACGTCGAGCACGACCTCGCCCTCGTTGACCTCGACCTGGTAGTCGGCGAGTTCTCCGGCGCCCGCGTCCCCGCGCCATACCCGCAGCGCCGCCTTGTAGCCCATCAGTGCTCCTGCCCGGAGGCCGCGGCTGCACCAGGCAGCCCGGCAAGTTCCTCATCCGTCATGTACTTCTTCAGCTCGCCGATGTCGAACAGCTCGAGCAGGTCGGTCCGCATCGGCACCATGGGCTGGTGGCGCAGGCTCACGCCGCCGGCGCCGTCCGCCGAGCAGACCAGGTTCACCTTCCGCCATTCCGGTGACATCGCCGGATAGTCGTCCCTGGTATGGCCGCCGCGTGACTCCTGCCGTTCCAGCGCGGACTGCGCCACGCTCTCCGCGACCAGCAGCATGTTCCGCAGGTCCACGGCCAGGTGCCAGCCCGGGTTGTAGGCCCGGCCACCCGGAGCCGAGACTTTTGCCTCCCTGGCCCGCAGCTTGTCCAGGTCGACCAGCGCGGTCTTCAGCTCTGACTCGCGCCTGATGAGCCCGACCAGGTCGTTCATGACGGTCTGCAGCTCGCTGTGCAAGGCGTACGGGCTGTCGCCCTCGGATCGCTCGAGCGGCTCGAGGGCCGACGCCGCGGCCGAGGTCAGGTCCGCCTCGGAGATGACCGGCTTGGCCGTCAGCGCGGCCACGTACTCGGCCGCGCCGAGTCCCGCCCTGCGGCCGAACACCAGCAGGTCAGACAGGGAGTTGCCGCCGAGCCGGTTCGACCCGTGCATGCCGCCGGATACCTCGCCGACCGCGTAGAGGCCAGGCACCGAGGCGGCCCCGGTGTCCGGGTCCACCTCGACCCCGCCCATCACGTAGTGGCAGGTCGGGCCGATCTCCATCGGCTCCCTGGTGATGTCGACGTCGGCCAGCTCCTTGAACTGGTGATACATGGACGGCAGCCGCTGCAGGATGTAGTCGGCCGGCCGCCGGGACGCGATGTCGAGGAAGACGCCGCCGTGCGGTGACCCGCGTCCCGCCTTGATCTCGGAGTTGATCGACCGGGCCACCTCGTCGCGCGGGAGCAGCTCGGGCGGGCGCCGGTTGTGGTCCGGGTCCTCGTACCAGCGGTCGGCCTCTTCCTCGGTCTCCGCGTACTGCGCCCGGAACACGTCGGGCACGTAGTTGAACATGAACCGCTTGCCCTCTGAGTTGCGCAGCACGCCGCCGTCGCCGCGCACCGACTCGGTGACCAGCAGGCCGCGCACCGAGGGCGGCCACACCATCCCGGTCGGGTGCAGCTGGACGAACTCCATGTTCAGCAGCTTGGCCCCGGCCCGCAGCGCCAGCGCGTGCCCGTCGCCGGTGTACTCCCAGCTGTTGGACGTGACCTTGTAGGTCTTGCCGATGCCGCCGGTCGCGAGCACCACCGCGGGCGCCTCGAACAGCACGAACCGGCCGGTGTCCCTGAAGTAGCCGAAGGCGCCGGCGATCTTGCCGTCCTCCTTGACCAGCTCGGTGATCGTGGTCTCGGCGTAGACCTTGATCATCGCCTCCGGGTCGCCAAGCTCGATGGCGTCCTGCTGCTGCATGGCGACGACCTTCTGCTGCAGCGTGCGGATGATCTCCAGGCCGGTCCGGTCGCCGACGTGCGCCAGCCGCGGGTACTCGTGCCCGCCGAAGTTCCGCTGGCTGATCTTGCCTTCCTTGGTCCGGTCGAACACGGCGCCCCACGCCTCGAGCTCCCAGACCCGGTCCGGTGCCTCCTTGGCGTGCAGCTCGGCCATCCGCCAGTTGTTGAGGAACTTGCCGCCGCGCATCGTGTCGCGGTAGTGGACCTGCCAGTTGTCGTTCGGGTTGGCGTTGCCCATGGAGGCCGCGCAGCCGCCCTCGGCCATGACCGTGTGCGCCTTGCCGAACAGGGACTTGGAGATGATCGCGGTCTTCTTGCCGTGCAGCCGGGCCTCGATAGCCGCGCGCAATCCGGAGCCGCCCGCGCCGACGACCACCACGTCGTAGGCGTAACGGTCAGCGGCGCCGGCCGACACCGGCTCGCTGCCGGGAATCGCGGTGCTGGTCGCCGCCGCGTCGTTGCTAACCACCGCGTCGCTGGTGCTTTCTGCGTCGCTCATACCACTGCCCGTTCGGTTAATTAAAGATTCTTGGATCGGAGAAGGCCCCGCTGGCCACCAGCATGATGTAAAAGTCGCTCAGCATCAGCGTGCCTAGCGTGATCCAGGCGAACTGCATGTGCCGGGCGTTCAGCCAGGAGAACTTCGTCCAGGCCCAGTACCTGACCGGGTGCTTGGAGAAGTTCTTCAGCCGGCCGGCGGTGATGTGCCGGCACGAGTGGCAGCCCAGCGTGTAGCCCCACAGCAGGATCGCGTTGGCCAGCAGGATCAGCGACCCGATGCCGAACCCGAAGTTCCCGTCCGGGCCGCGGAACGCCTGCGTCACGTCGTAGCTGAGCAGGATCGCGATGAGGATGGCCATGTAGAAGAAGTAGCGGTGCAGGTTCTGCCCGATCAGCGGGAACCTGGTCTCGCCGGTGTACTTGGCGTGCGGCTCGCGCACCGCGCACGCCTCGGGCGAGCGCCAGAACGCCTTGTAGTAGGCCCGCCGGTAGTAGTAGCACGTGGTCCGGAAGCCGAGTACGAACACCAGCGCCACGAACGCGTAGGGGATGATCGGCGGTACCGCCGGGATCCAGTGGCCCAGGGTGCTCGATCCCGGCACGCACTCGCCGCTGACGCACGGCGAGTAGAACGGGGTCAGGTAGTGGTCCTTGGCCACGAAATACCAGTGACCGGTGAAGACCCGCACCGTGGCGTAGGCGACCCAGATCGTGAGCAGGGTGGCTGTCACGCGCGGTGCCTGCCACCAGCGGTCCTTGCGGAACGTGCGTTCGGAGATCTGCGCCCGGGTTCTGCCCGGCGCTTCCGGTGCCTGTGTCATCCTCAGCGTCCTCGCTGGTTTCGATACTAAATGTAACGCCACGCGCCGCCCGCCGGCACTAGCCGGCTTTCGCGTGACCGATCACAGAGAACTTATTCCCTCCGGTGAGGTAATTGCAGTGATCGAGACCTCATCGTGCGTGTGACCCTTGCTACACTCCGGCTCCCCAGCACGAGATACTGGCCGGATGGCTGTCATCTACCACATCGCCGCCGTGGCCGACTGGGCGCAGGCCCGGCAGGACGGGCAGTACGCGATGTCCACCCGCGGCCGGACCCTGGCCCAGGAGGGCTTCATCCACACCTCGACCGCGGCGCAGGTCGCCATGGTGGCCAACGCGTTCTACCGGGACGCCGCAGATCTCCTGCTGCTGGTCATCGACCCCGACCGCGTCACGCAGGAGATCCGCTACGAGCACGTGCCCGGGCAGGACCTGCCCTACCCGCACAT
>Ga0302325_10011364_pt1 | contig 19190 bp, 10 predicted proteins | sample Palsa_T0_2_FD_201948 | JGI IMG/M metagenome (GOLD analysis project Ga0302325, IMG submission 201948) | Peat permafrost microbial communities from Stordalen Mire near Abisko, Sweden - Palsa_T0_2 | ecosystem: Environmental > Terrestrial > Soil > Palsa > Peat permafrost | place: Sweden: Abisko...
GAACTGATTGAGCATGTCGAGCTTGGAAATTCCGTCGAAGATCTTGATGAACCCGGTGCGCGGATCGCGCTGGTAGGACACGAAAAGCAGACCCGCATCGTACTCCATGCCCTGACGCCAGGGGGGCCAGCGCTCGGAGGTGAAATTTACGCCATCGTTGTATGAATATGGCCGCCGCAGGATTCGCACGCCATCGTTGCTGCCGGCAGCGGCGAGGCGAATATGGGCATTGTCGGGGATGATCGAATTGCCGTCCTTGTCGACGGCGTCCAGGTCCGGCGGATCGAATTCGTTCTTTCCGGTGAGTGGCGCGCCCGAGTATTTTTTTCGGCCGACGGTTTGTTCCTGAAACTCAACCGACATGCGGTCCCAATGCTCCAGGGCGATGCGGATTCGGCGCACGACCAGATAGCTTCCGCCGCGCATCCAGTCCGGTCCTTCGCCGCCGACCCAGACGAATTGCTGCATCGCCTTCGGATCATCCGTGGGCGGGTTGTTCGATCCGTCCTTGAACCCCATGAGATTGCGCGGCGTCTGGTTTGGGCCGGTCTGCGGAAGAAATCCGGTCTGCGTCCATCGCAGCTGGGCCACGCCATATCCAATCCGCGCGAGCTGCCGAACGGCGTGGAAGGCAACCTGCGGATCGTCGGCGCAGGCCTGGATTGAAACGTCCCCGCCGGTGTGTGCCTCCACCAACTGGTCGCCGTTGAATCTGGGCAGATCGACCAGCGCTTCGGGCCGATGCGCCGCCAGACCGTAGCGGTCCTGTCCATCCTTCATGAAAATCCCGGAGCCGAAGCCGAAGGTGACCGTGAGGCGAGCGGGTGGCAAATCCAGCGCCTCGCCGGAGTCGGAGCCGGGCGCGGTTTGGCCGCCGCTCATCCGGGCGGTGGCGGCGGTCCAGTCGCGCAGCAATCCGATCACCTCCTGCCGATTGGTCGAGATGAGGTCGAAAGAGGCAAAGTATGTGTGCGTTTGCGCGCGGGTGAGGATTCCCCCCTGATGCTCGCCCCAGAACGGCTCTGAATCTGCTATAGCGGGACTTGGGCCGGCGATTGATATGGCTGCGCTGACGCCAAAGTCCGCGCCCGCGGCTGCGATCAAACCGCACGCGGCGGTCAGGAAATTGCGGCGCGTTGGCGAAGATTTGCCGTCTGAGTTCATCGGGAAGCCTCCGCCTCCATCAGCGTGTTCATGTCATCCTCGACGTAATAAAATCCGCGGCCATCAGGGGTGACGGCGATGCCGAACAGATCGCCGTTGCCCGGCGGCGACTGGGCCTGATCCGCGTCGATCCATTGGGCACAGAGTTGCCTGCCGGTCGCCGGGTCCAATTCCACGACTTGGCCGTTCGTGGCATTGCATATCAGCAAATGCCCATTGGGCGCAATATCCATCGCCAGCGGCCGTTGAAGCAGTCCGCCTTTTGTCACCACCCGACCTGTCCCGGCGCCGGTGGCGCGCGTCGCAGCGTCGGGGATGGCGATGATCTGATTGGCCGCGCCATCGGAGACATACAGCGTGCCATCCGCGCCCAGGGCGAGGCCGGTCGGTCCGACCAGAAACGCATCCTTGTCCGCGCGCTGGCTCAAACCGCTGGCCACGATAGTTCGGCTGTTGATGATCGGCGGTTTTCCCTCCGGAATGGAAAGTTCCAGCCGCAGCACGGTCGCTTTCCTCACCGTCACTGAAAAACCTGTTTTGGGATCGCGAACCTCCGGACCGGGAACGTCAAAGCCGGCCATGCTGACAAAGAGCGTGGCGGTCGATCCATTGTCGATGGTCGCGATATTTCCCCATGGCCCGTTGATGTCCGGACCGGTCCACGTTTCGACGGGCTGGCCGGTGGCATCCAGCACGATCAGCGCGCCCGGGCCGAGCGTGCGCGTCGTGCCGTCGGTGCTGGGCGTGCTGCCGACGATCACCCATCCGCTTTTGAGCATGGTCATCGCCGCGGTCAGCCCCACTCCTCCTGGACACTGCGGCAAATGCTGGGGAAGCTTTGCAAAGAGCGTCGTCTTTTTCGTTGAGGGATTGAAATCAATGATCGTGGTGCCGGTTCCCTGCAAATTCGACAGGTTGTTGAAATTGTCCACCAGAATATCGCCCGCCTGAACGCGCCCGACGGACACCGGAGCAATCACAATCGCATAGGGATTCGTATCGCCGTTTTCCGCGATCGTGGAGGTCCGCGCGGCGTGGCGATGGATGCGCTCGAGATAGCTTCGCGGCTCATCGGCCTGCAGATGCCTGGGGAACATGGCCGCCGCGATGATTAAAATCACCGGAAAGACAGGAACTTTTCTCACAATGCCCCTCACGCGTATCATGGATCTTTCCATCAGAAAAAAATATTCACTCTCATGCCGATGACGGCTTCGTTCTTGACGCGATTCCCCGGAGAGGCCGGATTCAAAATGCCGCCGCCGGGATTGAATACATATTGAAAGTCCGGCTGAAGCTGGCACCAGGGGGTGAACTGATATTGATAGGTCACTTCCACGAACGTCTCGGTGCCGCGAACCGGAAACAGGGATCCGGTGAAAAAGCCGACATCCCTGTCGGCGTCGGAAGCCTGGCCGCTGACTTTCGCCACGCCCATGCCGATCCCCAAAGTGTCATCATCACGCTGGGGAATGGGGTCGTGCAGCGTGAAGCCGAGATTCAGGCTGAAGTCGATCAGATTGCGATCGTCCTGGGGGGTTCCCATGACCCGGGCAAATACGCTCAGTGCATGATCGGGATCATCTTCGGAATGCCAGATCATCTGATCCGCAACTCCATAGATGCCGTAGTCGCCGCCGTGCGTCGCGGCGATGCCGGTGCCGGCCGGGTCCGCCAGCGGGAGGCCGGTGTCATCGAATCGCTGGTCGGCAAATGATTCGCTGTCGTACCATGCGCCCAGCCGATAGACGCCCGAGAGCGCCGGCGATTCATCCGCGTAGACCATCGTGCCAAGCGCGGGATAGGCGTATTGCATTTCCGCGATCACCAATACCCCGCCGCTGAGCGGAAAACTTGTCCCCGAGGGATTTTGTTGCTGTGGATCGCCGGTGTTGTTGGCCACGGGACTGCCGTTGAATACACCGGCCAAAAAAGTAAGCGAATCGGTCGGACGCAGGCGCGCCCGTACGCCCAGCGCCGAAAGCGGATATGCCGGCCCCCCGCCGGGCAGATCAGCGGATGGAACCATCGGCCAGCCGAACATCGTGTTGACGAACAACGCCGCCCCCTGGCTGTCCATGAACTCCTGATCGAGACTTTGCTGGCCGATCTTCACATCCAGCCTGTCCTCGTCGAGAAACTTCTGCTGATACCACAGCTCCCACAGTCGCGTCGAGCGATCCGCCTCGATTCCGCTGGCGGTCTGCAGCGTGCCGAGATTGTCCGTGCTTAAATCGCGGCCATGGATTTGCAGGCCGCTGATGTTGAACGTGCCGCCATGAACATTGAACGCCCGCTGCGTGTCGACTTGCAGGTTCATCTGGGTCAGGCCGTCATAATCGAAACCCCGCCGCACGCCGCCGGTGATATTGCCGAGCACCTCGCTGGTTTCTGAAATGTTCAGGGAGACGCCGCCTTTGCTGAGCAGAGGACGCAGGCCCCACATATCGCCGAGGAGGTATCCGCTTCGCGATATTCCCGCCAGGAATCCACCGGTTTCCCCGGAGGATTCCGGCTGCGTGGAGGGCGGTTCTTCCGGAGCGACCGGCGTCGGTGGAGTCGCCAGCGCGGCGGCGATGGACAAAAGGCCGACGACCAGGACGGCTAATGGTACATGGGACAAATTCGCGGGGCGCGATCCACGGCCCGGACGGTTAAAAAAGAGGCTTCGTGTATTCACGATTCGAAATTCCGGATTCCTTGATCAATCTTCGGGCCGAAAGGAAACATCGCAGTTCGCGCAGTCCGGAACGATGCAGCGCGGAGCGATCGTGGGGCTTCTCTCGCCGCGATGGGCGCAGAACCGGCGCGCCAGGATGTAAGAACCAATTACAAAAACCATGGCCAGCACCTGAGACGCCAGACTTTCGACCGTTGGGAAAACCGCGAACCAGGTGTTGAGCCAATCCGGCATGTGAAGGTTGATCACGGTTGTGGAGACCCAGTTGGCTTGCTGCATCTCCTGCACCTGCTCGCCGACCATGACCATCAGGACCACGCCCAGCATGATGCCGGTCAGAACCAGCATTTTCTTGTAGGGAAGCCGGTAGTGAAGCACGAACGTGAGCAACGCCACCATCAGCGTCAGCGCCAGCCCGATGCAAACCCCGGCGAAAATCACATGCGGACCGGCCTTCAGCCGCATTGACTGGAGGAACAGCACGACTTCAAATCCCTCTCGATAGACGGAGGTGAAACCGATCAACAAAAGCCCGCGGTAAATAGCCGTTTTGCTCCGTCCGGGGGTTTCGGTCAGTGCGCGCTTGCGGCGATTGTGATGGGTGATCCAGCTGGTCCAATAGACCTTGTGGAAAAACCAGTTCATGATCACGAGCAGCACGATGATCGCCAGCAGGCCCGTGCCCGCCTGCACGTCCAGCGCGGGGGCGTTAATGCTGGAAATGATCGCCACGACGATGAACCATGTGGCCACGGTGGCAAAGAACGAGACGCTCGCGCCGACCGCGACGGGTTTCCAATAGCCGTGTTCGGTGCGAACCAGACTGGCCGTGAGCGCCGCCAGCACGAGGATTGCTTCCAATCCTTCGCGGAAGACCAATATCCCGGTGTCGAGCATCGCGGCAGCGGGACGGATGCCATCCGCGGTCGGGTCCGGATTGCCATGGGCCGTCAATGCCTGCCAGACCAGAACAGAAAGGATCAGCAGCCCCACCGCGACGAACGTGAAATTCAAGACGACTCTCGTCGCTGGCCGCTTGACGCGGGCGGTGAGGAATTTCGTCAGCATCCATTCGCTGCGTTCCAAGCGATCCGTAATGGCCTGAGTCATGGACCGATCTCCAGATTCATGAGAAAACGACTACTTCCAATTTGTTTAAGCTACTGAGACTCATTCTCAACGTCAACTATTATTTCTCTGAAATCGACGCGTCCCGAAATCTCGCTGATTATTGCGATTGGAGTTGATCCAAGGCAGTCAAAAGTTAAGGTGTTGAACATGTTCATATCTTCGCCACTGATGAAAGTCGTGAGCAAATACGGCCGAGAGCTTCTCTTAATCCTGCCCTGCGTCGCTGCGACGCCAGTTCAGGCGCAAAGCCCAGTGGCCGCCGCAACATCGATCACCGTGGACTGGTCGAAAGTCGAGATGATTTCTCGATCCGCGCCCACATTGCAGGTGGTCGTCAATCCGCCGCTCCGTCGAGGTTCGTTCATCCATAACAGCGCGTTCGAGACCTTGCATGATTTGGATGCCGATTATGTTCGTTATGTACCTTGGCTGCCCTACCCCAGGCTGGCCGTGGCGGAGCTGGAGCCGCCAACCCGGCAAAAGACTTCGTGGGATTTCACCGCGATCGATCCCATGACGATCGATTTTTTCGACGCCACTCGGGGGCATTCCACAATTCTTAACTTCAGCACCATCCCGCAGTGGATGTTCAAGACCTCCGAGCCGGTTAGCTATCCCGCCGATTCAAACCAGGTGGATTGGGATTACAGCCAAGGCACAGAGCTTCGAGACCCCTCAATGAACGAACTGGCGGAATATTACGCGCGGGTTGTCGGTTGGTACACGAACGGCGGCTTTACGGATGAGAACGGAACGTCACATGTTTCGGGTTACCACTATCCCATTCCCTATTGGGAGGTTTTCAACGAACCCGATTTAGAACACCATCCCAAGCCACAGCAGTACACGGAGCGCTACGATGCCGTCGTCGACGCCATTCGACGCGTGTCATCTGGGACCAAGTTTGTGGGACTCGCTCTTGCCTTTCCCAAGGCGCAACTTTCTTTTTTTGAATATTTTCTCAATCCGAAGAATCACCAAGCGGGTATTCCTCTCGACATGATTTCATATCATTTCTACGCATCGCCCAAACTCGGCGAAACCGCCGATGACTGGCAATTCACTTTTTTCGCGCAAGCGGGGGATTTTCTTGGCACCGTCCATAAGATCGAAGAGATTCGTCGGCGGCTAACTCCTGCCACCAAAACGACGATTGATGAACTTGGCGTCATTCTGCCAAACGACAACGGTGCGGACGATCCGGACAAGAGGATTCCGCCCATTTACTGGAACGCAGCCGGGGCGCTCTATGCATATCTTTATGTCGAGCTAAGCAAGATCGGCATCGATGCCGTTGGGGAATCGCAACTCGTGGGGTATCCCACGCAATTTCCCAGCGTCACCCTGATCGACTGGAAGAACGGTAAGCCGAATGCTCGCTATTGGGTTTTGAAGCTATTGAAGGACAACCTTGGGCCGGGGGATTTGCTTGTGGCGACCAGCTCCGAATCTTCCAGCCCAGCCGATCCCGACCTGGATGCCCAGAGCTACAAAACTCCGAGCGGACGGAAACTGCTTCTCATCAACAAACGAAACGCACCCAAAATCGTCACCCTGCCGAAGGAAGCCGCGGCAGCCCGCTTGGAGGAGGTAGATCTCTCGACTGGCGAGAACCCGCCGCGTTCCACGAGAATCAACGGACTCACTGTGACGCTTGCTCCTTTCGAAGTCGCGATCCTGAATCTTGGACCATAACAACTGACCATCTACCCGCGATTTTCTTTGTCGCGATTCAGCTCCAATTCGAGGGAGTAGGTTTCCCGGAGTCCGGTCGAGATTGGACTTCGCGGATTGCGTCAACCCGGCTCGACGAATCGTTGTCCTATTTTACTCCGATGACGCCAACTCATTATAAATAAGAGCCTAATGACTCGTGCTGTATTTTTGCCTTGAGTTTGATGAGTTCATTTTGATAGACTTCCAGCGGCTTGCTTGCGACGTAAGTCAGGGGGTGACTCATAGCCATGATGGGAGAGGGAATGAATCGTAAGGCCATTTTTTTGCTCGCCGCGGTCGTGTTCATAGCCGCTCCGCGAGCGTTCGGACAGGCCTATTCCGGGTCAGTTCTGTATCCACTGATGGTGCCCGGCGGATTCAGCAGCGCATCGGTATCTGGCGTGGCCCCTGCTCAGGTGGTCGGTACAGGCGATGTAAGCGGGACAAACGATATTCACGCTCTGCTCTGGACGTCCGCCGGTGCTGTGGACCTGAATCCGAGCGGAATGACCGAATCCGAAGGCCAAGGCACTGACGGCGCTCGGCAAGTTGGTTACGCATCCGGAAGCGCAACGGACAATGACGAACATGCCATGCTTTGGACGGGAACAGCCGGCAGTGCGGTCGACCTGAACCCCCTGAGAATCAGCGAATCCGTGGCCTACGGCGTCAGCGGCAACCAGGAAGTGGGATCGGACTTCACTGCCGGGGGAAATGACTCCAACGCCCTGCTTTGGACTGGTACGGCCGACAGTGCGATCGACCTGAACCCGACCAACCTCACCGGAATAACCGTATCCGAGGCCCTCGCCACCAATGGCTCTCAACAAGTAGGTGACGGATACGGCAGCGGAACGGGCAATAACAGGCATGCCCTGCTCTGGACCGACACCGCCGCCAGCGCCGTCGATCTGAACCCGAGCGGAATCACCGAATCCGAGGCTGACGGAACCAGCGGCACCCAGCAAGTCGGTTGGGGCCTCACCGCGGCCATTCAATATCACGCCATGCTGTGGACCGGCACGGCGATCAGTGCGGTCGATTTGAACCCCATGGGGTCCACCGAATCGTTTGCCTACGGCACGAACGGCACTTATCAGGTTGGTGACGAATACGACAGCAGCAATGGCCCTGTTCACGCCTTGTTATGGGCAGGCACGGCCGAGTCCGTGGTTGATCTTCAACCGCTTCTTCCGTCCACCGGTACATGGAGCGATTCGCAAGCCTTGTCCATCGATTCATCCGACAACGTCTACGGCACTGCCGATGGAACTTTCGACGGCGTGACCGGAACCTTCGCCGTGGAATGGTCGGCGGTGCCCGAACCGGCAACCGGATCGCTGTTGCTGCTGGCCGGATCGGGAATGCTGCTGCGACGGCGAAACCGATTGATCTGATTCCAAGACTCGTGGGATCGACCTCGCCGGCGGCGCTTTTTCTTTGACTCGATTTGGGCGTTGAAGTTTAATGCTGCTGATTGCCGCCAAACGTGATCGACATCCGCGATTTCCGCGCCAGATGAATACCGGGGCTGCGAGTGAGCATGATGGATCGGCCAGAGCATTTGGATTCCGATCAAACGAGCGCCCGGCCGTCGGACCTGACCGGCGGAGGATTCGCCGAAACGCTGGCACCGCCCACCACATCGCCTGATTCCGAGACTCCATCCGATCTCACGGCACCGAAGACCGAGCGGCGCGGGATTTTGGATCAAAGCGTGGTTGCCGCCGGTGTCGAGGGGATGGAATCAAAGGCGCATCCGCGGCGTTTTGGCGGCTATCAGATCATTCGCGTGCTCGGCGAGGGGGGAATGGGCGTCGTCTACGAGGCCCAGCAGGATGTGCCGCGGCGCATCGTGGCCCTCAAAGTTGTGCATCCCCAGCGATTCAGCAAAAGCCTGATGCGACGTTTCGAGTTGGAAACGGAAGTTCTGGGACGGCTTGAACATCCTAATATCGCGCGCATCTACGAGGCCGGCACCGTCGAAACCGAATTGATGCTCCAGCCGTTTTTTGCGATGGAGCTGGTGCGGGGTTTGACGCTCAATGCCCATACGCAGAAGGAACGGCTTGATCCGGCTCATCGTTTGGAACTGCTGGCGACGATTTGTGACGCTGTACATCATGCGCATCAGAAAGGCGTGATTCACCGCGATCTCAAGCCGGGCAATATCCTGGTGGACGCGGCGGGCGAGCCGAAGATCCTCGATTTCGGGGTTGCCAGGGCGACGGATTCCGACCTGCAAACCACCACTCTGGAAACATCCGTGGGGCAATTGATCGGAACATTGCAATACATGAGCCCGGAACAAGCCGGCGGCGATCCCAGGGAATTGGATATCCGCTCGGACATTTATTCGCTGGGGGTGATCGGCTATGAGCTTCTGGCGGAACGGATGCCGTATTCGATGGAAGGGCGAATGCTCCACGATGCGATACGGGCGATTCAGGAGGAAGAACCGACGCGCCTCGGCGGCATGGACCGATCGTTGAGGGGAGATGTCGAAACGATCATTGCCAAGGCGATGGAAAAGGAGAAATCGAGACGGTATCAGTCGGCGTCGGATTTCGCGGCAGATATCCGGAGATATCTGCATGATGAGCCGGTGACGGCTCGGCCGGCGAGCGTGTCCTACCAGTTGCGGAAATTCGCCAAGCGCAATCGGGTATTGGTATCGGGCCTCGCGGCCGTCTTCCTGGCGCTGATACTGGGGCTGATCACGACGACCTGGGAAGCGAAAATCGCGCGCAAAGCCCGTATCGCGGCGGACGCGGCGGCCGAGCAGGAGAAAATCGCCAAGGAACACACCCTTCAGTCGCTGCGCAACGAACAGTCGATCACCCACATGCTGACCGATGCGCTGGTGGCGCCCGTGGACAAGGGCTACAACGTCACGGTTCTGCAGGCGATCAAATACATCGAGCCGGCGCTGAAAAAACAATCCGACCTTCCGCTGGAAGTGCGGCAAAGCGTTCGCCTGGCGGTCGCACAGACTTATACGGCGTATGCGCAGTGGGATGATGCGATCAATGAGTACCGTCAGGCGCTCAGCGAGCGCGCGATTGTCGCCCCTCCGGATGACGAGGGCCTGGCGGAAATATATTCGGGGCTGGCGTATGCGCTTCTGCACGGACGCGGATTCAAGAACGCGGAGGAAGTCTATGGGCTTTACAACATGGCGTACCAGATCCGGGTTCATCTATATGGGCAGAGCGACGCCACGGCCGGATATATCAAGGGAATGATGGCGATGGTGGAACTGCAGACGCAGAGTCGAGCCAAGGGAGAACAGACGTATCTGGAAGCGCTCCGGCCGATATTCGGAATGAATATGACGCCGCGGGAAATACGCGCCCAAGTGGAAGCGGATGCGGCGCAGATTCGCTACATGTGGGCCGGCGGCGATCGCGCGGGGGCGGAGGCTTACCTGCGGGTTCGGCTGCGGCCGATGCTGGACAAACCGGAAGTTCGCGAAATGATTCCCGATGGGCTGGGAAATTTTGCTTTATATGTGCTGGACACCATGCGCGAAGACCTGGTCGCGGAGGCCGCGGCGATCACGGCGGTTCATCTCTCGGAGGAAATTGACGGTCCGGACAGCGCGATGCACGCCAAGGTTCTGAATTACACCGGACTTTTTCTTCTGCAGCGCGAGCGCCAGCTCAGCGGTCTGGATATGCTCCAGGAGGCGGCTGACATTTCGAGGCGCAAACTCGGTCCATTGCAGGCCGACACGATTGCGTACACAAGCCAATACATTGCCGCCTCCGATCAATTCAGAAAACCGGCGCAGGGGGCTGAGGCGCGCCGCGCTCTGCTGGCGCAGGCGAGCGGCGACGATGTCGCGGCGCAACAGGACCGAGCTCGCGTTTTGCATGATCTGGGTCAGGCCGTCGTGGCGGAAGAGGGCGCTTCGCCGGAGTCGCGCGCGCAATCCGTCAGCGATCTGAGGGATGCGGTCGATCTTGCGAGGAAGTCCGACGGCCCGGACAGTCCCGAATCGATTTCGTTCGGTTTGGATTTGGAAGCCGCTCTTCGGCAAAATGGGCAGCCCGTGGCGGCGGAAAAATTGTCAAACGAATTGGTCGCGGCCTCGCGGCGGCAATACGGCGAGGCCGACCGCCGAACGGGCATTGCGCTGGACCGTTTGGGTCTCGATCTCCAGCAGGAGGGCCGGCTGCGCGATGCAATCGGGATATTTCGCAAATCGCACGAGGTCTGCGTGGCGGGCAATGCCGACGCCGTTGACGTGGTAAATCCTCTGTCTCATCTGGCGGATGCGCAGGAATCGCTCGGGCTTAGCGCCGAAGCCCAAACCACTCTGGAAGAGTTGATAACGAGCCAAACAGAGTTATACGGCTCGGACCGGAGCGAAACGATCGATTCTCGCAGGCGCCTGGCGCGGGTGGTTGCCCGGCTAAATCCGGGTCAAGCCGACGCGCTATATCGAATCGCGTATTCGGCGGCGGTCCAAAGCCTTGGAGAAGAGGACAAATTGACAAAACAAATCGTGAGCGAGTGGCGCCAATTTCATGATGAGCAGACCAGCAGCGGAACTACCACCACCCCATCGTCCAATCCACACGGAAACGACCGCGAGTGACTGCAAAGAACTGCAAAAACTTCTTGCTGATTTAAGGTGCACCGTTATAATCCGGTCCGAGCATGTTGACAGGGGCCTTGCGATTCGGGAGTACGCGACGTGTATACAAAGCCTCAAACCCGCTGCACGGCTGGGTTTACGCTTGTAGAACTGCTTGTAGTGATTGGAATTATCGTCATCCTCATTGCCCTGTTGCTGCCGGCGCTCACCCGCGCGAGGCAGCAAGCGAATAGCGTGCAATGCGCCAGCAACCTGCGACAAATCTTAATCGCCTCTCTTGCATACACGGATGCCAATGCGAATCTGTTCCCTCCGGCCCATTATATCGATGCGAAGGAAACGCCGCCGAACTCACTGACGGGTTTGGCGGCGATGCTGATGCCGTTTCTGGCTAATCCGGCGATCATTACTTGCCCCACCGATCCGCAGGCGATCAATGTCCAGAAGATCTATGCGATCCTTTACCCGGTCGCCAATGACATGCCGCTGTATACAAGCTATCAGTGCAATTACGCGATCTTCGTGAATGGCCTGATGACCCCCAAGCCGCAGGGATGCAGTCGAAACACGCTTCGCAAGTCGAGCGATCTTATCCTGTTTTACGACGGTTCGGTCAGTTCCGGCCGCGGTGGTCCATGGGAGATCATCCAGGCGCGGCACTCGGGTCCGTCCTTTAACGCCGCATTTCTTGATGGACATGTGGAGTCGATCGGCGGCAAAGTCTCGGGCACGACGCCCGGACCGGGCACCACTTACCCGAATTACATCGTGGATCGGGCGGACCGCCCGATCTTCTACGCGGGAGCGGAAACCATTCCATATCGAAGCGGCGGCATTAGTCAGGGCCTGGCGATTCCCGGGTATGGGCCGATCGCCTGGGGCCAGGTTGACTGGCATTGAGGAAGAAGAAAATGTTGAAATCTGCTCGATCGAAGGGTCGTTTCCCGCGCCGTCGGCTTAATCAGCTCGGGCGCGCAGTGGCGGAATCGCTGGAAGCGCGAACGCTTTTGTCCGTACAGTATTTCACGATCGATCCAACGCGAAGCAGCTTGACCGCGTCACTCAGCGACGGGGAACTCAGCTTCACCGCACAAGGCTCCAACCCCTGGGGGGGCGACAGTCTTACGACGCGCTTTGGCGGTACGCTCGGCGTCGATTTCGAGCCGGGCACCATCGCGTTCACCCAGTCCAGCACTCTAACGGCAGAGACAAACGGCACATGGCAACCAGGGGATGACCCCAGCGCCGACGATCCGAATAACCAGTACGTTGCGTTGCCGGCGGATTATGGCGCGGTGGCGAACACATATTTGGGTCCCATATGGCTTGCCGCCCGGGGAATGGTTTTCCAGTTCCGCATGCCGGCGGTGACGCTTTCCAGCGGATCGTTCAGCACCAGTTCGCTGGCATTCGACGGCAGCACGGGCGCGGTCTTTTTTGACGGGCTGGAGTACGGTGAAATCACCATCACCGGGGAGCAGGGCAACGATCAAACCGGAGCGGCGACATACACCGTCAGCAATGGCGTGGGAACGCTGACCGTTCCGATCTACTCGCCCCAGACCTATTTTGACGCCGGCAACGACACAACGCTGAGCGTGGCGTACACGGGCCAGATCGTCGCCACCAGCGGTCCGGTTTACGTTCAATCAGTGGCCGCTTCTTCCAACCCCGTGACCGTGGGCGGGACAACGACGTTGACCGCCAGCGGCGTCACCGATTCCGCCGGATCCATCAGTACCGTTAATTTCTATCAAGAGAGCAACGGTCAGCCCGGCCTGCAAACCGGCTCGGGCGGAGATACTCTGGTTGGCAGCACGAGCACGGGCAGTGGTGGAAATTACTCCGTAACCGTGTCTACCGCCGGTTTGACGATTGGCGACTATTCCTATTACGCCCAGGCGATCGACAACAATAGTTTGGCGAGCCTCAGCGGCGTCAACGCCGCCGCCGCGTATGTGGTGGTCCAGCCCGTATCCACCGGTTCGATCACCGGCAGCGTTTTCAATGACGCGAATAACAATGGGATAAAGGATTCCGGCGAACTGGGGATCGCTGGGTGGACGGTGTTCCTCGATCTGCAACACGATGGAAAATTGGATTTGGGAGATCCCTCAACGACGACCGACTCAAACGGCAACTTCACTTTTTCGAATCTCGCTCCGGGCCGGTATGACATCGCCGAACAACTTCAGCCCGGCTACGTCCAAAGCACCCCCGCCGGCTCGGTGCCCGCGGTGGTGCTGGCGTCGGAAATGTCTGCCGCCACCGATTCAGATGCGGCAGTATCTGTTCCCGTTTCTCCGTCTTATTTTCAATATCAATACATCATAGCGCATCCCACGGGTACGGCTTCGCCGGATTACAGCACGGCGACTCCGATGGGTTTGACGCCCAGCCAGATTCGCCACGCTTACGGTTTTGACCAGGTGACTTTCGGCGCCACGGCCGGCAACGGGGCGGGCCAAACCATCGCGATCATAGATGCGTACGATGATCCGACGATTTCGTACGATCTCACCCAATTCGACAATCAATTTGGTCTGCCCGCGCCGCCGAGTTTCACGAAGGTGGCCCAGGACGGCTCGTCAAATTATCCCGAGACCGATCCGGCCGGCCAGTGGGAGGGAGAAACGGCCCTCGACGTGGAGTGGGCGCACGCCATCGCTCCGGGTGCCAACATTATCCTGGTGGAAGCCAACGACGACACCACCCTGGATACCGCGATCAGTTATGCGAGAACGATTGCCGGAGTCTCCGTCATCTCGATGAGTTTTGGGGAGTCCGAGTACTCATCGGAAATATCCGAGGACTCCACGTTCACCACGCCGGCGGGCCACGTCGGTGAAACGTTTGTGGCGGCCTCGGGAGATTCCGGCGCGTATGTGGCCGGGAGCACGGCGTTTGGATATCCCGCGGCATCTCCGGACGTGCTCGGCGTCGGCGGCACGAGCTTGACGCTGGATGGCAGCGGAAATTATTCGAGCGAGACCGCGTGGATCGGCAGCGGAGGCGGTGTCAGCCAATACGAATCAGAACCCACCTATCAGGTGGGAACAATGACGCAAAGCTATTCCGAGCGAGGCGTGCCGGACGTGGCGTTCGACGCCGACCCATACACCGGCGTCGCCGTTTACGATTCATACAGCAATGGATCGACGGACCCCTGGGTGCAAGTCGGCGGCACAAGTCTTGGCACGCCGGCCTGGGCGGCACTTGTCGCCATCGTTGATCAGGGCCTGGCGATTGACGGCAAAGGATCTCTCGATGGAGGCACCCAGACGATTCCGGATCTTTATCAGCTCCCGGCCTCCGATTTCCATGATATTACCACCGGCAATAATGGTTATCCCGCCGCGGCGGGATACGACCTGGACACCGGACGCGGTTCGCCCATCGCCAACCAGCTTATTCCCGACATGGTCAATAACGTCGGCGCGGCGCTGGCCGGTGAGACGGGTGTAATACTTACAACGCAGAACACCTCGTCCAGCGGCAACACGTTTGGAGTCTTCCACGCCCTCGTTGCCGCCAATGATTCCGCCGTCACGTCGGGCAACACGGCGGTAACCATCAACGTCCTGTCGAACGACACCGACGCGGTTGGAGCGATAAACCCCGCAAGCGTCGCGGCGGTTTCCAATCCTTCAGACGGCTCGCTCAGCATCAATTCGTCCAACGGCCAAATCACTTATACGCCTGTTGCGGGCTTCTTCGGCACCGACAGCTTCACCTACAACTTCAAGGACAACAATGGTCTGACCTCCAACACCGCCACCGTTTCCGTGAACGTCAATCCGACCGGTCTGGTCACCACGGCAGGAACCACTTACTCGGTATCAGGAACACCGTCGACGTTTAATGTCACCGCTGGATCGATTACTCTCATCGCGGATCTTTCCACGCAGTTTCCCGGTTATGTGCTGATCATCAGCAACGGGGCCAAGGTTACTCTGGCCGCAGCACAGCATATGGGCGGGTTTCAAATCCCCACCACGGGCACTTTGGATATAGGCAAGTATCACTTGTTCGTGAACTACGGATCATCGTTCGACCCGATTTATAGCATCGCAGGCTATATAAAGAACGGCTACAACGGCAATCAATGGAACGGGACAGGCATCATGTCAACCAATGCCCAGACCAGTAAGGGCAGCTACGGAATCGGATATGCGGACTCGGCCGATTCCGGAAATCCCGCGGGCCTGGCGACCAAAACGATCGAGATCAAATACACTCTGCTGGGCGACGCGAATCTGGACGGAAAAGTCAACGGCACCGACTTCACCATCCTGGCGACGAACTTCAACCAATCCGTTACCAACGCCTGGGACAAAGGCGATTTCAATTACGACGGAAAAGTGAACGGCACGGATTTCCTGGCGCTTGCGGCCAACTTCAATCAATCCGCAAACCAGTCCGCGGTATCACCCGCTGATTCGGATGCTGTGAACGCAACCGCGGCGGCAACATTGATCCCGGTGACCGCATTGCCGCCTACGACCACATCGACACCCGTGGCCACATCGACATCCGTGACCGCATCGCCGCCTACGACCACATCGACACCCGTAACCACGTCGACACACGTGACCACAAGCAATACATCAACAGCCGAAAATCCAGTGCCGCGAACAACATTCGCGGCGGCAGGAGCCCCGCCATCGACGCTCGCTCCGATTTCTGATGATGGATCGAATGACGTCAACGCGGCAATCCTAAATCACCGCGGAAAGAAGAAAACGAGCCATTGAACAAAGAGCCTGGTTACCAATCGATGAGAACGGCGGTCGCATCGTCCGAGAGTTGATCCGTGTCGGCATGATGCCGGACGGCGGCGAATATGTCGCTCAAGGTGTCGGTGCTGGCGGTCGTTGACTTCAGTACCCGAATAAGGCCTTCGTTCCCGAATTGCCTGATTTCCAGCGGCTCCCCTTCCGCTTGATCCGAACCGGGCTGTTCGATAATCCCATCACTCACAATGACGATGCGTCCATGCTCGGGCAGCGCAATTGTTTCGGCATGATAGGGCCGCGTCTCGTCCACGCCGATGGGCAAGCCGTCCCCGCGGTTAAGCGTGGAGAGATCGCCCGTCAACGATTGCAGCAGCGCGTACCCGTGGCCCGCGTCGACGTAGCACAATGTGTTATGAATCGGATCGAGGACCCCGACCCAGAGCGTTACGAATCGGTCGCCTTCGCGACGCGCGCTAATGTATTGGTTGAGAGAGGTCATTGCCCGTCCCGGGTCTCCGTGATCGAGAATGGCCGCGTGGAGGAATCCCTGCGCGGCCGTCATCAGCACCGAGGCCGCCACGCCTTTGCCGCTGACATCGCCGAGCGCCACGCCAACCCTCTCGCCGGAGAATGGCATCAGATCGAAGAAGTCGCCCCCGATGTATTGACCGGCCCGTGATTCACCGATGCAAGTATAGCTGCCTATCTGATTTTTCCGTTTCGGTAAGATCCATTTCTGCGCGATCGCGGCGGCTTCCAGATCGCGCAGCAAAAACGATTGTCGCCGTTCGATGTCCACGCGTTTGAGATGCGACAGCGCCAGCGAAGCCATTCGACCCAGAGTCACGCAAAACATCGCGGAGTGCGGGGGCAGCGATGAATGCGCCTCGGCCCGCGAATCCAAATAAAGAAACTGTGACGGCGTCGAACCGATCATGATCGGTATGCAGATGGCCGCGGTGATCTGCATGGACACGATGCTGTGGCTCACCACGGTGTCCGCTTCGCGGGATAATTCAACCACCTTGCCTTGCGCCGCGGCGCTCAGCAACGAGCGGCTATAGGTCACGCGACCGCCCACCCTCATCGAGAGTTTGCTCATAACAACTTCCACATTGCCGCCGGCATCGATGGGCCTCAGAAGAACCGCGTTCTCCAACCCGGTGCCAATCAACGCGGCATCGATCAATAACTTTGAAAGTTGTGCTTCGTCGACCGCGGTGTGAAAAGACGCAACCGTCTCAATCAGCAGTTCCAGCATCCTGGGGTTCAGCGAAGCCTCGGAACCTTCGGCGATGGGTCGCAACCGGGTCAGCCCCGGATCGTCCGACATTTCCACGCCGGCGCGGCTCTGAACGCCTGAAAAACGGAAAGTCCACGGCGCTATGAAAATCAGATCGCCTTCCTGCAAAGGCAATCTGTGTTTGGATTCAATCGGCACTCCGTTCAACAACGTGCCCCATCGGCTGCCAAGATCGGAGACGAACCAAACGTCTTCGTCCTCGCCGGCGATAAACCGGGCGTGCATCCGCGAGACTCGATGATTCGGCAGTTTGATGTCGCACTGATCGTGCCGACCGATCGATTGCCCGCCCGGCCTGGGAGTCAGGCTGATCGTTTCCAGAGGGGGTCCGGATATGGGTATGAGAAATTTCGGCGAAGCGATGCCGGACATGGATGTTGGCCACAATCGGAGCCGCGGGTAGCCTGAAACCGAGCGATAACAAGAGATGCCGGTTGGCTATATCAACTATCGTACTCGGTCGGTGGACGCAGCGGAAGCGGGCTGACTTCGCTTACAGGTGCTCTAGCTCTTTGGGCGCTTTTTTGGCGGTTCCCAAAGCTCAATCCGGTTGCCTTCGCCGTCTTTGATCCAGCCGAATTTGCCGAACTCCGATTGCTCAGTTTTCCGATCAACCCATACCCCTTGTTTTTTCAACTGCGCCAACATCTTTTTCAGATCGCCGACACGATAATTGATCATGTGGCCTTGTTTGCCGCGTCCGAAATATTTCGTGGCGGCATTGAACGTGCTCCACGCGGTGGAACCCGTTTTCTTTGGATGCTTGAACTCCCGCCAGTGAAATGAACATCCGCCCCACTCGTCTTCGATCGGCAGGCCAAGATGCTTCTTGTACCAGGCGCTCAGTTTTCCCGGATTCTTCGCCTTGAAAAATACTCCTCCGATTCCTGTGACCCGGTGTTTCATTGAATGTATTTCCTTCTATCGGGATCCGAGCTTAATCGCACGCCTGGCTGGAGGGACACCGCGTTTGCCGGCGGGGGAATATCAGGGCAATGGGCGATAAGGGATTCGAACATAACGCAAAAACCCCTGAAAAACCAATAGACCCGAACCAAGGCGGTGCAGAATCCGGTGCAGTTTTTCCCTCCGGCCCAGCATCGCTGCCACCGGCGCTGATGGAAATCATCGCCGGGTGGTCGCGGCTTCCGCCTCAGGTACAAGCGGCCATTCTGGCGATTGTTCGAAATTCTCATGCGTGAGCAGAGTGAGATAACCACGAGGGCCTGGCCCGTTGGCCTGCGGTCACTGACACGGCGAGCGCAATTCACGATTGGGTGCAACGAGGTCAGTTCCGCAAGGGGATTTGTACAGCGGCGATTGGCCGGGGAGCCTGATGCCCCAAGTCTGATCCCCTCCTACGAAGGACCTTAGGAGAATGAGTCACTTCTGTCGTTGCAATGGCTCACTCCGCCGACGCATCGGGTTTAGCGTTCCGAAGTCCCGCGACGGCCGCTTTGTCGGGAAATGATGCCCGAACGAAGTGTTGACCAAAGTGCGTTACACCAACCCATACACGATAGTGCCCGCCGTCTAAGCCCATGATCGCAATTCGCAGATGACGCTCTGACTGATTTACTAAGAGCCTCTAACAAAATGAAGCTTTAAGGCAGCGATGGCAAATCAAGGCACATCCCAACTTCAAGAATGCGGTATGGATGTCGGGCCGTCGTTCGTAGCGAATTTTGAGTCGGCGGTTCTGATGGAGCCAGCTTTCAGTGCGTTCCACAACCCAGCGATAAACGCCCAGTCCGCTTCCGTTGGACGTGCGGCGTTTGGCCAGCACCGGGCATGTTCCTCGTCGGCGAAGTTCCCTGCGGTGCGGCTCGGAATCATAAGCGCGATCGCCCTGAGTCC